>LFFM01000376.1_pt1 | contig 30562 bp, 30 predicted proteins | sample 643131 | NCBI WGS metagenome assembly LFFM01 (sample SAMN03777445, study PRJNA286221) | soda lake metagenome | biome: soda lake; feature: Kulunda steppe; material: water; isolation source: sample Tc-Br brine of Tanatar trona crystallizer | place: Russia: Kulunda steppe | collected 2011-07
GGGGGGGGGGGGGGGGGGGGGGGAGCCGGTACTCGCGCTCTCCGGTGTGTTCGAACAGTCGGAGCCAGATGACGGCCATCTGGGCGTTGCCGGTCAGACAATAGTACCAAGCCGGCGACAACGAGGCGTCGTAGGCGCCCTTGAGAACGCCGTCGGAGTGCTGGATCGAGAGCAGCCTGTCGGCGGTCCGCGTTGCGGCGTCCACGAACGCCGGATCCTCGAGTTCGAGCCCGCCCTCGAGGAGCCCGCGAACGGTGTACGCGATCGTGTGTAAATACGGCGTCCCCCCGCGTTCGAAGCTCGCCTGCTCGAACCAGCCGTTCGACCGCTGTAACCCGACCGCCCACTCCAGATTGCGCCGCGCCGCCTCGCGGTAGTCGTCGCGTCGCTCCGGAACGATCGTCGCGCCCTCGAGCAGACTCCAGGCGATCCGGGTCGAGTAGGCGTGCGCCTGGTCGCCGTAATCGTAGCGGGTCCAGCTGCCGTCGTCGGCCTGCTGGGCGACCAGCCAGTCGCACGCCGCCCGTGCGGCCGTCCGGTATCGCTCCCCGCCCGTTTCGCGGGCGGCCGCGACGAGTCCGAACACGATCTGGCCGGTGTTGAACACGTTCGGGTCCCCGGTCGTCCCGGTCCCGCCCGGAAAGCTTCCGTCCGGTCGTTGGATTGTACACAGCCACTCGGCCATCCCGAGCGCCCGGTCTGCGGCCGTCGGATCGTCGGCCGCCGCCGCGTACGACAACAGGGTCGGGACGATGTAGCCGGTCGTCTCCGGGTAGGCGTCCTCCCACCCGAGAAGGAGGTTATACGTCGCCGCGGAGCCGCCGTTGTCGGTCACGTCTTGGCTTCGGCGGAGCCAGTCGATCGCCGCATCGAGATGTACGTCGTCGGGGCCAACGTCGGACGGAAACAGCGGTAGCTCCGTTTTGACGGCGTCGAGTCCGGTATAAAAGCGAGAACCCGCGTTCATTCAATCGTGTATCGAAACTAACACGGTTAGTTACTATCGTGTTAAAATCCGGTACGAGCGCTCGGCGTCGGTAGCAGGTGCCTAGTTAGGAGGGGGGGAGACGAATGGAAATGTATGGCCCGACTCGATGATCTGCTCGGGCGGCGGGCGGTTCTCGCCGGCGTCGGCGCGCTCGGATACGGCGCCGTCGTCGCCCACGTCTGGACCAACACGGCCCCCGGACGCGGGCGGATCGAGGCGCGGGAGTTGTCCGCCGCGGGTGAGACGCTGCTGTATCACGGCGAGGATCGAATCGAGGTCGGCGGCGTCCTCTCGCAGTTGGGGGACGACGACCCCGCCGAGATCTCCGTCGCCGAACACTCGACGCGCCTCCGGGAGGAACACGGCGAGCCGACGTACCGGATTCTGATCGCCGATGGCGACGACGGCGAGTGGCTCACGACGGGGCTGTCCGTCTTCGAGACGGTCGCGCCCGGCGACTACGTGACGTATCAGGTCCGGTTCTTCGATTCCCGATACGTGCAGACGCTGTCGTGTGTCGCTCCGGACGCGGAGACACTGGAGACGCGCTGTGAGTACGAGGGCGTCGACATAACGGAGTGAAGCGAGCCCGGAAGCGATCCCGCCCGACATCGAAGGAGCTTGACGGGGCGATTCGGTGGAGTATAGGGATCGATTTACTAAACCGATGACCCACTCGAAAGTCAGTATGTGGGATACGCTGCGGAACGCATTGTCGACGTATCACGACCAGCGGACGGTTCGTGTCGCCGGTGCGATCGCGGTCGGATATCTGCTCTGTTCGGTGCTTCTCGCCCGTACGCCGGGGTCGCTAAGCTACGTCGAGGGACTCGTCCCCGTGCTGGCGGTGCTTTTCGGCCCGGCGGCCGCGCTGGGAGCGGTCCTCGGGGTCCTGTTGAGCGATCTCTTCTTCGGCGCGGTCGGCCCGTGGACGGCCGTGTCGATGGCTTGGCTCTTCTCGCTCGCGGCGATCACCGACGCGCTCTCGAGGCGTTCGCGCGCCGGGAACCGGACGATCATTCCTCGTATGAATTCGGCGCGACGGATCGGGCGATACGTCGCCGTCGTCCTCGTCGCGTCCGTCTGTGCCGTCGCCGTCGCGGCGTGGATCAGCCTGCTCGTCTCGGTCCAGCCGGTGTTCACCGGCTTCGGCGCGGCACTCACCAAGGCGGCCGTGGCGGTCGTCGCCGGCCCGGTGGTGTTCGCACTCCTCGGCTTCGTGGTCCGTCGACGCGGCGTTTCCTCAGACACGAAGCGGGTCGACCTTCCCGGCGGTCGTCCCACAAACGCGCGTCTGGTCGGTGTGTTCGGCGTCAGTACCATCTGGCTTCTCGCGGGGACCGGGCTCGGAGTGGTCACCGACGACTTCCGTTTGGCCGGGCTCGAGGCGGCCCAGCGGTTCGTCCCGATCGGGGGAATCCTCGGGTCGATCCTGAACGGCGTGATCCAGGCCACCTACCTGTACGGTGACGTGATCGTGATCGTATTCGGTGGGGTCGCCGCAATCGCCATCGCCGCGGTGGTTCGTGGAGTGGGCGTCCGGGGAGGGATGAGCGATCGCAAAACGGCCGGGGATACACGCGAGGAACGACAGTTCCCACATGAGTGACACAGCCCCGAACGAGGCGCTCGGGCAACCGATATCGGAGAGCGGTAAGTACAGCCTACCGGTTCTTGAAACCGGTATAGGGGAGATAACTAATCACGACCAGTCCTGTTGCTAAACCGAGAGCTAACAGAATGATCGGAGCACATCGTGCGTACCGTCCACGGGGGTTGCCGGGGCGACGGGATCGATCCGGGAATCCGGGACGGGATCCGAATCGGGCGAACGGAACGGCGGTGACGCGGCTGTCGGGGAATCCGGGCGGCCGGACGCTGTCCGAGACGGCGGCTGTCCCGGGATCCCGACCATGAGCCCGTCGCGACGGCAGACACTCGTTGGGATCGCAGGGGTTGCGGTCGGAACGGGAGCGTACGGGTACGGCCGCGGGGACGGGGACGAAACCGAGCGACACGTCGAGACGGCGCTCGCGACGGCGGAGGCGGTCTATCCCTCGACGGTCTCGGTTGATGAATCGTTCATCCGCGAGCAAGTGTTCGGTCGCCGCGAACCGCTCCCCGGCCACTTCGAGGGGCTCCGGGACGCGCTCGATACGGTCGACGGCTACGCCCGGTCGCGATACGGTCGGCCGATGGCGGCGCTTTCCGAAGGCACTCGGTTGACGCTGTTGCGTGATCTCGGGGTCGACAGCGTGCGTGCGAGCCCGGACGGGACGCGGGCGAACCGGATCCGCTACTATCTCGTCCACGACCTGCTGTTCGCGCTGATCACCTCTCCCGAAGGGACCGCCTTACACGGGATCGAGAGCCCGCCTGGCGTCCCCGGTGGACGGGACGTCTATCGACTGGACCCGAACGATGTCTGAGCAGCACTCGACCGACCGGACGCCGTCGGAGAACGTCGATGTCTGTATCGTCGGATCGGGACCGGCAGGTGCCCTCGTCGCAGACTCGCTCGCCGAACGCGATCACGACGTCGTCGTCCTCGAGGCGGGGAAACGCTACACGCCGGAAGACCGCCTCCGACGGCTCGAGATGTACACGCGGCCCGACATGGAGCGGGGCGCGTTCTGGATCGACGAGGATCGCGACGCCTACACCTCGACCGGGGAGGTCACCGCGGCGCTCAATCAGCTTCGCGTCAAAGCCGTCGGCGGCACGTTGCTCTGGGAGGGTAACACGCCCCGGTTTCACGAGAAGGACTTCGAGATGCAGAGCCGCTATGGGCTCGCCTCGGATTGGCCCATCAGCTACGACGACCTCCGACCGTACTACGCACGGGCCGAACGCGAGATGGGCATCTCGGGCGACGGGGTGGCAAACCCCTTCGGACCGCCACGCGAGGAACCGTTCCCGATGGACGCGTTCCCGCCCAGTTACTCGGATTCGCTTTTCATCGAGGCCTGCGACAGCCTCGGAATCACGACGCATCCGAACCCCGTGGCGATCAACTCCGAACCCCACGACGGGATGGCCGAATGCAACGGTTTCGGAGCCTGCCACACCTGCCCCCTCGACGCGAAGTACACCGCCGAGATCCACGTCGACCGAGCGGAGTCAAAGGGTGCCAGGATCATCGATCAGGCGTCCGTCCTATCCTTAGAACACGACGACTCGGGCGACGTGTTGGAGGCCGCGAGGTACGTGACGCCCGACGGTTCGGAACACCGACAGGAAGCGGACGCCTTCGTCGTCGCCTGCGGCGGGATCGAGACGCCGCGGCTGTTGTTGCTGTCGGCCTCCGAACAGCACCCCGACGGGCTGGCCAACTCAAGCGGCGCGGTCGGCCGCTATCTCATGGACCATCCGGGGGTTCGGACGAACGCGGTCATCGATCGATCGACAAACCAGGACAACATCGGGTTCATGACCACCCGGTCCGACCAGTTTTACGACCACGAGGACCCGACCCCGGGGAGTTTCTATCTCACGTTCGAAAACAGGGAGGGCGGCATCGGCGATCCGATGCAGCGCGACGCCGCGCTCGTCCAAGCGATCGGGGCGCTCGGAAACCCGACCGGCCCCGGGGGCGTTCGCGACGTCGCCCGGGACCCGTTCAGCGCGTTACCGCTCGGTGACGGGATGGTCGACGAGGGCGGGCGCGACGGCGACGTGATCGCGATCCGCGGCGCCGGGGAGCTGTTGCCACACGCCGACAACCGGGTGACGCTCGATCGCTCACGGACGGACACGTACGGTCGGCCAGTCCCGAAGATCGATCTCTCGAACGACGAGCACGCGCGAGCGACGATGGAGCGCTGTCTCGAGGTCCAAGAGGATATCATGGACGAACTCGGCGCGGAAATCACCGATCAATCCGGCATCGACGGCCGAACGATGGGGACACACCACATGGGAACGACGCGGATGGGCACCGATCCCGCCGAAAGCGTCGTGAACGCCCAGTGTCGAACTCACGACCTCGACAACTGCTGGATCGCCTCCGCCAGCGTCTTCACCACCGGCGGCGCCATGAACCCCACGCTCACCATCGCCGCACTCGCGCTGAAAACGGCCGATCACGTCCACAACCGATTATGAGCGCCCACAGCGTCGATCGCTCGGAGACGATCGCGAGCCGGACACGGGTGAATACGGACTGGCGGAGGGGTCGTTGATGACCCGTCATCGCCTCCGAAACCGAGTGAAGGGGGCGTGGGACGCGGGGACGCCCCGCGTGTTGGCCGCCCTGATCGCGGCGTACGTGTTCGTCTGGCTCGTCGGCGCGGTGGCGTTCGGCCGGATCGGTGTCGTCCGGTTCGATCCGGCGGTCGGGCTCGTCGTCCCGTTCGCGTTGGTGTTCGGACCCCTCGGCGTCGCGGCCGCCGGGGGTGCCGTTTTGCTGCGCGATGTCGCCGTCGGTGGACTCGGCGTCGAGACCCCCATTCTCGTGGCCGGCCATCTCGTTTCGGGGTACATCGCCGTCCGCTTTCGGGGGCTCTTCGGCGAAACGACACGGCGGTGGACGGGGATCGTTCGGTCCCCGAGACATCTGGCGTCGTATCTCGGCGTCGCCGTCGTCGCGTCCTCGGCGGGAGCGGCCGTCGTCGGGTGGGGCAACGAACTGCTCGCCGTCGCGCCGTTCTTTCTGGCGGCCGTCACCGCCGGCCAGTACGCGCTGGGGACGATCCTTGTGGGGCTTCCGGCACTGCTTTTTTTCGATCGGGTCGTGGGACGACCCGACGTCGAAAGGGAAGCACAGCCGCCCTCGACCGTGGCCACGGCCGCGATCGGGGTCGTTTCTGTCGGGTGGCTGGCAGCCGGGATCGTCGGGAGCCTCGGATTCAGAAACGGCGCTCGGCTCCCCGTCGAGGTGTTCGAACAGAACGGAATCGGCTTTGTCAGCCCGCTCGTCGATCCGGCGCTGTTCGGACCCGGTGGCGTGAGAGCGCAGGCGGTCGTCGGGGCCGTCGCGGTCGTTCTCCTCGTCGTCACGCTGTGGGCCACCGACGACGGCTCCGGGAGGGCCGCGGAGTGAAGCTGACACGCCGGGACGCCGTCGTGGCGGTCGCCGCGGGTGTCGGGGCCAGCGCCGTCAGCGTGGGGCTCGCAGAGCGCGACGTCGGTCGGGACGGCCGCGAGTCGCTCACGGATCACGACATCGCGACGCTCATCGCCGTCGCCGACGTCGTCTACCCCTCCGAGATCGACGCGACCGGGGCGTTCGTCGAGACGTACGCCGACCGGATCCACGCCAGCAGGCGCCGGGGAATCGCCCGCGCGATCGAGGACCTCGACCGCGCGGCGAGACGTCGTCACGGGCGGCCCTTCGCATCGCTGTCGCCCGAAACGGGCGACCGCGTCCTTCGCGACCTCGGCGTCCATCGGGTGGTGCCTGTCGCGGACGGGACGGTTCCCGAACGGATCCGGTCGTTCCTGGTGAACGGGCTGATGTTCGCGCTGTACACGTCGCCGGCGGGAAGCAGGCTCGTCGGGATCGAGAACCCGGTCGGGTATCCGGGCGGCTACGAATCCTACCAGGAGGAGCCGGACGGATGAGCGACACGCGGGCACCCTCGGAACGCGTCGACGTATGCGTGGTTGGGGCGGGAGTTGCGGGCGCGCTCGTGGCGTACTCGCTCGCCGAACGGGGCCACGATGTCGTCGTCCTCGAAGCCGGCGAGCGCTTCGACCTCGACGAGCAACGCGAAATCTACGAACAACTGGAACAGGCCATCCGACCCGAAGTCTCCCGGGCGGAGCTGTGGGGGATGCGCGAACCACGAGACAGCTACACCACCGACCTCGGGGACAGCTCCGATCTCCGACTCAACGAACGGCTGGTCAAGGGCGTCGGCGGGACGACGCTCCTCTGGGAAGCCGTCAGTGAGCGATTCCACGAGAAGGACTTCGAGATGCAGAGCCGCTACGGGCTGGCGTCCGATTGGCCGATCAGTTACGAGGACCTCCGGCCCTACTACGCCCGGGCCGAACGCGAACTCGGCGTCGCCGGAGCGGGCGGCGATCCCTACGGACCGCCACGCGAGGAACCGTTCCCCATGGACCCCTTCCCCCAAAGCTACACCGACGGACTGTTCGCCGACGCGCTCGACCGACTCGGGATCGAGACGCATCCGATCCCACATGCGCGGAACACCGTCGAGTACGACGGTCGTAAGCCGTGCCAGGGGTACAACACGTGTACCCCGTTTTGCCCGAGCAGCGCACAGTACGACGGGCGAGTGCACGTCCGGAAGGCGGAGGCCGCAGGCGCGCGAGTCATCGATCGAGTCCCCGCACAGTCGATCGAACACGACGAGTCGGGCGATCGAGTGGAGGCGGTCACCTACGCCACGCCCGACGGCGAGACCCACCGCCAGGAAGCCAGACACGTGGTTGTCGCCTGTGGCGGCATCGAGACGCCGCGACTGCTGTTGCTGTCGGATTCCGAGCAATACCCCGACGGACTGGCCAACTCCAGCGGCGCGGTCGGCCGCTACTTCCATGCGACGCCGTACATCTCCACGACGGCCGTGATCGACGAGCCGGTTCGGCCGGAGCCGGTCTTTTTCGACACCACGGCGAGCAGCCAGTTTTACGACCACGACGATCCAACCCCCGGCAGCATTCTGCTCGTATTGCGCAACGGCGACGAGCCCTCGCCCGTCGAGTTCGCTCTTCAGGGGGGGCGGTCGACGTGGAACGAACTGTTCTCGGAGATCGGCGGCCACCTGTGGGGCGATGCCCTCCTCGAACGGATCCGATCGGCCCGACAGAATTTCAATCGGCTTCGGCTCTCATCGTACGTCGAACAGCTCCCCCGGGCCGACAACCGCGTGTCGCTCGATCCCTCGCGGAGTGACGATTTCGATAATCCCGTCCCGAAGATCACCTTCGAACTCGGATCGCGGGTCGAACGGACGATGGAGCGCGGCCTCGAGATCCACCGCGAGATCTTCGAGGAACTGGGCGCCGAGATCGTCGACGAGGAAGTGCCGCTCGAAGCAAAAACACACACCGTCGGCAACGATCACAAGGGGACGACGCGGATGGGCACCGATCCCGACGACAGCGTCGTCGACGCCCAGTGTCGAACTCACGACCTCGATAACTGCTGGATCGCCTCCGCCAGCGTCTTCACCACCGGCGGAGCGGTGCGGCCGACGCTGACCATCGCCGCGCTCGCGCTGCGGACGGCCGACAGAATCGGAGAACAGCTATGAATCGGATCGACCGGAGGCCGTCGGATCGCGTCGACGTATGCGTGGTGGGGGCGGGCGTCGCCGGCGCGCTGGTCGCGTACTCGCTCGCCGAACGGGGCCACGATGTCGTCGTCCTCGAAGCCGGCGAGCGCTTCGACCTCGACGAGCAACGCGAAATCTACGAACAACTGGAACAGGCCATCCGACCGGAGATCCCCAGATCGAAGCTGTGGGGGATGCGCGAACCACGCGACAGCTACACGACCGATCTCGATGACGGCCTATACTTCCGACTCAACGAGCAGCGAACGAAAGCCGTCGGCGGGGCGACGCTACACTGGGCCGGCTACACGCCCCGACTCCACGAGAAGGACTTCGAGATGCAGAGCCGCTATGGGCTCGCCTCGGACTGGCCGATCAGTTACGAGGATCTTCGGCCCTACTACGCCCAGGCCGAACGCGAACTCGGCGTCGCCGGAGCGGGCGGCGATCCCTACGGACCGCCACGCGAGGAACCGTTCCCCATGGACCCCTTCCCCCAAAGCTACACCGACCGGCTGTTCACCGAGGCCTGTGCGGAACTCGGCATCGAGACGCATCCGATCCCGCAGGCGCGAAACTCCACCTCGCACGACGGACGAAGCGCCTGTCTCAACTACGGGACCTGCGTGCCGTTCTGTCCGAGCGGGGCGAAATACGATGGGCGGGTGCACGTCCGGAAGGCGGAGGCCGCAGGCGCACGCATCGTCGATCGGGTCCCCGCACAGTCGATCGAACACGACGAGTCGGGCGATCGAGTGGAGGCGGTCCGCTACGCCACCCCCGACGGCGAGATCCACCGCCAGGAGGCCCGACACGTGGTTCTCGCCTGCGGCGGCATCGAGACGCCGCGGCTGTTGTTGCTGTCGGATTCCGAGCAATACCCCGACGGACTGGCCAACTCCAGCGGCGCGGTCGGCCGCTACTTTCACGTGGGACTCTCGGTCTCGACGCGGGCCGAACTCGACCGGCCGGCCCAACAGGAGCCGGTCGGCTTCGCGACGCGTCACAGCACCCACTTCTACGACCACGACGACCCCACACCCGGCAGCGTCCTGCTCACGTTCCGAAACGAGAACCCGCCGTCCCCGGTTCGGAACGCACTCGGCAGTACCGACGTGGCATCGGGGCTCCTCCCCGAGGTCGTAGGCGATACCTGGGGCGACGAGCTCCTGGAGGAAATTCGCGAGGTCGCGGGGTCGAGCCATCGGGGCGTCCGGGTCACCTCGAGCGTCGACCAGCTTCCGACGGCGTCGAACCGGATCGAACTCGACCCCTCGCGGACCGACGACCTCGGCAATCCCGTCCCGAAGGTCACGTTCTCGGTCGGCGAGCGGGCGAGACGAACGATGGAGCGCGGCCTCGAGATCCACCGCGAGATCTTCGAGGAACTGGGCGCCGAGATCGTCGACGAGGGGACGCCCGGAGAGGGGGGGCTCGGAAACCATCACAAGGGGACGACGCGGATGGGCACCGATCCCGCCGAAAGCGTCGTGAACGCCCAGTGTCGAACTCACGACCTCGACAACTGCTGGATCGCCTCCGCCAGCGTCTTCACCACCGGCGGCGCCATGAACCCCACACTCACCATCGCCGCACTCGCGCTCCGGACGGCGGATGCGATCGACGATCGACTGTGATACGGCCACACCGCGACGACAGCCGTTTTAATCGGATTCGACCGCTCGCTGTGTCGGTTCCCGATCGCGGGCCACAAACCACGCCGATAACTGAAACGCCGCCACGGAGGCGAAAAACAGACTGAACGAGACGATCGTCCACCAGCCGTCACCCAGTCCCGTCCGGTCCATCGAGTAATGAAGCGCGAAGAGATCCGCCCATGGCGAGTAGTGCAGTTTCTCCAGTGCCTCAATAGACGTGAGCCGATAAAAGTCGGGCGCGTATCCCCAGACCCCACCGATAGCGACGATGAGCGCGCCGTGTTTGTAGATGCGATCGTCCCTGAGCCCGATCGGTATCAGGAGTATCAGAAGGATGGCCGCGCCGATCGTGAAATGCACGTGGCCGGGAGGCATACCGCCGTTTTTTCGCCGCGTTTTATTGATATACACTTCGTAACCGGGACGCGCCCGGCCGGTCGCTTCCGCCGCAGCGAAACGCCGGCGCCAAGCCCGAACGATTATCGCGACGCGGTTCGGATCGGCCGCGGATAACCGTTTCATAACAATACTCGTGTCCGGTTATGATGCGGTAATGACCGCCGACCCGAGTCGTCCGATGAACCGCCGATCCGGTCGCCACTGATTGTATGGGCAAGATCCGAGAACTCATCAAGTCGCTGATCCCCGCATCCGACTCTGTGTTCGAGCGGAGCGCAAAGAGCGCCGTCTGGATGACCGGCGTCAAGTGGGCCAGCCGGGTTTCGGAGATCCTCCTGTTGATCGTTCTCGCGCGACTGCTCGCCCCGCGGGACTTCGGGCTAATGGGGATCGCGTTGCTCTCGCTTGCGGGCATCAGTCGGTTCACACAGATCGGGCTCAACCAGGCGCTCATTCAACAGAAAGACGAGAACGTCGACGGATATCTCGACACGACGTGGTGTCTCGAAGCCGGACGTGGGCTGTTGCTCTTCGTGGTCGTGTTCGTCTCGGCGCCGTACATTGCCTCCTTTTTCGGTGAACCGGGTGCCACCCGGTTGATCCAAGCCATCGGACTCTCACCGCTTCTGATCGGACTCAAGAACCCGGGCGTCGTCTACTTCCGGAAGAGCCTCTCGTTTCACAAGGAGTTCGCCTACGAAGTCAGCAGCAAGTTCGTCCGGTTGCTGGTCGGCGTCGCGTACGCCTTGGTATCACCGACAGTGTGGGCGCTCGTGTTCGCGTTTCTCGCCTCCGACTTGACGAGGTTCGTTCTCTCGTACGTGCTGCACTCGTATCGGCCATGGCCCTCCTTTGACCGGGCGGCCGCCTACGAACTCATCGATTTCGGCAAGTGGATAACCGCGTCCTCGATCATCAATTTCATATACAGCAGGGGTGACGACGTGTTCGTCGGATGGTTCCTGTCGGCGACGGCGTTGGGATTCTATCAGTACGCCTACCGCATCGCCGACATGCCCTCGACGGAGATCTCCGAAGTGATCGCAAACGTCACCTTCCCGGCGTACTCGCGGCTCCAGGACGAACCCGAACAGCTCCGAAACGCCCTGCTTCGATCCCTCCGGATCGTCGGGTTCGCAACGTACCCGGTCGCGTTCGGCATCGCGCTCGTCGCGCCGAGTTTCGTCCCGGTTGTGCTCGGCCCCGACTGGACGCCGATGATCGTCACGATGCAGTTGCTCGCGGTGTATGGGTTGCTCCATGCGCTGACCAGAAACTTCGGATCGATCTGGAAGGCGATCGATCGGCCGGATATAACCGCCAAAGTCGGCCTGATCCGAGTACTCTGTATCGCGACGCTCATCTGGCCGGCGACTGCTCGCTGGGGGATCGAGGGGACGGCGGCGGTCGTCGTCGGCGTGTACATCTTCCCTATGTTGCCGCTTGACGTTTATTGGACGGCCAAAGTCACCGAGGTCGAAGCGAGTCAGGTGTTCCGCGAGTATCTCTTCCCGCTCGTTCCTGCAGCGACGATGTTCGGCGTGCTTTGGTACGCAAGAGGGCTGTACGAGATGTCACATCTCGTCGAACTCATCGTGCTCATTCCGGCCGGTGCCGTCGTGTATTTCGCCGTCTCGTTTTTCATTTGGCGGGGACTCGACTGGGGGATCGATGAGGACATCTTCTCGATCGTGCGGGCGTTAAAGAACTGAGTTGCGATACGATATACGGACCATCATCCACGACATCAACTCGCGACGATCGTTACGTCCCGTCGCGGTCGGCAGCCTCGATCATCGACCGGAGCGGGTTGTCGTCTATGTCGAGCGGGAGGTCGATCCGTCCGCCGCGCCTGGCGGATTCCCAGCAGGAAAAGATTATTTCGGTGGACTGCAGGGCGTTTCCGGCCGCAAGTACCGGACGCCGATCCGTCGTCACCGCGTCCACGACTGCCGCGATGGCGCGGCCGACGTAGGGTGGATCGCTGAACGTGAACGACCGCTCGGGACCGACCGGTGCCCGCTCCAGCAGTCGGTCGACCGGATGGGAGTCCGAACGCCAGACCCCGTCGCGTCCGGTATCGACCTGCTCCCACCCCGATCCGTCGTCGCGAACGCGCAAGGGGGGACCGTCGTTCGGACCGACCTCGATCGTCCCGTCCTCGCCGACGATCCGGATTTCACAGCCGACGATCCCCGCCTTGCCGGTCGAGGCGAACCCGTCGACGCCCGATTCGTACCGCCACCTCGCGAGGGCCTCTCGCTCCCGGTAGAGCCCGTATATCTCCTCCGAATCTCCGTGGTCGACCTGACCGAACACCCACTCGATCTGCGTCTGGTCGGTGAGATACCCGCACATATCGAACAGGTGCGTCCCGTAATCGTAGAGATCCTGGCCCCCAATCTCGATCCGACGGAGATCGCCGATCCGGCCGTCCTCGAGCATCGACTTCGCGTTCCGGTACGGTGCCGCGAACCGGCGCTGGTGGTTGAACGTCAACTGCACCCCCTCTCGGTCGCAGGTGGACACCATCTCCCGACACTCCTTCCACGTCGCACCCATCGGTTTCTCGCAGTGAATGGCCTCGAGGGTACCGTGTTCGGCACAGTCGGTGACGATTTCGGCGTGCGTCGGCGTCGGCGTACAGACACTCACGATATCCGGCGCCGTCTCGTCGAGCATGGCCGCGTAGTCCTCGTAGATGTCCACATCCTCGATATCGAACTCCCGAGCGAACGCGGCGGCGTTCTCTTTGACGATGTCGGCGCACGCACGGAGCCTACAGTTGTCGAGTCGTTCGTACGCCTGTGCGTGTCTGTACGCCATCGCGTATCCGTCGGCCTCGGGGTTGCCGGTCCCGATAACGGCGATCTCGTAGCTCATTCGTCCGTAGACGCTACCGCTCGAGTAATCGTTATGATCCGGCTTCGGTCGGGGGTATATAACCCCGTACGTCTCAGTCGCCTGTCGGTCCAAGAGCCCACTGCCGCGTGGCCTCGAGCCGCCGTTCCGCCCCGTCTCTATCCGCCGGATACCCGATGTCGGTCCGCCACCCGCGGAGGGCGACGACACCGGTCGTCCGTCCGGACTGCATCGACAGATCGACCAAACCGAAGGGTTCGTACTGCCACGTTCCGGTGGCCGAACGGGACGGCAGGTGTGGGAACACGCCGGCACGAACACCCGTATCTTATTGGCTGGAGGAGTCGTCGATCGCCGACAGACGGTCGTCGAACGAGCCGACGAGTCGTCCGAGCGATCCGGTGAGGGTCCCGCCGGCGCGCGCCAGCAGGATCTCCGGCGACCGGCCGAGGTAGTTCGTCGGCGTCGTCAGGTTCGAGAGCGTCCGGATCAGAATGAGTCTCCTGGAGAGCCCCTGTTTTTGCAGGTAATAGGGCATCTCCCTTTCGAGTTTGTACTGTTTTCGCCAGTAATCGCGGAGGGACTCCGCGTAGACGTGATCGACGACCATCTCGGGGTCGTAGTAGATCGGACACTCGGTCAGCACCCGTTCGGCGAGCTCTTTCTCCTCGTTTCCCCACCCCATGTTCTCGTCCCAGCCACCGACGGCGTCGAGAACGTCGGCTCGCAGTCCCATGTTACAGCCCCAAAATCGGGTGACGTACCGCGGTTCGTCTCCGAAGCTGTAGTGTGAAGTCAACTGCCCGGCGAACATGTCGTCTCTCGGGTGGACCGTTCTCCCGACGACTGCGCCGTGGTTCGCGAGCGTTTTCGAGGCCCTCTCGAGGTATCCCTCCCTCGGCACCGAGTCGTCATCGAGAAACAGGATTTTGTCGGCTTCCGCCCGCTTGTATCCCTCGTTTCGGGCCTTTGTCACCGGGACATCCTCGCGGACGATCACCTCGTAATCTTCGAACCCACACCGTTCGAGAGCGTCGATTACCTCGATATCGGAGCGGGGTCGTATCGTCGGAACGACGATGCTGAGGTCCATCTATACGGTCGGTTCTTCCGCATCAGTTTTTAGTATACTCGTGTTTACGCTGGATTCCGGTTCCGACCGAGCCGGCGGTTCGGATCATTGCGTTGGCCCGAGTCGCCACCGATACGATGACAGCCGACGGTGGGGCGACCGTCGTCGGATTTTCTTTCGGGGGTGTTAACAGGCGATTACTTTTGACCCGGTGGTGTCTCCGTATCGCTATGTCGACCCGTTCAGAATCGTGGCTCCGCTCGGGCGCGTCTCTGCTCGATCTGTTCTGTGTTTTCCTTGTCGGTTTCTGGCTCGCCGGAACCGCCTTCGGGGTTATCCCAACGAACCCCGCCCGCGGCGCTTTCGGGATCGTTGCGGTGCTTTTTGCTCCGGGATACGCCGCGGTGGCGCTTTTGTTCCCGCGGGGAGGGGAGAGTGGGATTCTCGATCGGATCGGACACAAAGAACACCGGGGTGATGGGACCGTGACAGTCGTCGAACGGTTCGTCCTCGCCGTCGTCTTGAGCGTCTGTCTCGTCCCGCTGATCGGACTCGGGTTCACGTACACGCCGCTCGGGGTCGATCCCTCGACATACGTCGGCGCGGTGGGAGTCGCGACTGTGGCCCTCGTCGTCGTCGCCGCCCTCAGGCGCCTGTCGGTGCCGGTGGACGACCGGTTCGATTCCCGGCACATCGGCGCCGCCGTCGGCGGATTGGTGCGAACGAAGCGGGACGGATCCGTGGCGCTTCTGAACGTCGTGTTGATCGTCGGCCTCGTCGTCGCCGCCGCCGGCATGGGGCTTGCGGTCGTGACGACCGAGCGCGGCGAGCAGTTCACGGAGTTCTACATCGTGACGGAAGACCCCGAGACGGGCGCCGATGCGGCGGCCGGTTACCCCGACGATGGAGCTGACGAAGTGCGCGTCGGAATCACGAACGAGGAAGGGGAAACGACGACGTACTCGGTGGTCGTTCTCCTCCAGGCGTACGACGGGGAGGCCGAACGGTCGATCCGGGAGACTCGGACTGTCGACGGCTTCGAAGTGACGCTCGAACCCGGGGAAACGGAAGTGCGTTCCCACACGCTCGATCCGGCAGCGATCGAAGACGGGAGCGACCTGCGGGCGACGTATCTCCTGTACCGGGGATCGCCGCCGGACGAGACGTCCCTCGGGGTCGACACCGCATACCGCCACACGCACTTTTGGATCGACGATCGGCCGACGGACGCCGAGTGAACAAAGAAACCAACAGCTAACTAATCAGTCCTCCACTGTCATAGCATTCATGTGGCCCTGGGAACACGTGCTGTTCGCGTACGTTTTTTACTCGATTTTCGTCCACGCCAGATACCGGACACCCCCGGAGGACTGGCCCGTCGTCTGTCTCGTCGCCGGGTCGCTTCTGCCGGATCTCGTCGACAAACCGCTCGCGTGGCAGTTCGGGGTGATAGACTCCGGCTACGCGATCGCACACTCGGTCTTCGTGGCGGTTCCGGTGTCGGTCGCGGTGTACGCGGTCGCGAGGCGACGGGGCGTCGGTCAGACGGGTGTCGCCTTCGCGTTCGGCTATCTCCTCCATCTCGTCGGAGACGTGCTACCCGCGTCGCTGTCACGCGGGGAGTTTTATCCTGAGCCGATGCTTTGGCCGGTCCGGCCGTATCAACCCTCCCACGATCACGGGTCCTTCGCCGACGGCGTCTACTCGCTTTTGAGCCAGTACCTCCTCCAGTTGTTCTCTCTCGAGCTCACGCCCGTCGTCGCGCTCCAGCTCGGCTCGGTCGTGTTCGGAGTCACGCTGTGGATGTACGATGGCCGTCCCGGGCTCGGAGCCGTCGTGACCGCCCTGCATCGGGTACGGTCGCGGTTCGAAACTAAATGACTGATCCAGTGGTGCGGTGCCGTGACGGCGGTCGGTCGTTCATTTTACTTCCAATGCGCCGCTCCGCTCGTCCACCGACAGCTCCCGTCGCCCCGAACCGGTTCGGAGGTAAATTCTCGCGTCACCGGTGAGAGAGAAATCGCGTATCTCGCCGCTGAACAGGTAGCGTCGATCCGCGTCCTTGACGACGCCCTCGGCGCTGCTGCCGGAGATCCGTTCGCCGGCGTCGGCGGTGCTGCCGGGACCGGTATCGAGCGTCCCACCGACGGTGAACTCGTACGTCGATATCTCTCCGTTACCCCGGATCAACAGCCCGTTCTGTGGCGGCTGTCGACCCGCGACGCTTCCCGATACCGAGGCGAGCGCCGCGATCGCGGCGGATGCGAGCCGGAGGTACCCACGTCGATCGGGCCTAACAACCCCATGCCATGTGTTCGACGCCCCCTCGGGCGCGTCCGATGTGCCGTGTTTGTGTGCCAGTTTGCGTGCCATGCGACTGGTAGTATTACCATAACCGGTATAAGTGTTGTGTTTATTACATATATAGGAAATTGTGATTGTCAAGAATTGTTATACGATACACCCCGACATCGGGCGTAGGATGGCTTCAGTCGGTGGTATTTCGTACCTACAAAGAGGTTTTGTTCGGTAGCACCTTCTTTAGTGACGTGTTTTTTATATTTAACCGGCGGGTGGCGGCGGAGCTACCGGTTTGAAAATGACCCTTTGAGGCGGCCCACAGGTGCTGGCACACAAACTGGCAGGGTGGCCTCGGAGGGTCAACATTAACTTATCCGCAGGGGAACATAAATTTACCGAACCGCACGACGCCACCGGTTTCGAGCCACGGCACTGCTGGTGTTACTACAGGGCCGATTCGTCCGTCGACCCGTCCTCGGCGAACGCCTTGACGCGGGGGAACTCCACAACGTGTTCGTTGATACCGGTGTCAGTCACCGCGTCGACAGCCAGCTGGAACCTGTCACGCGTCGGATACTCCCTGACCGTGAACACGCGACCGCCCTCCAAGGTGAAGTACCACGGGCACGGTGGCCCGTGGCGTCCGTGTTTGGGGCTGCACTGCACCGGCAACGGACTTTAATTCCCCTCGCACTTCCACAGGATTGTGGTCGTGCCCGGGACGGGTAGACACCCGAACACATACTGTGTCCGTGAGGGTCTGGGCCTCCACCAGCCCACGACAACTCCCGTCTCACCACGCCAATGACGTGGGTTTTGAGAGGAGTCGCATTCTCATCCCTGTCGAACGACCAGCAAAGGAATTGAGGGCTTCAACTCCATACTTTGAGAGGCCGTTTTCTGGTCGTTGTCAGTGTGTTATTGCTCAAACTTCTTGAGTTTGTGTAATATCGTGACGCGCTTCACCCCCGACCACGGTGGGTCGGGGTACTCGATCTGTTTTCTTTGTAGACACGGCCTCCACGGTGCCGTCGGGGTGTCTGTACGGGCGGGCACGGCGACTGCCCCGGGGCTTGACCCCGGGTGGGTTCACCCCTGTCCGTCGGTCGGTTCGGACTCGTCCGTGTTGTATCTGCCCACCAGTTACTTCCGACCACGTCGTTCACCGCCCGGCCTCCCGTCCGACCGCGTTCGTCCGGAAGCGCTCGCATCCTCCGACCAGGACGAGTTCGACCGTCGGGGTCGGTTCGGGGTCGACCACGATCAGATCCGCGCGTGCCCCCTCCCGGATTCGGCCGCGGTCGGTGAGGCCGACCGCGTCCGCGGGGTTTTTTGTCACCCGTCTGACTCTCCGCGGGAGCGACTCACCCGTTTCGACGAACACCGCGGACAGAAGCGAGACCGGGTGGTAATCCGAGGACAGCACGTCGAGCACTCCCACATCGATCGCCCGCTCCGCAGAGAGGTTATCCCAGAGGCTCCCGCCTCGGACGAGGTTCGGCGCGCCCATCACGGTGGTCAATCCCAGTTCGGCGGCCCGCTCTGCAGCCTCCATCGAGACCGGAAACTCGGTGATTTCGACGCCCAAATCGGCCATCCGTTCGACGTCTTCGGCCCGTTCGTCGTCGTGGGACGCGACGGCTGCCCCGGCCTCTAGGGCCGCATCGGTGATCTCGGCGGCGCGACGCCGAAGCGTCTCCGTCGAGGTCGAGCGTCGGGCGTCGAGGAGGCGGGTCGCCTCCGCCTCGTTGCAGCCCTTCTCGGAGACGTACAACTCCGAGAACGCGTCGTCATCGCTCAACTGTCCGTCGCCGGCCGTGTGATGCATTATAGACACGAGATCGATCGGAATCGATCCGAGCAGGTCGGTCACGGCTTCGACGCTCGGGTCGGAGAGTTCGCACCTGGCGTGAACGCGATTGTCGACTAACAGGTCGTCGGCGTCGGCGATGGCTCTTGCCGTCTCGGTAGCCTCGGCGACGGTCCGGTTCGATTCGGGCAGCTCCTCGAACGAGATCGCATGGAACTTGGTGGTGACGCCGCTCGCGGCGTTGCTCCGATCCGCCATCCCGACGGCGACCCGTGTCTCGACGGAAGCGTTCGTGCGGGGATGGAGATGGTGTTCGATGTCGTCGCCGTGAAGATCGATCAGCCCGGGCATGACGACAAGCCCGCGGGCGTCGACGACGTCCGCGGATACGGAGCGGGATGGCGTCGCCCCGACGTGGTGTATCCGGTCCCCGCGTATTTCGATCTCGCCGGACTCGAGTACGTCGGTCGGCGTCACGACTCGGCCGTTTTTGATCACGATGGAATCGTTCACGCGCGATCACACCCACCGTTCGGTACCGTCGCTTCGAGGGGAGAACAGCCGCACGATCGGTTGGTTTCCATGCGATGCATACGGTGTACCTCCGTACCCAGTTGATTAGTTATTCGGCGCTAAACGGCCGAGCAAACCGCGTTTTCACGACGCTCGTACCGGCTTCTCAGTTGAAATATACTGGATGACCGCCAATCCCATGATCCCGATAAGCGTCGCGATGCCGATATAGGTCGGAGTGTGGAAGACGCCTGCGAGTTGGGAGGTGATCAAAAAGACGACCAGCCCCGCGACCGCAAACAGGAAATAGAGCAGCTCCCAGGGGACGGAGTTCGGCTCGGAGGAAAAGTATCCGGTGAGTTCGTCGACGTGTTCCGTCGGGCTGACGACCCCGGAGTCGGAGTCGAACTCGACGACGCCGGCGTCTTCCAGTTTTGGAACGTGGGTTTGATACAGCGAAACGTACGTCCGTTTTCGCTGCTTGGAAGAGAGCTCCTCAGGGGGGATGTCGTTTTCCATCGCCGATATCTCGGTTGCGAGCGTCCCCAACTCCACACCGTCCGTTCCTTGGAGCCGCTGTAAGATTCGCCGCCGCCGGCCGTTGCTAAGCAGATCGAACGCCGTGTCCTGTGAGAGCGTTTTCGAGTCCTTGTCAGCCATTTCCAACCATTGTCTTCGTCCACCGTTTTTGCGGGTTGTGCTGCCGCGACGGGGTATGACGAATTGTCAGGACGGGGGTGCTTTGTTAATCATATAATATCACCGCCACAACACGTTCACCGATCGGCGCAGAAGGAGTACGATGACCATACTCCCGTTTCTCGGCTGTGTTGGGTGACTGCGTATCCAAAGGGGAGTGGGCTGTACTACCCGTGAAACGAATCCGACGTCGGAACGGCTCAACAGTGCTCGCGCCGGACGCCGTTATTTACTGCCTTCGCTCGCGAGATGGTGGTTCATCACCGTCTGGAACCCGTCGACGACGCCGTCACAGTCGACGCTTCGGATCTCGGCGGTCCGCTTCCTGACCGTTTTATTGCGGATCTCCCACTCCCGGACGAACTCGGAGACGATGGAGTGAGACTCGATTCTGTCGACCAACTGGTCGGTGGACGGGCGGTCCGGACCGTCCAGCTCTTCGGGCAGTATCACGCCGCGTCGGAGCGCACAGACGACGACGCCCGAACTGATGTCGCCCTCCGCGAGTTCGCGCTCCCACGTCGTGATCCAGTTGCCGATCCGGGCCATCTGCTGGAGTTCACAGAGCAGGCTCCGGAGCGCGCCGAGCTCCGACCGATCGAACGACGGCGAGTGCATGAGGTCGATGCAGGCGTACGGGAACACCGCCATGTTGTACGCGTCGTACCGTTCGGCCTCGGTCCGGTTCGCCATCGAGGCGTTTTGGTTCAGCAGTCGGGAGTACTCCATGGCGTTACACGTCTGTCGCATGTCGTACTCGAACACGTCCGCGAACTCCCCGTACCGGGGCGATTCGCGGAGCGCGGCCTCTATTTCGGCCCAGAGATCGACGAGAAAGTCGATCGTGTCGGTGTCGACACCGGGTCGGTCCGTACTGGCGGCGATGTCGGCCGTTCCGGACGGGATATGCCGCGCGAGGTCGAACGTCGAGCGATCGTCGCTCAGTTCGGCGAGATCGTCGAGGACGGTGACGAACACGGTCAAGAGCGTCTTCGTCTCGTAGACGTCGTTCAGTGTCTCGGTCGAAACGCACGGGAGAGTAAACTCCTCGAAGAGGTTATGGATCCATTTCCACAGGTATCGATCGCGCTCGCCGATGACCCGATCGTACCGATCGACGAACGTCAAAACCGTCGAAGGGAGCTCGACACCGTCGATATGTTTACCATACTCCAATGGGTCGGACGGACCCATCTCCCCGTCAGCCACCGTGTGCCAGGTTTCGCTGTGTGCCATACCCAGTAATGAACGCTTACTGTATTTAATAGTTTTGTTCATTACGAGATCTGTGATAATAAGTCCGACTTCGAGACTATCTTTGTCTATCTGATAAAAAATAAAATATATGCCGATCGGTATTTACTATCGTAATATCTGTATTTTTGTGACAGTAAAGCGAGGTTTATTACCGCTGCCCCGCTGGGGGGCGTGTGTCGTACGAACGAGTGAGCGGATCACGGGCAGGGCTGTTGAACGAGGAAACGCTCCGTCGGGTGGCGGAACTGCTTGGCCACGCCGGAGCGGGGCTGATAGTGGTCGACGACACCTTGAGCATACTGGCGTACAACGACGATACGCTCAGGTTGATCGGTGTCGAGGGCGATCACCTCGAAGGCGACCTGGCGGCCGTTCCCGGAGCGGTGGGCACCGATGCGGCGAACGCCGCACGGGAGGCGTTTCATGCCGACGGCGTCGTCGAAACCGAACCGACGACGGATCAGGACACGCCCGTTCTGGTTCGTGCGGCCCCGGTCGGCGACGCCGTCGCGGTGACGCTCCGTGACGTCGGCGACCGCATCGAGATGCAACAGCGTCTCCGGCGGTCGAACCGGATCCTCGAGACGCTCGAGGACGGCGTCTACACGCTGGATGAGGCGTTCGTCATCACTTCGGTCAACGACGCGGTCACCGAGATGACCGGCTACGACCGGTCGGAACTCGTCGGCTCCCACGCGTCGATGCTGGCCGGGGCCGACACGATCGAAATGGCCGACGAGATCCTCGCGCAACTCCGTGGGGAAGGAAGCGACGTCGGGATGATCGAGTCGTCGATCCGGACCGCGGCGGGGGAGTCGCTGCCGATCGAGACACACTTTTCGACCGTGACGTTCGCGGACGGTCGCCGCGAACGGGTCGGCGTCATCCGGGACATCACCGACCGCCGCCGAACCCGCCGAACGCTCCGAGAGCTCAACCGATCGGCGCGGAAGCTTCTGGGAGCGGATTCGGAGCGAGCCGTCTTCGAGACGACCGTCGAGGTCGCCACGTCGGTGTGGCCCGAGGCGACGGTCATCGCGTACGCGTTCGACGACGCGGCGTCCGTACTTGAACCCGTTGCCGGTTGCGACGCGGCCGAGACACACGGCCCGGGAACCACCGTCTGGGGCGCGTTCTCGACCGGGGAGGCCGTCACCGATCCGCGCGACGCGGTCGATGGCTCGTCGGGCGACGCCGACGCGGAAGAGACGCCGTCGTTTCACCGAATCTCGGTCCCGGGCGCCACTCCGGGTGTCGAGGAGCGTGACGACGATACCGGACCGAGAGGCTACGTCGTCGAGCGCTCCGACGGTTCGTCCTCGGCGACGACGCGGACGCTGTATGCGACGCTCGGGGAGTACGGGCTGTTGTATCTCGAGTTCCCGCAGGGATCGATTCCGGACGACGTCGAGAAATCGGTGGAGATACTGGCGGCGAACGCGGTCGTCACACTCGGCCGCGTCGACCGCGAGGGGGAGTTGGCGCGACAGCGGGAGACGCTCGAGGATCGGAACCGATCGCTCGAACGCCTCCACGAACGCAACGATCTGCTCCGCCGGGTGAACGCCGCCTTGGTCGACGCCGAGACGGTGCCGGAGGTAGCCGCCGCGGTCTGTGACCTGCTCGTCGACGCGGAGTCGATCGGGTTCGCCTTGTTTGGACGGCGCACCGTCGAAGGTCTCGAACCGCTCGCCCGATCCGGCAACGATGGGGGGTACCTCGCGGACATCGGCCTCGATCCCGCGGCCACGGACCCCCAATCCATCGCTCGGGACGAACCGACCCGCCGGGCACTCGAAGGGAAAGAAACCCACCCCGTCTCCGATATCACCGACGGGTTGCGCGGGTCGCCGTGGCGCGAACGGGCGCTCGCCCGGGGCCTTCGCTCCGCGATCGGGATCCCGCTCGTCTATGAGGGGCTCGAATACGGGGTGTTGTCGCTGTACGCCGATCGTTGCGGCGTGTTCGACGGCGAGTTCGGGGATCTGCTCGCCGAACTCGGTGACACGATCGCCGACGCCATAAACAGCATCGAGACGAGACGGTCGCTCCGAAGCGAGTCGTCCGTCGACCTCGACGTTCGGATCGACGCGCCGAACGCGCCGGTGTCCGAGTTCGCGAGCACGCTCGGGGGGACAGTCCGCGTCGAGGGAGCCGTTCGACAGGGCGAGGGCCGTTCGGCGGTGTATCTCCGCTCCGACGCCGACACCGGCTCGCTGGCGTCGGACGTTCGCGCCGTCGAGTCGGTCCGGCACCTCGACGCCGACGGTCGCGACCGGACGGAAGTCATCGTGACCGAACCGACCGTCGTCGACCGCCTCGCGACCCGCGGGGCTCGGGTGAAGCGACTCGTCGCCGACCCCGACGGTGTCGACGTAACGGTGGTGTGTCCGGACCCCGTGGACGTGCGATCGCTCATCGAACGCCTCGAGGAAGAGTACGTGGCCGCCGAACTCCTCGCCCGTCGGGACCGGACAGCGGACGGTCAGGAGGCGTTCGCCGCGGGCGCCGTGGCGGATCGGCTCACGGATCGCCAACGCGAGGCGGCGCGGACCGCACACCTCTCGGGGTACTTCGAGTGGCCGCGCGAGAGCACGGGCGAGGAGGTCGCGGCAGCCATGGGCATCACTCAGCCGACGTTTAACAGACACCTCCGGAAGACCGAACGAACGGTGTTTTCGGCCATGTTCGGCGACGAATCTTCGGAAAGTCGGTAACCGGGTCGCCCGGGGCGAGCGGGGGTTCGCGCCCGGGACACTACGTGTGTAGTGTCGGACCGCAGGTGACTCTACAGGCGTTTGAACAAACACGATACCCACGCCGCCGCTCGCATCAGGTACAGATGAAACCCGATACGGCCGAAGAACTCTGCTGGCGGATCATCACGACGATCGCACGCGAGCGCGACATCGAACCCTGCGACATCGACGACCGGCTCCAGGACGTGATCGACATCGAGTCGCTGGCGCGGCTCACCGACCAGGCGTGGGGCTCCGACGCTATCGACATGTCCGTCTCGTTTCGGATCGCCGGCTGTTTCGTCACCGTCACCGGCGACGAGACGGTCAGGGCGACCGTCCCCGAGTGACGACCGCTGCCGGGAACCCGCCGCATTTGCCCCGAAAGCTATCCGTCCCGAGCGAGTATGGGGCGTATGCATCAGTTCGTAGACGGCGAGTGGATAACGGAGTACCAAGCGACGGACGAGGACGGCGCGTTCAAACGGCAGGTCACGACGTTTCGCGACCGGGTCGACCCCGCCGAGGCCGAGGCCGGACGGTATCACCTTTACGTGAGCTACGCCTGCCCGTGGGCCCATCGGACGCTCATCACGCGGAAACTGCTCGACCTCGAGGGCGTCATTTCCGTCGACGTCGTCGACCCGTTCCGCGCCAAGGACGGCTGGCAGTTCACGCCCGAAAAGGAGGGTTGTACGGTCGATTCCGTCAACGGATTCGATTACTTACGGGAGGCCTACGTCGAAGCGGACCCGAACTTCACCGGGCGCGTGACGGTGCCGGTGTTGTGGGACACACGCGAGGGGACGATCGTCAACAACGAATCCCGCGAGATAATGCGGAACCTGACGACCGTCTTCGCGGAGCTCGGCAACGGGATCGACCTCGCCCCGGCGGAACTGCGTGATGACATCGACGACACGCTCGATCGGATCTACGAGCCGATCAACAACGGCGTCTATCGGACCGGGTTCGCCGACACGCAGTCGGCCTACGACGAGGCGGTCACGGAGCTGTTCGACGCGCTCGATCACTGGGATTCGGTTCTCGAGGACCGTCGATACCTCGTCGGCGAGCGCCTCACCGAGGCGGACGTCGCGATGTACACCACCCTCGTCAGGTTCGACGAGGTGTATCACACCCATTTCATGTGCAACCACAGCCTCATTCGGGAGTACGACAACCTCTGGCCGTATCTCCGTGACCTCTACACGACGCGCGGGTTCGGCGAGACGACGGAGATGGATCACATCAAGGAACACTACTACACGACACACCCGGATGTAAGCCCCAAGCGGATCGTCCCGATGGGTCCCGACCCCGACTTCGAGGCACCCCACGACCGCAACGAACTGCCCGGCGGGCCGCCCGCCCAGTAACGAACGGTTCCGCTCGCCGCGCGAAATCGGGGACAGAATTAAATACTGGTATGTCATACCATGACATGACCATGCCCGACACGAAACGGGGCCGCGAACGCAAAGGCCGAACGAAACAACAGCAGCGTCGCCGACACGACATTCAGCAGGCGCTCGAGGCGCGCGATCGCAACCTGGATTTCGAGAAACTGTACGAGGACGCCGAACTGGAACTCGAGATAACGTAGCGACGATCGGACCCTCCCCGTCCCGAATACCCACGATTTTAGTTTCGAGGCGGTGAGACCCGTGTATGCCAGAGGCAACACTGGAGGACCTTCTCGAACGGAACGCCCGCCACGCAGAATCGCTTCGTGAGGGGGCCTTCGACGACGTCCGGACCCAACAGCACCCGGCCGTAGTCTCCGTTTGCTGTTCGGACTCCCGCGTCTCACAGGAGGGGATGTGGGCCGTCGAGGAACCGGGATGGCTCTTTACCGCCGGCAACATCGGCAATCAGGTCGTCGACCGCTACGACGGCACCGACGTCGTCAGCGGGGACGTCCTCTACCCGATCAGATTCACCGACACGAAACTCGCCGTCGTCGTCGGCCACACCGGCTGTGGTGCGGTGACGGCGGCGTTAGAGCACGCGCGGTCGGACGACCCCGAACCGCTTCCACCTGGGATTCAAAAGCGCGTCGAGTCGCTGTTGCCCATCGTCGAGGACGGACTCGCCGACGAACGGGTGACGGCGGACGATGAGGCCGGCGTCCTCAACCGCCTCGTCGAGTACAACGTCGACCGACAGACCGAGTTCCTTCGCGAGGACGAGGCGGTCCCCAACTCCGAGACCGTCGCCGGGTTCGTCTACGACTTTCAGGGCGTCTACGCCGATGTCCCCGGCCGGTGTTATCTCGTCAATTACGACGGGGAAACGGAGACCGAAGCGCTCCGCGCCGTCGTTCCCGATCGGTTCGACGACCACGTTCGCCGGCTGTTGGAGTAAGCGGACGCGCGGCTACGGGGTGAAAATAAATTATTCGAAAGCGATGCGTGTCGGTGGCGTTTACAGGCGGGTCAGGTTCGTCGCACGGGGGCCTTTGTCGGCCTCCTCGATGTCGAACTCGACTTCCTGTCCTTCTTCGAGGTCCGGGCCGCCGACATCCTCCATGTGGAAGAAGACGTCCTCGTCCGCGTCCTCAGTGTCAATAAAGCCGTAACCGCCAGTGTCGTTGAAGAAATCAACCGTTCCGGTTGCCATCTCGTGAACACAGAGGACCTGTACATATAACCCTTCCGGGATGGGCCGACACATTGCCGTGGCGGGTCCGACTCGACCGGGAAGCGGACCTCGTAGTCGGGATTCTCCCGACCGGGAGGCCGACAGACGGACATACTCTTTACCTGCCGCGACGACATCAGCCTGTATGTTCCGACGCGTTCGAGAGACCGGCCCGGCACTCTTGATCCCCGCCGCGTGGGGCCTCGTCACCGCCGCCCACCTCGGCGTCGTCACGACGCACCCGGTTTTCGTGATGCACGCCGTCATGAGCGCGTTGCTCGTCGCGTTCGCGGCCACCTCGTGGCGGGAGATGGGGTCGGGCGTGCTCCGAGCCTGGCGGACCGTCATTCTCGCCGGAACGCCGTTCGCCGTCGCCGGGCTCGCGGGCTTTCTGGTCCCGACGGGGTCGACTGCGCTGTTCTCGGTCGCGCTCGGCGGCTGGATGTTGTTCCCGGCCGCGGGGTTCGTCTACACTGCACGGCGCGTCCCCGAGGGCGGGTGGATCCACGCGGCGAGCGCCGCCGGCTGTCTGCTCGGCGCGGCGTTGTACGCCGTCGGTACCACCGCCGAGGTGGATGCCGGGGCGATCGCCGGGCTGCTCGTCGTCGGATTCGCACAGACGGCCGGGATTCTCGACGCCGTCCTTCGGTATTGATTCCCCGGAGACGGCAACGACGGAAACGACCGATTCGCGGGCTGAATCTCTCGCGTGCGTGCACGCTGCGATCACTTGGTCCAGACACGATGTCCGCAGTACGGACAGCGGGGGCCGGCTCGTCGATCGCAATCAGCGAATTCGACGGTGCTCGCGCAGTTCGTGTAAGTGGAGCTCATTGCGCAGTTCGGCTTCGGTTGGGGATGGCCGGCTTTCTCCGGCTCAATCCGCGATTCCGATCTCCTGTTGCTCGTCGTGGTCATGGCCGGTTGATTCGTCATCGGCCTCCGCCTCCGGCGACTCGAACGTGGGGAACCGATCGTTGAACGCCTCCCAGTCGGCGGTCATCTCTTCGTCTGTGAGGAGACAGCGATCGAAGCGGTCCCGGATCGCTTCGTGGTCGATGTCGGTTCCGATGACAACCAATTGGGTTCCGCGGTCACCCCATTCGCCGTCCAATTCCTCCTCGAGCGCGGGGTGGGCCTCGAGCTGTTCGGCCCGCTGTTCAGGCGGGAGGGCGGCGACCCACGTTCCGGCGGGCGCGACCCGGATCGACTGACCGGCGACGTTCATCATGAGCGCCATCTCTTCGCGCCCGGCAAGCCAGAAGTGGCCCTTTGATTGGACGACGTTCTCCGGGAACGCGTCGAGAAATTCGGCGAACCGCTCGGGGTGGAATGGACGCCGTGCCTCGAAGACGAACGAGGTCACGCCGTGTTCCTCTTCGGCCGATTCGTGGGGCTCTTGAAGTTCCCGCATCCAGCCGGCCGATCGACTCGCTTCCTCGAAGTCGAACCGGCCGGTGTCGACGACCTCGTCGATATCAATTCGGCCGTGGGTCGTCCGGACGATCTCGGCCCGGGGCTGCAACACCTCGAGCGTTGCTTCGATTTCATCGAGCGTCGCCTCGTCGACGAGGTCGCACTTGTTCAACAGCAAGACGTCACAGAACTCCACCTGTTCGACGAGCAGATCGCCGAGGTGTTTTTTCGTCCCGTCGTCGTCGAGGATCTCGTCCGACTGCATCGCCTCGTCGAACTGATGGGCGTCGACGACCGTCACCGTCGTATCGAGATGGCAGTTCTCGAGCGGTTCGACCCCCGTCTCCTCGTAGAACTCGGTCGGATCGAGGTCGGACTGGTCGAAACCAAGCGTTAGCGTCTGCGCAACAGGTAGTGGTTCAGCGACCCCGGTCGACTCGACGATGATTGCATCGAACTCTCGATCCCGTGTCAGTCCGCCGATCGCGTCGAGCAGATCACCTCGTAACTCACAACAGATACAGCCGTTCGAGAGTTCGATCAGTTCCTCTTCGTCCGCCGAGATGTCCGAGGACTCGGCGACGAGGTCCGCGTCGACGTTCACTTCGCCCATATCATTGACGAGGACGGCGAGATCCGGATCGTCGCTCTCACGCAGCACGTGGTTGAGTGTGGTCGTTTTCCCGGCACCGAGGGTCCCCGACAGCACTGTCACGGGTGTTGTCTCTTCGGCCATATGTTACCAATAAAACTACGTACAGTAATATATCTTATTATCTTATTTCATATTTTATTAACGGTCGGGGGCCGTCCTCGGTTACTGACGCGACGTGATGTATGACGACACACGACTCACCCCGGACATTCGACTGTGCGGTCATCGGGGGCGGAATCCACGGAACGCACCCCGTCCAGCGTCTTCTCAAACGGACCGTGATGGCTCTGGTCGTCCTCGTGGGGATCTCGCTTGCCACCTTCGGCATGATATTCTTCACACCGGGTGACCCCGCCGAGACAGTGCTCCGCGAGCAACTTGAGGGCGACCCGTCCGACGAGCAGGTCGCGCAGTTCCGCGCGGAGCACGGCCTCGACGACCCAGTACCGGTCCAGTACCTGACATGGCTGACGAACGCGTTACAGGGTGACCTCGGGGAGTCGTATTACCACGACCGAACCGTCTCGGAGTTGATCGCCGATGCCGACACCGCATTCGGCAACTGTTGGATGTGCTGTCACAACTGTGCACAAGAAGTCAAAGTGACCGACGACGGCACCGTTGTCGGTATTACCGGTGTCGACGGCAACCCACCTGGGAGTGCCGGTCCCGGCAGCGAAGGAACGCTGTGTCCGAAGGGGCTAGCCCAGTTGGACAAAACCCACGACCCAGAGCGGATCAAACAGCCGTACGTCCGGATCGACGGCGAGCTCCGGGAAGCGAGTTTTGGGAGGCAACTGATCCAAGAGTTCGAAGACAGGTACGGGGATCGGACCGGGCAGTCGCCGCGGATCGAGGGATAGGGGATGTCTCCGGCCGGGGAAACGGGTCGTCCAATACGGTTGTGCTTGGCCACGAATGACACGAGTGCATCCTCGGTTCGTTCCTGGAAATGGTTATCTAGATCGAATTAGAGCATATCGGCCCTGTCGAAATTCCCTACATATGACATTTTCTGATGCCGTATAAATACAGGGCTCGTATGTTGCAGAGTCGGAGTTACAGTTCGGATCGATGAGAACTCGGCTAAATTTTTATAGGCTTGATGAGCCCATGTGTAACATGGCACAGTTTCAACCCCTGTTAGGAATGGAGATGGACGACGCTGAGATTGGGGAAGTGTTGAGAGAAGTCGGTATCGGGGTTCTCTCAATGAGCTCCGAGGGAGTACCGTATGGTGTCCCGCTGTCTTTCGGATATGACAAAGACGACACGTTGTATTTTTTGTTTCTTGAGGCCAGTGCGGAACTCCGGAAGGAAGCCTATGCTGAAACGGCCAGCGTAGCGAGTTTTACGGCCTTCGATGTTGACCCAGACGGGTCTTGGCGAAGTGTAATCGTTGCCGGTCCGATCGATCGAATCACGATCGATGAGTGGGGAACCGCACGTGAGGCGATGATGAATAATGCGTACCAATCAAATCTCCTCTCGGAGTACGAACTCCAGGAGAATCCTAACGTGTGGGCGCTTGAGATTCAAGATCAGTCCGGCCGTGCTGTTAGCCAGCAGTGACGGCGCGTATACTCTCAACACGTTCGTCTGACGTATCCATATGGCTGCTGACGAGGGGTAGCGTATTCAAGAAAACACGGAGAGCCCGTCACACCCATCGATCGATGCGGTCATCAGTCGAGCCTTAGAACGGGCTGTTGATCCGCGACCGACCGATCATCCGGACAGACATTTCGATCGATACGTCAGGGATGCTATCGAACGATTCGGCGAGGATGACGTAGTGGACTGTATCCGGCTCACGCTCGTCGAGGGCTATACGCACCGGATGGCGGGCACAGCTGTCTTCGGGAGCGATGAATACGTCTGGGGCATCAACGTCGGTGTCGCAGCAACTGCCTATCTCCGGGAACTCCATCAAGAGCAAGAATCGGGCAGTAATTCCTGAGTTCAGTCTCAGCGTCCGAAACCGCTAACTCATTATCGAGATAATCATTACTCAAAGTATGACCTTTTAGGGTCGAGACGACGAACTCGAAGCACTCGGATCCGCGTTTGATTCACCCGGGCACGCGTTCTTCGTCATCTACGGTCGTCGTCGGGTCGGAAAAACGGAACTGATCAAAGCGTTCTGCTCCGAACGGCCCCATATCTATTTTTTACAGCACAGGAAGCCGAAGAACGGCAACGAGAGAAGTTCGTCGAACGAGTTGCTGACTACTTCGGGGATCGGGTTCCGCGCATCGATGGGTGGGACGAGGCCTTCGCCTACCTCGGGGAGAAAATCGAGAC
>LFFM01000380.1_pt1 | contig 30487 bp, 34 predicted proteins | sample 643131 | NCBI WGS metagenome assembly LFFM01 (sample SAMN03777445, study PRJNA286221) | soda lake metagenome | biome: soda lake; feature: Kulunda steppe; material: water; isolation source: sample Tc-Br brine of Tanatar trona crystallizer | place: Russia: Kulunda steppe | collected 2011-07
ATGAGGCAATTGATTGGGATATTTTGAATCGTCGTATAGAGCGAGGTACACATTTCTTGGAGAATGTGGTTACGATGTCAGATTTCCCTGTTGAAGATATTACGGAGAAGGTGGATGCGAATCGGAAGATTGGCCTTGGTATAATGGGTCTAGCGCAGATGTATATACAGATGGGTACGAAGTATGGTTCGGATGAAGCGAATGAGATTGCGAAGCAGGTTATGCAGGCAATTAATTTCGGTTCAAAAGAAGTATCTCGTCAGATGGCTACGGGCGAAAACGAATTTGCAGAGAGAGGTCCATTTGGAAATTGGCATAAATCCAAGTATGCGAATCCAACAGAGTATGCAGATTGGTTTGAATACCATGTAGGAGAGGATGCAGATGATTGGGAAGATGGTTATCCAGTTCGGAATCATAATACAACAACGATTGCTCCTACGGGAACAACAAGTATGCTTGGTGACACTTCGGGAGGTTGTGAGCCAATTTTCCAAGTTGCATATTATAAAAATGTGACCCAAGATGTTCAGGGAGAAGAGATGCTTGTGGAATTCGATGATTATTTCCTTCGTGTATTAGAAGCGAATGATATTGATGTAGAAGCTGCAAAGCGTGAGGCACAGGAACAAATGGCAGCTAATGAATTCGACGGTGTAGATTCGTTAGATAGTGTTCCTGATGCGATTGGTGAGTTATTTGTTGTTACGAGTGACTTATCAGCAGAAGAACATTGTAAGGTTCAGTGTGCATCTCAGAAAGGTGTAGATAGTGCGATTTCAAAGACAGTTAATGCTCCAAATGAAGCAACAGTAGAAGATGCACAGGAAGCATTTATGCTTGCATATGACTTGGGTGGAAAAGGTGTTACGTATTATAGAGATGGTACACGCTCCAAACAAGTATTGACAACAAGAGCAGATAATATGGAAGATGCAGATGAAGAAGATATTGTTGACGTTGTACAAGAGAAACTTGAAGAAGGTGAGATTGATGTATCTGACCTTGGTATTTCAACAACACCAGAAGTTGGTTCGACAAGTCAGCCAAAGAACCGTCCAAAAGTGTTGAATGGTCATACATCAGAAATTAATACAGGATATGGTGATTTACTTGTGACGATTAATGAAACGCATGAAGGTGACCCATTTGAGGTGATTGCAAATATTGGCAAATCTGGTGGATATACAGAATCATTCACGGAATCGACAGCCCGTCTTATTTCACTATGTCTCCGATGTGGTGTAGACCCTGAAGAAGTTGTTGGTCAAATTGAAGGTATTCGTTCACCGAAAATTTCGTGGGATGAAGGAGACCAAGTATTCAGTGTTCCAGATGGTATTTCACTTGCACTTCGTCGTTACTTGAATGAATCGAGTGATACTGTTGATGAAGATGTGGAATTACCAACAGAAGATAAAAATGTGAAAATTGATGATTCCACGGAACCTTCCGAAACGGTAGATGATGGACAAAGAGACGTTATAAAAGGTGGAGAGAACCCAGAATGTCCTGATTGTGGTAGTCTATCCTTGTATTACTCTGAAGGATGTAAAACATGTGAATCTTGCGGCTGGTCAGAATGTTAGAATAGTTAATTATAAATAATAAATATATTTATAGGGTTTTGTTTATTTTATTTTTATATGGATATTAAGACGGCGAATGTAATTGATACTATTGAACATAAAATTAATGAATATTTAGTTGAATCTGAATTTAAAATTCGTAAGCAGAAAACAGAAATATTTAAAGAAACAGATGATAATAAAGTACGTTTTTGTGTTTGGGTTGAATTTAAAGAAGATGATTTAAAAATGTCTGAAAGAACAAAATCAAGTGAAATTTGGGATGAACTTAAACGTTTAAAACAATCAATAAATTCAGATGATACATTTTCAGATGATATAACTCCCGGTGTTGTTTCTGCGACAAATTGTTATTTGCAAGTTATTTATCCATTAGAATAATTTTTAGATTCGTTTTGGCGTAATTAATTTATAATTACAAATAGATGATAATTGTAAATCTTATCTCATTTACGATAGTATGAATAAATCTAGAATTTTTGGATTTAGAAGAAATTTAAAAGAAGCAAATTCATTTGCTGAAGATATAAATGGTCGCGTTATAAGATATGTTAAAGGAGGAAGAATAAACGTGAATTAATTATATAATTCTATTATTCTGTAATTTCTACGGGGTTGAAAAACTCGATGGTAACTTCTGTATAAGCCATGCGTTCTGATACATCCGTAATAACTTTTTGAGGATTATATCCTGATTCAGATAACATAGATTTGATTATTTTAATACCGTCATCGTCTTTTAATCGCACTCTTAATCCATAGCTAATATCTCCATAGTCCTTATTAACATATTTTCCTTTTTTAGATACATCATAATATGAGTCTTCAGAATAATATACTTCATCTCTTTTTTCATCTATAGATTTAATAGCATTATTTTCGTATATGAATTTCGTTATTTTTTTATTTGTTTTAAATTCATCATAAAATGAATGAACAACTTTTTCTTTTTCTTTTATATTTTGTTCCATAATATATTTTATATATTTATATGTTAAATATATTGTGTATTATAGTGTCGTAATTTATAAACCGTTATAGATATATGTATATTACATGTCAGAACAAGAGATTGAAAAAGAGAAAGGTTTTATTTCCAATTTATCAGAGACTACGCGCGAATATTTAGATTTATTAAATGAACTTCGGGGTGAAGAAGAAGATTTAGATATTAATTCTACAGATAAAGATTTTATTGTTAGACCTTCGGCAACAGATGTGGTTGAAGAAGCATATATAGAATTAATGAATGAAATTGAGAATCCAGAAGATATACCATTTGATAATCCTCAACCAGTTATTTTAGAATCTGAAAGACAATTTTCTTTAATTCGTGATTCATTAGTAGAAGAAATTGAAAGAATTCAGGAGAAAGAAGAAGGTAGTGTTACGGGGGCTGATATTGATACAATGTTATATATTATTAATAAGAATGCCGGTAAATCTGGTCAATTTACGTTATTTGGTGGTGCAGAATCATTAATTTATAATACCGGTAGTAAATATGATTGGCACCCGTATGAAACGGAATTAGTTTTGAAAGCAAATAGGATTGCTTCAGAAAAAAATAATTTAAAACGACATTTACTATTAGATGTTGCACTGATTGTTCCCAATGATGAACGAATTGTTTATCAATAACTGTAATTACTTATCTGGGTCCCAAAGTATAGCTCGACCTTCACTTGTTTGAATGCTCGTATAATTTTCACCAGTTTTTTCATCAAATGAGTCAATTACACGTTGAACTTGAGAATATGCGATATTAGAATTAGAGTAACCATTCAGGAATTTTTTAATATCTTTAGATAGTATTCTTCGACCTCCACTTTTGACAGGTGTAGATATATCGTGGAAGTGTTCGTATACGGCGATTGCTCTTTGAACACGTACATCAAATTCATCTTTTCTTGATTCTTCAGGTATGGTTGAATATTGTTCTAATTCACATGCATTTGGTTTAACAGCTTGAGCAATATCTGTTTCATCTAATTCTAACATATTTTCAATAGCTGTTAATCTTCTACCAAGTGTATTTGAAGTGTCATCTATATCACCTTTTGTATCTTGTAAGTTTTCTTCTAAACTATCAAGACTACGTGTAATACTATTGACTCTTGATTCTCTAATATTTGCTTCTTTTTGAAGTTCATCAAACATATTTTTTAATTCATCAATAGTTTCATTTACATTTTCAAGTGATTGTGAATGTTCTCTTAGTCTGTGCGTTAATGTACCTTGTTGTTCTGTTATGTGATTAACCGTATTTTCTAATTGGTCTACACGTTGTATTAAGCTAGATATATCACTAGTATCAATATCTTCAAGCGCGTTATTTGTATCATTTGTATCGTTCATTTTTGATTGAAGGTTTGTTTCGTTTACCATATATATTCCTCACGTTGTTTAGTATAATATAATATTTTATGTACTACATTCATTAGTCTTTCGGATAAGCAATTAGTTTACTACAATAAAAAGATTTGGTGTCGTGTTATATATAAGACATAATTATTTACTATTTTAGGTATCAATATTCACCGTTAATCAAAACGTTTTTATACATACAGACTAAGTAAATAGTAACGTGTTTCAAACATGAGTAATGAAGATAATAAAGCGCAAGAATTGGCAGAAAAATTGTACGAAGACATTGACGAAGACGTGTTGAACGTCACCGTTGATGAGCTTACAGAAAGATTCGAGTCATACATTGAATATGATGTACACCCAGACAGTGCCCGACAAACGATTGTTCGTAATCTAGCAAGTTCGGCTGGTGTCGAAATTAGTGAAGCAATGGGTAATGCAAGTGGAGGTAGTGGTGAACTGGTTCACGTTGAAGATATTACCGAACCAGATGAATTCGTTACTATTGAAGTAACGGTTGGTCAGATTTGGGATGATAATAATTCCGATAAAATTTCACAGGCAGGTGTTGTAGAAGATAATACAGGGCGAATCAAGTTCATTTCATGGGCTAAAAGTGAAGTAGAGCTATTGACGGAAGGATTGTCCTACCGACTTAAAAATGTAGCCACAAATGAGTACAAAGGTCGTATGTCTGTGTCTCTTAATAGCCGCACAGAGATTGAGATGATTGATGAAGAATTCGAAGCACCAGACAATAATAAGGAATTCACAGGTACAATGGTAAAAATCCATGATGGTAGTGGATTGATTCGTCGTTGTCCGAAAGAAGATTGTAATCGCGTCTTACAAGGTGGTGAGTGCCCTGAACATGGTGAAGTTGATGGAGTATTCGACCTTCGTGTTCGAGGTGTCCTTGATAATGGATATGAAACTCAAAGTATTAATCTTGGGTGTGAACTTACAGAAGAGTTGACACAGATTAATCTTGAAGAAGCTAAATCAATGGCTCAAGATGCGCTAGATACTGATGTTGTGGGTGAAGAAATGGAGAAAGTTCTTCTTGGAAATTACTATACAGTTAGTGGTTGGGAGAATGAACGTGATTTCCTTATGGTTCAGGAAGCGTCTGAATCGACAGAAGTTGGTGAGAATAGTGTTTCAGAGCTTATTACACGCGTAGATGCTCTTGAAGTAGAAGAAACAGAAGAAACGTTTGATGAAGAAGTTGCGGAAGCAGAAAACTAAGGTGATTAAAATATGAGTTCAAATTACGCAAAACGACAACCGGCAAAGCGACTGTTTGCATCGGAATTAGAAGAATCAGAATACCAGTTCAAAGAGAAGGATGAAGAACGTGCGCCTAATTATCTTCTACTCCCTAGTGGAGATAAGGCAAATCGCGTTATGATGGGTGGTACTCTTATGTCTGTTGAAGATGTAAGTAGTGATGAAAATGATAATCCGTTTTGGAATGCTCGAATTAATGATGGTACAGGTGAATTCCGAGCATTTGCAGGACAATATGACCCCAAAGCGGCAAGCGTTCTACAATCTATTGCTGCTGATGAATCTATGCCACCAGCATACGTTATTGTTATTGGTAAAACAAAGGAATATCGCCCTGAAGATGATGAAAGTGAAATTCTTATGAATATTCAGGCGGAGACTGTTGCGGTTGTAGATGAACAACAGCGGAATAATTGGCTTAAGGAGACGGTTGAACATACGCTTAATCGCTTGGAAGAAGATAAAGGTGAATATGTACTACAAGCAGATGAACGGCATGGCGACCGTGCTGCGTTGTTCAAATCGGACCTTCGAGAAGTTCTAGAACGACTAGAATAATAAATAATATTTTTTAACGTATTTTTGGTTACAAAACAATAATATTTTAGGGTCTGCTGTAATTTATGTAACTAATGAATACATTCAAAAATAAAATTATAGTATTGTGTATAACTATATTATTTTTAACATTAGTTATTGAACCAACATTAGCGACAGATGAAACAGAGATTGAACAAATAAATGTGGAAAAGTTAATACAAGAATTTTTAGATTTTATTGCTTATTTGCTTGAATATGCAGCTTCAATAGTAAGGCAAGGTGCAGAAGTATTAATGGAAAATAGAGAATAATTATAATTTTGACCGGTTAATTTTGATACTACTTGGCGTTATAATATATTCATTATTCTCTTTTTGAACTATATCTCCATCTGTTTCTTTTACAGCATCATGAAGATATGTTAATAGTTCTTCTTCTGTTAATCCTCCTGTTAATCTACCAATTTTAAGTATAATAATATCTCCGCTTCTTATTGCTTGTTCTACTTTCAACATTTCAGATTTATTTGAAACTTCTGATATTTTCAATTCTAATACGGTATCAGATTTTAATGCTGAATTTGTGTGGTCAAATGGTTTAAAATCCGGTTCATCTAATGTATTTGCTTTTCCTATCAAGGAATTTAATATTTTACCCATATGTATTATAGTATATTTATTATTAATGATACTTTCGGTGTTTTTTCATATATCCCTATTGTTTTAATAGTTATTATATTAATTATATTTTATGAGCGAAATAAATGATGATGTTTGTATTTGTATTCCAACTTTAAATGAAAAATCTAGTATAATTACAGTTGTGAATAAATTTAAAAGTCAAGGATATGATAATATTATTATTATAGACGGTGGTTCTACAGATGATACAAAAATATTGGCCGAACAAGCAGGAGCTAAAACTTTCGTCCAAACATGGGATGGAAACAAAGGGTCAGCGATGAGAGAAGCAATTAATTTTATAGATGAATCTATTATTGTATTTGTAGATGGAGATGGTACGTATGACCCAGAAGATATAGATAAATTAGTTAAACCTATTCGTGAAGATAATATTGACCATACACTAGCATGTCGCTTTTCGAATATGGAACCCGAATCAATGTCGTCATTAAATAAATTTGGAAATAAAATTATTAATATTACATTTTCTAAATTATATAATTATGACGTAAAAGATGTATTAACAGGATATAGAGCCATTAAAAAAGAATCTATAAAAGAATTAAATTTAGAAAGTCAGGGGTTTTGTATTGAAACAGAAATGACTGCAAAATCTATATTAAATAATCATAATATTAAAATAATCCCTTCGTCATATTATAAACGACACGGTGAATCTAAATTAAATAGTTTCCGAGATGGTTTACCTATTTTATATGCTGTTTTTAAATACAGATTTTAATAATCAATATCTTCAACACTTAAATCAATATTTAATGTTTTTTCAAGTTTATTTTGTAGTTTAATACTTGGTTGCGTACTTTCATCCTCAATATTTTTTAAATGACTTTCTTTTATATTAAGTTTATTAGCAAATTCTTTTCTTGTAAATCCTTTTTTATCTCTTGCTTGTTGTATTTTCACACCATAATTTAAAGATAAATCATTTACATCTTCAAAATAATTTTCATCGTCTTGTTTATTTGAATTATTTGTATTGTGTTGTTGTACATTAGAAGTATTATTATTTGGTTTAGTATTTGTATTGTTGCTGGTTTTACTAGTACTATATTTTGTTTTATTTTCCGTTTTATCTTTTTCTTTTTGTTTATCTGTTATCATTCCATGGTCTGTGCAATCTGGACATACATTTAAGATAGCACCAGATATTTTTGTTTCGAGAAGATTTTCAACATCATTACCGCATAATTCACATTGCGTCATAATTATAAATAAAGATTCTTTATTAATAGTAGTATCGCCTTTATTTCATATTTTTAAAATATTATTTAAATTATTAGTAAAAACACCGGAGCATTTATATCTATGTTTTTACATAATTATATTTGTATAATAAAAATGGATACTATAATAGACGATGCCCTTAAAAATTCAGAAGAAGAAGCTGTTCGAACAGAGGATGATGAATATGATGAATTTGGTGACCCCCGTATTGTCGTAGTAGGTTGTGGTGGAGCCGGTAATAACACCATTAATCGATTACACAATATAGGTATAGAAGGTGCAGAAACTGTTGCTATTAATACAGATAAGCAACATCTTGATATGATTGAAGCTGACGAAAAAATACTCGTAGGTTCAAATCTCACAGATGGTTTAGGTGCAGGAGGTGAACCAGATGTTGGTAAAAGAGCGACAGAAAAAGCTCGCGGAACGCTTAAAAATAAAGTTTTAAATGATGCTGACCTTGTTTTTGTTACGGCTGGAATGGGTGGCGGAACCGGAACCGGTTCTGCACCAGTAATAGCTGATATTGCAAAAGATGTAGGGGCCATTGTTGTAGGAATGGTATCAATGCCATTCCGCGTAGAACGTGCTCGTGTTGAAAAAGCAGAAGAAGGTATTGAAGAATTAAGTCATAGTGCAGATAGTATTATTGTTCTGGATAATGATAGATTACTCGATTATGTACCAAATCTCCCAATGGGAGATGCATTTTCGGTGATGGACCAGATTATATCCGAAACAATCCGGGGTATTAGTGAGACAATTACCCAACCATCGTTAATAAATCTTGATTATGCTGATATGCGTTCGATAATGGAAGAAGGTGGGGTAGCTGTTATGTTAGTTGGTGAGACAAGTGATAAAGATAAAACGAAAGTTGTAGATGAAGCACTAAATCACCCACTATTAGATGTTGATTATCGCGGCGCAACAGGTAGTCTAGTTCACATTACAGGTGGACCTGAATTATCACTCACTGATGCTGAAGGAATTGCTTCTAAAATCACGACAAGATTAGATGATGAAGCTAAGGTGATTTGGGGTTCCCGAATAAAAGACAATTATAAAGACAAAGTTCGCGTAATGGCTATCATGACAGGTGTTGAAAGTTCAAATATAATTGGCAGAGATTCAGAAGGAACACCTACAAAACAAGATGATTATACGCAGAATAGAGGTCGTAAAACATCTCCAGATATTGACTCAATTGACTAATGATTTGTGATGGATTAGTCTTTTAGTATAGTATATTGTTTTATTTTATATGAATTACGACCAAGAAACAATAGAAAATGCAAAATGGATTTCTTTAAGTGAAGGTGAAGAAGTAAGAGCATGGTCACATGCAAGTATTTATCCATACATCCCTGTATACGTTATGAGTATATTAATGATTTTAGCAGGATTAATTGCTCCGTTTGTATTTGAAACAAGCACAATGGTTACATACTTATTTTTAGCACTTATACCAACTGGCTTGATAATATTAATTCTAGAACATGTACGATATGTATCTGTATTTTATGTATTTACAGACGACCGTGTTTTCAGAAAATTAGGTATATTAAGACATAGAACACGTTCTGTAGGTTATGATGCTGTAGATAAAGTTAAAACAGACCAAACATTAATTGGTCGAATACTTAAATATGGTGATATGATTGTTGTTACGGCAACACCAACAGACGAAGATATTACATTAACATATTTACCCGATTTACAGGAAGGAAATAATATTGTTAGTGATTACACAGGATATAAAGCTTCCCGCCGAGATAAAGAAACAATTAAGAATAAAGAATATAGAAAGAAAGATAAAGACAAATAATTACGATTTTAATTTAATCAATCACACCCATTTCTTTTAATCTATCTGGTAGATATGTTTCTGTTACGAAGTCCAATCCTCTAGAAGCTAAAGCCTGCTGTTCAGCTTTCACGCCAAGTTCTAATTGTAATTCGATTTCTTCTCTCCAAAATTCTGTATCAAATCGAGGGTCATCTAATTCACTTTTTAATGCTTTAATATCTGAATCTTTTAATGGGTCGGTAGGTAAGTCATAATCACGAATATCTTGTGGTCGAATACCTAAGTATTCTGCTTCTGGAGTTGCAAGATATTTTGAAAGATGAGCACTCTTAATCGACCCATATGCAACAGAACCATAGATACGATAACTCCATGGGTCTGCGTCCGTAAATACGGTTACAGGCAAGTCTAATTCGTCGTGAAGGCGTTTGATAATGCGTCGGGTAGCTCGTGATGGTTGACCCTTAAGATGGACGATAAGCGCACCATATTCATCATCAAAACCATTTTCAATTAATCTATCTCTCATACCTCCGGTTTCAACAGCTAATACAAATTTAGCATCTGAATTTAAGAATTCGATTGTATCAGGATTATTTGGAATTTGATAACCTTGTTCTCCAACATTTTCTTGACAGTGAATTACTCTATCTCCACGCCGTGTTTTTTCACGAAGTTCAAGTGGACCCATAATTGTAGCACCAGATTCTTCTGGTCGCATATGGAAATCTTCACGTCTTTGTTCTGTAATTGTTTCTAATTCTTCAATTATCTTGTTGGATTCATCTTGGTCAGAGAATTGTGCATTTTCTTCACCCCATGATTCACTAAGATAGTATAATTCACGCAGTGTAGAAGAACGTTCTTCTTCTAATTGGTTTGTAAGAAAATCAAGAACATATACAGATTTCAATATTTGTTTTGCTTCTCGAACTTTGTTTGCAGACCGTGTAGAAGTTCTGTCCCCAAACACCCATACGTTTGATTCATCATCATATTCGATATTTGTTTTTGTTCGCGTAGGCATTTCTAAAGTAGGAACTTCACCATTTTCTATTTGATTTTGTAACTCTCTAGCTTGTTCGTATATTGCATCTAATGCAGGCGTGTCAACTTCTGTATTATCATCCGTGCTCATTCGTATATATATAAATAACACCACTATCATTTATATTTTACTATTAGAAATGTACTAATTCTTAGGTTTATCGTCCTCTTTAACTACATATTTCCATTCATCATCTTCATCACCTAATTCTATATCATCCCAACAATCACTATTACTTGTTTGATATTCCGTCTTTGTTTTATGCAATTTATTAAATAATACTCCGAAGTATATTATACACAGTAAACCAAATAATGAAATTATAATAGGGTTATATTGTGTCTGCGTTCCTTCAAGTGCGTATATATTATTATCTATATTTATAATAAATTTACCCTCTGGTAATTCTGTACTGTATATTGATTCAGATTCATTTTCTACTAATTTTATTAAATCATTTTGTGTTTCATTAGAATATTCATCTAAACTATATTCTGGAATAATTTCATCATTATTTTCACCCGGTAAACTCTCACGGTGATTTGAATTATTTTCAAGTTCAGATTCTATTTCTTGAATTTCCTCCTCTGTTAAATTATCTATTTCGTATTCTTGTAATAAATCTACTTGTTTTACTTCTGTAGGGGATTCAGGTATTAACATCCCTGAGAATACGAAAAATAATCCTAAGAATAAAAATATATAAATTAAAATTATTTTTAATTTTTTAGCCATATGTGTTATACTATATACATAAAGTAATAAAAATGTATCTCTTATGTAGATGTTGTAACTTTTGGCTTATCTGGTTCTTTAATTTTTATATCACTTATTTTTGTTCCAAATGATAGCGTTTTTGTTTCATCTTTAGATACAGAGATAACCGATTCAAATTTATTATCATCTAAAAGTTCAACATTATCTGGAAGGTCACTTGGTTTAGAATCTAATTTACCTGTAATTTTGACATTTTCTTTTTTACCACGGAAGTTCGTTATTGTTATATATTCATCATTTGGTTCAACATATATGTTATTGAGAATTCTAGCTTGTGATTTTTCTTTACTTTTTATATCCTCATTTGTAATATTTTCTAGTTTATCAGACATTGCTTTTAATAATCCACCGATTACATTACGTTTTTGTTTACGTTTTTGTTTACTTCTTTGTTCACCCATATACTTTTTCAAGTCACGTGCGACATCACGAACGGCCCTTTCAACTTCATCTTCAATTTCAGGTACACTAGCTACAGCGTCTTTAGATTCACTTGTGAAAGGAACATTTGTACTTGCGACATGAACAAGTAATACCATTGGTCCTTGTGGTAAACTTCCTTTATGTTGTGAAATTTTATCTCTTGAGGTGTAATAGGAATTCCATGAAATACCTTTCACAACTTGCGTTATTGAACAAGCCCCTTCTTGATATACAAGAGGAACACGGTTAGCAAATCGACTTAACTGAATTTTATTTCGGTCATTATCAATATCACCACCGTAAGCAATACCAGCTTCAATTACAAATGGGTCTCCTTTTGCCACGCCAGCATCTCTGGTTGTAGCAGTGTAAAATTCAGCATCATATCTTGTTTTTAACCCGGTAAGAATATCATCTTCCGTGATAGGAGACAAGCATTTCGTAGGGGGTGCCATTGCTTTCGCACTTTGCATACCTGTAAGTAAATTACTAGCTAAATCTCTATCTTCTACAAATTCTTTTACTGATGGGATAGGTTCAGAAACCGTTTCGGATTTATCCCAGAAAAAGTCTCTAACTTTTTCTTGTGCCGTTTGACCGAATGTTGCTTCCCCATTCATTGTTTTAGAAGCTTTCTTTGAAGCTTTAGCAATTGATTTTTCTAGATTTCGATACGTTATTTGTCTCGAATCATTTTTTATAAATAAATTAGCTAATTCATTTCCTACATGAGCAACTAGCATTTGATTCTTTCTATCAATTGTAACTTCATCTACACCTTTAATAGTATATGATAGAATATTCTTTTTAAGAACATTCCATAATGCGTCAACGGCATTTTCTCTAACTGTATTCCCAAATTTCATTAATGTTTCTTCACCAGCTTTATCTGCCCCTTTTGTGACGGCGGATTGTAAACCTTCATATGTAACAACAGATTCTTTCGTGATATCATCGAATACTATTTCGAAAAATTTGTCCGTAGCTTCTTGTCCTTTTCTACGAACGGCATCAAAGAAAGCGTCACGATAATCTTCTTTTGTAGTTCTCTCTGTTAATACAGGCCACGCAAGTGAACGACCGTAATTTACATCACGGAAATTGTTTAGTATATTTTCTGCTGTTTTCTTACCTACGCGTGTGAATTCGTTTTGATAAAATTCACTCAAATCAGTATAATTTGATTCGGCTAACATATATTGTAATGTACCTAGTTCAACGCCATGAGGGTGAGGTTTAATTTCTTCAACAGGGTCCGGTAACTCGGTTACTGGTCTATCATCGTAAACGAGGTCATATTCAGGCTCATGTAATTCGATTGTGGCGTGTGGATTAACAACAGCGGTTTCATGGATGTACTGGTGAAGTCTTTTTCTCGCCCTCATATTACCCTCCATATCCATTTCAATTTTGATTCCGTGTTCTTTATCTTGCCAATCTATTTCTTTTTCAGAATGAATTTTTGGCTCATTTGTATCTGTATCAATACCTATTTCAACGTAATGGGCTTTATCATCTTCCTGTGTTTTCGACGTTACACGGGCAGGATTGCCACTGGTTAATTGCGAATACAATACAGCAGCTGAAATTCCAATACCTTGTTGTCCACGTGTCTGAGAGCGACTATGGAAACGACTACCGTATAGAAGCTTTCCAAAAACATTTGGAATATTACTTCTCGGTAAACCGGGGCCATTATCTTCAATGATTAATGTATAATACTGTTCGTTCTCGTTAATTGTAACGGAGATATCTGGTAGAATATTTGCTTCTTCTGATGCATCTAAACTGTTATCGACACCTTCTTTGGCTGCCGTTACGAGAGCGCGTGTCTTACTCCCGAATCCGAGCATTTGTTTATTTTGCTCGAAAAATTCTGCAATTGATATCTCACGTTGATTATCAGCGAGTTCTTGCGCAACATTGGATGATTCTTCAAATGTACTCATTCATTAAACAGTTTATAACTCGGTGTATAAATATGCTACGGTTAAATAATAGATAAACTATAATATATTATATATAATTAATATATCATATAGCGAATAATTTATAATATTTTAGAATTAAATTATAAAAATGATTGAATTAGGTGTTTTCTTTTCTTTACTGTCAGCTATTTTCAAAGCAGGTAAGAGTATTACGACAAAATCTGCGGCTGTACTAACTGATGAATATATAACATCATTCGCAACACGTTTTGTAGGTATATTTATCGCTATTTCGTTATTATTAACTATTAGTGATTTCCGCATAGTAAATACAAATGAATTTTGGATTGTTCTATTTTTAAATACAATTGTTATGGTTATGGGGACGATAATTATTTCTAAAGGATTTAAATTAACAGATGTTTCTATTGCTTCGCCATTACTTTCATTCGTTCCTATTACTGCTATATTACCAGCTATTGTTTTTATTGGCCAAACGCCTACTTTAATAGCTGGATTTGGCGTTATTATCGTCACTCTAGGAACGTATTTATTACATCTAAATACATATAAAGAAAATATATTTAAACCGTTTACATCTCTACTTAATGATAAGGGTTCTCAATATATATTATTAGGTGTTTTAATTGTTGGATTTATGCCTGCATTTGATAAAATAGGTTTAGAATATACTAATGAAATTACATGGTTACTCCTTATGAATTTGACAGCATCAATTGGAATTTATATTTGCGTATTAAATTGGTCTGAATATACAGTGTTAAATTCAATCACAGAATGGAAAATATTATTTTTAGTTGGATTTTGTAATTCAATGTTAGTTATATTTCAATTAATTGCGTATAATTATATTGATGTAGTATATGTACAAGCTATTAAACGCGCAAGTGTTCTAATAGCGATTTCATTTGGTGGGTTATATTTACATGAAGAAAATTTAAAACAAAGATTAATTGGGGGATGTATAATAATTATTGGAATTATATTAATTGTTATTGGGGCTTAATTAATATAAATCCGCATATTTTTCTAATTTAGCTATTATGTGACGAATTTTTGAAATCATTTTTGGAATATCTATATCTATATAGGTTTTAGGATTTTCATATTCTGATTCGCACCTCTTAGTTCTTAAGTTTCTATATAATTCTAAATCTTTGTGTGTAAATGGTACTCTAGAAGTAATAACATATTGACTTAGTTCTGTTTCTTGATTTCTATGTTGTCCAGACAAATTATTTTTGACCATACCTATAGAAGCTTTTGCAGCGTGAAATAGGCCGTAGTATGTACTTGATATTGCACCTAGGTATGAACCATTCTGATTATTATGGAGTGTTTCTGCGTCATTCAAAGAACGTCTTGCATCTTGTAATTCTTGTTTAAGCTATGAATCAGATTTTCTATTCATGTTATTTTGACTCATACTTTGACTCATAATTAATTCAACATATTAACCCCTTATATTTTTAACTATTTAGATACATATTTAACTATAAGATTAAATTTATATTACATGTCTCTAAACTATACAAATATTACCTGCGAAAATTCATATGTTCATATATTAGGTTCAACGCACGAAAATCAGAAATTATTTTCTAATAATGAAAAATGTAAACAAATATCGAATGATATACTTACTAAATTACAAAATATTAATCCAGATGTAATATTTATTGAATTACCTAAAGAAGAAGTAAAAAATATATCTAAATATGAAAATGCTTCACCTGTCTATTCAAGTGTAGAGTTAGTAGCTATAGCTAAATATACATCTAACAAAAATATTGATTTGGTTGGCGTAGATTCAAAATCATTAAGAGAATTAAACCAAATAAATTCGTCGGACGAAATGATTAATTTATCTCGTTTAACGCGGAATAATGCAATAGCATATAACACATTAATATATTTGCGTGAGAATAATGTAGATGAGTGTGTATTAATTATCGGAAAAAATCATATGAACGAAGTAATCAAAATATTATCTTAATACGACATACCTTTACGGAATCCTGAATTAATTCCATCTATTGTTATCATTCGCATATACGAAGAACTTATAAATCCATAATCTTCAACAGCAGGTGATTCGTTTAATCCAAGCGTACCAACAACATCTTCAGCCATTTTATCCGGGGTTTTATTTAGAAACCCAAATGTGCAAATAACGACAAAATATCCGTCGTCTGATTCTAACGATGTAACATTTTCAAAATCAAATCGTTTATTTATTATATTTTGAGCCGATGGTACCATATCTTTTTCTTTGTAAAAGATTGCAAATTTACGTGCCATACCAATAACTATATTATAACAACCTAAATATTTATTTGTTTATATTTTCAATATTATATATTTCAATATTAGTTTTTGAACCGGGAATCATGGAGCCACCACCAGAGAAATCTCCAACATTACCTTCCCAATCTGCTTCTTTATCTGCTTTAGATATAGCATACAACGCTTTCCATATACGCGCTTCATCATATACATCTATATCTTCAGGCACAAGTTCAAATAAACTTTCAGGAACAAGTACAATTAATTTCTTTTTCATTCGAGACAAAGCAACATTAATTCTATTTTGCGATAATATGAATTCTTCTTCATCTGATAAATGTGATGGGTCACTTACTGTTGTAGATAAAAACATTATATCTTTTTCTCCACCCTGAAATCTTTCTACGGTATCTATATCTGCATTATCGCATAATACATTTAGTTTACCTTTTTGAGCATTATGTGGAGTTACAATCCCCATAGATTCACTATCTGGAACGTTTTTCGTTAATGCACTAAGCATTGTACCTTCGACAAGATTTACTTGTCTACTTGTTCTATCATTGTGTATTATTACGGTTAGTGGAGCATCAGATTGTAAAGCACAGTTTAATCCTTGATTATCTATAGTTAATTCTGGTATAGTATCGGTTTGGTTTGATACATAATTAATACCATCTTGTTCATATACTGTTTGCCTAAGAAATTCTGTAACGGTTTTATGACATCTATATGTCTCATTTAATCTTGTAATCGGTATTTCAACGTTAGGACTTTTTGGTGAATCATCATGGATATTTTCTATTTCTTCACCTCGTAAATATCTAAAGTAATCTAATGCACTTAAATGAGGCATATGATTTATAATTGATGTTCTAACTTCTTCTGACCATTCATATTTTTGAACTGGAGATAATTGTCTTTGGTCACCCGCTAACATTATTTGAGCATCATTATTTACGAACGCACTAGACATGAATAATTGATACATAGGCATCATACTAGCTTCATCTAATGCGAGAACATCAAAGAAATTGTATCCTCGTTCATATCCATCTTCGGCTGTTGCACCATCAAATAATTTACCAATTAAACCATCTACTCTCCCCGGTGTTCCAAACACAAATAGATGTTCTTTACTATTACTTTGTGAGCTAGATAGTGTTTGTTGGTGAGATTGTCCTACAGGCATAATTAAATTATTCAATATATCAATATCTGTATCATCATTATAATTAAGATATTCAATTCTATCAGAGGAATTTCTAGGTTTATTATATGCTAAACGCACAACTCTCGCATTCTCTAATGGGTGCGTATCAAATGTAGAATCAAATCTATCTAATAATTTAACAACATCAGACATAACTTCATCAACAGATTTATTAGATAATCCTGTAATTAGTGACGTAATTCTATTATCTCTCATATCGCCATCATATGCACGAGCCATTAATGAATGAGCTAATGCACCGGAAGTTTTCCCTGTTCCGGGTGGACCTTGAAGGAGAGAATATCGTTTATTTTCTTTGATAAATTGTTGTTGTTTATCATTCGGCTTAAATTCTAGTGCTTCAGCAGACCAATCTATATATTCTTTCAGTCCTTGTTTTGTAAAATTCGTTTCACGCATATTAATTGAATTATTTCTAATTTTTTGAATGTCATTGTATACGGGATTTGAATCAGCATGACGTAGAGCTTTAATACTTTTTTCAGCCATTGTATTATCGGGATTAGGGTCTAATATGAACATTTCTCCAGCCCCTACGTATGGTTGATGACCATTATCTGCATCTAAAGACCATGGTGTTCGCGGTAAAACATATTCAAATTCTAATTTACTACTTGTTCTATAACCATCAATAATTATTTTGTTATTTTTTGGTTCATAAGTATCAATACTTACTTTTATACCTTTGGCAATTTGATATGGTTTTGACTGTTCAACTTTAAATTCATCTTTAGATTTAATTAACGAATTTGCAACACATCTTGTTCCACCTGTAGTTTCATCACTACCACCTATACGTGAAGAACCGGCAATTTGCATAGGATTTTGGAAGTTAAATTCATCAAATAATAATTCACCTTCTGCTCTAAACATATATCCTTTGTCTTGTGTAATTTTTGTTATTCTAATAGGAACGGATTCGCCATCAATAACTCGTTTTTTAACGGAATCTTTATAAATTTCGTATGCGTCATCTTTTGTTTGTTGTGCTTCTAAATCTAAATAATCTCTACATGCTTCAGCTAATGTTCCTTCATCTGGTTTTTGTACAGATAATTCATTCAAATTAATTGGTTCAATATTAATATCTGCATTTTTATATGATATTGACCGTTCAAGATGATGGAGACAGTGTGCTAATTTACTACTTAATAAGCCAAACATAGATTTATTTATTCTAATATCTTCCGTTGAACTATTTACCCACTGATAATTTTTGATTATCTTTTTTTGTTTTTCATCATCTGTCCATGTGGTATCAAGAAGACCAATATCTTCACTTGCCCATAAGTATTCAATAGGTATTTGTGCTCCACTTCGTGGTAATAGAGCATAAAAGTCTGAAGCAGATTTATTATTTTCGTTTCTTGTTAGTACGGACGCCAATTGTTGTTCTCCTTTTGATATAGGTATATAATTATCGAAAAACTGTTGTTTAAATGCTTCTTTTAAATCGATTTTTGAACCTGTAGAATGTGATATTTCCCAATCTTTTTTTGAAAATTGTGCGTATGCATCACGAGGGAATGTACGTGATACCAGAGAAGGTAATGAAGTATCAATCTGTTTTAATGCAAATCGGTTTGTTATTTCTGGTTCTACAACACTGAACATTTTTTGGTCAATACCTTGTCTACTATCAATAAGTTTTCGCATAGAAGCAATTTTTTTAGATGAATTTTGATGTCTTCGGATTGATTCATATAATGCATCATATTCATCTTGAGAATAAACATAAAAATGAATACCGGCTTCTTTTTTATTATTTAATCCTCCAACCATTTGAACAGTTTTAAATATGTCTTTAAATGAATCTTCTAATAGTGAATGTTCCTTATCTTTTTGCCATGTATCTGGATTTCTATCAATATCATCTACTACGCGTGAGAAAGTTAAAGGTGAACTATTGTATTTACCTGACGTAACGCGACCACTAATTGAAACAATACTATCTCTCACATGGTCATATTGAATATTTAAATAAACGCGAATTAATGATTTTTTGTCGATAGGTAAATCAACATTATAATTCGGATTATCATCAGGTAAATTGGCTGAACCAATACCTTTTAACCATGAAAACCACGGTTTATCATGTGCAAAATCATGGTCAGGATTTAAGTCTCCTAATAATGCTTGTGCTTTTTGGGCAAGAATAGGTAATCTGGTAGACAAAGCTATATCTTCAGATATTTTATTTATCTTATCTTTATATTTGTAATTCATTTCTAATTCATCATACTCATATGGTTTTGCATCTGTATCTAATTTATATAGTTGGGCTATATCCTGAATATGTGTTATATTTAGATTTTTTAATTTCTGCTTTTCGCCGGGACTTAAACCTAATAAACTTAAATCTCCCTCTTCAATAGCTTTTACAATACATACTTCTGCATAAGGTGAAGTTTCATTTATAGATAAAGATATATCTTCATAATCTGTATCAAATGCTCTCTCAAATGGTCCATCTTCTTGTAATATTCGCTTAACATCTCCTTCTCTTGTTTTAAGATGGAATGATGGTGTATTATTTTTATCTAAAACCGTATTTAAGTCCGTTTCACGGTAGATGATTCCACCACCAATAGTATAATTTAAATCTGTGCTTTCGAGTAAATTACGCAGAAGTATAGTGTATGTTGCCGTCTGAAGTTGTTGATATGGCTTTTCATTCCAAGATGCTTTAATATCTATTACGTTGATATGAACATGATTTGTTTCCGTAGGGAATAATATGATTAAATCTGCGTCTCCTAAAACATCAAATAAACCTATTTTTCCATTTAATCGTGCCTGCGTAAGAATTGTAGGAGATGTATGCTCGTTTCTATTAGATACTTTTCTAATCTGTTCTATAAGTTGATTCTTATTTTTTTCACTACCCCAATCAAACCAATTATTAATATGTTCGTATGCTTTCCCATCTAATATATCATATACAGAATTTTCAAATTCATTTCCGACATTTGATTGTACTATACTCAATGGTTTTGTTGCGTCTCTCCACTGTCTTCCTTCTAATGGTGATTGGTCTTGAAATCGTATTTTTATAAACCATGGCTCAAAATTATACTTTGCAGCTTCACCAATTCCAGAGGGTGGTAATTGAGGATAATTTTCACTAGACATTAATTAAATATACTTACGCTTCCATACGTTTATACCTTTTGTTTAATACAAATGATAATACTAATAAGATACGTTGAATAATAAAATAATATATGAACGTAAACACGACAGTTCTTCAAAATTTACATGAGGCTATATTGAATTGGGAAAGAAATCAGGTCCGTTCACGAGAAGAAGATTGGAGCTATAATAAATTTGAAAAATCAATGAATGAATATGAAAATGCTATAAATTATGCTAAAAGTGAATATGGAATGAAACCAATTGGTGAAGGCAGAGATAGAATAACTTTTACTAGTGGAAATGTTGTATCGTCTGACAGTAATGTGGTTATTAAAATGTCTAAATCAGACGGAACCCAACAGAATGAAGAAGAAGTTCGAATATATGAAAAATTAAAAGAAGATGTAGGTAAAGATATTGATAAATATGTAGCTCTAATTCCTAAATATGATAAAAATTATCGTTGGATTATACAAAAAAGAGCAAGTCAAGGTTCTCCACCGGGAGCATCAAAAGAATTACGTGAAAAATTTAAAAAGATAGGTTGGAGTTGTTCTGATATTAGACCAGATAATGTGGGTATAATTAATGATGAAATTGTATTAATTGATTTAGGTATCGGTTTAAGAAAATAATAAACGAAAATAAGATATTTTATTGTATGTATCGAAATAGTTTTGTTGGTGTAGTTATTAGAGTGTATTACAGATGGATGAATATCAACAAACTATTTTAAATGCATTAACATCAGGAACGCATGAAAAAAATAGAACGGCTGAAGATACAATTGCAACGTTTGGACATCATTATTCAATTGATTTAAGTGAAGGTTATCCTTTGTTAACAACAAAAGAAATGGACACTTTCCGATGGGATTCAATGTTGCATGAATTTGAATGGTATATGAATGGTGAACATCATGTTCGTGATTTAACAAATAAGACCGGTATTTGGGATGCATGGGCTGATGAAGACCATAATTTACCAAGTGCTTATGGCCGATTTTGGCGACGTTATCCTGTACCTGAAGAAAATAGACAACTTTCTGGTGAAGCATGGGTTTCAGAAGATTCTGAATATACTAATAGAGAAAATAATGGGCAACTTACTTTTGACCAACTTGGATTTGTTACAGATGCTTTATCAGGTAATAATCCATATAGAGGTTCCGAATCGAGACGATTAATTGTTAATGCGTGGCATCCTGCAAATGCACAAGTAAGTGGATTACCGCCGTGTCATTACACTTTTGTATTTAATACACAGAATGATAAATTGAACACACATCTTACGCAAAGAAGTGCTGATATTGCATTAGGTGTTCCTTTCAATATAGCTGCATACAGTTTAATGACAGAACTTGTTGCTCAACAAACCGGGTATGAAGTTGGAGAATTCAGTCATACATTAGTTGATGCACATATTTACTGTGGTCGGGATGAACGAAGTGAATGGTATAGTGATAATTTAACTGAACTACAAGAACGGATTTTGAATGTTGACGCAAGAAATGAATATAAAGATATTCGAAATTGGATTCTTGAATCTGCTCCAGAAGATGAAGGTGTTAGAAATATAGAAGAACATTCGTATGGATATGACCACGTACCGGGATTACTCGAACAATTATCTAGAGAACCATTAGGAAGAAGTACATTAAATATTTCAGATGGTGTTACAATTGATAATTTATCCTATGACGATTTTGAATTAAAAAATTATGAATCCTATGATGGTATCGGATTTAAAGTAGCTGAATAATTTAAGCTTCTTTTATATCTTTAATTTTAGATACTAAATGACCATAGACCATCATCTCATATATTATTGTAGCTGGAATTAATATAATCCCAATTATTGTTATAGCAACACCAAATTGTAATAGAGCGAATAATACTGGATATACTAAAGATAGTAATACGGAAATTTTAATATATTCTATGCTTTTTATATATTTTAACATTTCACGGAAATCAAATGCATCTTCTACTTTGTAATTTTGTGCAAATTCATACATTATAGCTGGAATAATGTACAAATAAACTAAATAAATTAACAATATTAATAGTAAACTTATCGCACCTAGAGCCGCATGAAGTTCACCAATTAGAGAAACAACCGTGACAAATACAAATAATGCGATAATATATATCACTGCTACCGCCGTATATTTTAAACCATTTATAAATAATTCACCATAAAATTCAAATTTTGGAATTTCTTTTCCTCTAGAACTATGATTTATAACTTTCATATAAAAACCCATTAGAATAAACCATGGTACTATCAATATTGATGCTATAATAAGAACGGTTCCAATAACTAATGTTTCGAACAAGTCGTCACTTTCAAGTGGATATTTTAATGTTTCTAAAGTCACAAATAAATATCTATTTTTATATCATATTAATTTAATTACAATTAAATTCGTTATATGTATGATACATCCCGATATTTTTATAATACAGTAAACAAACATACATATAATGAAACTACGTTCAATAGCAGCATTAGATGAAAATAGAGTCATTGGAAAAGATGGAGGATTACCATGGGATTATCCAGATGATGCAGAATTCTTTCGGTCTAAAACCAAAGGTCACCCAATGATAATGGGTAGAAAATCATTTGATGATTTGGATGGCGAATTACTTGATAGGTTGAATATTGTACTAACAACAAATGAATCATTAGAAAGTGACCACCGTAATGTTAGATATGTTAATTCTGTTGAAGAGGCTTTAGAAGTTTCGGAACTAACAAATAATGACCTCGTATATGTTACAGGAGGTCAAGAAATTTATGAACAATTTCATGAATATTTAGATGAACTTATATTAACACATATTCATGATACATATGATGGAGATACATATTATCCTGAATTTAATGAAGATGAATGGGACCAAGAAATACTTCACGATAGAGATGATTTCACGATTATCAAATATACGTAATTCATCGATATTTTTTTAAGCATATAAACAAACAATTAAATAATGAATATTTGTGCTATTGCTGCTATATCTGAAAATAACGTTATTGGAAAAGACGGAGACTTACCGTGGAAACTACCAAAGGATTTAGAACACTTTCGTTCTACAACAACGGGTCATCCTATGATAATGGGTCGTAAAACATTTGATTCTTTTCCAAGTCCTTTACCAGACAGAGAACATATAATATTAACAAGAAATGAATCATTAAATAGTTCAAATGAACAAGTTAACTATGTTAATTCGGTTGATGAAGCTATAAATTTGGCCAATGAAATTACAAATAAAAATACAAGTTTTATTATCGGAGGACAATCTATATATGAATTATTCTTTGATTATTTAGATGAAATGATTTTAACACATGTCCACGGTGAATATGATGGAGATACACATTTCCCTGAATTTGATACGGAAAACTGGAATGAAGAATTAGTAATGCGTGAAGGCCGATTTAACATAAGACGTTACTATAAATAGTAGAATACTTCGTAAGGTTTATACTACAGTGGACTGTATGTATAATCGCACAGTGGGCAAGTAGTTCAGCTTGGACAGAACGCAAGACTTCTAATCTTGATGTCGGGGGTTCGAATCCCTCCTTGTCCGTGTATATGGATAATCCAAAAACTAAAGGTGAAATATCTGAAGTTATATGTAAATCTGAACTCGTTAAAAGAGGTTTAACTGTATTAGAACCTACAGTTGAAAATGTAAGGTATGATTTTGTTATTGATAATGAAGGAGAATTTCATAGATTACAATGTAAAACGGCATATAAAAAAGATGAATCTATTTTGAGTTTTAATGTAAGTAGCACCCAGTGTAATAATACAATAAATAAAAAAGTAGATTATCATGGAGAAGTTGAATATTTTATAGTATACTCACCAGATGAAGAAGAAGTATATGTTTTTTTCAATAGATGAAGTCGGTCAAAGTGCCAAATACATTAGGCTTAAACCGCCTAAAAATAGTCAAACTAAGGGTGTTTCTATGGCAGAAGATTATACTATTGATAAAGTATTTGGTGAGAAATTATTATAAATTAAAATATGAATATATCTGAAATTACGATGGATGAAGAAAAATACAGAGATACCATAGTAAGATTTATATCAAATAGTTAAATTGACTATACTTTTTTATATGTATAAAAATATATTATAGTATATATGGTATTAGATTCATTAGGAAGTTCATTGCAAGATTCTCTGGATTCACTTCGTGGTAAAAGAGGGGATTTAACAGAAGAAGATGTAAAGCCCATCGTTAAAGAAATACAAAAATCATTATTACAATCTGATATTGATGTATCATTAGTAAAAGATGTATCTGATAAAATAAAAGAAAGAGCATTATCAGAAGAGTCTCCTACCGGTGTTTCAGCTAGAGAGCATGTTTTAAGTATTGTATATGAGGAGTTAACAGAAATTGTGGGTGATAGTACGAAAATACCTTTAGAAGAACAAACCATACTTTTAGCTGGTTTACAGGGTGCTGGTAAAACGACATCTTCTGCAAAAATGGCATGGTGGTTCGAGAAAAAAGGATTAAAAGCAGGACTTATTCAAACCGATACATTCCGCCCCGGTGCTCATGAACAATCACAACAACTTGCTGAACGTGGTGATTTATTATATTCTGTTAATAAAGATGAAACAAATGCTGTTACGCAAGCAAAAAAAGGATTAAATGAAATATCTGAGGCTGATGTTAAAATTGTAGATACGGCAGGGCGTCATTCTAGTGAAGATTCATTAATTGATGAAATAGAAGATATTGCGGATGCGGTAAATCCTGATTTAAATTTACTTGTTATTGATGCAGCTATGGGTAAATCTGCAGAAAAACAAGCTAAAAGATTTAACGAATCTATTGGTATTGACGGTGTGATTATTACGAAAATGGATGGTACAGCTAAAGGTGGTGGAGCTTTAACGGCTGTTAAAAAATCTAATTCTACAATTGCATTTCTTGGTGTGGGAGAAGAAATTCAAGATATAGAGAGATTTGAACCTGATGGTTTTATATCTAGATTACTCGGTATGGGTGATTTAAAACAATTATCAGAACGCGTTGAAAGAGCTATGTTTGAGATGGATGATGATGATGATTGGGACCCAGAAGATATGCTTGAAGGTGACTTTACACTGTATGATATGAAAAAACAAATGGATGCTATGGGTAATATGGGTAAGATAGATGAAGTATTAAAAAGAATACCGGGCATGGGTTCTCAAATACTAAATAAACTAGATGATGATATGCTAGCTGTTCAAGAAGAAAAAATGAGAACATTTTCTTTAATAATGGATTCTATGAATGAGGATGAAATTAGTGACCCAAGTATAATTAATAAATCTAGAAAACAAAGAATTGCGCGGGGTAGTGGTACGAAAGTAGATGATGTTGATGATTTATTAAGTCAATATAAACAAATGAAAAATATATTCGGTAAAATGGGTTCAGCAGAAGATATGCAAAAAATGGCTAAACGTATGAATCTAGGCGGTGGAATGGGTGGATTAAATCCATTTAAATAATACGTTATTTTAATATTCGAAATTTTAAATTTGTAAATAAATTATATATTAATAAAAATTAAAAAATTGTTTTTATTCAATTAGTTACGGAACAATGTTACCGTTCTATCTCCACCACTGTTTTCCCAAACTAATCTAATATCATTATCTGATGATAAGTCATCTACATCTTCATTATCAGGGTCTTCTTTTTCTATAGTAACAGAACTACCAGAACGAAGCGTATCAGAATCTTCTAAATTCGATATGTAATCACTATCTTCTTCGCCAACAACATCTCCATCTACAAGTAACTCTACATCATCTGTATTCACACTATCTCCACCTTCATGTGTGATTGTTGCATTACCATCTGAATAATCAATACTAAATTGTGCTTGTGGTGGGGATTCAGATACGCTCTCACCGAATCCAAGTACAAATACACCAATAACTGCTGCAAGTATTACTGTTATTGCCACCATTAGAATGACACCAATGACGGGAGAGACTGCCCTATTTGTCTTTTTTTTATTTATTTTTTCATCTATAATAGATTCCATGAGTATTATATGTACTTCTAAGTGTACATAAGCTTAACCTCGTATTGATTATAAATTTATAAAAACATTTATATTCCCGCCCTCTTACAAATAACTATGAAATTTAATATATTGAGATTATTTATTATTGCTTTTTTAATCTTAATTTTGTGTACAGGAATTGCATCTGCAAATAGCATAGATTATAATGTCAATAATATTATGGATATGACGACAGAAAATAATCAAGCCTCTTTATTAATTATAATAACAGGATTAGTATTAACATTATTAGTTGGCGTGGCACATTATATAACTTCAAATAAAGAAAATGAAGAAAATACGAAAATAAATGAGAATAATTTATAAATTTATAATATTCTAATCCAACAATTATCGTTTTTCATTGGAGTAGTATCTTGTGGGATTTCAACACCCATAGAATGTTCAATTGTATTTGGTACATCAATTGTTTCTTTTTCTTTTGGTTTAAATTTATTCTTTTGAAGAACTTTTTCCATACTATTATTTAATACAGTCGTGGTTTGAATATAATCATATCCATCTTTTTTAATATATTCAACTAATTGTTTAATTGCTTCTGTAGCATAACCATTATTTCTATATTTTCGTTCAATAAATATATATAATAGCGTATTTCCATTCCATTCTATAACACCTATCTTTTTTCCATTATATTTTATATCGCCATTCTTTTCTAATTCAATCATATTATTTTATTTTTAATCATATACTATATATTTATTGATAAGACTTATCATAGGTTAGTTTTTTAATGAAGGGGTACTATGAATATAATTATATGAATGCTTTAAGTTATAATATGGATAAATATGATTATAGATGGCAAAATAAACATTTAAATAATGTATCTAGAACATTTGCTTTATCTATTGAATATTTACCAACTCCATTAGAAGAATATACGAGTATACAGTACTTATTATGCCGTGTTCCAGATACAATTGAAGATGCCCCACACATCGAACCGCAAAAAAAGAAAGAATTATTATCATTATATGATTCTGTTTTACATAGGGGTAAAAAAGAACAACCAAATAATTTTATTGAAGCTGTCGAACCATATTATAAAGAGACAGATGATTGGAACTTAGTTATGGATTTGGATAGATTAATTTCAATTTTGCAAGATTTTCCACCTACAGTTCAAACAGCAATTATACCGTGGGCAAGAGAATTAACAAGAGGTATGTTAGATTATTCGGTTAGACAAACAGATTATACTGGTGTAAGAATAGAATCAAGAAATGACTTAGAAGAATATTGTTATTATGTTGCTGGAACCGTTGGACATATGATTATTGATACGCTTGTTGCAACGAAAGGTTCAGCAGAGTATGATATGACGGAATTACATGCAAATGCACGAAATTATGGTATTTTCTTACAACATATTAATATTTCTAAAGATGTATATGATGATTATGAATCAGAGGATAGTGTATATATACCAAAAACAATTTTAAATACCTACGGTGTATCACAAGATGAGATTACAAAATCATCAAATAAAAACCTCGTTTCAAAAAGTATTCAAGATGTTATGGATACGGCAGAATTATTCATAAGTGGTGCAGAAGGGTTCTTGAAACAAATACAAGATATAGATGATGAATCTTATGTTGGTTGGAGTATACCGTATTTACTTGCTGTTGCAACATTACGTGAGCTACGTAATAATACAGATAATATAACTTCAGCAAACCCCGTTAAAATTGAAAGAGAAGAAGTTTTAAGTATAGTTTCGGCTCTTGAACAAGGAGAACATGCTGCAGATGAAATTAGAAAAATTGTAGAAAAAACACCGTATCATAAATATAAAGAAAAGAACAAGGAAATTGTTTAATTGCCTATTATTTATGATATAAATTAATAAATATGTCAAACACAATTTTCGGTTATAGGTGTTTGATTTTACCAATAAGTTTAATTTAAAGATTTGAAAATTTTGAATCGAATATTAATAATGTATATTCGTGCTATAATTTGTAAAAGATTACAATAAAAGTACTTATGAAGCTGTTGATAATAAATTTAAAAAATTATCTGATAATATTTAATCTATATTTACCGTTTTTTCATCATTTATATTACCCATTTTTTCTAAAACACGATTAGAACCCATCTGTCTACTTACATGTTGTTCATTTATTTCTCTATCGTAATTTCGTTCTGGATTGTATCTAACACACCCGATATCTTGCGCATTATTCTCAAAATTACCTTCTTTAACTTTCTCTAATAGTGTAACAAGAAAATATTCTACACCGTGTGTCCCTTCGGTTTTAATAATATCTCCAATTTTTAAATCACTTTTATTTGGTTTTTTTGAATTCCATTTTATACCCATATTATATCTGTGTCAGAATAAGGTTAAATTTGTTTCGATAATTTTAAATTACTATTTTTCCATTATATTAAAATGCAAGTGTAACTTGTCAGATAGATTTTTAATGAACTTTTATCTACAGGACCTTGTTCTTTGCCGTCTAATACCAAAATATAATTGTCACTGTCGTGTTTAATATCAATTTTTTAGACATCAATTGTATATTGAGATTAGTATAAATGTTTTGACTAATTTTATTGTTATTTCCAAATCGTAATATTTATCTTAATTCCAATTAGATATGGTTATATGAGTAATTTCACGCAATTAAAACATGTGATGGGTGCTGATGATAGTGAATGGTTTACAGTGCGTGGTAAAATAACTCAATTGAAGCCTAAGAAAGATATTCATGATAAGATGGCACAAGAAGGTTATTTAAGTGATGGAACAGCAGAAATTCGATTCGTTGATTGGGGTGATGCACCAAAATTTGAGGAAGGAGATATATATGAATTTGAAAGCATTGTAACAAACAAATATCGCGGTAATATTTCCATTTCAATTACAAGTTCTACAGAATTTAATGAAATTACGGAAGATATGTTATCTGATGAAAAACCTAGAGAACAAATAATTCGAGAAATAGAAAATAAAGGGCCAAAAAATAAGGATGTTGTAGACACGCAAAAATATCGCGTAAGTATAGATGATTTAAAAAAAGACGAGAAAGAATTAGATACACCACTGTGGGATGTTAATTGTAATTTCTATGATAAAAATAATAAATCCACGCCATTTTGGGATGCGTATTCTTGGTCAGATTCACTTCCGCCTTTGAGTGGTTATAATACACATTCATTATCATTATACGGTATTAATAACGATAATCATATTGTTATGGGTAAAAAAGGTTCGATTGCTGGTGTTGTCGGTTCTGTTGGATTACAGAGTAGAGAACGTTTAAATGCAATTAAAAACCTTAAAGAGGTTTCAGATAATTTGAATGATTTAAATAAAATTATTTATGATGTGGATGCTAATCCGATTAAATGGATGCATTTCGCAGATTGTAATAATTGTAATAAGGAATTTGATGTTGAAGAATTAATTGGTGTAAACCCATATAATCCTTCTGAAGACCATTTAAGTTATTACGATTGGTGGAAAGATACAAAAAGACATAATATTGATGTGCCTAAATGTCCTAGTTGTGGTAAAAAAGAACTTTATCCGCCAGAAACACCTAATGATTGGCATTTTATTCAAAAAATTCCAATTAATTCAACAGTTACAATAGATGACGTTGAAGAATTAATTGGTGAAGAATTAAATTTCAATGCTGAAATTAAATATACAAGAGATAAAATTCTTTCTATTACTATGGAAAATATTATTAAAGATTTAAGTTCGGAGCTTCAGGATTCTATTTTAAGTAAAAGAACACGAGCGACAGGTGATAGTGGTGTAAGAGGTATTACGAGAAGATATATTAGATTAGAATTTAATCATTCTTTATCTGAAGAGGAGCTTATTGAGTTGGCAAATTGTGCTATAAAACATGGTGAAGGTATTGGTCGAATTAAAAAAGATTCTGTTAATCGTATGATTATTGACTTAACTTTTCACGAAAATAAATCGTCGTAGTTAATAAATATATTTTAATTC
>LFFM01000381.1_pt1 | contig 30470 bp, 27 predicted proteins | sample 643131 | NCBI WGS metagenome assembly LFFM01 (sample SAMN03777445, study PRJNA286221) | soda lake metagenome | biome: soda lake; feature: Kulunda steppe; material: water; isolation source: sample Tc-Br brine of Tanatar trona crystallizer | place: Russia: Kulunda steppe | collected 2011-07
CGCGAGGCTCCGATCGACCTGTCGCTCGAGCCGATGTCGGTCCACCGCGTTGTGGACGCGGTTGACGAGCACCGCGTACTGGTCCGCGCCGCCACGCTTCTGGAGATAGTCGGTCACGCCCGCGGAGATGGCCTCGCTCGCGACCTCCTCGCTTCCTTTCCCCGTAAACAGGATAAACGGGAGGTTCGGGTCGGTACACGAGCGGCTCGGGTCGTCGTCACGGACGTCACGAAGGAACTCGATGCCGGTTCCGTCCGGCAGGTCGTGGTCGCTGATGATCGCGTCGAAGGACTCTTCTTCGAGTCGCCCCCGTGCCTCCGAGAGGGTCGAGACGGAGACACAGTCGATCCCGGGCGCGAGCCGGGAGAGATACGTCGTCGTGAGGGCGGCGAACGCCTCGTCGTCCTCGACGTGGAGCAGCCGGATCCCCTCCGGGGAGCGCGCCGACTCCAACTGACCGTTCGAAGCGCTCTCCGACGACGAGCTGTCCGACGGATACGACGAGCCCGTCGCCGCTCCCGCCCCCGTCTCGGGAGCGCGTCGGTTCCCGTCACGCATCGAACCACCCGCGGCGGCGGTCGCGTCGCCGATGCGTCTCGCCGTGCTCGCGGTTCCAACGGGCCCCCCGCCGCCATCGATCGTACCCGGTCGATACGTGGACGACGGCAGCCATGTTCGGCAGCCAGTTGTCGACGTCCACATAAAAACCCCAACGGTCGGAGACGGGGATCCCCGGCCCGGCGGGCGACCGTCGCGTACAGAACCCTTATTCGGATCACCGCACTCCGTTCGACTATGAACGAAGCCGACGTGCGGGACCTCCTCCGGGACGTTCACGACCCGGACCTCGGGGACGATATCGTGTCGCTCGGACTGGTGAACGACGTCGAACTCGACGGCGACACGGCGCGCGTCTCGCTCGCGCTCGGCGCGCCCTACGCGCCACACGAGACGGGGATCGCCGACGACGTCCGATCGGTCCTGGACGACGCGGGGCTGACGGCGGACCTGTCGGCGCGGATCCCCACGGACCTCTCGCCGGCCGATCAGGTGCTCCCCGGCGTGAAGAACGTCATCGCGGTCGCGTCCGGAAAGGGCGGCGTCGGGAAGTCGACGATGTCGGTGAACATCGCCGCCGGCCTGTCGGCGCTCGGCGCTCGCGTCGGGCTGTTCGACGCCGACGTGTACGGCCCGAACGTCCCGCGGATGGTCGCCGCCGAGGAGCGTCCCCGCACCGACGGCGAGTCGATCGTCCCGCCCGAGCGGTACGGAGTGAAGCTGATGAGCATGGACTTCCTCACCGGCGAGGACGACCCGGTGATCTGGCGCGGGCCGATGGTCCACAAGATCATCACCCAGCTCGTCGAGGACGTCGAGTGGGGCTCGCTCGACTACCTCGTGATGGACCTCCCGCCGGGCACCGGGGACACCCAACTCACCATCCTGCAGACCCTGCCGCTGACGGGGGCCGTGATCGTCACGACGCCCCAGGAGGTCGCGCTCGACGACGCGGTGAAGGGGTTGCGAATGTTCGGCAAACACGACACGAACGTGTTGGGGATCGCCGAGAACATGTCGGGGTTCAAGTGTCCGGACTGCGGCGGGTTCCACGAGATATTCGGCTCCGGCGGCGGCAAGGCGATGGCCGCCGAGCACGAGCTCCCCTTCCTCGGGGGCGTCCCGCTCGACCCCGCGGTTCGGACAGGGGGCGACGGCGGCGACCCGATCGTGTTGGGCGAGGGCGACACCGCCGACGCGTTCCGGGTCATCGTCGAGAACGTCGCGAACAACGCGGGCGTCGTCCGCCGACGTGGGGTGGGCGACGGACGATGACGGTCGGTGACGGCGGCGACGCGCTCGCGAACGCCGACGACGAAGCCGGAAGCGCGGACGACGACGAGGTCCGCGAGTTCCTCCGCGGGGTCGCCGACGACGTCCGCGGGGAGACGTCCGAGAGCAAACAGCTCGCGGCGGTCGTGTACCGAGTGTCGGACCTGTACGACCCGGGCGAGGACACCTCCCCGGAGGAGATCTACCGCAACGTCAGACACATCATGCAGGTCAAAGAACGGGGCGGACTGCGGCGGTAGTCGGTCACCTCCGGCTCACGATACGTCGGCGTCGACGACGTGGGTGGGGAGCCGACGGCGTGGCCGCCATCGAGCGACGGTCGCCGTCGCGACGCGACCGGTCACACGCCGCCCCGTCCGCGGCGAGCGTAACGACTATCCCGAGTCCGGGCCAACGCGGCGTATGGACTGGCCACACGACCCCGACGGCGAGCAGGGGAGCGAGGGCAGACGGCAGTACGGCCACGCCGTGCTCGCGAAGAAGATAGACGAGGAGGAGGACTTCCCGCTCCGGTCGGCCGACTACGTCGAGCAGTTCGGCGATCACCCCGTTCGGATCGACTACGAGACGGTCGTCTCCGTCGCGGAGATCTTCGAGTACGTCGACCAAGAGGAGTTCGACGACTTCGTCGAGTTCCACCAGGAGCTCGGTCGTGCGATGCGCGAGGGCGGCTACTGGTTCTACGAGGGGGCCGACGCGTTCGTCGACGGATCGGCGTAATCGAGGGGTCGACCCTCCCACGAACGCGGCCCGTTCGGCGTTGCCGGCGGGCGATGCCGGCAGCCCGCGCCGACCCCCTCCCTTTTAAGTCGGACGGGGGGTAACCGACCGGGCATGGACCACGAGCGGATCGTCATTCTGGCACACGAGAAGTTCCCGGACGGCGCGAAGACCGCCCTCGGAGTGATGCGATACGGCGACCAGGAGGTTCGTGCGGTTCTCGACCGCGACACCGCCGGCGACCGCGTTCACGACCACGTCCCCGACGTCGACGACGCGCCGATCGCCGGCACGTTCGCCGACGCGTACGAGGCCGCCGACGGCGAGGTCGACGCCTTATATATCGGGATCGCCCCGATCGGCGGCGGGTTCGAGGAATCGTGGCGCGACGACGTGCGGGACGCGATCGAGGCGGGCTGTGACGTCGTCAGCGGGCTGCACTACTTCCTGAACGAGGACGAGGACCTCGCGTCGCTCGCGGACGAACACGGCGTGACGCTCCGCGACGTCCGGGAACCACACGACGACCTCACGGTCGCGACGGGGTCGTCCGGCGACGTCGACGCGGACGTCGTGCTCACCGTCGGGACCGACTGCTCCGTCGGGAAGATGACGGCGTCGCTCGAGATCGTCGACGCGGCGCGCGAGCGCGGGATCGACGCCGCGTTCGTCCCAACGGGACAGACCGGGATCATGATCGCGGGCTGGGGCAACCCCATCGACCGCGTCATCTCCGATTTCACCGCCGGCGCGGTCGAGGAGATGATCCTCGAGCTCGGCGACGAACACGACCTGCTCGTCGTCGAGGGGCAGGGCAGCATCGTCCACCCGGCCTACTCCGCGGTGACGTGCGGGATCCTCCACGGCGCGATGGCGGACGGGCTCGTCCTCTGTCACGCGGCGGGGCGGGACGCCATCAACGGCTACGAGTCGTTCCCGCTCCCGTCGCTGTCGGCGTACGTCGACCTCTACGAGGACCTGTCCGCACCGGTCCACGAGGCCGAGATCGTCGCCGGCGCGTTGAACACGAAGGACATCGCCGACGACGGCGCGGCCGCGGACACGGTCGCGGAGTACGGCGAGGCCGTCGGCGTCCCGGCGGCGGACCCCGTCCGCGACGGCGCGGGCGCGATCGCCGACGCGATCGCCGAGACGGTGATGGACCGATGAGCCTCGAGGCGTCCTTCGAGCGCGTGTCGCTCGATCTCGACCAGCCGTTCACGATCTCGCGGGGGACCCAGACCGCCGCCGAGAACCTGATCGTTCGGGTGACCGACGACGGGGGGATGACCGGGATCGGCGGCGCAGGGCCGGCCGCACACTACGGCGAAACGGCCGACACCGTCGCCGCCGTGCTCCCGGACCTGCTCGACGTCGTCGAGGAGGTCGGCGACCCGCACGCGCTGTACGAGATCGAGTCCCGGATGGAGTCGGTCGTCCACGACAACCCCGCCGCGCGCTGTGCGGTCTCCATCGCGGTTCACGACCTGGCCGCGAAACGCCTCGGCGTCCCCCTGTACCGGATGTGGGGGCTCGACGCGTCGGCGGTTCCGGACTCCTCGTACACCATCGGTCTCGACACGACCGAACGGGTCCACGAGAAGGCGGCGGCCGCGGCGGAGGCGGGCTACCCGATCCTGAAGATCAAGCTCGGAACGGACCGGGACCGCGAGCTCGTCGAGGCCGTTCGGGACGCCGCCCCCGACGCGACGCTCCGGATCGACGCCAACGAGGCGTGGACGCCCCGCGAGACCGTCGTCAACAGCGAGTGGCTCGCCGACTACGGCGTCGAGTTCATCGAGCAGCCGGTGCCCGCCGAGGACCCCGAGGGGCTCCGGTTCGCCTACGAGCGCTCGGCGCTCCCGATCGCGGCCGACGAGTCCTGCGTCACGCTCTCGGACATCCCCGCGATCGCCGACCGCTGTGACATCGCGAACCTGAAGCTGATGAAGACCGGCGGACTGCTCGAAGCCCGACGGATGATCGCGACAGCGCGCGCACACGGGCTGGAGGTGATGCTCGGCTGTATGATCGAGTCGAACGCGTCGATCGCGGCGGGCGCACAGCTGGCCCCCCTGCTCGATTACGCCGATCTCGACGGGTCGCTGTTGCTCGCGGACGACCCGTTCACCGGCGTCGACCTCTCGGGCGGGAGTATTCGGTTGGGCGACCAACAGCGGGGCGGGACCGGCGCCGAAGAATAGGACGGACGCCTCACAGCGGCTTTTTAAGCGTCGATAGGACCGTTCGACCGTTCGGTCAGTTCCGTCGTTCGTCGGCGTCAGCCTCCGCTTCCGACTCCTCGAGTTCGACGTCAGCGTCGACGTCGTCCTCCACATCGACGTCGTCCCCCACATCGACGTCGTCCTCGAGCTCCGCCTCGAGGTCCGCGCCGTCGATCTCCGTTTCGATCTCGTCGAGCTCGGCGTCGATCTCCGCGTCGGTCGACTCGGACCCCGTGTCCGCCGTCTCGGTCCCTTTGCCGAGCTCGCCTTTGAGCGTCTCCAGTTCCGCGTCGACCTCGCTGTTCGTCGAGAGCGAATCGAGCTCGCGGTCGATGTCGTCCTTGTCCGAGAGCGCGTCCTCGAACGCGCCGGAGTCCTGGAGCTCGTCCATCGCCTCCGCGCGCGCCTCCATCTCCTCGGTGCGCTCCTCGGCGCGCTCGATGGACCGGGAGACGTCCTCCATCTCGTCGCCGACGCCGGTCATCGCCTCGGAGACGCGCGAGGAAGCCTCCGCGGCCTCGTAGCGGGCCTTCATCGTCTCCTTTTTGGTGCGGAACTCCTCGATCCGCCCCTGGAGGGTGTTCTTCTTTTCGACGAGCTGCTCTTGGGTGTGGTTCAGATCGGCGATCTGGCCCTCAAGCTCCTCGATCTGCGCCATCTTCGACTTCTTCTTTTCGAGGGCCTTGCGCGCGAGGTCGTCGCGGTCCTGCTGGACCGCCTCGCGGGCCTGCCGGTTGTGCTTCTCGACGTTCTCCTCGAGCTTCCGTTTCTGGATCTCCAGCCGCTTCTTCTGGGTCGTGAGGTCGGCGATCCCCTGCTTGACGTCCTGGAGCTCGTCGCGCATCTGTTCGTACGAGTAGTCGAGCGTCTCCGTCGGGTCCTCCGCCCGATTGAGGAGGGCGTTCAGTTTCGAGCGGATGACGTAGGAGGCGCGAGAGAGGATTCCCATACGCGCCATACACGCCCCACCCGTTAAAACCTCATGCGGTTCGTCTACGACCCCCCACGCGGTCGACCGCCGGGCGACCCGGACGAAGGCCCCTGTCCGAGGAGGGTGATCCGTCCGAGAGGCGTGGCCGGCGGACGGTGGCGTCCCTCCGTGACGAGGGTGCTGAGAGTTTACTATGGTTCAAGTAAACATAATCGACGTACGCGGAGGGGGCTCGCTCTCGATGAGCGGAGAGAATTGACTACAACAGGTGTAGTAAGACAGTCAAAAGCTATTTGATGGGGTACACGTAACACAGTAACCGTAATGGTCGATACTGACCCACAAACCGGTTCCACGGAGAGCGACGTCTCCCGGCGGCGCTTCATGGCGGCCGCAGGGGCGACGGGGGCGGCGATGGGGATCGCCGGTTGTTCCGACGACGGCGGCGACGACGACGGGACGACGACGATCCGCCTCTCCGCGGACGCCGACTTCGAGGAGATCAGCGACGAGATCAACGACGCGCTACAGGCCGCGGGCCTCTCCGAGGACATCGACGTCGACGTCCTTCCGGGGGACTTCGAGACGGACTCCCGCCGCGAGGACTACCAGGCCGCGCTCGACGCGAACCGCGGCGACCCGGACATCTTCATGATGGACAGCGGGTGGACGATCCCGTTCATCCTGCGCGAGCAGCTCCTCAACGTGGAAGCGGAGCTCTCCGACGACGTCGTCGACCGGGTCCGCAGCGAGTACCTCGAGGCGTCGGTGTCGACCGCCGAGCACCCCGAAACCGGCGACCTCTACGGCGTTCCGTTGTTCCCGGACTACCCCGTGATGCAGTACCGCAAGGACCTCGTCGAGGAGGCCGGCTACGACCCCGAGGGCGAGAACTGGGCGACGGAGCCGATGTCCTGGCAGGAGTGGTCCGAGATGGTCGCCGACGTCTGGGAGTACCACGGCGGTGAGGACGAGTACCGCTACGGCTTCACGACGCAGGCGGACGCCTACGAGGGGCTCGCCTGCTGTACGTTCAACGAAACGATGTCGTCGTTCGGCGGGGCGTACTTCGGCGGCCGCGAGAACCTGTTCACCCGCGGCGACCGACCGGTGACGGTCACCGAGGAGCCCGTCGTCGACACGATCCGGATGATGCGCGCGTTCATGTACGGTGACGACGACGAGGAGGCCCACCCGGACTTCCCACGGATCACCAACGACGACATCGTCTAGTACACCGAGGAGGACGCCCGGGAGCCGTTCACGAACGGCAACGCGATCTTCCACCGCAACTGGCCCTACTCGGTCGTCATCAACGGCGAGGACGACGCCTTCGGCGAGGACCTGGGTACGATGCCGCTCCCGTACGGCGTCGACCCGTCCGAGTCGCAGTACGACGGTCTCGGCGGCACCCAGCACGCGCTGGGCGGCTGGCACCTCACCGTCAACCCCAACTCCTCGAACGTCGAAGCGGCCGTCGAGGTCGTCGAAGCGTTCGTCGACGACGACGTGATGCTCACGCTGTTCGAGCTCAACGGAAACATCCCGCCGGTCCCGGAAGTCATGGAGAACGCCGACCCCGACGAGCTCGGCGCGATCGGCCGGTACCTCGACACGCTCACCGTCGCCGCGGACAACACGATCCCGCGGCCGGTGACCGACGTCTGGCCACAGCAGGCCGCGCAGGTGTACCAGGAGGTCCACGACGCGTACACCCAAGAGAAGACGCCGGACGAGGCGATGGCGGACCTCCAAGAACAGCTCGAGACGAGCGACCAGGACTGAGGTAGATGGCCACAGATAGCTCGAACGACGGTTCGAACGCCCTCCGGAGCCTCGTCTCCAGGCCCGTCAACCGGATGGAGACGTTGAGCGAGGCCGCCTACGCCTACCTCCTGTTGATCCCCGCGTTCATCCTGCTGGCGATCGTCGCGTTCTACCCGCTGATCGCCACGTTCCGGATGTCGCTGCTGGCCGACGAGACGGCCGGGGCGTCGCCGTTCGGCGAGTTCGTTGGCTTCCAGAACTACGTCGACGTGCTCACCGGCCAGACGCGGCTGACCCGCGAGTTCGTCGACGTCGGCCTCTCCGGCTCGTTCCCGTTCCTCGAACTCGGCACCCCGTTCCTGCGGCAGGCGCTTTTCGTCACCCTCGCGTTCGCGATCCTGAGCGTGCTCTTCGAGACCCTGATCGGGTTCGGCCAGGCGCTGGTCCTCGATCAGGACTTCCGGGGACGCCGCTGGGTTCGCGTCGCGATCATCCTCCCGTGGGCGATCCCGGTGGCGATCCAGGGGATGCTGTTTTACCTGATGTTCCAGCCGACGGTCGGCTTCGGTTCCGACCTGATGCAGACGATCGGGATCTTCGGCTCCTCGCCGCTGGCGAGCAGCCGTGACGGGTTCATCATCGTGCTCGTCGCCGACATCTGGAAGACGTCGGCGTTCATGGCCCTGCTCATCCTCGCCGGGCTCCAGAGCGTCGACCGGAGCCTGTACGACGTCGCGAAGGTGTCCGGCGCGTCGCCGTGGCAGCGGTTCAAGCTGATCACGCTGCCGATCGTGTTGCCGGCGCTGCTCGTCGCGATGCTGTTCCGGACGATGGACGCGATGCGCGTCTACGGGGTGATCGACTCCACGGTCGGCTGTACGACCGTTCCGTCGCTCACCTGTCTCGTCGTCGACGGGCTGTTCGGGGGCACCCGGATCTACGCGACGGCCGCGACCGTCGCGTTCATGACCGCGGTCGTCATCGGGCTGTTCGTCATCGTCTATCTGTGGCAGTTCCGTGAGTCGGAAGGAGGGTTCGCATAGATGAGCACGAACGAAACCGACGCTGCCGAGAACCTCAAGCAGTACGGCGACGAGGAGGAGCCGGAGCTGGATCGCGGGCCCGTCGAGCAGTGGGCCGCGAACGCGATCAAGAACCCGGACCGCGCGTACAAGGCGATGTTCTACACCGCGACGGTGTTTTTCCTCGTCACCACGCTGTTCCCGTTCTACTGGCTGTTGATGGTCGCGTTGACCAGCCGTGGGAACCTGCAGAACATCGTCTTCACGCCCGGGAGCTTCGATCCGACGCTCCTCGCTGAGGGCGACGTCTTCATGGGCATGAACCCGATGGCGTTCGTGGAGGTGTTCATGACGGTACCGTTCCACCGATACATCTTCAACAGCTTCGCCATCGCCGCGGTGACGACGGTGATCGTCATCGTCGTCGCGAGTCTCGCGGGCTACGTGTTCGGCCGCCTGAAATTCCGGTTCAAAGGGCCGCTCATGCTGCTCGTGTTGATCGTGTCGTTCTTCCCGCCGGCGGCGTTCTTCATCCCGTTGAACCAGCTGTTCAACACGCCGGTCGACGTGATGCGTCCCATCCTCGCGGACGGGACGCTGTACAACACGCCGTACGCGATGTTGATCCCGTTTTCGGCGCTGTTCATGCCGTTGTCCATCTTCATCCTCACGACGTTCTACGCGCAGATCCCCGACGGCTTGGAGGACGCCGCCCGCGTCGAGGGGACCACCCGCGTCGGCGCGCTGTTCCGCGTCATCGCCCCGCTGTCGGCACCGGGCGTCGCGACCGCGGGCGTGTTGACGTTCATCGCCGTCTACAACGAGTACTTCTTCTCCTCGTTGATGACGGACGGACGCGAGCACAACTGGGCCCCGCTGGTGGAGGGTATCCTCCGCTATCAGGGGCAACACGAGGTACTGTTCAACCTGATGGCGGCCGCGAGCATCGTCGGGGTCATCCCGGTCGCGCTGCTCGTCGTCGTCGCACAGGAGAAGATCGTGAGCGGCCTCACCTCGGGGGCGCTGAAGGAGTAACCATGGCCGACGTACAACTAGAACACATCACGAAGCGGTACGAAGACGTAACGGCGGTCGACGACATGAACCTGGAGATCGAGGACGGCGAGTTCGTTACGTTCGTCGGCCCCTCGGGGTGTGGCAAGTCGACCACGATGGAAACGATCGCGGGGCTGACGCTCCCCACGGAGGGAACGATCCGGATCGGCGACCGTGAGGTGACGAACCTCCCGCCGAAGGACCGGGGCGTGTCGATGGTGTTCCAGAACATCGCCCTGTTCCCGCATATGGACGTCTACGACAACATCTCCTTCGGGCTCCGCCTCCGGAAGTACGACCAGGCGGAGATCGACCGGCGCGTCGAGAACGCGGCGGAGGTCGTCCAGCTGGAGGGGATGATGGACCGGATGCCCGACGAGATGTCCGGCGGGCAGCGCCAGCGCGTCGCCATCGCCCGCGCCATCGTCCGGAACCCCGACGTGTTCCTGATGGACGAGCCGCTGGCGAACCTCGACGCGAAGCTGCGCGTCCACATGCGGACGGAACTCCAGCGGCTCCACAAGCAGCTGGACACGACGATCATCTACGTCACGCACGACCAGGCGGAGGCGATGACGATGTCCGACCGGATCGCCGTGATCAACGCCGGTCAGCTCCAGCAGATCGATCCGCCGCTCGTCTGTTACAACGAGCCGGACAACCTGTTCGTCGCCGGCTTCATCGGGTCGCCGTCGATGAACTTCATCGAGGGCGAGGTCACCGAGTCGGGCTTTACGTCCGACCACGTCGACATCGACTTCGACGTCGGCGCACACGAGGCGGCCGTCGGCGACGAGGTCACGCTCGGCGTCCGGCCGGAGGACGTGTACATCGCGGACTCCGACGCCACGATCGAGGACCGGTCCGGCCGGTTCCCCGCCTATACGGACGTCATCGAGCCGATGGGCAACGAGATCTTCGTCTACCTCAAGCTGGACGAGGAGGGCGAGGTCCGGCTCGACGAACAGGCGGACGACCAGGTGTTGATGAGCGTCGACCCGGACATCGCCATCGACGAGGAGCACCGGATCGACGTCGTGTTCGACCGCTCGAAGCTCCACCTGTTCGAAACCGCCTCCGGCGAAGCGATCAGCCACGGCTTCGACTAGGGTCCCTCGATCGCCGTCGACGGGATCCGTCGTCGTGGGCCGGATTCGCCGTCACGAACTGAGTCCGCCGTCACGCCGGGGTCCTGGATACCCGCGTTTCTCGGCGGTGAGAGCGGTGATCGTCCGTGGCAACGACGTGTTTTTGTGCGTTCGGCGTGCGATACCACCCGGAACGATGCCACGCGAACAGTACCAGACGAAACTGGAGAACCTGCGCGACGACGTCCTCTACATGAGCGAGCTCGTCGCCGAGCGGCTGCGGATGGGTCTCGACGCGCTCGAGCTGCGGGACGGCGAACTCGGCGAGAAAGTCATCACGGGCGACGCGGAGATCAACGAGCTGTACCTCGAACTCGAACGGGAGTGTACCGACCTGATCGCGTTACAGCAGCCGGTCGCGGGCGACCTCCGTTTCATCGCCGCCTCGTTCAAGATCATCACCGACCTCGAACGGATCGCCGACCTCGCCACGAACCTCGGCGCGTACGCCGGGCAGGCGGAGCGGGAGGTGTTTCCGGACGTCGACGTCCAACGGATCGGCGACGAGACGCTCCACATGCTGGAGACGGCGATGACCGCCTACGAGACGTCGAACCCGGACGTCTGTTATGACGTCGCCGACATGGACGACGACCTCGACGCGCTGTGTGAGAACGCCAGCGAGCTCGTCGTGCGCGACCTGATCGAGCGCGAACACCTCGACGAGAACGAAGCGGAGGTCGAGTCGACGATGCGGAACGTCTCGCGGCTCCTGTTGACGATCCGCGACCTCGAGCGGGTCGGTGACCACACGGTCAACATCGCGGCGCGCGCGCTGTACATGATCGAGAACAACGACGAGCTGCTCTTCTGATCGGTTGCGTTCCCGTCTCGCGATCAGGCGCTCGGGAGGGTGACCTCGTCGCCGTCGGCGTACACCGTCGGCTCGCGGAGGATGCCGTCGAGATGGAGCGGTGCGTCGGTCTCGCCGCCGATGCCGGCGTCGTCGCCGATCGCGATGTGGACCGTCCCGGCCGCCTTCTCGTCGAGCAGCACGGACCCGACGAGTTCCGTGACACCGACGTTTGTGCCGATGCCGAGTTCGGCGAGGTTGTACGCGGCGTCGCCGACCGTTTCGGCCGCGGCCTCGACGTCCGCGCGGATCTCGTCGTCGGAGATCGACGTGACGAGCCCGTCCTCGACCTCGAAAGTCAGCGTCTCACCCGCGTCGAGCAGGCCGTGGGGGCGCATCGTCCCGTCGACGACGTACGTCCCGGTCGCGGTTTCGGGCGCGACGAACACCTCCCCGGCCGGGAGGTTCGAAAAGACACCGGGCTCGTGGACGATCCCCGTGTCCGAGAGCCACTCGCGGTCGCCGATCCCGAACGTGATGTCGGTTCCTTGCGGGGACGTGACGCGCACTTCGTCGGCGTTTCCGACCTGATCGAGGACCTCCTCACAGCGGTCCGCGATGGTGGCGTAGTCGGCGTCGAGCCCCGCCACGAACACGTCCTCCGTGATCCCGGGGAGCGTCGCGCCGCGAGCGCCCGCCGCACAGGCGCTTCCGCGGGCGCGGGTGTGGCTCAGGCTCGTCGTCGTGGGCGCGAGGAAGACGTCGCAGTCGGCCATCGCGGCCGCGACCGGCGCGGGCGGTTCGGTGCCGTGCTGTTCGCCGGGCGGGTACCGAACGATCGACGGGTCGTCGGTGACGGCGGCGGCGGCCTCGTACAGCGCCTCGCCGATGCGCCGTCGTTCGTCGTCCGTGACGACCAACACCGTCTCGTGGGGGCCCACGGCGAGACACTGCTCGATGGCGGTCCGCGCCGCGGTCGCGATCTCGTCGGTCATACACGCCCGTCGATCGCCCCGGGCGTTAGTCCTTGTCATCACCGTCGATGCGCCCAAAAGTACACCGTTACGAAATACAGTTACACCGCGACTGGTGGCGAATTAACCGATCCGTTACTCGCGACGTAGTTAATTCCTCATTGATTTACTCGAAAGTATTATTGCGTTCGGCCGGGGACCTACGGGCATGACACGCGTGGGCGTGAACGGGTACGGAACGATCGGGAAACGGGTCGCTGACGCCGTTGCGGCCCAGCCCGACATGGAGGTCGTCGGCGTCACCAAGACGCGACCGAACTTCGAGGCGGACACGGCTCGTCGCCGTGGCTACGACCTCTACGCCGCGATCCCTGAACGGGAGGACGCCTTCGCGGCGGCCGGCGTCGAGGTCGCCGGGACGCTCCCCGACCTGCTCGATGCGGTCGACGTCGTCGTCGACTGCTGTCCCTCCGGCGTCGGCGCGAAGAACCGCGAGCTGTACCGCGCACACGACGTTCCTGCCGTCTTCCAGGGCGGGGAGGGCGCCGAAGTCGCCGGCGTCTCGTTCAACTCGCGGGCGAACTTCGAGGCGGCCCGCGACGCCGAGTTCGTTCGCGTCGTCTCCTGTAACACGACCGGAATCTCGCGGATCGTCGCCCCGATCCAGGAGGCGTACGGCATCGAGAAGGTGCGCGCGACGCTCGTGCGCCGCGGCGGCGACCCGGCCCAGTCGGACAGGGGGCCGATCAACGACGTGCTTCCCGACCCGGTCGCCGTCCCCTCCCACCACGGGCCCGACGTGAACACGATCTTCCCGGACTTGGCGATCGACACCCTCGGGCTGACGGTGCCCGCCACCCAGATGCACACGCACAGCCTCAACGTCACGCTGGAGTCGGAGCCGACCCCCGAGGAGGTGCGCGAGCTGCTCGCGGCGGAGGGACGCACGTTCCTCATTCCCGAACACGCCGACATCGACGGCGCGGGCAAACTCAAGGAGTTCGCGATGGACGTCGGCCGCCCCCGCGGCGACCTCTGGGAGAACTGCATCTGGGAGAAGTCGATCAACGTCGTCGGCCGCGACCTCTACCTGTTCCAGAACGTTCACCAGGAGGCCGACGTCGTCCCCGAGAACGTCGACGCCATCCGGGCGATGTGTACGGACCGCTCGGCGGACGACTCCGTCGCGATGACGAACGAGACGCTCGGGATCGGGTTCGACTACCCGGACACGCCCGTCGACGGGGACTGGGAGCCGATGACCGCGGACGACTGAGCCCGTTCCCGGCCGCCATCGCCCGCACCCGTCACCAACACACGCCCCGCATTCACCACCGCCCCGCGTCCGCTCCCGCAACCTCTTTGCGCCCCCTGGTCGAACCCCCGTCCATGAGCTACGGATCCCTCGACGACGACGCGGTCGAGAGCTATCGCGAGGCCGGCGCGGTCCTCGTGGAGGCGATGAACGAGGCGCGGGAGATGGTCGAGCCGGGACGCACCCACCTCGAGGTCGCGGAGTGGGCGGAGGACTTCATCCGCGAGTCGGGGGCCGGGATCGCGTTCCCCGTCAACGTCAGCGTCGACGAGGAGGCCTCGCACGCGACGCCGGGCCGCGACGACGACACCGAGTTCGGCGAGGAGATGGTCTGTCTCGACATCGGCGTCCACGTCGACGGCTACATCGCCGACGCGGCGGTGACCGTCGACCACACCGGAACCGACGACCTCGTCGAGGCGGCCGAGACGGCGCTTTCGGCCGCGGTCGACGAGGCGGGCCCGGGCGTCGAGGTCGGCGTCGTCGGGCAGGCGATCGAGGAGACGATCCGCGGGTACGGCTACACGCCGGTGTTGAACCTCTCGGGGCACGGCGTCGAGCGCTACGACGCCCACACCGGCCCGAGCGTCCCGAACCGCGGCGTCAACCGCTCGGTCGAGCTCCAGCCCGGGCAGGTGGTCGCCATCGAGCCGTTCGCGACGGACGGCCGCGGCAAGGTCGGCGAGGGGACCGACGAGGAGATCTACGAGCTCCAACACGAGCGCAGCGTTCGCGACCGGCGCGCGCGCCAGACGCTCGAACGGATCGCGGAGTTCGACGGCCTCCCGTTCGCCGCGCGGTGGCTGGAGGGGGACGGCGTCGACATGGCGCTCCGACGGCTCAAACGCCAGAACGTCGTGAAGGGCTACCCGGTGTTGAAGGAATCCGACGACGCGCTCGTGAGCCAGGCCGAACACACGATGCTGATCACGGAGGACGGCATCGAGGTGACGACGGCGGGCATCCACGGCTTCGACTGACCCCGTCCGGGTGCGAACAGCGCGGCCCCGGCGTCGAACGGTGATACGCGATCTCCCGGCAGTTCGACGTTGTTTATAAGACGCGTGCGGAGGGCCGTCCAGGGTTTATAAGACGCGTGCGGAAGGCCGTCCAGGGTTTATACACGATCCGTGGAACGGCTCCGGCGCTCGCTCGTCGTCGACCGGTCGCCGTGGTGTCGCGGTGTCGTCGTCGGATCGTCGTCGGACCGCCGCCATTGAAAGGCGCACGCACCGATCCGCTCGGTATGGAGCAGATCTACGCCCCGTGGCGGATCGACTGGGTCGAGCGCGACGAGGACCCGATCGACGGCTGTCCGTTCTGCGTGCTCCCCGAACGCTCGAACGCGCGCGAGGCACACGTCGTCGCGCGCAGCGACCACAACTACGTCCTGTTGAACAACGCGCCGTACAACCCCGGCCACGTCATGGTGATCCCGGACGCCCACGTCGACGACTGGACCGCGCTCGACGACGAGACGGTCCTCGATCACGGCCGGCTGAAGGCGGCGGCGATCGAGGCGAGCCGTCGGAACGCCGATCCCGAGGGCTTCAACACGGGGCTCAACCTCGGCGGCGGGGCCGCGGGAGGCTCCGTCGATCACCTCCACACACACGTGGTCCCCCGCTGGCACGGCGACACGAGCTTCATGCCGGTCGTCAGCGACACGAAGGTGATCGTCGAGGGGCTCGACCGGACCTACGAGCACCTCCACGCCGGCTTCGCCGCCGGCGACGACGTGGTCGACGAGGGGGACCTCGACGCCGGCGACGCCGTCCGGTTGTCGTTCGATCCGCGATAAGCGCGCGACCGATCCACCGAGGGTGGGAGAGGAGACGTCGTCTACGCGGTCGGGTCGGGGAGCGACAGGCGGAGCCCGTCGCGTGCCACCGTGACGTCGCCCTCGAACCCCGCTGTCCGGACGCTGCGCTCCATTTCGGCCTCCCGGCCGCCCGTGTGCGGATACAGGTGCGAGAGGACGAGCGTCCCCACGTCCGTCCCCGCGAGCACCTCGCCGAGCGACGTCGGCGTCGGATGGTTGGAGACGTCGATGCCGTCCGGGAACGAACAGTCGTGGACGAGCACGTCGCTGCCGGCGGCGAACCGCGCCAGCCCGCCGAACGCCTCCGTGTCGCCCGACAGCGTGAGCGGTCCGTCGGCGGGGTCGACCGACCGCTCCGGGGCGGAGAACCGATAGGCGAACCCCGGCATCGAGTGGCGCGTTTCGCGGGCAACGACCCCGAACCCCGCAACCGAGAAGGGCTGGCTCGCGCCCACCTCGCGGACGGAGAGGTCGACGCGTCCGTCGAGGTAGTCGTGGACGCCGAGGAGCCCGTCGACGAGCGACTTCGTCCCCGACGGGCCGACCACTTCGAGGTGTTCCTCGCCGGCGAGCCAGCGGGCCTTCAGCAGCGGGAGCAGGTCCGCGACGTGGTCGAGGTGGTGGTGTGTCAGGAGGACCGTCGAGACGCCCTCGTAGCCGACGTCGGTGCCGGAGAGCCGGTTGAGGACGCCGCTCCCGCAGTCGACGAGGAGGGCGCGCTCGTCGGCGGTGAGGAGGGAGCCGGCCTGCACGCGGTCCGGGACCGGCATCGCGCTCCCCGATCCGAGCACGGTGAGTTCCATACCTCCCGATCGGTCGGCGGGGACAAGTAGCTGGTCCACCGGCTGACAGGCTCGGCGTCGGCGACGCTGCCGGTGGTTACTTTATCAGGAACACCGGGACGGACGCGTCGTCGGCGACGCGGTCGGAGACGCTTCCGAGGGACCGGATCCGCTCGCGCGGCGACTTCCCCTCCGGGCTCATCACGATCACGTCGACGTCCGACTCGTCGGCGTACGCGACGATCTCCTTGTCCGGGGTGCCGTGAAGGACGTGGGTTTCGACGTCGAGGCCGGCCGACTCGGCCCGCTCGGCGACCGCGGCGACGGCGTCTTTCCCCTGTGATTCGAGGTCGGCGACGACGTCGTCGTGGAGGTCACCCGAGTTCGCCGTGGCGATGCGGCGGTCGACGACGTATACGGCGTGGATCCGCGCATCGTGATCGCTCGCCAGTCGGATCGCGTGGTCGAGGGCTCGGTCTACCGCGTCGCTCCCGTCGGTCGGCACGAGCACGTCGTCGTACATACCCGGCGCTTCGGGTGCCGACCTGTTAACGGTAGGGTTGCCGGCGGGCGCTCGTTCACTCCCCGCGCCACGGGCCGCCGAGCGCGTTCCGTCTGGCCGTGTCCGCGTCCCCGTCGCGGAACACGCTCACGCGCCCGGTCTCCTCGCTTAACGTGACCGTCGCCACCACCTCGGGCCTGACGGACGTCTCGAGCGCGCTCATGTGGCGCGCTCCCATCCACGGCTCGTAGTCGACGTCGTCGACGAGGTCCGACTCGTCGGTCCGGGTCCCCAAGTCACGGAACCGAACCATCTGTGCTTCCACCTCGCCGTCGACGGCGACGACGACCCCGCCGTCCCGCTCGACGCTGACCCGCTCTGCAGCCTCGAAGAACTCGTCCTCCTCGAAGACGGACGCACAGCGACCCCGCGGCCACCGGTTGTCCCCCATCGGGTCGGCGTACCTCCCGTATTCACGGTCCGCGACGACGGCGAAGTAGAGCCCGGGCCCTTTCACGTGCGGGTCGTCCCAGTGGTCGAAATCGATGCTCACCGACTCCGCACAGTACACCAACCGGTCGACGACCTCCCGTACCCGGTCGTGGGTTCCGTAATCGACCGTCAACCGCGTCATCGTGACCCCCCGGACGACCCGTCCCGAGTCCTGTCGACGTACATACGCTAACGGTTGTGGATCCGGCCAGTAAGCCGTTTCGAGTCCGCGACATCGACGGCGATACCGATCCGACGACATCGGCCCGATGAGACCGACCCGGTGAAACCGACCCGATGAAACCGACCTGGTGAGGCCGACCCGGCCGGGCCGGGAGGCCGCCCCGTCCATCCGAACCGAACCGCTCTTGTCGACGCCGGACCGACCGGGACCATGCTCGAGACAGGCGACGACGCACCCGGGTTCACCCTTCGGAACCACCACGACGAACCGGTGTCGCTCGCGTCTATCGACGCGGCGTACACGGTCGTCTACTTCTACCCGCGGGCGGACACGCCCGGCTGCACGACGGAGGCGTGCGGGTTCCGCGACGACTGGGACGCGTTCGCCGACGCCGACGTCGCCGTCGTCGGGATCAGTGACGACCCCGTCGCCGACCTCGCCGACTTCGCCGCGAAGTTCGACCTCCCCTTCGATCTGCTCTCGGACCCCGACGGCGAGGTCGCGAGCGCGTACGGCTCCTACGGCGAGAAGAACATGTTCGGCAACACCTTCGACGGCGTCTTCCGGAACACCTACGTCGTCGACGCGGACGGCGCCGTCGTCCTCGCGTACGGGGACGTCTCGCCCGAGGACCACGCCGAGACGATCCTCGCGGACGTCGCGGCGCTGGCGGACGACTGAACGGGCGAGCGACCGAACGGCTGCACAGCCGAAGGCGAAGCTGCGTGGTTCGCCGAACGAATCGTTAAAAAACGCCGCCGACCTTCGCGAGGAGCTTCGGCACCTCTTCGGCGATCGCGTGACGTTTCACCAGTCCGAAGCCCGCGACGATGACGAGGAACCCGACGACCGTCAGCGGGGTGACCGGCTCCGCGAGCAACACGACGCCCGCGACGGTGGCGACGACGGGGACGACGTAGGAGACGAGGTTGATCTCGAACGCCCCGAGTCGTTCGAGCAGCGTGAAGTAGATCGTGTACGCCACCGCCGACGACAACACCGCCAGGAAGGCGAGCGCGACGAGGGCCGGGAGCGCCGTCACGGGCGGTCCCTGCGGCTCGCCCAGCGCAACGCTCGTGGCGTGCATCGCCAGCCCGCCGAACAGCATCGCCCACGCGGTCAGCGCGATGCTCGAGAAGCTCGTCTCGACGACGCGGAGCCCGACGCTCCCGATCGAGACGGCGATCACGCCGACGAAGATGAGCCCGACCCCAATCGTAACGCCGCCCGCGAGGTTCGCCGGGTCGGGCTGGGCGACGAGCGCCACCCCGACGAACGCGAGGACGACGCCGAGCGACCCCCGAAGGTCGAGGCTCGACTCGCCGACCCAGACGGCGGCGACCGCGGCCGTGACGATGGGGACGAGACTGTAGGTGATCGACGCGATCCCGCTCGTCGTGTACTGCTGGCCGGTGAACAGCAACGAGTTGTTGGCGGCGATCGAGAGGCCGCCGCTGAAGAGGATCGCGGCCGCGTCGCCGCGGGTCCGTGGGAGCGGACCGCTCTCGGTCAGGAGGACGTACGTGACGAGCAGCAGCGCCGCGATGTCGAAGCGGTAGGCGGCGTACAACACCGGCGGGTAGTACGCCAGGCCGACCTCGATGGCGACGAACGAGCCGCCCCACAGCCCCGCGAGCGCGAAGAACAGGAGGACGTCGCGATACCGTGACACGACCTCTCCGACGGGCGGCGCGCGTAAAGCCGTGTTCGTTTCTCCTCTCTCTTCCTCCACCCTCCTCTCTCTTCCTCCATCCCCGATCGTCTCCTCATCGAGGGTGCTCCTGTAGTGAGCGTTGCTCCCTCAGTGGGCGTGCTCCCTCGTCGAGCGTTGCCACACCACGTTTCCGGTGAACGCGGCGTCGTGACTCGTCGTACGGGCGCGACAACGGGTTCGATCGACGAGACCCTCGACGAGGGGAGCAACGGCGAGAGGAGCAGCGACGGGGCTCCCAACGACGGGCCCCCCCAACGACAGCCGACCGCGGGATCAGTAGCCGCGGGTGATGAGGTAGTCGGCGATGTCCTCGAGGAGGCGTCGTGCCTCGTTGTCGGGGAGCACCTTGAGATGGTCTTTCGACCGCGCCGTGAGGTCCTCGGCCATCTCGCGGGCGTACGCGATGGAGCCGGAGGCCTCGAGGGCGGCGACCGCCTCGTCGACCTCAGCCTCGGTGACCTCGGCCGGCGTGTCCGCGTCGACGAGGGCGTCGACGTCGACGCCCTCCTGTCGCGCGTGTAAGGTGATGAGCGTCTCCTTCTCCTCGACGAGGTCCGAGCCGCGCTGTTTGCCCAGCTTCTCGGACGGCACCGTCAGGTCCAGGACGTCGTCTTGGATCTGGAACGCGCGACCGGAATCGATCCCGTACCGGTAGAGCGCCTCGACGACCTCGTCGTCGGCCCCGAGCAGGACCGCGGGCGTCGCCGCGGCCGCACCGTAGAGGACCGCGGTCTTCAGTTCGACCATCTCCAGGTACTCGTCCGGGAGGATGTCGTCGCGCGACTCGAAGGCGACGTCGAGCGCCTGCCCCTCGCAGATCTCGGTGCAGGTCGACGCGAGCAGCCGCATCGCCTCCAGCCCGTGGGAGGGGTCCGCGCCCGTCTCGGTCATGATCTCGAACGCTTTCGAGTACAGCGTGTCGCCGGCGAGGATCGCCGTCGAGGTGTCGTACTGTTCGTGGACGGCCGGGACCCCGCGTCGGAGGTCGTCCTCGTCCATGATGTCGTCGTGGATCAGCGTGAACGACTGGATCACCTCGATCGATACCGCCGCGCGCATCACGTCGACGTCGTCGCCGTCGAGCGAGGCGAACGACCGGTAGTCGGACGACATCGGCTCGACGTCCGTGACCGCTTCCGCCGCCAGCATCGTCACCGTGGGGCGGAGCCGCTTCCCGCCGGCCTCGAGGATGTACCGCGACGCCTCGTAGAGACGCTCGGGTCGTTGAATCGGCAGCTCCTCGTCGATAGCGGCGTTGACCAGTTCGCGCCGCTCGCGGATGGCCTCCAACACCCGCGCCTCCCTGGTTTCGCTCGTCATTCGACGAGCTGGATGGTGTTGCCGTTCTCCGTGACGTGGACGTCACGCCCGAGTTTGTACCCCTGCGAGGAGGCCAGGTTCACGTACGGCGAGAAGCCCTTGAGGTCCTGGTGGGCGGGGATGACGTGCTGGGGCTGAAGCGCGTCCAGCATGTCGTAGTGGCCCTCCTCGCGGAGGTGCCCGGAGACGTGGATGTCGTCGTAGATGCGAGCGCCCTGCATCCGGAGGAGCTGTTCGGACTGGTAGCGCTGGCCCTCGTTGGTCGGCTCCGGGATGACGCGGGCGCTGAAGACGACCTTGTCGCCGTCTTCCAGTTCGTAGGGGGTTTCGCCGCGACCCATGCGGGTGAGCATCGCTCGTGGCTCGCCCTGGTGGCCGGTGACGATGGGGAGGAAGTTCCCCTTGCCCTCCTTCATGATCCGCTTGAACGCGCGGTCGACGGACTTCCGGTGGCCGTACATCCCGACGTCGCCCCCGAAGTCGACGAAGTCGAGGCGCTCGGCGGTGCCGGAGTACTTCTCCATCGAGCGACCGAGGAGGACCGGCTGGCGGCCGATCTCGCGGGCGTATTCGACGAGCGACTGCACGCGGGCGATGTGGGAGGAGAACGTCGTCGCGACGATCCCGCCCGAGTAGTCCTCCATCGACTTGAACGTGTCATGGACGTGTTTGCGCGCGACCGATTCGGAGGGCGTGCGGCCCTTCCGGCCGGCGTTCGTGCAGTCCTCGATGTAACAGAGGACGCCGTTGCCCTCGCGACCGATCTCGCGGAACCGCTTCATGTCGATCGGGTCGCCGATGACGGGTGTGTGGTCCATCCGCTTGTCGAGCCCGTAAACGATCGATCCCTCGGGCGTGTGCAGGACCGGGTTGATCGCGTCGATGATCGAGTGCGTCACGTTGACGAACTCCATCTCGACGTTGCCGGAATCGCCGATGGGCATCGTGCCGCCGGCCTCCATCTTGACGAGGTCGTTGTCGACCTGGAACTTGCTCTCACCCTGGATCTGCTGTCTGACCAGCTCGATCGTGTACGGGGAGGCCACGACGGGCGCGTCGTACCGGTGGGCGAGTTTCGGGATCGCCGCGATGTGGTCGAGGTGACCGTGGGTGGGGACGATCGCCTTGACGTCGCCCTCCAGGTCGCTCATGACGCGGTCGTCCGGGATCGCGCCCATGTCGATCAGGTCGAGACTGTGCATCTTTTCGGTCTCCACGTTGTCGTGGATCAGGACCTTACTGAGGTTCAGGCCCATGTCGAAGATGACGATGTCGTCGCCCGCGCGAACGGCCGTCATCTGTCGTCCGACTTCCTCGTATCCGCCGATTGTCGCGATTTCTATTTCCATGGTGTGTCGAGTGTCGACGCCGCCGAACGGCGTCTCTGTCACTGTGCCCGCATAAGGGCCCCGTCAGACCCGGCGTCTTCCAGCGCGTCGGCGAAGGCCCCGCTACGGTCGAGCCGACCTCGGCCCACCGTGTCCCGCGGGAGTGTGATGTTCGAGGGTACAGGGGCATCTGTTAAAAACTACTGGGTTCGAGGGCGCACGCGGGAGGCGGGAGACGGCCGCACCACGGTAGGCGGGAGGCGACCGCACCACGGTAGGCGTCGACGGCACACCGTCGGGACGGTCGCAATCGGCACGGCACACCGTCGGGACGGTCGTCACCGGGCGGTCGCAATCGAGACGGCCGCCACGGGGCGGTGACGGGGAGAGCGGGACGTCTCGAGCACGTCAGTCGTTGTCTTACGCCTTCTCACCCGGTATTTTTAATAGCGCGACGGGCACCGGTGTACGTAATGAGTGGACGACCCCTCGACGTGCTCGAAGCGTCGCTCGAGGACCCCGTGACGGTGCACCTGAAGGACGGTACGACCTACTACGGGATCCTGGCGGGCTACGACCAGCACATGAACGTCGTGATCGAACCGGAGCCGGGCGTCGTCGATCGCGTCGACGACGACATCAACGGCGAGTTCGCGGTCGCCATCGAAGACACAACGATTATACGCGGCGATAACGTCGTCACGATCAAAGCATGACCGGCTCCGGCACGCCCTCTCAAGGGAAAAAGAACAAGACAGTCCACGTGAAGTGCCGCCGCTGCGGCGAGAAGTCCTACCACGTCAAAAAAGAGCGCTGCGCCTCGTGCGGCTTCGGCAAGTCCGCGAAACGCCGCGGCTACGCCTGGCAGTCGAAGGCCGGCGACAACTGATCGGTTTCTCCCCCTTCGTTTCCGCGCCCGTCCCGAGCGACCGCCCCGTTCGTCGGGTCGACGCATCGTTCTCGAGGTTCCGTCCCGGTCGATCTCGGGGTTTCGTCCCGGTCGATCTCGGTGATTCCCGATCTACGCAAATACACACGCACACGTGACGCCGTTCAGCGGCGGGCGCAGCCGAGCATCCGTTTTAGCGGCGGGCCCAGTCGAGCATCCGTTCGTAGAACGGGTCGGACACGAGCGCGTCGACGTCGCCGACGAGCGTGAGCTGCTTTTTCGCGCGGGTGAGCGCGACGTTGACGCGGCGGTGGTCCTCGAAGATGGGACCCTCGAGCGACCCGGTGGCGACGAAGGAGACGACGATCACCTCCTTCGAGGAGCCCTGAAAGCGGTCGACCGTGTCGACCGTTACGTCCGTGCGGCGGCCGATCTCCGCGACCTGCGCGCGGAACGGCGCGATGACGCCGACGTCGCCGGGGGCGACGCCCGCATCGAGGTATGCGTCGACGATCGTCGCGACGCGCTCGGCCTCGCGGACGTTGCGGTTCCCGTCGCGACTTCCGTCGGGGTCGACGAGGTTGACTCCGGCACCGAGCTCCGGCGGGAGGCCGTCGACGTCGACGCCGAGATCGGCGAGCGTCTGTCCCGCGATCGCCGGCGTCGCGGGGCGTAACGCGCCGTCGTAGAACTCCGCGGATGCGAACGCCTGGATCCGCTGGCTCATTCGGTACTGGCGGTCGAGCATGACGCTCGCGTCCGGGTACGCCTCGATGAGCCGCTGGAACAGCGACCGTTGAAGGTCGTTCTCCGCGCGCACGACCGGCGGGAGCTGCTGGTGGTCGCCGACGAGGACGAACCGATCCGCCAGGTTGATCGCGGCGTGGGTGCTCGGCTCCGTCAGCTGCGAGGCCTCGTCGACGAGGGCGACGTCGAACTCGCACTCGCGCATGACCCGAGAGCCGCAAGCGGCGGTGGTGGCGGCGACGACGGGCGCGTCCCGAAGCTCGGCGGCCTTTCGGTCGGGGTCGCCGCGCTGGATCAGTCGCACGTCCTGCATGTCCTCGCGGACCCCGTTCTCCGTGCCGACGCGGAGGACGTCCTCGAACCCCTGCTCGCGGAGCGCCTCGAGCGCGTTGTCGACGGCGCGGTTCGTGAACGCCGCGAGCAGCACCCGATCGCCGCGCGCCACCAGCGCGCGGATGGTCCGAGCGATGGTGTACGTCTTACCGGTCCCGGGCGGCCCGTGGATCAGCGCGCAGTCCTCGGCGGCCACGGCCAGCTCGACGGCGGCGTTCTGTGACGCGTTGTTGTCGATGAACGTCTCGCCCCTCGCGTCGTCGGCGAAGGTCGGCTCGCGTCGACCGAAGAGCACGTCCTTGCGGTCCGCGTCCCCCTTCAAGACGGCGTCGTGGAGCGCCGTGAGCATCCGGTCGACGGAGAACTCCGAGGGGTAGACGTCGAGCCGTCGGAGGTCCACCGGCTCGTCGGTCTCGACGACGACCTCGTCGCCGAGGCGGGCGATCCGACCCAACTCGGCGTGACCGCTCACGGGGTCGCCGTCGCTCGCCAGCGCGACGTCGCCCTCGCGGAGCTTGGAGACGGCGTCGTCCGGCTTCCGCGCCCGCAGCTCCCACCGGTTGTCGTCGATCTCCGTCCGCGACACCGGCTCGAGGTTTATCAGGGCCCGGTCGTCGGCCGCGCGTTCCGCCGGGCTCTGTTCCCACAGCTTGCGGTACTCCGCGTGGGTCTCGCGCCGTTCCTGCTCGATCGCGGTATAAAAGCGGTCGAAGTAGTCGCGCTCGCCGTCGGGCACCGGCGACCCGATCTGCCCCGCCTTCGACTCCTGGTCCAGACGACCGGAGACGACCATGCACGTGTCCTGCTCGAAACAGTACTGACACTTCGCGTCCGCCTCGTACCCCGTCGGGACCGTCGGCCGGTCCCCGGGGTCGTTGAGCGCGCGCCACTCCATCGCCGCGAGCGCGTTTCGCTCGCGGACGACGAACGCGAGGAAGCCGTCGCCGATCGTGAACTCCTTGGCCGGCGCGAGATCGCCCGTCTCCTCGTTCCGGTCGAGCGCGGTGTTCTTCGTGTACAGGAGGGTCCCGATGTCCGGGTCGACGCCGCGCTCCTCGAGCATGAGCGCGTAGCACGCTGCCTGCACCTTGTCCTGAAAGCGCGGCTCGCGGTTCGTGTTCTTCCCGGTCTTGAGCTCGACCGGCGTCCCACGGCGCAACGCGTCCGCCCGCCCTTTTAAGCCGAACGTGGGCGAGATGAGGGTGAACTCGGACCGCCACGTGTCGTCGTCGGTGAGGGTCCCCTGCGCGAGCCACCCCTCGATCGCGGCGGCGTTGCGCCGCACCTCGTCCGCCACCGCGGTGGCGTCGCGGCCGAGCAGCCCCAGATCGAGGCCCGCCTCGTCGATCCGGTCGGTCACCGACTCCTCGAGGTCCATCCCGCGGAGCAGGTCGCCGAACACCTCGTGGACGATCGTCCCCTTGACGACCGGGTAGTTGAGGGGGATCCCCGAGAGCTTGTTCAAGTAGTACATCCGCGGGCACTGCACCCACGAGCGGATCCCCGTGACGTCGACGAGGAAGTCGGGTTCGAGCACGACCCACGAGTCGCCCGTGGTCGAGTACGTCGTCTCGCCGCCGAACTCGTCCGCCTCGGCGTCGGTGACGAGCAGCTCCATGCCGACCGCGGCGTGCTCGCCGGTCTCCGCCCACTTTCCCCACAGCGTCACGTCGACCGCGTCCGCCGCCCCGCGCTCCGGCCGTATCCGGAGCTCCCGCAGCTCCCGCTCGCCGTACGACGTCGACACCGTCCGCACGTCCCCGACCGAGAGGATCGGCCCCCGTACGTTCACGCTCTCCCTCCTCGTCGCCGGCGAAAAACGCTGTCGGTGCCTCGGGTCGCCTCAGTCGGTCCACGATCGGAACGCGCCCGTCGTCTCGGTCCCCCCGCCGACGGCGAGTAGCGCTCCGCAATCACTATACACGCCTCGCACCTTCCACCGGTAATGAGCGACTGGACGGAGAAGTACCGCCCGAGCACCCTCTCGGAGGTCCGCGGCAACGACAAAGCGCGGGACGCGTTCGCGGAGTGGGCGCGCTCGTGGGACGACCACCGCGAGGCCGTGATCCTCCACGGGAGTCCCGGGGTCGGGAAGACGAGCGCGGCACACGCGCTCGCGAGCGACATGGGGTGGCAGACGGTCGAGCTGAACGCCTCCGACCAGCGCACCGCCGACGTCATCGAGCGCTTCGCCGGGCGGGCGGCGATGAACGCGACCCTGGGCGGGAGCGCCGCCGGCGCCGGCGCGGACGGCGGCGACACCGCCTCGCGACAGCTCGTGATCTTAGACGAGGCGGACAACATCCACGGCAACTACGACCGCGGCGGGGCCTCGGCGATCACGAAGCTCGTCAAGGAGTCGGGTCAGCCCATCGTCTGTATCGCCAACGCCTTTTACGACATCTCCCGCGGGCTCCGGTCCGCCTGTCAGGACATCGAGTTCCGCGACGTCTCGGCGCGCTCCATCGTTCCGGTGCTCCGTGACGTCTGCCGGAAGGAGGGGATCGAGTTCGACCCCGACGCCCTCCAGCGGATCGCCGAGCGGAACCGCGGCGACCTCCGCGGAGCCGTCAACGACCTACAGGCGGCCGCCGAAGGACGGTCCTCGATCGGCGTCGACGACGTCGTCACGGCGGACCGCGACAAGGCGATGGGGATCTTCCCGTACCTCGACGTCGTGTTGAAGGAGGGGTCCGCGCGCGAGGCGCTGCAGTCGTCGTACGACGTCGACGAGACGCCCGACGACCTGACGAAGTGGATCGAGGACAACATGCTGGACGTGTACGACACCGCGGAGGCGACCCGCGCGTACGACTTCCTCGCGAACGCCGACCGGTGGCTGGGCCGCGTCCGTGCCACGCAGAACTACTCGTACTGGCGCTACGCGGGCGACAACGCGGCGGCGGGAACCGCCGCGGCCCGCGACGGGACGAAGGGTGGCTGGACGCGATACGGGCGGCCGCAGTTCTGGCGGTCGTCCGACGGCACCGCCGACGAGGTGGTCCAGCGGATCGCCGAACGCGGCGGGTACAGCATGAAGACGGCGCGGCGCGAGGTGCTCCCGTTCCTCGCCGCGCTGACACACCACTGCAAGCCGCGCGAGCTCACCGTGACGATGGCGGCGGCGTACGACCTCGACGAGGCCGGAGTCGCGTTCGTCACCGGCTCCGGCGAATCGACGAACAAGGTGGCGTCCGTCGTCGCCGACGCGCGGGAGCGCCGCGAGGCGCTGATCGAGACCAACGCCGACGGCGCGTTCGCGGGCGGCGGTGCTCGGACCGTGGGGGCGGACACGGACGGGAGCGACGCGGACGGCGAGGGGTCCGCCGCTACCGCGGACGCCGGCGACGGTGTGACGGGCGACGGTTCGGACGCCGACGCCGGTTCCGACGGCGGCGACGGCGACGCTGCCGGCGACGACGGACAGTCCGGGCTGAGCGACTTCTTCTGAGCCCGGCCCGGAGGAACCGGATCCGCCGCCGAACCGTCACCCGGCGACGAGCAGGCGGGCGAGCGGACAGGCGGTCGGAACGCGTCGTTTCCCGACGCGTCGGAAACCGACCGACGGCTTTTATCGACGCGATCCCTGACGACTCACGTATGCACGTCGATGGCGGCCGCGAACCCCGTTCCGGCGCGGACTCCGACCTCGAGCGACGACGGATCGGTCGGGAGCGAACCGACCGCGACTCGTCGGTTCCCCGGTGTCCACGAGGGATTCGGGGGATTCGGGGTGACGGGGTGTGACGGGGAGCGCGCTGCTGGCGTTGGTGCCGCTGGCCGTCGTCGCCGTCCTGCTCGTCGGGCTCCTCTGGCCCGCCTCGCGGGCGATGCCGGCGGCGTGGCTCGCCGCGGCCGTCGTCGGCTTCCTCGCCTGGGAGATGCCGGTCGCGTGGATCGCCGCGGCGTCGATACGCGGGGTGATGACCGCGATCGAGATCCTCTGGATCGTCTTCGGCGCGCTCGTCCTGCTGTACACGCTGATGCGATCCGGGGCGGTCGACCGGATCAACGCCGGGTTCGCGGCGATCAGCGACGACCGCCGGGTCCAGGTGGTGCTGCTCGGGTTCTTCCTCGCGACGTTCATCGAGGGCGTCGCCGGCTTCGGCACCCCCGCCGCGGTGGTCGCCCCGCTGCTCTTGGCGCTCGGGTTCCCCGCGCTCGCGGCGGTCGTCGCCGCGCTCGTCGGTCACGCCGTCGCGACCGTGTTCGGCGCGGTCGGCACGCCCGTCGTCGTCGGCTTCCAAGCGCCCCTCGAGAACGTCTCGGACGCCATCGCGGCGGGCGGGTTCACGGTCGGGGAGTACGCCGCCACCGCCGGCGGCTGGGCGGCGGTGTTCAACGGCCTCTTGGGCGTCCTGATGCCGCTTTTCGCCGTCGGGATGGTCGTCTACTTCTTCGGCGAGACCGATCCCGACGACCGGTCGCTCGGTCCCGCGATCGCGGTCGCGCCGCTCTGTGTGTTCGCCGGGGTCGCGTTCGCGGTCCCGTACGTCGCGGCGGCGTGGCTCGTGGGGCCGGAGCTCCCGTCGATCGTCGCCGCGATGGTCGGCGGGGGCGTCGTCGTCGCGACGCTGAAGGCCGGATACCTGCTCCCTGACGACGAGTGGACGTTCCCGCCCCGCGAGGAGTGGCCGGCCCACTGGGTCGGCACCATCGAACCCGGCGGCGGAAACGGCGGGTCGACGGGCGCGGGGACGGACGACGCGAAGACGGCCGATGACTCGAAAGCGGGTGTCGACGCGGGCCCCGACGCGGAAACCGACGCCCCGGCGATGTCCCTGCTCCGCGCGTGGTCGCCGTACCTCGTCCTCGTCGTCCTGTTGGTCGGCACCCGGGTCGTCGCCCCCCTGGAGACGTTCCTCCAAGAGGGCCCCGGGACGGCGATCGCGTGGTCCGGGATCCTCGGGACCGGGATCGGCGGGGAGATCGCGTGGGCGTACGTCCCCGGCACGTGGCTCGTCGTCGCCGCGCTCGTCGCGATCCCGCTGTTCGGGATGGATCGGGGCGAGGTGGCCGGCGCGTGGCGCGAGGCGGCCGCGAAGATCGTGTCCCCGGCGATCGCGTTGGCGTTCGTGATCGCGATGGTCGAGGTCATGTTGGAGACGGACGCCCACTCGGCGGCCGTCGACGGGAGCATGATCGTCGTGCTCGCGGACGCGACGGCGGCGACGTTCGGCCCGGCCTACCCCTTCTTCGCGCCGGCCGTCGGGGCGCTCGGGGCGTTCATCGCGGGCTCGATCACGGTGAGCAACATCACGTTCGTCACCTTCCAGTTCGAGATCGCCCAGGGGCTCGGGCTCCCGACCCAGCTGCTCGTCGGCGCACAGAGCATCGGCGCGGCGATCGGCAACGTGATCGCCATCCACAACGTGATCGCCGCGCTCGCGACCGTCGGGCTCGTCGGCGAGGCGGGCCGCGTCATCAGGCTCAACCTGATCCCGCTCGCGTACTACCTCGTCGCGGGCGGGACGCTCACCCTCCTGTTCGTCTACGTCCTGCTCCCGACCGCGTTCTGATCGGGACCGGGCGGGTCCAGCTCACGTAACGCTTTCACCCCCGGTCGCGAACGACGGCCATGCGCGCCGCGGCCCTCACCGAGTACGGCGAACCGTTAGCGATCCGCGAGCTTCCCGACCCCGAGCCCGACCCGGACGGCGCGGTCGTCCGCGTCGACGCCTGCGGGGTCTGTCGCAGCGACTGGCACGCCTGGAAGGGCCACGGCGAGTGGGCCGACGACCGGGTCCCACTGGGACAGACGCTCGGTCACGAGCCCGCGGGCGAGGTGGTGGCGGTCGGGCCGGAGGTCGACCGGTTCGCCCCCGGCGACCCCGTCGTCGTCCCCTTCTCGCTGGGCGACGGGCGATGTGGCTACTGCCGGCGGGGACACGGTAACGTCTGTGCGAACGGTCGCGCGCTCGGGTTCGAGCCGGACGCGCCGGGCGCGTTCGCGGAGCGGGTCGCGGTTCCGGCCGCGGACTACAACCTCGTCGAGCGCCCCGCGTGGCTCTCCGCGCGCGACGCCGCCGCGCTCGGCTGTCGGTACATGACGGCGTACCACGCGCTCTCCGAGCGGGCCGGCCTCTCCGGCGGCGACCGTCTCGCGGTCCACGGCTGTGGCGGAGTCGGTCTCTCGGCGGTCCAGCTCGGCGACGCCCTCGGGGCCCGTGTCGTCGCCGTCGACGTCGACGACGACGCCCTCGACCGCGCGCGGTCGATCGGCGCGGACGACGCGGTGAACCCCGGATCGATCGACGGCTCCGTCCCCGAACGGATCCGCGAGCTGACCGACGGGGGCGTGGACGTCTCCGTCGACGCGCTCGGGATCGCCGAGACCTGTCGAAACTCCGTCCGGTCGGTCCGCCCGCGAGGAACGCACGTGCAGGTGGGGTTGACGACGGACGCCGAGCGCGGGTCGGTGTCGCTGCCGACCGACTGGATGACGCGCTGGGAGGTGTCGTTCGTCGGCTCGCGCGGGATGCCGCCGACGAACTACGACGACCTGTTCGCGCTCGTCGAGGCGACGGCGATCGATCCCGGCGCGCTCGTCAGCCG
>LFFM01000383.1_pt1 | contig 30440 bp, 34 predicted proteins | sample 643131 | NCBI WGS metagenome assembly LFFM01 (sample SAMN03777445, study PRJNA286221) | soda lake metagenome | biome: soda lake; feature: Kulunda steppe; material: water; isolation source: sample Tc-Br brine of Tanatar trona crystallizer | place: Russia: Kulunda steppe | collected 2011-07
ACGGGCTGTACGGTCCACGTCGTCACCGACGCGACCGACGAGGAGGGCGCGGTCATCGAAGAGGAGGTAGACGCCGGCCCGATCGTCACCCAGGAGCCGATCCCGATCTACGAGGGCGACGATGAGGAGACGCTCAAAGACCGCGTGCTCTACCAGGGTGAGTTCCGTGCGTACCCACGAGCTGTCAAGTGGTTCGCAGAGGGCACAGTCGAGGTCGACGAGGGGACTGGAAAAGTGACAGTCGAAGCCGACGTCGCCGACGAGGAAGGTGGCCTGCCCGCACGACGTGTGGTCTCGAGTGACCGTCTCGATACGCTTCGCTACGGCGAGAATCCTCACCAGAACGCCGCCGTCTACGCAGACTACACCTGTGAGGAAGCGTCGGTCGTCCACGCCGACCAGCTCAACGAGGGCGCGAAGGCGCTCTCTTACAACAACTACAACGACGCCGACGGCGCGCTCAACCTCATCAAGGAGTTCGACGAGCCCGCCGCCGCGGTGATCAAACACACAAATCCCGCCGGCTGTGCGACCGCGGACACCCTCGCGGAAGCCTACGAGAAGGCCCTCTCGACGGACCCCATGAGCGCCTTCGGCGGCATCGTCTCGCTGAACCGCGAGTGTGACGCCGAGACGGCCGAAGCGATCACCGACTCGTTCAAGGAGGTCGTCGTCGCGCCGGGGTACACCCAGGAGGCACTCGAGGTCCTCTGTGAAAAGGACAACCTGCGCGTGCTCGACGTGGGTGAGTTGGGTGAGCGGACCGAACGCTTTACCGAGAAACCGATCGTCGGCGGCCGACTCGTCCAGGAACGCGACGACCAGTCGATCGACATGGAAGACCTCGAAGTTGTTACCGACCGCGAGCCCACTGAGGAACAACTCGAGACGATGGTCTTCGCCTGGGGGACGCTCAAACACGTCAAATCCAACGGCATCCTCTTTGCCGACGGGACGGAGACCGTCGGCGTCGGCATGGGACAGGTCTCCCGCGTCGATGCCGTCAGGCTGGCAGCGATGAAAGCCGACGAACACGCCGAGGGCAAAGACGCCGAGGGTGCCGTGATGGCGTCGGACGCCTTCTTCCCGTTCCCGGACGGTATCGAGGAGGCTGCGAAGGCGGGTATCGAAGCCGTGGTCCAGCCCGGCGGCTCGGTCAACGACGACGACGTGATCGAGGCGGCGAACGAACACGACATCGCGATGGCCTTTACGGGCCAGCGGTCGTTCCGTCACGACTAGGCACGTGATCGACGGGAACGGGACCGAGTTCGTCTTCGAACTCCGGGTCTGTCAGTGGGCCGAACGCGCCTGGCCCCCCGACGGCGACCTCGAGGGCCCGATCCTCGTCGCCCGGCAACTCGGGACGAACCGACGGCGCTGGGACACCATCGTCCTCGAGTGTGATCCGGAGGGACTCCGCCGACGGGCCAGGTTCGGCCTCGAGGCCCTCGACAGCGACCTCCTCGACGTGATCCCCCACGCACCCGCCGAGTGGACCTACTACCGCGAGACGCTCCCCGACCCCGGCTACCCGTGGCGGTACGTCCGGGAGGCGATCCACGAGGCGAGCGATCGGGGGATCCTCGAGACCCGGAAACGGGGTAATCGCATCGAGATCCGCCGCAAGTACGCCTACCCCGACTGGCTCCGCCGAATCGTCGCCATCGAGAACAAACCGGACCTCGAGGCGAGTGCCGCCCGCGTCCTCGGGGCACAACTCGAGTACGACGTCGCCTTGGGCCTCGCGGACGAGGTCTGGGTCGCGACGGAGCGGACGGGCGAGCGCGTCGAGCCGGCGCTTCTCGAGGACCTGCCCGTCGAGGCGGGGATCCTCGCCGTCGATCCCGTCGCCCTCGAGGCCGACGTGGCGTGGTATCCCCGATCGCTCGCGGTAGACGGCCCGGGAACGAACATTGTAGAACGCCCCACAGGGGGCGAGAGGCGAGACGCCTCGGCGGCCAGGTTCGAGTACGTCGATCCCGGGGAGAAAGCCCGGAACCGACTCGAGATCGCCGAGCGAGCCTACGAGCGTGGCTTTCGGTCGTTCCTCGAGACGATGCGTCCGGACTGTCGTCACTTCGAACTCCGCTCGGGTGGTGGCGGCGAGAACGGACTGGTCCCGTACTGTCAGAGCAAAGGGGAGTGTCAGACGGCAGCCGCGTGTTCGGGCTCCTGTCCGGAGTTCGAGCCCGAACCGCCCGCCTGGCGGACGAAGGGGTGGCCACTCGAGGGCGGACCCGGGAAGACGTGTCGGCGAGTGCTCGAGGCCCGGCGGCGACGACATCGTCCCGGACTGTATTTCACTGGTGAGTGACAGAGGGCCGCGGGGAACCGGACGGCGTCCGGTGACGAGTGGCCCGGACACATCGGTCCCAATACCGGCGGCGAAAACCCCCGCGAGTTGTCGCCCGTCGGTATCAGTCCGTCGTCGAAACCTCGAGGTCGTCACTCGAGACGGCGAGCCGGAAGGTGGGAACGGTTCGGTACTCGACGTCGACGACGTCCTTTCGGCGCAGGCTCTGGAGGCCCGACCGGACGTCGTCGGTCGAGGGATCGATATCGTACGCGTCCCGGAGGTCGTGGAGGACGGAGACCACGCTTTGAGAGCGTTCGTCGGGTTCGGCGAGCACGTCGATGATCCGGGCCTGAAGCTCGGGCACTCGGACGCGAGAGGGCGGCCCCTCGTCTTCGGTGATCTCGACGCCGGGTTCGACGTCGACCAGTTCGGCCGCCTCGGCGGTCGCCCGGATCAGGCTGTTGTCATCGCGGAAGTAGTACTCCCCGAGTTCGTTCTCTAAGTACTGGTGGACCTCGCTACCGCTCTCTACCCCCCAGCGGTCCTGGAGTTCGGCGTTTTTCGTCGGCTGCAGTTCTACGACGTCGGCCAACCGTTCTTTCGCCTCCTCGGAGAGCGCCATCGTCGCCATCTACGCCCAACCCGTATTTTTGCGTTGCGTCCTCTCTCGAAGTCGCGGCTTCGTCCTCAGTCAGCCATCGGCCCGTCGACAGCCACCTCGAGTGTGAACGCCCGGTCTTCGGGCGCGTCCGGGTCGAGGTATCCGATCGCGAACCCGGAGTAGGCCGTCCCGGCCTCGAGTTCGACGTCGAAACTGGCGACGGCCTCCTCCGTGCCGGCCGGCCGGACGTCGAGGGTGTACGCCCCGGCCGGCACCGCGACGTAGTCGGTCGCCTCCCCGAAGGCGACGTCCCCGAACAGCACCTCGCCGTCGGCTGCGACGTCGACCGCCGGCGCGTCGGGCGAGGCGTGGACGAGCCGGACCAGCGCCGACCCCGCGTCGACGAGCACGAGCGGTTCGAACGTCGACGCCTCGAGTTCGCCGATGGCGGCGATCGTGTAAAACGCCGATCCGACCGTGACCTCGTCCTCGAAGGCGACCGTTTCGGGATCGCCGGCGGCGGTGATCGTCACGGTGTAGGTACCGGGGTCGATCTCGAGGTACGGCGTCACATCGCCGTAGCCGAGCTCCGAGATCACCAGGTCACCGTCGACGTAGACGTCGACCGCCGGCGCGTCGGGTGAGAAGTGGGCGGCCCGAACGGCGGCACCCGGTGGTTCCTCTTTCGGTTCGTCCTTTGGCTCTCGCTCGTCGTCGTCGTACTCCCCGTGAGCGAACACCGCACCACCCATCGCGGCGAGCCCACCAGCGCCTGCCAGTGCCTGGATCGTCCTTCGTCGTGATACCGTCATGGTACGTCAGGGATGGGGAAGTCCCGGATCAAAAACCCGGTAGTCAGTGGATGAGACAGTCTCCGTGTTCTCAACACGTACTCACGGACAGGGATCACGTACCCTCGGGAAACCATCACGTACGGAAAACGATCGGTTCCGTCGCGAACGTACCCGGCGGGCAGACGGCCAGGGGTCTAGGCGGTAACGCCCAGGTACGTATCGAGTATCTCCTCGTCCGCCTCGAGTTCCGCCGAGGTCCCTTCCCAAACGATTTCGCCCTGGTTGATCACGTAGTTGCGGTCGGCGAGGGCGAGTCCGACGTGGACGTTCTGTTCGACGAGAAGTACTGTGATTCCGCGGTCGTTGAGTTCCTCGATGATGTCCATCACGTCCTGGACGATGTAGGGGGCGAGTCCCTCTGTGGGCTCATCGAGCAAGATGACGTCGGCACCGCCGACGAGCGCCCGGGCGATCGACAGCATCTGCTGTTCGCCGCCAGAGAGCGACGACCCGTGGTTTTCGGTCCGGTCCTGGAGGTTCTCGAACATGCCGAGTGCCTCCTCGATCGACATCGCGTCGGCGTCGTCTCCACCGCCAATGTGAGCGATCTCCAGGTTTTCCATGACGGTGAGCTCGGGGAAGATCCGGCGTTCCTCGGGGACGAACGAGATTCCACGCTGGACGGTCTCGGTGGCGTCGACCTCTGAGACGTCTTCGCCGCGATAGCCGACGGTGCCGGCGGTCGGCTGGATGATGCCCATAATCGTCCGCAGGGTGGTCGTCTTTCCGGCCCCGTTGCGGCCGACCAGTGAGACGATTTCGCCCTCGTGGATCTCGAGTGACAGGTCGTGGAGGACCTTCGTCTCGCCGTATCCAGCGTTGACACCGTCGACGGTGAGGAGTGGGTCGGCGCTCATTCGACCATCCCCCCGAGGTAGGCGTCCTGGACCGCCTGGTTGTTCGCGACCTCCTCGGGCGTTCCCTCCGCGAGGATTTCGCCGCGGTTCAACACGGTAATGTTGTCGGAAAGTTCCATCACGAGTTCGATGTCGTGTTCGATAAGCATCAGTGTCTGATCGACCAACACGTCTTCGATCAGATCGATCGTTCCCTGTGTCTCTTCGACGCTCATTCCGGCCGTCGGCTCGTCGAACAACACGAGGTCGGGGTCGGTCGCCAGCACGACGCCGATCTCGAGACGCCGCCGGTCACCGTAGGCGAGCACGTCCGCTTCCTCCTCCGCGATGTCGTCGAGGCCGACGCGCTCGAGGATTCGGTCGGTTCGCTCGTTCATCCGCTCGTACTTGTCGGTGGTCTTGAACAACGACTCGACGATGTTGTACTCGTCTCGGTGGACCGACTGTGCGGCGAGGCGAACGTTCTCTCGAACTGAGAGGCCGCCGAATACGTTCGATATCTGGAACGAACGGCCGATGCCACGGCGGACACGCTGTTGGGGCGAGAGGCCGGTGATGTCCTCACCGTCGAAGTAGATCGTCCCGTCGGTGACGGGAAGCGCCCCGGAGATGAGGTTGAACAGCGTGGTCTTGCCCGCGCCGTTCGGCCCGATGATGCTCCGGAACTCCCCCCGTTCGATCTCGAGGTCGACGTGGTCGGTCGCGGTGAACTCGCCGAACTTCCTGACGAGACCGTCGGTCCGGAGGATCGTGTCACCGGCGGCGACCGGTTCGCGCTCTTGGGCTTCCATAGACATTAGTCACCTCCCCCCGTGCTTGAATCCTCTGGGGCTGGTTCCGTCTGTGGGCCGGGGCCGGGGCCACCCGGAAGGTACGGTGCGAGCAGTTCGGGCACCGAGACCAGTCCCCTGGGCAGGAAGATCACGAACAGGACGAAGATCGACCCGAGCACGAGTCGCCAGCGGTCGGTGTAGCCGGTGAGGACGTGCTCTAAGCTGAAGAACGTGAACGAGCCGATGATCGGGCCGTAGAGCGTGCCCATGCCACCGAGGATGACCATCACGATGACCTCACCGGAGACCATCCACTCGGCGTTGTCGGGGAACACTCGTCCCGTAAACAGGGTGTAGAGTCCGCCCGACAGGCCGGCGAGTGCACCACTGATGACGAACGCCCGGCGCTTGTAGACGACCGTGTCGTAGCCGAGGAACGTCGCTCGCTGTTCGTTCTCGCGGATGGACTTGAGCACGGAACCGAACGGCGACTGCAACATCCTACGGGTGAGCAGGAAGCCGACGACCAGCGCGGCCAGTGCGACGTAGTAGAACAGCAACTGGCCGGTGAGAACCGTCGTACCGACGAAGATACCGATCGAGTCGAGATCGACGCCGATCCCGGCGATCCCGTAGAATGGATCGAGTCCGAAGATCCCCTCCGAACCACCGGTGACCTCGCGCTCTTCACCGAATAGCTCGATCGTATCGAGGCGGTATATCGCGTTGTAGAACAGTTCGGCGAACGCGAGGGTGATCATCGCGAAGTAAACGCCGGCGACCCTGATCGAGAGGAAGCCAACGAACCATGCGATGGCCGCGGAGATCACGATCGCGAGCGCGACGGCGACGATCACGGACTGAGTCACGTCCTGGATGGTGATCGCGACCACGTACGCGCCGAGCCCGTAGAACAGCGCGTGACCGAGCGAGACCAGTCCGGTGTAGCCCATAATGAAGTCGAGACTGAGCGCGAACAGCCCCCAGATCAGGATTTCGATCATGAGCGTGACGATGAACGTCGAGTACAGCGTCCCTGCACCTAACGGGACCAACGCGAGCAGGAGTATCATCGCGAGTCCCAAGCGGTTTCGCGTCTGTGGATCGAGGAACCCGCCACGGGACCCGGTGAGCAGATCCCCGCTCTCGTCTTCGGGCGCTTCGGTCCCGAACAGTCCCTGTGGGCGGATCAGGAGGATACCGATCATCAACAGGAAAATCACCATGCCCTCGAGAAACGGGAAGTACGGCCGCAGGATCGATTCCTGCAGGATGCCGACGAGCAGCCCGCCGGCGACCGCGCCCTTGAAGCTCCCCAGCCCGCCGAGGACGACGATGACGAACGCCGGGATGATGACGGACATCCCCATCTCGGGGTTGACCTGTCGGGTGCCGGCGAGGATAATGCCGGCGAACGCCGCCAGCGCTGCACCCATACCGAACACGAGCGAGTAGTATCGGTCGATGTTGATCCCGAGGTTTCGGACCATCTGGCGATCCTGGGAACCGGCACGGATGATGAGACCGTATCGCGTGTACTCGAGTGATGCCCAGACACCGAACGCCATCAGACTACCGGCGACGATGATGAATACGTTGTACACGCCCACGCCGAGTCCGAGCACGGAGACGGTGCCGCTGATGACGTCAGGTCGGGCCAGGCTCGAGGCACCGGGCCCCCATATCAGGTATATGAGGTCGTTTATCACCAGTACGAGTCCGAACGTCAACAGGATGTGATAGAGCGGGTTCCGCCCGTACAGCGGCTGGACGGTGTATCGTTCGATCGCCACACCGATGACGCCGACGATCAACGGTGCGACGATCAATGCGGCGAAAAACGCCGTCCCACCGAAGGGTGCGATCAGTGCCAGTGCGAAGTACGCACCGAGAGCGAACAGTTCACCGTGGGCGAAGTTGATGACGTGCATCACGCCGAAGATAACCGACAGTCCCGCGGCGAGCAATACGTATACGACGCCGAGCGTTAGCCCGTCCAATAGCTGTTGTATAACTCCAGCAACCATATTTTTGAGAGAGTGTTATCGATTACCGATCGCAGCCGGTGTCCTCACAGTCCGGGATGGCCTCCTGCCCGTCGAGTTCCATGAGGTCGAAGGTGACTTCGGTGACGTCACCGCCGTCCTCGGGCTCGACGAGTTCACCCATCCAGACCGGATTCTCTGCCTGTCCGTCACACTCGCGAAAGCGGTTCGTCCCGAAGATCGTCTCGTGCTCGAGGTCGTTGAGCGTGTCCTTGACGACGTCCGGGTCCCGGGAACCGGCTTCCTGAATACCGGTTGCGACCATTCGGATCGACTCGAAGCCGACCCGGGAGAAGTTGTCCGGCAGTTCGTCGTGCATGTCCTCGTAGGCGTCGACGAACTCCTGGTTGTCGCCGGTCTCGAGTTCGTGTGAGTACCGCACGCCGGTGTAGGTGCCGACGGCCTGGAGGCCAGCACCACCGCGAACGGGCGTGAACGAGCCCGTCGTCGTGACGATCGGGATGTCGTCTTGCAGGTCTCGTTCACCGGCCTGTTGCAGGAAGATCGCGAGGTCGGCACCCGTCATTCCGACGACGAGTGCGTCGGCGTCGTCGGCGTTGTTCTGAATCTGGGTGATGAACGCGTCGAAGTCGGTCGACCCCTCGTCTGAGGTAGTCTCGCCGACGTTCTCGTAGGAGTCACTGAGCGACTCCATCCGGGCTTCGAACTCGTCGCGAACCGACTCGCCGTAGACGTAGTCGGCGTAGTGGTAGAAGATCTGATCACCGAGCTCATCGTTGACCCACTGGGCCATCACTTCGGTCATCTGGGCGGTGTTCGTCTCGAACCGGAAGACGTACTCACTGCAGTTCGAGCCGGTGATCGAGATGTCGGCCGCCCCCGGCGTGTACACGACGCCGTTCGAATCGGCGACGTCAGCGACCGCTAGCGCCGCGGAACTGTTGATCGAGCCTGTGAGGAAGTCTGCCCCGTAGTCCTGGATCGCCTCCTCGGCCTCACGGGACGCCGCCGCCGCGCTCGTCTGGGTGTCGAACGTCTCGTACTCGAACTCGAAGTCGTACTCGTCGCTCTCGTTGACCCACTCGATGCCGACTTCGTTACCCTTGTGGCGTTCTTCACCGAGTTCGGCGAACTCCCCCGTGAACGGCTCGAGGATACCGAGCGTGACTGTATCGAAATCGTCCAGATCTTCGCCATTCCCGGCTTCACCTGGATCACCGACACAGCCAGCTAGGCCGGTTACGCCGGCTACGCTGCCTGCAGTCACTGCTTTGATAAACTGTCGTCTGCTCCCCTGGGTATTGCTATCCGGAGTCACACTCCCAACTATCTCCGATAATGGATAAAGATTCACCCGTATTTATCCCGGTTTTATATTATAGTGGGCGAACGATCGTTACATAGGGGCGATGGACCTCTACCGAGAAGTTACGGTGTCTCTATGCGTCGGGCGAGAAGTTACGATGTCTCTATCTTTAAACAGCGAGAGAATCCCACCGTTTACGGTGGGCGTGAATCGCGTCGGTCGACTACACTAACCGCGAGTTAAAGCCCACTGAATACCCCACGACATAAGTTTTAATACAATTGGTCGACTTGTATACGATGAGGCCAAATGAAGTACAACCTTCAAACCGGGTCGCACACGGTCTACGCGCTCCAATATCACTTTGTGACCGTCACGAAGTACCGTGCGACCATCCTCACCGAAGAAATCGCGGAACGTATCGGTGAGATTGCGAACGAACTCTCGGAGGATTTTGGGGTTGAGATTCAGAACGTGAATGGTGGGGCCGACCACGTCCACATCCTGTTCACCGCGAAACCGACCACCGACATGACGAAGTTCATCAACTCGCTGAAGGGCGTCACGTCGCGGAAGGTTCGCAGTGAGTATCCCGAAGTGAAACAGACGCTCGAAGATTCGTTCTGGCAACCGGGGTACTTCCTCGCCAGCACCGGGCAAGTGAGCATCGACGTTCTCATGGACTACGTGGAGGATCAGTGATGTCGTCCACGGCGACCAAGACACTCCAAGCGACCCTTGCCCCGCCGACCACGCACAAGGAGGAGAAGCTTCAGGACACGCTCGAAACGTACAGAAGCGCGTTGGACGACGCCTTCGAGAGTGGCGAGGACACGATGACTGGCGTCAGTGACGTTGTGACGCCCTACGACCTTCCGTATCAGGCGAAGGCTGCTCTCTGCAACTACGTCCCGAAGCTCCGGAACACGTACAACGCTCGTGAAATCGACGACGAACACCCGCTCCGCCTAACGAACCAAGCTGCAAAGTTCGACCACTCGGGCGAACGTGAGCACGAGTTCACGTGGTGGGCACCGCGACCGGGACGCGGAACGAACTTCTGGATTCCACTCCGAATCAACCCGGAGCAAGAAGGACTTTGGCACGATCTCCTCAACGAGGACGCGAAGGCCGGTCAGATTCGGCTTCAGCGCCACCGGGAGAACTGGGTACTTCACGTCACCGTCGAGTACCCGATTGAGGAACCGACGACAGACGGTGACACCACACCAGTCGGGCTTGATATCGGTGAGACTGCGCTAATCACGGCCTGTGGCCTTAAGCACGGTACACCGACAAGACCCGTTCTCTGGAGTGGCAAGCGTGCGAAACACCTCCGAAAGGAAATGTCGACCACGCTTCAGCGACTACAGGAACGCGATGCTGAATGGCGCATCGACGAACGGTTCGACTACTACCAGAACGCACTCACGGATATCCTCGAGAAGGCCAGCTGCGAGGTCGTCGAATACGCTGGTACCTTCGAGAACCCGGTGATCGTGATGGAGGATCTGACGTACATCCGTGAGAACTTGGATTACGGCAAGTACATGAACCGGCGACTCCACGCATGGGCCTTTGCACGGCTTCAGGGTCGTGTTGAGGACAAAGCGAGAGATGCCGGTATCCCAGTCGAATACGTGAACCCAGCCTACACGTCCCAGACGTGCCACGAGTGCGGACACATCGGAAAGCGAAGTACGCAAGCAGAACTCCGGTGTACGAACGACGACTGTCACATCTCGACGTTTCAGGCGGACATCAGCGCAGCAGCAAGCATCGCTAAGCGGGTTGATCCGTGGGGAGAGAGCGTTCCTTGGAAACCGGGACGCAATGACTCGCCTCGGGATGGGAGCGGTTGTGACACCGCCACAAGACCACCCAAGCCGAGCGCACCTACGCAAATGACGCTTGGAGCGTATGAGTCTTAAAACCTTACCAGCAAGCCCGGTATTCCTACTGCGTGGGAAGCCTCGCCGTCGTCGGGCTCTGCCCGACTGCCTGAGGGATCTTCGATCCCTCTCCGTTTACGGCGAGGAGGATGTCACGCGTCGGGACGGTTCGCCCGCACGAGTAGACGGACAGCAGCCGGCGGTGTCATCCGTAATACTCGCGGAGTTTGACCAGGAACTTCATGTCACCCTCGAAGACGACGTCGTCGTCCTGATTGGTCATCGTGGTGTCGATCGTGACGAGGCCGGCGTCGTCCTTGCTCGAGATCTCGCGTTTCTCGGTGACCTCCATGTCGAGGCTGATCGTGTCGTCCATGTGGACGGGGTTGGGGATGTCCATGTAGTTCATCCCGAGGAACGCATAGACCGTGCGCTCGACGATCCCACAGCGGTAGACGAAGCCGGTCGCGAGGCTGAACGTCATCGGACCGTGGGCGACCCGTTCGCCGAAGTGCCCGTCCTCGGCGAACTCCTTGTTCGTGTGCAGCTCCGTCCAGTCACCCGTGAACGCAGAGTGCATGACGAAGTCGTATTCGGTGACTGTGCGGCCGACGCTCTCGAAGGTCTGACCTACTTCGAAGTCCTCGAAGTAGTGTGGCTCGTAGCTGTATGCCATGTGAAATCTATTGTGAGAATCCGGATAAATACGTTTTCCTTCGTCCCCGGCCGCGTCCGCTCGACGCCGCCTCCCCCGACTCCGGGAATCATCCGAGGAGTTATACAGAACGCACGCAAGGCTCGCGGTATGTACCGGATACTGGTCGGCATCGACACCGACGTAGACCGTGCGATGGCACAGGCAGCGGCGATCCGAAAGCTCCCGGCCGCAAGCGAGGAGATAACGGCGATCCTGACCCACGTCTTCCAGGACAACCCCGAAGGGGCGTCGATCCAGCACCTCGATTCGGTCCGAGCGGTCACCGAGTCCCTCGAGGAAAGCGACGTCGACTACGAACTCCGCGAGGCGAGTGGCGAACCGGCACGGGAACTGATCACGGCGGCGGAGGAACTCGAGGTCGACATGATCTATCTGTCAGGTCGTCAGCGGACGCCGACCGGGAAGGTAATCTTCGGGAGCGTCACCCAAGAGGTCATCCTCGGGACGGATCGGCCGGTGACCACGGTGAGCCCCGACCGGTAGTCGTCCGGCACGTTTCGACTGTCGTCGCTCACGACGCCGCGAGCCATGCGACCCCAACGGGCCGGTTCACACCGACCCACATATAAATTCCGTACATGAACGGCCAGCAGGCCATGCAGCCGGGCCACCGACTCCCTTCCATGAACGCCTGCCCGGCCTGGAACCCCGCGACGTGCGATGGAACCGAAGGATGTCCGCCGCGGTGTCCCCGGTTCGTCGACCACCGTGGCGACCCGCTGCTCGTCGAGCCCTCGAGTCCGTGCCACGTCGACGCGATCGTCGCCATGTACGAGGACTACCCGGACGCCCACCGATCGATGGGACTACCGCCCGTCCTGTCCGAACGGATCGTCGAGTGGGTCGAACACCTCCACGACGTCGGCGTGAACTTCCTCGCCCGCGACGGCGACCGCGTCGTCGGCCACGCGGCGTACGCCTCCACAGCGAGTGCCGAACCCGAGTTCGTCGTCTACGTCGATCCGGCGTATCACGGCAGGGGGATCGGGACCGAGCTCACCCGACACGCGATCGCGTACGCCGTCGAGGCGGGGCACGGGGCGTTGACCCTGGACGTCGACGCGGCGAACGAGCGGGCGATCCACGTCTACCGGAAGATGGGCTTTGAGACCGTCGAGTCGACCCACGCGGACCTCGAGATGCGACTCTCCCTCGAGGACCCCATCGCCGAACGGGTCCGGCTGCCGCCGGCACAGCGGTCGGCACACGCCTAGACTGGCGGGCAGGTCGAGGCCGTCTCTACCGTATTGCTCACGTTTTATTAGGTTCGTCTCACATTGTCAAGGCGCATGTACAAGCACGTAGCCTTGCTCGTCCGCAAGGACGGGTTGAGCCACGAGGAGTTTGTAGACCACTGGCAACACACCCACACCCCGATCGCAAAGGAGATCGAGGGCGTTTATCGCTATCAGCAGGTCCTGCCCGCAGACCCCGAGGCCGCCGAGTTCGACGGCATCGCCGAACTGTTCTTCGACGATCTCGAGGAACTGTACGACGCACTCGGCAGCGAGGGCTCCCGGGACTACGACCCGGCCCGCGGGAAAGCAAAGGAGGCCCGCGAGGACGTCGACAACTTCCTCGCGATCGACGAACGTCCCCGCCTGATCGGCGAGGAAATCGTCGAGAAAGACGAGGTCGACGGCGACACCGACGGCCTGTACAAACACTCGGCCTTTCTCGTCCGCAAAGACGGCATGAGCCACGAGGAGTTCCTCGATCACTGGGCGAACGAACACGTCCCGCTCGCCCGCGAGATCCCCGGCGTCGTCCGCTACGCCCGCGTCGTCCCCACCGAACCCGAACACGCCGAGTTCGACGGCATCGCGGAGCTCTACTTCGAGAGCCTCGACGCACTGCGTGCCGGACTGGGCCACGAGTCCTCCCGGGACTACGACCCCGACCACCCCAAGGCGAAAGCGCCCCGCGAGGACGTCGAGAACTTCCTCGCGCTGGAAGACCGCCCACGCTTTGTCGGCCAAGAGCGGCTGGTGAGAGCCGACGATTTAGAGGAATGACCGACTACGAACCGCAGATCCGAGAGGCCTACCCCGAACTCGAGGCGATCGACGACGACGAACTCCGGGAGCAGGTCGTCGAGGCCTGGACCCTCGGCCTCGAACGCGGCGGCTGGGGGGACATCGCGGACATCCCCTACGCCTGGAACATCCACGAGGTCACGAACGTCGAACACGTCCGGGGCGTGACGAAGATCGCCCTCGAGTCAGCCGAGATCCAACGGGACTTTCACGGGGCCGACCCCGACGAGGACGTGATCGTCGCCGCCTGCTTGCTCCACGACGTGGGCAAGTGCTACGAGTACGTCGACGTCGTCGACGCCGAGATCCTCGAGGGTACGGACAGAGAACGGTACGCCACCGAGGAGATTCCCCACTCGATTTCGGGCTACGCGCTGGCCCACGAGGTCGGCTGCCCCCTCGAGGTACAGCGGGCGATCCCGCACTTCCTCGGGGAGGTGCCGACACGGACGCTGGAGGCCGAACTCGTCAAGTCGGCGAACTCGGCCTCGTCGAACGCGATCACGCAGTCGGCGATGGGGATCACCCTCCAGGAGTGGGTCGCAGAGTACAGCCAGACGCAGTAAGAGCCCGTTGTTCTAGGCTTTCGGATACTTCCAGTACAGCCAGAGGCTACAGCACAGGGCGACCACACTCGAGGCCGTCGCGATACCGAAAGAGACCTGATAGCCCAGTTCCGTGTAGATCCGCGCGCCGGCGACCGTCTCGCCGGTCCAGTAGACGTCCAGAGCGTACCCCATCATCGTCGGGAACAGCGCGGCCCCGAGGAAGGCCGCACCGTTTACCGTCGAGGTGGAGACGCCGCTGGCACTGGTCGGGTGGCGTTCTTTGACCACGGCGTAGCTCAGGGTGAACGCGCCGAGTAGAAAGCCCATCGCGAAGTAGACGACGGCGACCACGGCCCGCGGTGGCTGGCCGACGACCGCGAGAACGCCGAAGCCGAGGACGTAGCCGACGCCACCGGCCACCACGAGAACCACCCGGCGCTCGAGGCGGTCGGAGAGCCAGCCGAAGGTGGGCGGGCCAAGCAGCAGGCCGAGACTGCCGAGTAAGGTGTACCACGATGCCGCAGTAACCGAGACGCCGTAGGTCTGGACCACGTAGGGGACACCCCAGAGGCCGAGGAGGGTGATGAGGATACCCGTCGAACAGAAGAGCATGAGACTCATCACCCACGTCTCGCGTTCGACGAGGACGAGTCGGAGGTTCTCGAGGACGTCCGCGACGGTCGAAGTCCCCTCGTCGGCGTCGCCGACGGCGTCGAAGCCGGCGTCTTCGGGTGTGTCGTCTGCGAGCACGTAGACGACGACGGCCAGCCCCAGTCCGAGCACACCGAGTCCGAGAGTGGTCTCGCGCCAGCCGAAGGTGGCGGCGGCGACGGCCAGGGGCGTCGTCGCCATGATCCCGCCCAGGCCCGCGACGGCGATGGTCAGGCCGTTCATCGTCGCGAACTCCCCGGGACGGAACCAGCTCGCACAGTACCGGAGGATCGAGATGAAGATCACCGCCCCGCCGAGGCCGACGAGCGCCCGGGAGAGGAAGGCGACGTGGTAGCTGTTCGAGAGGGCAAAGCCGACCGCCCCGGCGTTGAGCACGATCGCACCCACAGTCGCCGTCTTCTTCGGCCCGGCGCGGTCGGCGAGGATCCCCGCGGGAAGTTGCATGAGCGCGTAGACGTAGAAAAACGAGGCATGAAGGGTACCGAGGGCGGCCCCGCTCGTGTCGAACGCGACCATCAACCGGTCCGCCAGGACGGCAGAAGAGAGCCGATAGAGGTTCACGAGCAAGAACACTAACGCGAGGATCCCCCAGACGAGCCACCGACGATAGCGAAAGCGTGACCAGTATTTCACGTGGCGTGATACCACAGATCGAAGTGACGAAAGCGTTCGGTTTCCGGAACCCGGCTGCAGCGGTCGGCTACGGACGGCTGATTACTTGCCCTGCCACTCGGGCTCGCGGTCCTCGAAGAAGGCGTCGATGCCCTCGTCTTTGTCCCCGGTGGCAAAGAGCTGGGCGAACAGTTCCGCCTCGTACTCGATGCCCTGCTCTAGGTCCATCCGCGAACTCGCTTTCACGGCCTTCTTTGCGAACTCGAGGGCGACCGGACTCTTTTGTGCCATCGACTCGGCGAGACTGTAGACCTCCTCGTCGAGTTCGTCGGCGTCGGCACAGACGCCGTCGACGAGGCCGATCTCGTAGGCCTCATCGGCGTCGATGAGTTCACCGGAGAGGATCAGGCGCATGGCCTGACCCTCCCCGACGAGGCGAGCGAGACGCTGGGTGCCGCCGCCGCCGGGCATGATCCCGAGGTTGATCTCGGGCTGGCCGATCTTCGCACGCTCGTGGGCGATCCGAACGTCACACGCCTGGGCGAGTTCACAGCCCCCACCCAACGCGTGGCCGTTGATCCGACCGATGACCGGCTGTGGGAGATCGTCGACGACCTCGTACACTCGTGGTCGTTTCGAGATCTCCCGTTGCTCTAGTGCCGTTCGCTCGCGGAACTCGCCGACGTCGGCCCCGGCGACGAACGCCTTGGCCTCGTCCTCGCCGGTGAGGACGACGACACGGACGTCGCTCTCCTCGATCGCTGCGGCGATTTCCTTCAGTTCGGCACGGACCTGCGCGTTCAGAGCGTTTCGTGCGTCGGGACGATCGAGGGTGACCGTGGCGACGCCGGGAACGCGGTCGCCGACGGCGGCGTGGACGACCTCACAGTCGTCTGCGACCGCCTCTATCTCTTCGGCACCGTCGACGGGGGAGTCGGGCAGGCTCATCGCTCGACCTCACCGCTGACGCCGACGATCTCGCCGTCCTCCCAGACGTAAAACCCTTCGCCGGTCTTCTTGCCGAGTTTGCCCGCACGGACCTTCCGTTTGAGGGTCTGTGGTGGTTTGAACCGCTCGCCGAGTTCCTCACGCAGGTACTCGAGGATGCCCAGGCGGACGTCTAAGCCGACGACGTCACCGAGTTCGATCGGGCCCATCGGGTGGTTGTAGCCGAGTTCCATCGCGGCGTCGATGTCACGCGGGTCGGCCACGCCCTCCTCGACCATCCGCATCGCCTCGACACCGAGGGTGACGCCCAGCCGCGAGGAGGCGAAGCCGGGGGAGTCAGTGACCTCGACTGGGGTCTTGCCGATCTCCTCGACGTACTCGTGGGCGGCCTCGAGGGTCGCCTCGTCGGTCTGTTCGGCGACGACGATCTCGACCAGGGGCATGATGTGGACGGGGTTGAAAAAGTGCAGTCCGATTACGCGCCCGTCGTTTTCGGCAGCGCTTGCGATCTCGGTGACCGACAGCGAGGAGGTGTTCGTCGCGAGGATCGTCTCGTCGGCGGCGAGTTCCTCGACGTCTTCCATCGTGTTCGTCTTGAGGTCGATGTCCTCGGGGACGGCCTCGACGACCATGTCCGCACCGTCGACGGCCTCGGCGAGGTCCGTCGTCCCCGAGAGGCGCTCGAGTGCGGCGTCGGCTTCCTCGCGGGTGAGCTTCTCGCGTTCGATACCGCCCTCGAGGTTCGACTCGATCGACTCGAGGCCGTTCTCGACGTATTCGGTCTCGATATCCCGGACGATCACGTCGTGTCCGGCCATCGCGGTTACCTGTGCGATTCCGTGGCCCATAGTACCGGCTCCAAGTACTGCGACTCGCATACTCGAGGAATATCGGGGGTGAGTGAAAGCCGTTTCCGTTTGGAGGAAACGAACGTTACAGAAGGAGTTCGGGTCCGAACTGGAGCGTCCAGAGGGCGAGCATGCCGACGATGATCGTCAGCAGGATGTCACCGCGCCACCAGGCGACGACGGCGGCGACCGCGCCGGCGAACAGTCGCTCGTCGAGGACCATCGCGGCGACGTCCGGGCTGGGCGTCACCAGTTGGGGGGCGACGAGGGCCGCCAGTACAGCCGCGGGGACGAACTTGAGGAACAGTTTGACCCGTGCCGGGACCTGGTTGATCCGGCCGAACAGGTGGATAAACGAGAGCCGGATGAGATAGGTCGCGATACCGAGGGCGAGGATCACACCCCAGATCGCAAGCACTGTGTACTCACTCATCAGCCCATCACCTCCTCGCTCACGACGCCAGCGATGATTCCGATGGCCGCGGCGATCAGGAGATCGAGCCCCTGTGGGAGCCCGAACTCGGCGACGGCGAACGCTGCGGCGATCGCGAAGACGCCGCTCACGAGCGCGGTGACGACCTGTGGGGCGTCGTCGATCGCCGGCACCAGGATGGCCAGGAAGACCAGTGGCACCGCGAACATGAGGTTCAGTTCCTCTGGAATTCCGGCACCGAGCAGGTAGCCGATCGCCGTCGTGGCGACCCAGACGACCCAGATGCTCACGCCAAGACCGAGGTAGTACATCCGCTTGTTACGGCTCTTGGCCTCGTTCGTGTACTCGGCGATCGACATCGCGTAGACGTGGTCGGTGAGGAAGTACGCGAGGTACGCGCGAGTCTGCTTTCCGTAGTCGGTGAAGTGTGGGGCGATCGACGCCGAGTACATGAGCATCCGCAGGTTGATCACGACACCGGTGAGAATCACGATCGCGAGTCCGGCGTTGGCGTCAATCAGTTCGACCGTCACGAGTTGTGCCGTGCCCGCGAAGATGACCGCGGACATCGCGACCGTCTGCAGTGTCGACAGTCCCGCGCCGTCGGCGGCGATCCCGAAGACGATGGCAAACGGGATCAGACCGAGCAAGATGCCGATCGAGTCACGGGCTCCGGCTTTGAAATCCCCGTTCATGGTTCGACCGAGTGGGGAGTCGTGTCCCCGAATCGAGAAACTGGTTCGTTCGGACGTGATACAACCGGCCGGAGTGACGAGGGCGATCTCGTCGGTAGTGGATGTGTTCCTGGCATACTCGGATCGGTACAGGTCGCGTCTGCGAGTGAAAGCCCGCCACACACCCCGATAGTCCCCCGACGCCGAGGGTGGGGAGGCCGTTCCGTCGTCACACGTCGGACGACCTCGAGTGTCAGGGGGCGTGCGGGACCATCCCGTAGTGGGGACTGTCACGCGCTGGGCGTTGCCTATTTACTCTCGCCACGTCCCCGTGAAAACTGTATCGAATCATCATCGTGTTGGTATGTGGTGGCAACGGACATAGTAGTGGAGGCAGCCGACGCAGTCTCGAGCCGAAAGCTTAACCGCGAACCGTTCGACAATCCTGGTGATGACCCAAGCGGAAGCTGTAATCGTCGACGCAGTACGTACTCCACAGGCCAGAAAAGACGGCGGACTCGCCGAGACCTATCCCGAGGACCTCGTCACCACCGTCCTCGAGGCGCTGGTCGAGCGCACGGGCGTCCCCGCAGAGGAGTGGGAGGACTTCCGGCTTGGCTGTGCGAACCAGGAGGACGAACAGGGACGGAATCTCGCCCGTCAGTCGCTTCTGGCCGGTGGCTTCCCCGAGACCGTCCCGGGCGCAACGACCACCAGACTCTGTGGGTCCTCGCTGACGACGCTCGTCGACGCCGTCCGTGCGGTGGAGACCGGCGACGGCGAGGTCTACCCTGTGGCAGGTGTCGAGCACATGAGCCGAATCCCCTTCTCGAGCTGGCTCCATCCCGGCATCGAGGAACGCTACGACGCCGACGACCTCCCGATGGGCGCGACCGCAGAACGCGTCGCCCGGACGTTCGACGTCGGTCGCGAGGAACAAGACGAGTTCTCGCTTCGCTCACACGAACGCGCCCTCGAGGCCTGGGAGGAGGGCCGATTCGACGACGAGGTCATCCCAGTTGAAACGGACGACGGCGTCGTCGACTTCGACGAGGGCCCGCGGCCCGACACCGACCTCGAGACCCTCGCCGGCCTCCCGACCGTGTTCGCCGACGACGACCGGGGAACGGTCACCCCCGGCAACGCCTCGCCACTGACCGACGGCGCGGCCGGCCTGCTCGTCACCAGCGCCGAGTACGCCGAGAAGCACGACCTCGAGGTCCTCGCACACGTGCGTTCTCGTGGCGTCGCCGGCGTCGACCCCACCATCATGGGGATCGGCCCGGTCCCCGCAACGCGAAAGGCACTCGAGGGCACCGACGTCACCGTCGACGATCTCGACCTCGTGGAACTGAACGAGGCCTTCGCTTCCCAGAGTCTCTACTGCAAGCGCGAACTCGGCATCGACGAGGAGAAGCTGAACGTCAACGGCGGCGCGATCGCGCTCGGCCACCCGCTTGGCTGCTCGGGTGCGCGCATCGCGACGACCCTGCTGCACGAACTGGACCGCCGTGACGGCCGCTACGGCCTCGCGACCATGTGTGTCGGCTTCGGGCAGGGCGTGGCGGTGCTGTTCGAACGACCCTGAAACCGGTATTCGGTTCGAAAAGACGACTTTTGAACGGTTACGCTTCGACGAGTCGCATCTTGAACCCGTAGCGGGTCACACCCTCCTGGGTGTAGATCCGGCGAATCGTCGCCTCGACGCGGTCGCCGACCTCGACGCTCTCGTCTTCGCCCGTCAGGACCTGCGTCGGCGTCGAGACGGTTTCGTCGTCCTCGCCGCCGGGGCCGTCGAGGGCGACGACCGCACTGACGAACGCCCCCTCTCGCGCCTGCTGTTCGACGAACTCCGGGGGAGCACCGCCCTGACCGATAATCGTCGCCGCCTCGACGGTTCCCGTCCCGGGGAGGTCGACGTCCTCGAAGGAATCGAGCGCGCCACACTCCGTACAGGCGCCCTCCGGCGGGAACGCGAGCGCGCCACACTCCGTACAGCGGCCGGCGACGAGCCGGTGGCGCTGTGGGATGGTGCGCTTCCAGCTCGGGACGCTGACGTACGCGCCGCCACCCTCGGGCTCGCCGGGGGTGACGTCACCGCGGATGCGCATGTACTCGCCGTAGGAGAGTTCCGCCTCGCCCTCGAGGTCGGCCTCGACGGCCACGCCGCCCGCGTCGACCCGGAGGGCGGTCGCCCCGCCGCCGGAGCCGTAGCCGATCACGGCCAGATCGTCGTGACCGTCCTCGAGTGCGCTCGCGAGTCCGAGCAGGGTACTCGCCGTGGCGGTGTCGCCGAGGTCGTGAACCGTGGTGCCCGCCTGGAGCGCGCCGGAGTCGACGCCGAGTGCGCCCGCAGCGCGGTAGGGGAGCTTGCCGTTTGGCGACTGGAGACAGACCGCGTCGGCGAAAGCGAGGTCGCCCTCGAGGTCGTCCGCTGCGGCCGCGACGGTCTCGGTGAACGCGCTCCGGTCGTAGTCGGTGACGCCGAGTCCGGTGGTCTCCGCCGAGCCCCGCGGACGGAACCGGATGCCGGGGAAGGGGCTGACGTGTTCGCCGCGGTCGGTGACCGCGCCGGGGCCATCGGGCGTGAGGACGAGGGCGGCCGCCCCCGCACCGCCCGCGTGTTCGACCTCGTCGTCGGGTGCGCCACGTGGGGCGTCGCTGGCAACGACGAGGGCCGTGCCGTCGGCCTCGAGGCCGGCCACCAGCGCGTCGACGCCGGCACGGGTCGACCCCGAGAGCTGGCGGGTCTCTATGTCCTCGGAGAAGTCGAGAAAGCTCGCGAGCCGGGCGGTGACCGCTTCCTCCTCGTAGGGCGGGGTGGTCGTCCCGAGAGAGAGGTGGGTAACCTCTTCAGGAGCGACGTCGCCGGCCTCGAGGGCGCGGTCGGCGGCCTCGTAGGCCATCGTCAGGGTGTCCTCGTCGCCGGCGGGGACGGCGGTCTCCGTGATGCCCGCGCCGTGGAACTGCCCCCACGCGTCTTTGACTGCCTCGGCGGTGAGCCGGTATCGTGGCGCGTACGCGCCGACGCCTTCGATCCCCGTCATCGTGCCACCCCCTCGTTCTCGAAGACGTGAACTGCCGTCGCGCCGCCGCTGCCGCCGACGTTGTGGGTGAGGCCGTATTTCGGGGCCTCGAGCTGGCGGTCGCCCGCCTGCCCGGTGAGCTGGTCGAAAGCCTCGACGACCTGGCCGGTGCCGGTCGCACCGATGGGGTGGCCCTTCGATTTGAGCCCGCCGGAGGTGTTCACGGGGAGGTCGCCGTCGGGGTCGGTGACGCCCTCCCGGAGAAGCCGTGGGGCCTCGCCGGGGTCACAGAAGCCCAGATCCTCGTAGGCGATCAGCTCCGCGATGGCGAAACAGTCGTGGACCTCGGCGAAGTCCAGCCCGTCGGGGCCGATGCCGGCCCGGTCGTATGCCCGCCGGCCGGCCTCCTGGGAGGCCGAAATGCCCGTGTAGCTGTCCCGTTCTGCGAGGCCGACGCGCTCGCTCGCCGCACCCGACCCCGCGACGCGCACGCGTTCGTCGGTGTACTGATCGACGACGTCCCCACTCGCCAGCAGTACGGCGGCCGCGCCGTCGGAGGTCGGACAGCAGTGATAGAGATTGAGGGGGTCGGCAACCGCGGGAGCCGAGACCGCGTCCTCGAGAGAGCACTCGAAGCCGAGGTGTGCCTTGGGGTTTTTCGCGCCATTGGCGTGGTTCTTGACGGCCACCCGCGAGAGGTCCTCTTTCGTCGCGTCGTATTTCTCCATGTACGCACTCGCCATCTGCGCGTAGACCCCCGAGAAGGTGGTGCCCGTCAGGCGTTCCCACTCGGTTTCCCCGGAGACGCCCAGCCAGTATTTGGTAACGTCGCCGGACATGTCGGTCATGATCTCGAAGCCGCCCGCGAGGACGACGTCGGCCATCCCGCTTTTGATCGCCTGGACGCCCTGACGGACGGCAAAGCCACCCGCACCGCAGGCGTTCTCGATCCTCGAGCACGGCACGTTGTGGAGTCCGACGTGTTCGGTCACCGCCGGTGCCGACAGGCCGAGCTGGCGGCCGCCGACGCCGAGGTTGGCGACGACTGCCTCGTCTATTTCGTCCGTTTCGATTCCGTCTTCGACGCTGTCACGGGCAGCAGTGTACGCCTCCGCGAACAGGTCCCGGTAGCCACGGTCCGGGAACGAGCCGAAGGGAGTCTGTCCTGCGCCGATGACGTAGACATCCCGCATATTCCGCTCTTGTCACGGGCTGGTATATAGCTTCGGAACTCACGAACCACATCTGCTAGGGCTGACACGAGACGCACCAACTGTCCGCGACCTCGAATACCACATGATTTTTAGTATGTCCCCGCAGAGACCTAGTCGAGGATGGCCTACAAGGACATAGAGACAGCCTCACGTACAGAGATCCGTGAGCTGCAAAACGAACGGCTTCGTGAGACGGTACAGAACGCCTACGAGAACGTCGACTACTACCGCGAGCGACTCGACGAGCTCGGCGTCACCCCCGAGGACATCGAGACGGTCGACGACATCACGGAACTACCGTTCACGACGAAAGAGGACTTCCGTGACGAGTATCCGGACGGCCTGTTCGCCGTCGACCGCGAGGAGATCCTGCGCCTTCACGCCTCCTCGGGCACCACGGGCAAGCCGAAGATCGTCTCCTACACGGAAAACGACCTCGAGGTCTGGAACGAGGTCGTCGCCCGGTGTCTCGACGCTGCAGGTATCGGTCCGGAAGACACCGTCCAGAACGCCTACGGCTACGGCCTCTTTACCGGGGGTCTCGGTCTCCACTACGGTGTCGAAGAACTCGGTGCGACCGTGATCCCGATCGGCGGCGGCCAGACCCAGCGTCAGGTCGAGATGCTCGAGGACCTAGAGAGCGACGTCATCTCGTGTACCCCCTCCTACGCGCTGTACCTCGCCGAGACGGCCCGGGAGATGGGCATCGACCTCAAGGACCTCCCGCTGCGGGCGGTCATCTTCGGTGCCGAGCCCTGCACCGAGCCGATGCGTGCGGAGATCGAACAGCGCCTCGGCGTGAAAGGCATCGACATCTACGGCCTCTCGGAGATCATCGGCCCGGGCGTCTCCATCGAGTGTGTCGAAGCACAGGACGGCCTGCACATCCACGAGGACCGCTTCTATCCCGAGATCGTCGATCCCGAGACCGGCGAACCCCTGCCCGAAGGCGAGGAAGGTGAACTCGTCCTCACGACCCTCTCGAAAGAGGCTCTGCCCGTCTTGCGATACCGTACGGGTGACCTGACGACCCTCAACTACGAGAAGTGTGAGTGCGGTCGCACGACCGTCCGGATGGACAACGTCACCGGCCGTGCGGACGACCTCGTCATCGTCCGCGGGGTCAACTTCTACCCCAGCGAGGTCGAGGACGTCGTCCTCGAGTTCGACGAGGTCGCCCCCCACTACCGCATCGACCTCTACCGCGAGGGCAACCTCGACACCCTCGAGATCACGACCGAGGTGGTCGAGGAGTTCGACGGCGACCGTGAGGACCTGCGTAGTCGCATCCTCACCCGCCTCGAGAACGTGCTCTCGTTTACGCCCGACCAACTGGCCATCGAAGACCCCGGCGGCATCGAACGCACCGAGGTCGGAAAGGTAAAGCGCGTCTACGACCACCGCTAACCGCGTCCCCTCCGGACGATTTTTACCGGATCGAACCGCCTCGAGTTCCGACTCCCTCCGTCGTGTCGCCGACCGACTACGTCCGGGTCGTTGGGTCCTGTCATAATGGATTGTCTGTATAACAAAGTTAGTTATATAGTTGCTTCCACTACACCGGGGAAAGAACTTTGACGTAGAACGCGGCCTCGAGGGCTGTACCACCAGTATCGCGCCGGATGAACTTAAACCCCAATTATGTCGTGGGTGGAAACTATTATCCCCACCGTAATATCCCTGAGTGTATGAGTTCGACAACGATCAACCGTGACGGATTCCGGGACCGAATCGAACGTGGCGAACAGGTAGAACCGACCGAGAACCTTCCACGGGAGTACCGGGAGGCGGCCCAGCGGATGATCCAGTTCCACGCGAACAGCGAGATCGTCGGCACGCTGCCCGAACGCCGGTGGATCAAAAAGGCCCCCTCGCTGCGGCGAAAGCGCGCGATCAGCGCGAAAGTCCAGGACGAGGCCGGCCACGCACAGGTCCTCTACCGGGTCGCCGAGACCCTCGGTCTGAAGACCAGAGACGAGATGATCGAGGACTTACTCGAGGGCGATGCCAAGTACGCGAACGTCTTCAACTACGAGGCGAAGACGTGGGCGGACGCGGGCTACATCGCCTGCTTTATCGACGGAGCCGCGATGTTCCGCCAGGGGTCGCTGACCGAGTCCAGCTACGCTCCCTACGCACGCGGGCTGCGCAAGATCTGTTACGAGGAGTCCTTCCACGTCAAACACGGCGAGGACATCATCCGGTCGCTGGCGACGGGTTCGAAAAAGGAACAGGAGATGCTCCAGGACGCCGTCGACCGCTGGTGGGAGCCGACCCTGCAGTTTTTCGGCCCACGTGACGACGATTCGGTCCACCAGGACGAACTGATGGACTGGGGGCTGAAGGTGAAGACGAACGACGAACTCCGCCAGCAGTTCCTAGAGGAGTTTTACATCCCCAAACTCGAGCAGTACGGGGTCGAGATTCCCGACGACGACCTGTACTACGACGAGGAAGCCGGACGGTGGGAGTACAGCCCACTCGACTGGGACCGGTTCCTCGAGGTCTCCCGTGGGGGCGGCCCGATGAACGACGCACGGATGGACGAACGAACGAGGGCCTACGAGGACAACGTCTGGGTCCGCCGCGCTGCGGGGGTGAACTGAGATGAGCGAAGCGACCGGCGGGGAGAACGTCTACCTCGTCTTCCGTCGTCAGGACGCCGCTGCGCCGCTTACCGAAGCCGGCAGCGTCGACGCAAAAAACGCCGAACTGGCGAAGATCTACGCACGCGAGAACTACGCTCGCCGCAAGCGAACCGAGGAACTCGTCGTCGTGCCGAAGACGGCGATGGAATCGCTCGGCGAGGTTCCCTACGGAGGGACCCTGGAGAAAGAGTACCGCGAAAACCGTGGCTACGAGAACGTGGAGGGATTCACCGCATGACCGTCGACAACTTAGAGAACGCCGAGGAATCGTTCGTGAACGCACTCGAGGCCGAACTGCTCGCCGTGGCCGACGACGACCACGTGATGGGCAACCGGCTGTGTGACTGGACGGGCGTCGCGCCGACCGTCGAAGAGGACGTCGCGATCAGCAACGTCGCCCAGGACGAACTCGGCCACGCCGAGTTGTTCTACGACCAGGTCGCCGAGATTCGCGAGGGGAGTTCCCAGGAACTCGCCTACGAGCGCTCGCCGGAGGAGTACCGCAACGCCCGCCTGCTCGAGGCCCCCTTCGAGGACTGGGCGGACACCGTCGTCCGCCACTACTGTTATGACGTCGCCGACGCGGTCCGGCTGCGGGCGCTCGCCGACGGCGAGTACGAGCCGATCGAGGGCGTCGCCCAGAAGGTCCTCGACGAGGAGGCCTACCACACCGAACACGGCGAGGTGTGGATCGAGACGTTAGCCGCGGACGTCGAGGGGCGTGAACGGCTCGTCGCTGCACTCGAGGACGCCTGGGCGGACGCGCTGGCCTTCTTCGAGCCCGCCGGCGAGGTCGACCCCGCCGAGGCCGGCGTCTACGGCCGCCCACTCGACGCCCAGCGTGAGGCGTTCGTCGAACGGGCCGGCTCGACGTTCGAGTCCGTCGGCCTCTCCGTTCCCGACGTCGACCCCGCCGCGGAGACCGGCCGGGAGGGTGCACACAGCGACGACCTCGAGGAACTGCTCGCGGAAACGCGGGAGGTCTACGAGCAGGGGGTGGACGTGGGTGCCTGAGCCGATCGACGTCACTGAGATGCTCGCACGCAACGAGCCCGGCTTCGATCTCGCGGCCGGCGAGGAGTCGTTCCCCCCGGTCGAGGTCGACGGTGAACTCACCGAAGAGGACCTCTGGGCGGCCCTAGAGGACGTCGAGGACCCCGAACTGCCGGTCAGCCTCGTCGAACTCGGCCTGATCCAGGAGGTCCGTCTCGAGGACGGTCACGTGACGGTGACCTTTACGCTGACCTACACCGGCTGTCCGGCCAAAGAGATCATGGAGCGAATGATCGAACGGCGCGTCGAGACCGTTCCCGGGGTCGACTCCGTGACCGTCGACCTGCGATACGACGACCCGTGGACGCCCGCGGACATGCACGAGTCCGCCCGAGAAAAACTCGGCGAGGCCGGGTTCGCGTGTCCACTCGCGGGCGGGGGTGTCTGCGATGACGAGTGAAAGGGGCGCAGCCGGCCGGACCGGATCGGCCGTCGCGGAGAAGATGGACGAGAACGCGGGTCGACCCGTCGAGGACGGCGAGGTCGCCTGCCCGTACTGTGGGTCGACGGAAACCCGCGCGGAGAACGCCCGTGGCCCCTCGCTGTGTCGGACCATCTACTACTGTGAGAGCTGTGAGAACCCCTTCGAGCGATTCGGCTGACAACCAGAGAGATGACGAACGAATACGACGACATCGGCGACTTCGACGGAACAGTACGCACGGCGACGGCCGAAGACGCAGCGCCGATCGAACGGTTGTGGGACGGCTTCGCGTCGATCCTCGCGGCGTACGACGACCGGTTCGAGCTCGAAGCGGACGGTAAAGAGCGCTGGCAGAGTTACTTCACGAACAACCTGGTCGACTCCTCCCGTGGGGACGTACTCGTCGTCGAACGCGGGGGGGAGATCGTCGCCACCCTCGAAGTGCGGGTGGTCGGCGGCCACCCCGTGTTCAAGTTCGGCCAGCACGGCTACGCCTACGGCCACTACGTCGACGAGGCCCACCGCGGGGAGGGGATCGGGACGGCCTTGCTCGAGGCCGCAGAACGGTGGTTCGCCGAGAAGGGGCTCCCGTTCTGGCGCATCGACGTCCTCCACGGGGAGTCCGAAGCCGGCGTCTACGAGGAGTACGGCATGCGACCGATGGAGACGGTCTACGAGAAGGAGCTATGACGGCCGGCGAGGAGACGTACACCGTCGAGTTCGTCAAAGAGGGCGTCGAGATCGAGTGCCCGGCGGATACGTACGTCCTCGAGGCGGCCGAGGACGCCGGGATCGACCTCCCCTACCAGTGTCTCCAGGGGGTCTGTGCCGCCTGTAGCGCGAAAGTCGAGGGCGAGGTCGATCGCAGCCAGGATCACATTCTAACCCAGTACGAGAAAGACAGGGGGTACGCGTTGCTCTGTGTGGCCTACCCCCGTTCGGACCTGAAAGTCCACTCGCGAGAAGAACCCTAACACGAGTTCCTTTCTCCGTCCCCGACGGCTACCGGATGATGTAGACCCGCCCGCGGAACGTCGAGACCCGTTCGTCGTTTTCGTCGGTCACGACCACCTCGTATTCGGCGGTTCGACCGGCCAGATGGGTCTCCTCGGCGGTCGCGGTGAGCGTCGACCCGACGTCGACGGCGTCGAGATAGGAGATGTTCGTCTCGAGGGCGACCGCGGTGTCCCCGTGGGAGTTCGAGGCGGCGGCGAAGGCGGCGTCGGCGAGCGAGTAGACCGCGCCGCCGTGGGGGGTGCCATGGAAGTTCGTCAGCTCCTCGGTGACCTCGAGTCGCGTGCGTGCGTGGCCCGGTTCGAAGTCGACCAGTTCGATGCCAAGGGTCTCACAGTAGGGGTCGCTCTCGACGTGCTCTCTGTGCTCATCGGTGTCTGCCATATCGGTACACACTGCCACGGGAGAAAAAGTATCTACTGGAAGCGGCGAAGGGGTTCTCACCGGCCGTACTCACGCGAACATCTGGTGGAAAAGCGACTCCTCGGCCCGACGCAACCGTTCTAAGAACGCCGACTTGCTGATCCCGAGGGCGTCGGCGACGTCTTCTGAGGAACACTCCCGCGGGATGGAGAAATAGCCCATCTCGAGGGCGGTGCGGATACACTCCTCTTGGGGTGGGGTGATGTCCCACTGCTGGCTCGGGGACTCCTCGGCATCCGACTGGAGGGGGTAGACCCGTTCGAGCCGGACGCCGACGGTGTCGCCTGCGGTTTCCATGACGTTTTTGAGGACGTCGCGGCCGACGACGGCCCCGAAGACCATCGACGCGCCGTTGCGATAGCGCAGCGTCTCGACGATGAGGCCACCGTTTATCAGGTCGTGGACAACACAGGGCTGTTTCGAGAGACACCGATACCGGTACCGGCCGTCGGTCTCCGAGACGTGGAGATACCGGATCCGGTCGTCGGCCTCGAGGACGTCGACGAGTCGGTCGTTTCGTGGCGAACTGAACTGCAAGAGCGCGTTGCCGTCCGCCCGGAGCTGGGGGGGCAGGGCGTGGACTTCGACGCTTACTTTCCGGGTCGCGTCGGCGAGTGGGGAGCCGTCGTCTTCGACTCTGAACTCGACGGCGAGACATTCATCTATCATGGTATACGATTTCACTCACACCGGCTGTACTTAAAACCCCCCTATATCGTGGCAAACCCCTATGCATTAAAACTACCTGTATTATAACGAACGATGGAAATCGACACAGTCAAAGAACGCGCCGGTCCGCGGGAGTTCAGCGCTGCGGACGAGATGCCCCTGGAGTACCGAGAAGCCGCGACCCGAATGATCGAGTTCCACGCGAACAGCGAGATCATGGGGGCGTACCTGGAGCGGCCGTTCATCCGGGAAGCCCCGAGTATCGACCGCAAACTCGCCTACTCGGCGAAAGTCCAAGACGAGATCGGGCACGGCCAGTTGCTCTACCGTGCCGCCGAGTCGCTGGGCGTGAAAACCCGCGAGGAGATGCTCGATGACCTCGCAAACGGGAAAGGGAAGTTCCTCAACTGTTTCCACTACCCGATGAAAAGCTGGCCGGAGACGGCGATGATCGCCTTCTTCGTCGACGGTGCCGCGATGCGCCGACAGGCGACCCTGCGTCGCACCAGCTGGGAACCGTACGCCCACGCGATGGACAAGGTCTGTTTCGAGGAAGGGTTCCACGTCAAACACGGCGAGAGCATCCTCGCCGAACTGATGACGGGATCGAAAAAAGAACAGGAGATGACCCAAGAGGTCTTCGAGATGTGGTGGCCCCGCATCATCCAGTTTTTCGGCCCGACCGACGACAAGAGCACCCACCACGACTTCTCGGCCGATGTCGGCCTGAAGACCCAGTCCAACGACGACCTCCGGAACCTGTTCTTGCGTGAGTACATCCCGAAAGCCGAGAAATACGGCCTCGAGATCCCGGACGAACCACGCATCCGCCAACGCGACGACGGGACCTACGAGGTCGAAGAAGGCGATCTGGACTGGGACGAGTTCTTCACGATCGCGAAAAACGAGTACGAACCGGGTCTCGGCCAGATCAACGGCCGCAAGGAAGCCCAAAAGGCAGTCCAGTGGGTCCGTGACACCTTAGAGTGGGAGAACGTGCCCGAAGGAACTGCGAAACCACAGGCAGCCGACTAACGATGATCTGGGAAGTATTCCGTCAGGAAGAGCAGGGTGACTATCACACCCACTGTGGCAACGTTCACGCGCCGGACCGCGAGATGGCAAAGCAGTTCGCCGCCATCCAACACGCCCGGCGCAAACCGACAAACAGCATCTGGGTCGTCCCCAAAGACGAGATCGGCGAACTCGACGCCGACGAGAACTCGTTTGGCGGCGTCACCGACAAGAGTTACCGCTGGGCCCCGACCTACAAGTCCGACCTCGACCACGCGGCCGAAGTCATCGATTCGGAAGGCCAGCAGGCCGAAGCCGAGAAACAGCGAGGTGATGCCTGATGGCGGGCGAAATCGAGAGCGTCGACGAACTCGGCGACGACGAACAGGAAGCCCTAGAGACACTCCTCTTCCGGCTGGCCGACGACGAGTTCGTCTTCGCAGAACGGTACACCGAGTGGCAGGTCCGTGCCCCCACCCTCGAGTCGGACCTCGCGCTCTCGAACAACGCCCAGGACGAACTCGGCCACGCCCGGCTGTGGTACGACGTCTTAGGGGATTTCGGCCACGAGGAACACGAACTCGTCTACGAGCGCGAGCCCGGCAACTGGCGTCACAGCACCCTCGTCGAACAGGAGTTCCTCGAAGGCGACTGGGCCGACGCCATCCTGCGTCACTACCTCTACGACGTCGCCGAGGAGATCCGACTCGGGGCGCTCGAAGAGTCCAGTTACGCCAAGATCGCCGGCCGCGTCGACAAGATTCAAGACGAAGAGCGTTACCACCGCGAACACGCCGAGAGCTGGATGGAACGGCTGGCCGACGGCGAGGGCCTCGAACAGCTCCACGAGGCCGTCGACCGCCTGTTCCCACACGCGA
>LFFM01000384.1_pt1 | contig 30430 bp, 31 predicted proteins | sample 643131 | NCBI WGS metagenome assembly LFFM01 (sample SAMN03777445, study PRJNA286221) | soda lake metagenome | biome: soda lake; feature: Kulunda steppe; material: water; isolation source: sample Tc-Br brine of Tanatar trona crystallizer | place: Russia: Kulunda steppe | collected 2011-07
GGACAGCACGCGGAACGTGACCTCGGGCTCGCCGTTCGCGTCCGGTCCGTCGTCGGCGCTCTCGCCGTCCGTGTCGTTCTCGTCGTTCTCGGCCGGGTCGTCGTCGTTCGCACCGTCCCCGCTCGTGTCGCCGCCATCGTCGGTTTGGGCGACCGTGTCGGTCGGCTGGAGGTGCTGGACGTCGGCGTCGACGGCGTCGACGGCGTCGAAGGCGTTGACGGCGTCGGCGGTATCGACGGCCGGATCGGTCGCGGGGGGCGCCGCGGTGACCGCCCCGGCGATCGGGGCGAGCACCATGAACAGCGCGACGAGGACGGGGAGGGCTCTCATCACCTTCCGTTCCAGCCCCTGGTACAAAAAATCCACCTGAACGCGTCGTCGTCGGGTTCCCGGTCGGTCCCGTCACGGCCGAACCCCGCCCGTCGAGACCCCTCTGGGTGACCGGGAAACCGACTATGGAAAGGGTTTTGCCGGGCGCATGAGTGGTCGGGTTTGTATGCGGTCTCCCGCCCTTCAGGTGCTCCTTGCCGCGTTCGTCGTCGTCGCCCTGGCCGGGGGCGTCGGTCTCGTCGCGGGGAGCGTCGGTTCCGATCCGGTTCCCGCCGAGCCGACGACCCTCCCCGTCGGCACGTCGGCGGCCGCCGGGGACGTCCGATCGGTCGAACAGCCCTCCACGTCGCGGGTCGCGTCCGACGGGACGCTCTCCGTCGAGTTCTCCCCGCGCGCCGAGACGGACCTCCGGATCCACCTCGAGCCCGACCGTGACGCCGACTGGGAGGTCGTCGTCAGGTACGAACTCACCGACTCGAACGAGACGGCCGTCTTCGAGCGGGTCGGCGAGCGGTTCCTCGCCGGCGAGCTCGGCCCCAGCGAGACGCCGTTCGAGCGCTTCGCGGAGGGCGCGAGCCGGAACGTCGACCGGCAGATGCGCGTCGAAGACGTCGAGCGGGAGGTCGTGCTCCACGAGGAGGACCTCTCCGCGTTCGAGGTCGACGAGGACGTCGTCGCAGTCGGCGAGTACCGCCTGACGTTCATGTGGACCGAGTTCCTCGAAGAGGACGGCGAGAACCTCGTGTTGGGCGACGCGCTCGCCACGCCGACGGACGGGACGTGGCTCCGGTCGTTGGAGGCCGATCAATCGATCGAGGTGAAGACGCCGGCGGGCTACACCGTCTCCGGCACGCCGGGGGCGACGCTCCCGCTCCGTGACAACGCCGTGGTCATCGACGGCCCGCGCTCCTTCGACGAGGACGAGCGCGTCGCGATCGTCTACTCGCCGACGGGCGGTGGGCCGTCGACCCCGCCCTGGACCCTCCTCGCGGCCGCGATCGTCGTCGCGGCGCTGCTCATCGCGGGCGGGCTGCTCGGCTACCGTCGGTTCGACTCGGACGACGGGGGGGCGGCGGGCGGCGCCGCATCGACGGGAACGAGCGGGGCTGCGGGCGGGGGGGCCGACGCGGCGGCTGGAGACGATCCGACGTCCGCCGACGCCGCGGGCGGCGGTGGCTCCGGTGCAGCCGGGGGCGGGGCGGGCGGCGAGCCCGAGGAGGACCTGTCGCTGCTGTCCGACGAGGAGCGCGTCGAGCGGCTGTTGGAGCACAACGGCGGCCGGATGCGACAGGCCGACATCGTCGGCGAGACCGGCTGGTCGGACGCCAAGGTGTCACAGCTGCTCTCCGCGATGGCCGACGCCGGCCGCGTGGAGAAGCTCCGGCTCGGCCGGGAGAACCTCATCTCCCTCCCCGACGGAGAGGGCGGCGACGACGCGGGCGGCGGTGGATCCGGCGAAGCCGGGAGCGAGGCCGCGTGAGTCCCTGGAGAGGCGGCGTGAGGCCCTGGAGAGCCGGCATGAAGGCCGAGAAGGGGCGCGTGAACTCCGGGAGAGCCCGCTGAGGTCCGGACGCGAGGCCGGATCGCCCGGCCCGACAACGGCTTCCCCGCGGCCGCCGGTTCCGAAAACCCTTACACCACGAGCCGCCGACTATCGGCCATGAAAGTTCTTGTGACCGTCAAGGAGGTCGCCGAGGTCGGCGACGACTTCTCGATCGAAGGAACGGAGGTCGCGGAATCGGACCTCGAGTACGATCTCAACGAGTGGGACGACTACGCCATCGAGGCGGCCGTCCAGCTCGCGGAGGCGGGGATCGCCGACGAAGTCGTCGGGGTCACCATCGGCCCCGAGCGCTCCGAGGAAACGATCCGGATGGCGCTCGCGAAGGGCGTCGACCGCGCGGTCCGCGTCTGGGACGACGCGTTCGAGGGGCAGTTCGCCGACGTCGAATCGAAGGTCGACGTTTTCGAGGCCGTCGTCGACGACGAGGACCCGGGCCTCGTCCTCTCGGGCGTCCAGGCGTCCGACGACGCGTTCGGCGCGACCGGCGTCGCGCTCGCCGAGCGGATCGGCTTCGAACACGCCGCCGTCGTCAACGACCTCGCGATCGACGAGGACGCGGCGGTCGCGAACGTCCACCGGGAGCTGGAGGGCGGGATCGAGGAGCTGACCGAGGTCGACCTTCCCGCGGTGCTCACGGTCCAGACCGGGCTCAACGAGCCGCGCTACGCGAGCCTCCGCGGGATCCGGCAGGCCCAGCGCAAGGAGATCGCGGTGGCCGACCTGGCGGACTTGGGACTCTCGGCGGACGACGTCGCCAGCGCGCTGACGCTCACGTCGATGTACGAGCCGGAGAGCGAGTCCGACGCGGAAATGATCGAGGGCAACGCCGGGGAGACCGCGACGCGCCTTGCGGAGGTCCTGCGGGCGAAGGGGGTGGACGCATGACCGACGTGCTCGCGGTCGCCGAACACCGCCGCGGCGAGCTGCGCGACGTCTCCTACGAGATCGTGACGGCCGGTCGGGAGCTCGCCGACGCGCTCGACGGCGACCTCCACCTCGCGGTGATCGCCGGCAACGTCGATCGGTTCGCGGACGACCTCGACCGCCCCGGCGTCGACGCGATCTACACGCTCGAGAACGGCGAGGAGTTCGACCACAACGTCTACCAGTCGGCGGTCGAAACGCTGCTCGCCCGCACGGATGCGGGGGCGGTCCTCATGCCGAACTCCGTCAACGGGCTCGACTACGCGCCCGCGCTGGCGGAGAGCTACGACCTCCCGCTCGTGACCGACGCGACCGGCTTCACGTACGACGACGGGCTCACCGTCACGCGGGAGATGTACGGCTCGAAGGTCGAGACGACCGTCGACGTCGCCGGCGACCGCTTCGCGCTCACGATCCGGGAGGGCGAGTGGGAGGCCACCGAGGGCGTCGGCGACGCGGTGATCGAGTCGGTCGACGCCGACCACCCGGACTCCGGCGCGCGCGTCCAGGGGTTCGAAGAGGTCGCCGGCGGCGACGTCGACATCTCCGAGGCCGACGTGCTCGTCTCCGTCGGCCGCGGCATCGGGGAGGAGGAGAACCTCGAGCTCGTCGAGGAGCTCGCGGACGCGCTCGGTGCGACCCTCTCGGCGTCCCGACCGATCGTCGACAACGGCTGGCTCGAGAAGAACCGGCAGGTCGGCCAGTCCGGCAAGGTCGTCACGCCGACTGTGTACATCGCGGTCGGCATCTCCGGGGCCGTTCAACACGTCGCCGGGATGAAAGGGTCGGAGACGATCGTCGCGATCAACACGGACCCGAACGCGCCGATCTTCGACATCGCCGACTACGGGATCGTCGGCGACCTGTTCGACGTCGTCCCGGAGCTCATCGCGCAGTTCGAATAGGCGGCTCGGGTTCGAATAGGCGGCTCGGGTTCGAATAGGCGGCTCGGGTTCGAATAGGCGGCTCGGGTTCGAATAGGCGGCTCGGGACCGGATCGTTCGTGCCAGGACCGTGCCGCGTGTTCGTCCTCCGCCGCACCTCGTCGGCCCACCGTACCCTGTCGGGGTTTCGCCCCGCCACCCCGTCGTCCTCTCGGGGCGTTTATCACCCCACCGACCCGTCCGTACGTGTATGAGCGAGGCCGACGAGCAGGCGACGGCGACCGACACGGGACGCGAGATCTGGATCGAGAAGTACCGACCGCAGACGCTCGCCGACGTCCACGGGCAGGAGGCAATCGTCGAGCGACTCGCGAGCTACATCGCCCAGGAGGACGTTCCCCACCTCCTCTTTTCAGGGCCGGCCGGCGTCGGGAAGTGTGTAACCGGTGACGTTCCCGTCCTGACCGACGCCGGCGTGAGGCCGATCGAGGACGTGGTCGGTGACACGGACGGCTTCGACGTGCCCGAAGACGGACTTCGCGTTGCGACATTGACGGACCGAAACCGCTTCGAGTACGTCGAGCCGTCGCACGTGTTCGGGAAGCGGGCCGAGGAGCTCGTCGAAGTGACGACCCGTGACGGCTCCACGTTCCGAGTGACCCCTGAACACAAGTTCCGGGTGATCACCCACAACGGGTTCGACTGGGTTCCCGCCGGAGACCTATCCGCGGCCGACCGGATCGCCCGGCCCAGCCGGCTGCCCACACCTTCGGGGGATGCGACGATCCAATGGTACGACGGGATGAACCCCGAGCTGACCGAGGTGACGCTCGACGTCGAAACCGCGGAGTGCATGGGCCTCGATCGAACGGTTCCCCTGTCGACACTTCGTTCGGCGGCTGGTGGTTCGGACGCGTGGATAGACGGCGTCGATGCGATCGAGTACGTCACACAGGGTCGCCGATCCCGACCGATCACCCCGCCGACGGACGTGACACCGGAGCTCGCGCGCTTCGTCGGGCTCGCGGTCAGTGAAGCGCGGATCGATGGCGGGCGGATCAAGTTCTACAACACCGACGACGCGCTCCTCGACGCGTTCGAATCGACCGCACACGACGTGTTCGACGTGGAGACGAGACGAGGGATCCAGAAGGACGTCCCGTACGTCGAGATCGGGTCCCGAACCCTGACCCACTACCTGGAATCGGCGTTCGACGTGTTCTCGAGCGCGAGCGGTCGCGAGGGGATCGGCTCGGTCCTCGTCACGGCCGGTGACGACGCGCGCGCCGCGTTCCTCCGGGCGATGTTCGACGCCGAGGCACACGTCGACGCCGGTGGGACGATCGAACTGGTGCAGCGAAACCCCGACCACATCACGCTGCTTTCGTACCTTCTCACGACGTTCGGTATCGCTGCCCGCCGAAAGGAGCTCCAGAAATCCGCAACCAACGGGTCCGGGATCGAACGGACGTACCACGCCCTGTATGTTTCGGGTGCGCGGAACCTGCGCCGGTTCGACGATGCGATCGGGTTTTCGATCGCACATAAGGCCGAGCGACTCGCCAAGCACGCTGACAAGAACGCGAACCCGAACCACGACACGATCCCGACACAGACCGTTCTTCGGGACCTCTGTCGACGACTCGACGTCCCGATCACGGAGCACCGTCCCGAGAGCCTCGACCCGACGTCTCCCGGACGGGAGCGGTACTGTTCGGTTCTCGACGACGTGATCCATGCGGCGACCCAACGGATCGAAGACACCCAGCAGGCGCTCGCCCGGCTCGAAGCGCTCCGTCCCGAGCTGGCGGCGACGACGACCGTCCCGGCGAAGTGGATCGACGGCCGTGAGGAACTGGCTCCGATCGAGACGAGAAAGGAGGTCTCCGCGGTCGTCGGGCCACGTTCCGATCGGCTGCTCGAATACTGTGACGGCCGGCGAACGCCGCGGGCGGATCGGGCGATAGCGATCCTGGACGAGCTGGATCGATCGACCGAGGACGCCCGTATCGACCACGTGAAAGCCGAACTGCGGACGTGTATCGACCTGATCGGTGCGGACTACACGGAGATCGTGGACGGGCTCCGTCTCGGCGCTCCGGGTCTCACGAACCTCCTTCGGTCGGAAGACGCGACGCTTACGTCGCTTACTCGCCTCGAAACCGTCGCCGATCGACTTCGGACCCTCGCCACCGATCGGCTGTCGGTGGAGACGATCGAACTCCTCGATGACGCGTCGCGAATCGCGAGCGCCGACCTGTTGTACGACGAGATCGAAGCGGTCGAACGCGTTGAGACCGACGAGCGCGTCTACGACCTGACGGTCCCGGGGACACGGAACTACGTCGCCGGCGAGGTTCCGACGGTCATGCACAACACGACCGCCGCCACCGCCATCGCCCGCGAGGTGTACGGCGAGGACAACTGGCGCGGTAACTTCCTCGAGCTCAACGCCTCCGACCAGCGCGGCATCGACGTGGTCCGCGACCGGATCAAGGGGTTCGCGCGGTCGTCGTTCGGCGGCGACTTCCGGATCGTGTTCCTCGACGAGGCGGACTCGCTCACCGATGACGCTCAGTCAGCATTACGCCGGACGATGGAGCAGTTCTCGGACAACACTCGGTTCATCCTCTCGTGTAACTACTCCTCGAAGATCATCGACCCGATCCAGTCGCGGTGTGCGGTGTTTCGGTTCTCGCCGCTGTCCGACGACGCGGTCGCGGCGCAGGTCCGCGAGATCGCCGCCGCCGAGGGGATCGAGGTGACCGACGCGGGCGTCGACGCGCTGGTGTACGCCGCCGACGGCGACATGCGTCGGGCGATAAACTCCCTGCAGGCCGCGGCGACGACCGGCGGGGTCGTCGACGAGGAGGCGGTCTACGCGATCACCGCCACGGCGCGGCCCGAGGAGATCGAGGCGATGGTGACCGACGCGCTCGCGGGCGACTTCGCGAGGGCGCGGGCGACGCTCGACGGGCTCCTCACGGAGACGGGGATGGCCGGCGGCGACGTCATCGACCAGCTCCACCGGTCGGTGTGGGAGTTCGACCTCTCCGAGCGGGAGGCGGTCAGGCTGATGGAGCGTATCGGCGAGGTCGACTACCGGATCGCCGAGGGCGCGAACGAGCAGGTCCAACTGGAGTCGCTGCTCGCGTCGCTCGCGCTCAGCGAGCGGTAGGTACCCCCGCACCCGTTCCGGGAGGGTCCGGCCGCTTAAGTCGGTCGCCGACCGAGCCAGCGGTATGCTGGTCGTCGTCTCGGACACACACAGCACCGACGGACACCGACTGCGCGGGCAGACCCTCTCCGCGGTCCGCGAGGCCGACGTCGTGATCCACGCCGGCGACTTCTACCGCGAGCCGGTCCTCGACGCCTTCTACGAGGAAGCCGGGAGCCTCCGGGCGGTGTACGGCAACAACGACGACCGCGCGATCCGCGACCGGGTCCCGGAGACGCGGGTCGTCGAGTACGGCGGGGTCAGGTTCGCGGTGACGCACCGCCGGCGGAGCGGCGACACGGGACTCGTCATGTTCGGCCGCGAGCGCGACGCCGACGCCGTGATCTGCGGTCACACCCACGCGCCGCGGTTCGACGACTCGACGGGGCTCCCGATCGTGAACCCGGGGAGCCACGCGGAGCCGCGCGGCAACCGGGCGGCCCACGCGGAGCTGGAGCGGGCGGCCGACGGGCTCGAGGGACGGCTGGTGACGCCGGACGGCGACGCCTTCCGAGAGTTCCGTATCGAAAGCTGAGCCCGCCGTCGGGCGGAGGGCCGAAGCGGGGGGCCGCGTTCGTCGGTTGTGGTGCGTGTCTCTTATACGTGCCCGAGGCACAAAGAGCGGTTTTACCCATCCCGACGCCGAGCCGTCGTCGGTCCTCGGATCGCTATCGATGTGCGCCTCCTGACCGCTGCCGAAACGCCTAACACCGTGCCGACGGAACCCGGGGTATGGTTTCGGTTGACCCGTTGTTCGTCTTCCTCCTCGTCGTCCTGCTGGGGCTCTTCTTCTTCGGGTTCCTCCTCGTCCGGCGCACCCTGCTCGGGCTGCGAGAGGGGTACGAGGACGGGAAACGGTAACATGGCCGTCGTTACGGTCCTCACGCTCCTGATCGCCGGGGTCGCGAGCCTCTTCATGGCGTGGTCCATCGGCGCGGGGTCGTCGGGGTCGACGCCGTTCGCGCCCGCGGTCGGGGCGAACGCCATCTCCGTGATGCGTGCCGGCCTCGTCGTCGGCGTCCTCGGCTTCCTCGGGGCGGTGCTTCAGGGCGCGAACGTCACCGAGGCGGTCGGTACCGAGCTCATCGGCGGCGTGACGCTCACCGCGGGGGCCGCCATCGTCGCGCTGCTTACGGCCGCCGGGCTCGTCGCGATCGGCGTCTTCGCGGGCTATCCGATAGCGACCGCGTTCACCGTCACCGGCGCGGTCGTCGGGGTCGGGCTCGCGATGGGCGGTGACCCCGCGTGGCCCAAGTACGTCGAGATCCTCACCCTGTGGGTGCTGACCCCGTTCGTCGGCGGCGGCATCGCCTACGCCGTCGCGCGCGCGCTGATCGGCGACCGGCTCCCGGAACGGGCCCTGACCGCGGTTCTCGCCGGGCTGGTGGGAGTGATCCTCGCCAACGTCGGGTTCGCCCTGCTCGGGCCGGGCGACGAGCAGGCGTCGATCGCCGGGGCGGTCGCGGCCGGCGTCGGCGGCCCCGGAACGGTCGGGACCGCGGCGGTCACGCTCGCGATCGCCGGGCTCGTCGCCGCCGCGGTGTACGCCGATGTCGGGCGCGACCGCGAAGGGGCACAGCGGCGGTTCCTCCTCGCGATGGGCGGGCTCGTGGCGTTCTCGGCGGGCGGCTCGCAGGTCGGGCTCGCGATCGGGCCGCTGGTTCCGATCTTCGGCGACGTCGGGGTTCCGCTGTGGGCGCTGCTCGTCGGGGGCGGCGTCGGTCTGCTGGCCGGGTCGTGGACGGGCGCACCCCGGATGATAAAGGCGATCGCACAGGACTACGCCTCGATGGGGCCGCGGCGGTCGATCGCCGCGCTCATCCCGTCGTTCGCCATCGCCCAGACCGCGGTCGCCTTCGGCATCCCCGTCTCGTTCAACGAGATCATCGTCTCGGCCATCGTCGGCGCGGGGTACGCCGCCGGGGACGCGGGCGTGAGCCGCTCGAAGATGACGTACACCGTCCTCGCGTGGATCGGGTCGCTCGTCGGCTCGCTGGTGATCGGGTTCGGGGTCTACACGGCCATCTCGGCGGTGCTGTGAGCGGTCGCCGGTGCTGTGAGCGGTCGCCGGTGCTGTGAGCGGTCGCCGGTGCTGTGGGCGGTCGCCGGTGCTGTGGGCGGTCGCCGGTACTGTGACCGGTCGCCGGGACCGTTCGTCGTCGTTCGCGTCGCCACCGTCGTCCGGGTCGGTCGTCGTCGTGGGTCACTCCTTATAAGTATCGGGCGGCCGGATCGCGGGTATGAGCACGATCGGCTTCATCGGCGGCAGCGGCATCTACGAGGCGCTCCCCCTGAACGACGTCCGCGAGGTCGAGTACGACACTCCCTACGGCGAGCCGAGCGACGCGGTCACGATCGGCGAGTTCGCCGACACCGGCCGCGAGGTCGCGTTCCTCCCGCGGCACGGCTCGAACCACGGCGTCTCGCCGACGGACCTGCCCTACCGCGCGAACATGTACGCCCTCAAAAAGGCGGGCGTCACACACGTGTTCGCGTCGAACGCCGTCGGGAGCTTGAAAGAGGAGCTGGAGCCGGGCACGCTCGTCGTCCCCGACCAGATCTTCGACCGAACGAGCGGCCGTGACCTCTCGTTTTACGGCGACGGGGTCGTCGTCCACCAGCCGTTCGCGGACCCGTACAGCCCCGAACTGGTCGACCACCTGACCGCGGCGGCGGAGTCGGCGCTCGGCGACGACGTCCCGGTCGTGAAGGGCGGCACGTACGTCTGCATCGAGGGACCGCAGTACTCGACGCGGGCGGAGTCGGAGTTTTATAAGGCACAGGGGTGGGACCTCGTCGGAATGACCGCGATCCCCGAGGCGAAGCTCGCTCGCGAGGCGGAGATCGCGTACGCGACGATCGCGGGCGTCACCGACTACGACGTCTGGAAGGCGGACAGCGAGGTGACGCTCGCGGAGGTGTTGGAGAACGCCGAGCGGAACCAGGCCGCGATCAAGGCCGCCGTCGAGGAGGCCGTCCGGGCGCTCCCCGCGGACCACGAGTGCGACGCTCACACCGCGCTGGAGGGAACCGTCAACACGCCCACCGAGGCGATCCCCGAGGCGACCCGCGAGCGCGTCGCGCCGCTGCTCGGCGAGTACTTATAAGCAAGCCGGGTGGCTCAGGCGGTCGCGCCGTAGCCGGCCTCCTCGATCGCCGCGACCAGCGCGTCGACGTCGACGTCGCCGTCGGCGGTCGCGATCCCGCGTTCGTGGTCGGCGTCCGCGCTCTCGACGCCGGGGACCGCAGAGAGCGCGTCGATCACGTTCGCCTCGCAGCCGTCACACGCCATGCCGTCGACCTCTATCGTGTACATGTCGCCCGTTTGGAGCGGGCGGGATAACTGGGTTTCCCTCGGCGCGGGTCGGCGGGACGGTTCCCCGAACGCGGTCGCCATCGTCGCCGCGGTCCGCAGTCGACCGTCGTCTCCATTCCACCGTCGTCTCCATTCCACTGTCGTTCCCCTTCCACCGTCGTTCTCTCCCGTCGCCGTTCCCCTTCCACCGCCGTCCGCACGCTTATGAGTTCGCCGCGGCAACGTCGCCCATGCGCACGCTCGACGGCACCGACCGGGAGATCCTCCGGCTCCTCCTCGCGGACGCCAGACGCCCGTACCGCGACATCGCCGACCGCGTCGGACTCTCCGCGCCGGCCGTCTCCGACCGCGTCGACCGGCTCCGGGAGCTCGGCGTCATCGAGGGGTTCACCGTCCGGATCGACGACGCCACGCTCTCGACCGGGACGGAGGCGCTGGTGACCCTGTCGGTCGCGCCCGCGGAGGCGACGGCGGCGTACGAGGCGGTCACCGACCACGACCGCGTCGAGCACGCCGTGTTGACCGCCGACGGCGACGTGACCTTCTCGACGACGCTCGACGACGCGGGGGCGCGCGGGCTCGTGGACGAGGCGGTCGGGTTGGAGTCGGTTCGGGAGCTCTCCGTGCGACTCGTCGACCGCCGCGACTGGTCGCCCACGCTCGGCGACGTCGACCTCGCGGTCGACTGCGTCGAGTGTGACAACACGGTCACCGCCGAGGGGGAGTCGGTCCGCGTCGACGGGACGCTGTACCACTTCTGTTGTGGCACCTGCCGGGCGAGCTTCGAGGAGCGATACGATCGGCTCGCCGAGGGCGCGTGAGCCGACCGCGCCGGGTGGAACGTCGCCGTGTCCGGACCGGAAAGTAACCTACTTGAGGGCGGGCGAGGTAGACGCATTCGCAGTCCCGTGGTGTAGTGGCCAATCATAATGGCCTTTGGAGCCATTGACGGCGGTTCGAATCCGCCCGGGACTACTTCTGTCGCGAGCACGACCGCGAGCGGCAAGCACGTCCAGCGGATTCGAGCCCAGAAGGCGAGAAGGTTCGAGCCTTCGCGGTTCGAATCCGCCCGGGACTATTTCTCGTCGAACGAACCCGCGAGCGACGTGTCGCGGACGACGTCGAATATGTGGTATGTTACCAAACAGTTATGACGATCGCGGCCCAACGACTACTGATCCGACGAGCGGGTCCGTCCGGAGGTATCGACCAATGACGATCACCGTACGCCGCCGCCAGTTCGCGTGCTCATCGCCGTGTAACCCCGGACCAACGGGTGGCGACGGAGCCGGCCGGGAGCTCCGGCGTCGCGGGGGAGGAACCGGATGAGCGTCGCCGCGGGGCGAACCGCCGGGAGAGGTAGCGCGTCGGTTCGTGACGATCGGATCCTCCCCGTGACCCGCGCGGTCGCCGGGATCATCGCCGCGGTGTTGCTCGCGGCGTTCGCGATCCTCTACGGCTTCCCGGACCGGACGATGACGCTGTTCGCGTGGACGATCCGACCGGAGATGACGCCACTCGTGATGGGGGCCGGCTACGGTACGGGCGCCTACTTCTTCGTACGCGTCCTGACGGGGTCGGAGTGGCACCGGGTCGGCTCGGTGTTCCCCGGCATCGCGCTTTTCACGTGGTTCATGGCCGTCGCGACGGGTCTCCACTGGGGGAATTTCAACCACGAACACGTGACGTTTTGGGCATGGACGGTCCTCTACGTCGTCTCGCCGCTTTTGGTCCCGTGGATCTGGCTGACGAACCGCCGGACGCGCCCGGACAGATCGGCAGTGTCGACCGACCCGGGAGCGTCGACCGGCACGAGAGCGTCGACCGGCACGAGAGCGTCGACCGGCACGAGAGCGTCGACCGGCACGGAGCGGGTCGTCCCACGCGCCATCCGACGAGGGACCGGGATCGCCGGGGGAGCCGTCGTCGCGATGGCCGTCGTCCTTTTCGTCGTCCCCGGTGCCATGATCGCGGTCTGGCCCTGGGACGTGTCCCCGCTCACGGCCCGGGTCCTCCTGGGCTGGTTCGCGCTCATGGGTGCGGTGGCGCTCGCGGTCGCCTTCGAGACGCACTGGAGCGGCTGGCGGGTGCCAGCAGAGACCACGGTCCTCGGTCTCTCGTTGGTGCTGCTCGGGGCGGTGCGGGCGTGGGAGGACTTCGACCCCGCAAGTCCGTACACATGGGCACTGCTCGGCGGCCTCACGCTGTACGTGGTCGCCGTCGCCGCGCTGTACGCCCGTATGACGCTTCGGCCGCGATCGTAAGCGAGGGGCGTCGCCCGCTCTCAACGCCGCTCACCGTCGATCGGCGGTATACGCGGCGAGCCGGACCACGGAGACGAGGCTGAGTCGGTGGTCGGCCGGGGTGAACGGTCGGTCGTCCTCGGGCGCGTCGAACCCCGGCAGCCGACGCCTGAGCGCGTCGGCCACGTCCGGCGCGATCCACCCGATCTCGGCGTAGTACGCCAGCGCGTCCCGGGTCCGGAAGTGCCCGCCGACGTCGACGAGCGAGCCGAGCCACTCGCCGATCTCGTGTTCCGCGTTCGGCGCGGCGGGCACCGACGCGAGGTACGGCCGGCCGTCGTCGCCCCCGCCGACGGACCCGCGGCTCCCTCGCTGGCGCTGGAGCAGTTCCGTGAACGCCGCCGATCGGGCGGCCCCCTCGAGCGATCGTCGGTCCCCGTCGTCTCGTCGTGTGTCCGGGCTCATGGTGGTCCTCGTCGCGTTCTCATTCCGTGGTCCCGGCGGCGACGTATCAGGGTTCCCCCGCAGTTCTCTCGTTTGATACTACTGCGCGTCGGGGGACCGGCGGCGCTCCGTGTACGCCACGATCCGCGCCGCCCCGGCGATGCTCCCCGCGGCGAGCAAGACGCCCGCGACGACGTCGGTGGCCCAATGGATCCCGAGGTACATCGTCGCGAGGACGATGCTCCCGGCGAGGAGCGCGGCGACTGGCGTCCAGCGCGGGAACTCCTCGTGAGTCGAAACGGCAAGCAGCAGCACCGTCACCGACAGCGACGTGTGCAGGGAGGGGAAGACGTTCGTCTCGACGTTGACCCGCGCGGTAAGCTGTGTGACCTCTCGGAAGGAGTCGAGCAGCGGCTCCTCGACACGTGTCGCGTCCGGATCGGCCCCCGGCAGGCGATGATAGTTCCGCGGGCCGTACGCGAGCACCGCCGCGTAACAGCCGACAGCGACCGCGTAGTTGATCGCGTACGCCGTGACGAGCGTCTTGATCGGGCGCAGCGACGACGCGAACAGGTACGCCACGAGCGGGAACACGAGCAGGACGACGTAGCCGAACACGTACATCGGGCCGAAGTAGTAGAGCCCCCAGTCAGGGAGCGTGTCCTGAACGGTCGCGACGAGGTCTCCCTCGACCGCGTAGAACCACATCGTGGCCTCGACGCCGTAGCGGTGTGAGAAGTGCTCGATCCGGTTCAACAGGCCCTTATTGAGCAGGAGGACGACCGCCAGCCCGCCGATGAACGGCGACACCGCGACGAGCCGATCGTGGAACCGGTTCGGGCGCTCGACGGCTGCGCGAAGCCGGTCGACGCCGACACACGCCGGAAGGAGGATCGCGAAGCTGACGAGTGCCACCGCGACCACGGCCGCGAGGAGGGCAACGAACGTCATCGATGGGTGTTCTCGGGGGGCGATCGACAAGACCGATCCGGTCGGCGATCACAGGCGTTCACGGTCCTCTCGGCGTTCACGGTCCTCTCGGCGTTCACGGTCCTCCAGGCCTCGTCGTCACCGCTCCCCGTCGGCCCAGGGAAGCGGCTCGGTACACCAGTGACAGAAGTCGATCTCGGGGTCGGCCTCCCGCCCGCAGTGGGGACACGAGACGGTCGTCGGTTCCCCCTCGCCGTCGAGGGCGTCGAGGTGTGCGCGGTCGCCGTCTCCGTGCCGAGCCACGTGGTCGTCTCCGTGCTGACCCACGTCGCCGTCCGTCGTCTGCCGCGCCCGGCGCGTCGCGGCCGTCACCGCCTCGGCTCGGCGTTCGGCCGCAGCGTCCTCCCGGCCAACGAGGAAGGCGTCGACCGCCGACAGTCCCACGAGGAACGCGATCGGTAGCGACACCTCGGTCGGGACGGCGGCCGCGAACGCGGCCGGGTCGTCAAGCGGGTCGATCGGTGCTACGTCGTACAGCGAGAAGAGGGCGATCGCCCCGCCGACGATCGTTCCGTGCCACACCAACGCCCGGCCCCAGCGCCGTAACAGGGCGTGACCGAGCCCCGGCAGGGCGACGGCCAACAGGGCGGCCAGCGGGGGCCGCAGGCGGTTTCGCATACCCCGCGTTTCGGCGGCGGCCACTTACGGCCTCCGGTGTCGAGCGGGCGGGCAGGACGCTCAGCGGTCGGCGCAGTACTCGACGAAGTTCCGGAGGATACGGAGGCCCGTCTCGCCGCTCTTCTCGGGGTGGAACTGCGTCCCGAACACGTTCCCCGCCTCGTTGGCGACGACCGCGGGGAAGTCGACGCCGTAGTCGGCCGTGGCGACGACCGCGTCGGGGTCGTCCGGCTCCGCGTAGTACGAGTGGACGAAGTAGGCGTACTCGCCGTCGACGCCCTCGACGATCGGGTGTTCACGGACGACTTCGAGCTCGTTCCACCCCATGTGGGGGACCTTCCGATCGACGTCGAACCGGACGTTCGTCCCCGGGACCAGGTCGAGGCCGGTCACCTCGCCTTCGCCCTCGTGGTCGGCCTCCTCGCTCGAGGTCAACAGCATCTGCATCCCGAGACAGATCCCGAACAGCGGACGGCCCGCCTCGGCGTGATCCGTCAGCGCCTCGCGCAGGGGGCCGGCGTTCTCCATCCCCTCGCGGAACGCGCCGACGCCCGGTAAGACGACGCCGTCGGCGGCCGCGAACGCGTCGGGGTCGTCGGTGATCTCCACGCTCGCCCCGGCCCGTTCCAGCCCGCGGGTCGCGGACCGCAGGTTACCCAGCCCGTAATCGACGAGGACGACCTCCGCCAGCGTCTCCGCGGGCGGCTCGAAGGTGTACATACGCTCCCTCCGTGCGGGACGGAAAAGTCGGTTTCCCTTCGGGCAGTCGACCGGCCGAGCCGGTCGCTCCGTCGCGGACTCGGCTATCCGCCGCGGAAAGCCGCTGATCGGCTCCCGGCAACCCGTCTCCTCGAAGCGCAGCCACGACCTGAGCCGCCGGCCGAACGGCTCGACGGGGACGGGCCGCTCCACTCGAACCTCAGAACTCGCCGAGCCGTGACTGCCCGCCGGCCCCGTCCGCCGCGCCCGACAGCTCCGCGGCCCGGGCGATGGTGTCGAAGAAGCCGTCGCGTTGGCTCCGATCGTACAGCGTCGCCGCCGGGTGGACACAGAGCAGCACGCGTCGTGAGCGGTCGCCGATACGCGCGTCGACGACGGTCCCCGACTCCCCGGTGATCGCGACCGACCGCTCCAGCAGGTGCTCGCTCGGGACCTTCCCGAGCGTCACGACGATCTCGGGGTCGAGCCGGTCGATCTCGGCCTCGAGGTAGCCGCGACAGTTCGCCAGCTCCTCGGCTCGAGGGTCCCGATTGTCGGGCGGCCGACAGCGGACGCAGTTGGTGATGCGGACGTCGGTCCGCGCGAGCCCCGCGTCGCGGAGCGCCTCGTCGAGGACGTCGCCGGACCGGCCGACGAACGGCTCGCCCCGCTCGTCTTCCGTCGCGCCCGGCCCCTCGCCGACGAACACGAGGTCGGCGTCGGCCGGCCCGACGCCGTTCACGATCCGGCTCCGCGACGCCACGAGCGCCGGACACCGCTCACACGACCGCACGCATAGGTCGTCGTCGAGCGCCTCGGGAGGCCCTTCCATACGGCGATCCGCGCCCGCGACGCTTATAAGTCCGCGTGATCCCTCGAACGCACCTCCGCGACTTCTCCGTTCACCCCTCGAACGCGCCCCCGCGACCTTCTCCGTTTACCCCTCGACTGCCGCGCGATGCGCGCGCGCCGCGATCGCCGCGATCCGAACCGGCTCCGGCCTCCGGAACCCGGGTTCCGTGTGGGCGGCGACGAGGGCGGCCGCGCGGTCGTCGTCGATCCCGACCGCGCGAACGAACAGCGGTCGTTCGGGGTCCCGCCGGGAGCCCCGCTCGTCGTCGACCCGTCTCCGCGGCGGAAGGCCGCCGTACACGTCGAGGCGGGTCGCGAGCGCGTCGCCGTCGAACTCCCGGGAGAGCGCGGGCTCGAGCCCGTGGCTCGCCTCGTAGCTCACCGCGAGAACGGGCCGGTCGAGCGCGTCGTGGAGCCGGCGGAGGTCGACGAGGTTGAACCACGCGGGCGCGACGCCCGCGACCAACACGCGGCGGACGTCGTCACGCCCGAGGTCGGCGGCGAGCGTCAGTATCGCGTCGGTCGCGTCGGTGCCGCCGACGGTACACGCGCCGAACGCCAACCCGTCGACGGTTCCGTCGAGGCGGACGACCGCGCCCCCGAGCCGGCTCGTCCGGTCGCCGTCGGAGAACGCGACCCCGAGCGTCCGGCTCCCGGGTCGCACCTACGTCTCCTCGGATTTGATCTCCTGGAGGCGGTCGAGCAGCTCGTCGTTCGTCGCGCCGGGCTCGTACTCGACGGACCCGTGGTGGGTCTCCTCGGCCGCCTGAACGCCGTCGTCGGCGTCGAAGTCGGCGTCGAGGTCTTGGTTCTCCTGTTCGGACTCGTCGTAGCTCCCAAAGCCCATGTACGTCGATATCTTGCCGATCGAGAGACATAAATTCCAAGGGTCTTCGTGAACACACCACACGGTGGTGATCCCGATCGGGTCGTGCGGGGACGACGGGCCCCGTCCGGGCGCGTCGGTTCCGAGGCGTCCACCCTTTTATCACCGGAGGTCGTTGGATCGCACATGGAACCGATCAACGTGACTGCGGACGCGGCGGAGTTCACCTGCAACGCGTATCTCGTCCCGGGGGACGCGCCCACGCTCGTCGACGCCGGAACGATGCCCGGCGTCGCCGACGTGATCGCGGAGCACGTCGACGACCTGGATCGGGTCGTCATAACGCATCAACACGGCGACCACGTCGGGGAGCTCGACGCCGTGCTCGACCGGTTCGACGCCACCCTGTTCGCCTACGACGCCCATCCCCGACGCGACGTCGCCATCGACGACGGCGACGAGGTCCTGATCGGCGACGAGCCCTGTGAGGTCGTCTACACTCCCGGGCACGCGGCCGACCACGTCTCGTTCGTCGGCGAGGAGCGGCTCTACAGCGGCGACGTCGTCGTGTACAACGACGGCGCGTTCGACGACGGCTCCTTCGGTCGCACCGACATGGCCGGTCAGTCACGCGAACGGCTCATCGAGAGCCTCCACACGCTGCTCGACCGGCTCCCGGACTCCGTCACGGCCATGTACCCCGGCCACGGCGACGTCTACCGCCGGGCGGAGGGCGGGGAGACGGTCCGTGCCGTCATCGAGCGCGCGACCGAGCGGGCCGCACAGCGCGAGCTCAAATACCCCGACGAGTGAGGCGGAAACGGGCGCGGCGGTCGACGTCGAACGGGAACCGAGCGACGCGGACGAAAGCCGAGCGACGCGGACGAAAGCCGAGCGACGCCGCGAACCAGTCACGGAGGCCACTCCGCCGGACGGCGTCACGACGCTATGGAGACAGTCGTGACTCGGCGGACGACGGTCGCGAGAACGAGAGCGGACCGATCAGGCCGCGCGGCGTTCCTTCGCCTTCGGCCGGAGGTTCCCGTAGCCACACTTGCGGCAGCGCCTGGCGTCAGGGGAGTTGCGGGCGTTACAGCGCATGCAGATCAGTCGGTCGAGGTTGCGGCGTTCCGCGGCGTCGAAGCTAGCCATACCGAGACAGAGCGGACGGGCGCTGTAAAAGGTTGCGAGACGCGCCGGTCGATACGGCTGGACGGGGTCACCGATCCGTTCGGGCCCACTCGCGGAGCGTGAACCGGTCGTACGGGGTCTCGGCGACGACCGTCCACTCGTCGTCGTCCCACGCCGGGTACCGCGTGTCGCCCTCGTAGCTGCCGTCCACGTGGCTGAGGACCATCCGGTCGAGGTGCGGCTGGAACAGCCCGTAGATCGCGCCGCCGCCGAGGACGTACGCGGGGCCGTCACCCGCGAACTCCCGCGCGAACGCGAGCGCCCCGTCGACGTCGCCGGCGACGACAGCGGTGGGGTCCGGGAGGGTGTCGAGGCTCCGGCTGACGACGATCTGCCGCGATCCGGGGAGGTTCCCGCGCATCGACTCGAACGTCCGTCGGCCGAGTATCACGGGAGCCTCGGCGACGCGGGCGCGATACTGGCGCACGTCCTCGGGGATCTCCGGCCACGGAACCGCACCGTCCTTACCGATGACTCGGTTCTCGGCGATCGCCGCGACGCTGACGAGTTGCACGTGTCCCGTTTCGGTCGCGTCGCTGAAAAGCGTAGCCCGTCCACCGTCCACGGAGCGGGGAGCGGTCCCGATCGGGAACGGATTTATGTCGTTTCGCAACGGACATGACGCCATGGGAGAACTTTCCGTCGGTTCGGTTCGAGAAGCGGTGCGCGAACGAGCGACCCGCGTCCTCTGCCGGGCTCGCTATGCGGCGATCGGCGGCGCGATCGGCGGGGCGATCGGTGGATTGATCGGGCGAAACACGGCCAGCACCGGCGCTGGTCTCGGGGCCTTCGCGGGCGCGGTCGTCGGCGAGAAGCGGACGGACGTCGACTCGATCGTCGCCGAGCTGTTGGAGCGGCGCGGCGTGGACGACGAGTAGCGGACCGCCCGCCCCGGTTTAAGTAACTCCGTCCCCAAGCGGCGGCACCGATGTGTGGCCGCTACACCCTCTTTACCCCCGCCGCCGAGCTCGAGTCGCGGTTCGGGGCGACGTTCGGCCGCGAGCCGGGCGGCTTCGAGCCCAGCTACAACTGTGCGCCCGGCCAGGACCTCCCGGTGATCGCGAACGACCGGCCGACCGAGGCGACCCGAATGGAGTGGGGGCTCACCCCCGCGTGGGCCGATGAGTCCTTCGGGCTGATAAACGCCCGCGCGGAAACCGTCCGCGAGAAGCGCAGCTTCGCCGACGCCTTCGAGCGGCGACGCTGTCTCGTCCCCGCCGACGGCTTCTACGAATGGGTCGAGGAGGGGGACGAGAGACGGCCGTATCGGGTCGCCTTCGCGGACGACCGGCCGTTCGCGATGGCGGGTCTCTACGAGCGCTGGGAACCCCCCGAGCCGGAGACGACACAGACGGGGCTGGACGCGTTCGGCGGCGGGAGCGGCGGAAACGGCGGGAGGGACGCACCGAACGACGGTCCCGACGACGGCGTCGTCGAGACGTTCACCGTGATCACGACCGAGCCGAACGAGGTGGTCGCCGACTACCACCACCGGATGGCGGTCGTGTTGGACCCCGACGACGAGGCGACGTGGCTCGCGGACGACCCGGAGCCGGCGGCCGCCCTGTTGGAGGCGTATCCCGCCGACGACCTGACGGCGTACCCCGTCTCGTCCCGCGTGAATACCCCCGCGAACGATGACCCCGACCTGATCGAACCGGTCACGACCTGACCGAACCGGTCACGACCTGACGGCGGGGGCGACGCCGCTCCCGTCAGTCACTTCTCGGCGGCGTCCTTCCACTCGCCGAGTCCCGACGGGTCGAGGTGGACGTGGACGTCGCCGACGTCCTCCAGCGTGCGGAGCCGCGTGACGAGCTCCGTTTCGAGGTCGTGTGCCTCCCGCAGGGTCATCTCGCCGTCGACCTCGACGTGGACCTCGACCTCGAGGTCGGTTCCGTCGTAAAACACCGTGAGGTCGTGGACCCCCTCGACGGCCGGGTGCGTGAGGAGGGTCTCGACGACGAGATCGCGGTCCCCCTCCGGCGGGGCCGCGCCGACGAGATACGTCACGTTCTCGCGGGCGATCTTCACCCCTTGGTGCACGACGAGGACGCTGACGAGCGCCCCGGCGAGTGGGTCGAGGAGGGGGACGTCGAGGAACACGCCGAGCACGCCGGCGACCGCCGCGATGGAGGTGTAGATGTCGTTCAGACAGTCCGTCGCGAGCGCGGCGAGCGAGGTCGACCCGAGGTCCGCGTTCACGCGCGTGGTGTACCAGTAGAGGACGTACATGTCGACGATCGCGAACGCCAGGGCGGCGAGCAACAGGGGGCTGAACCGAACGTCGGTACCGAACCGGAGCCCGTCGACGGAGCTCCACAACAAGTTGAGTCCGAGGAGCACGATCACCGCGCCGACGAACAGCGCGGTCAGCGGCTCGATCCGTTGGTGGCCGTGCGGGTGGTTCGAGTCGGGATCGTCGTACCGTGAGCCGCCCCACACGAACACGACGGCGCTGGCGACGAGGTCGGCGACGGAATGGGCCGCGTCGGCCAGCAGGGCGACGCTGCCGAACGCGAGTCCGGCGGCTCCTTCGACGGCGATCTTCGCCGCGTTGCCGACGACGTTCACCCCCGCGGCCCGCTGGAACCGCCCTTTCTCGCTGACGCCCGACGGCTCCTCCATGGGCTCACTCGCCCACGACGGTTCTTAAGTGATGCGTCGGCGGCCGCGGCGGACGGTTCCGACGTGTCGGTCGTACACGCTTGTTCGGGACACGAGAAACACGAAGTTTCGTCCATGACAGAGGGGGTATGCCTGCGTGTTCGACTCACGACCAACCGGTATCGATCGACGATTCGAAACGGTGATTTTATTGGTCGCAGCAGTACTCGTTCACATAACATGCGCACAGATATCGATCGTAGACGGTTCATCACGGCGGTAAGTGCGGCCAGCGTGGCCGGTATCGCGGGATGCACCGGCGGTCCGGACGACGGTGACGACGCGGATTCAGGCGGCGGCGATGCGGAGTCTGGCAGCGACGACACGGACGCCGAGGGTGGCTCCGACAGGGCTGAATACGACGTCGGAATGGTCTATTCGGACGGCGGGCTCGGGGACAATTCCTTCAACGATGCCGCTCAGGCAGGCATCATCCAGGCGGCCGAGGAGTTCGACCTCGCGTTCGACGAATCACAGCCCTCCGACACCGGAGAGTTCGGCCAGTTCCAGCAGCGCTACGCGAGCTCCGACGACCCGGTTTATGACCTCGTCTCGTGTATCGGCTTCAACCAGACGGACGCGCTCGCCGAGAACGCGCCGCAGTACCCGGACACGAACTTCATGCTCGTCGACTCGGTGCTGGAGGAGCCCAACGTGGCGAACTACGTCTTCGGCGAGGCCGAAGGATCGTTCCTGATGGGCGTCCTCGCGGGACGGCTGACCGAGATGGAGTTCTCGGCCGGGGCCGGCTCGACGGACACCGACGACGCGACCGTCGGGTTCGTGGGCGGCGTCGACAGCCCCGTCATCCGCGAGTTCCAAGCGGGCTACGAGGCCGGCGTCGAACACGTTTCCGGCGATATCGAGGTCGTCACGAGCTACGTCGGCAGCTATGCGGACCCGTCAGGCGGACAGGAAGCCGCCCTCTCGATGTATCAGAACGGCGCAGATATCGTCTACCACGCCGCGGGCGCGACGGGTGTCGGCGTGTTCCAGGCAGCCCAGGAGGAGGAGCGGTTCGCCTTCGGCGTCGACCTCGATCAGTCGATCACCGAAGAGCAGTTCTCCGACGTCATTCTCGCCTCGATGGTGAAGCGTGTCGACACCGCGGTGTACGAATCCGTCCGAAACGTCGTCAACGACGACCACCAGGGCGGGGAGATCATCACCCTCGGGCTCGAGTCCAACGGTGTCGAATGCGTGTACGGCGACGAGATCGGTGATGACGTTCCCGACGAGGTCATCGCGGACGTCAACGATGCCCGCGAAGCGATCATCGCCGACGAGATCGACGTGCCGACCGAGCCGTCGGACGACTGACCGGCACAGCCGATCCCGAACCCGCGATCGAAACCGAGCGGACGAGCGGATCGAGCGAGGTCCGTCGTCCCGTCCGGCGTGAGACGGGGCGGCGCTGACGCGCTCTGGACGCTCTCATCGTCGCGTCCGCCTCTCATCACCGCGCTTGAATCCGCGTGTTTTTATCGCTCCCCGGAAACGATTCGGTGAATGAACCCAGCGGTTCACCTCGACGATATCACGAAGCGATTCCCTGGGGTCGTTGCCAACGACGAGGTCGATCTCGTCGTCGATCACGGCAGCGTTCACGCTCTTCTCGGCGAGAACGGTGCGGGAAAGACGACGTTGATGAATGTACTATACGGCCTCTACGAGCCGACCGAAGGCCTCGTGCGTATCGACGGGGAGCCACAGTCGTTCGCCTCGCCTCGCGACGCCATCGACGCCGGTATCGGTATGATCCACCAGCATTTCATGCTCGTCGGTCCAATGACCGTCTGGGAGAACGTCGTCCTCGGTAACGAGCCGACTACATGGAGGGGGCTCCGGGTCGATGAGGACGCTGCTCGACGAGCGGTCCGCGATCTCAGCGAGCGCTACGGGTTCGACGTGGACCCGGACGCGAGGGTCGAAGACGTCTCCGTCGGCGTCCAGCAGCGCGTCGAGATCCTGAAGGCGCTCTACCGCGGGACCGACGTTCTGATCCTCGACGAGCCCACGGCGGTGCTCACCCCACAGGAAGTCGAGGAGCTATACGGCGTCTTCGAGGAGCTCACCGACCAGGGCAAAACGATCATCTTCATCTCGCACAAGCTGAGCGAGGCGCTCCGCGCCGCCGACGACGTCACCGTCCTCCGGGACGGAGTCAACGTTGGAACCGTCAGCACGGACGCGGTAACGCGCGAAGAGTTGGCCGAGATGATGGTCGGTCGCGAGGTGTTGATGGAGCCCGCGACGTCACCGCGGGAGCCAGGTGACTGTGTGCTCGGCGTCGACGAACTGTGTGCGGAAGACGACCGCGGCGTCGAGGTCGTCTCCGACGTTACCTTCGATATCCGCGCGGGAGAGGTGTTGGGGATCGCCGGCGTCGACGGCAACGGCCAGTCGCAACTCGTCGAAACCATCACCGGACTTCGGGAAGCGACCGGAGGGGAGATAACCTATCTAGGCGCATCCATCGACGGCATGAGCCGAAAGGAGCGTATCGACCGTGGGATGGCGTACATCCCCGAGGACCGCCACCAGCGAGGGTTGGTGATGCCGTACGACCTGACTCAAAACGCGCTCCTGGGTAGTCAACACGATGCCCGGTTCGCGAACAGGGGACGGATCGACTGGGACGCCGCCGAGGACCACGCCGATCGGATCGTCGAGGAGTACGACGTTCGTCCACCGAATCGGGAGTCGACCGCCGAATCGTTCTCGGGCGGGAACCAGCAGAAGTTCATCGTCGGTCGGGAGCTCGAACGCGACCCCGAACTCGTCGTCGCGATGCACCCCACCCGCGGAGTGGACATCGGGTCAACGGAGTTCCTGCACGACCGTATTTTGGAGCTTCGCGCGGAGGGGAAAGCCGTGCTCCTCCTCTCCTCGAAGCTCGACGAGGTACAGGGGCTCTCCGACCGGTTGGCGGTCATGCACGAAGGAGAGTTCACGGGTGTCGTCGACCCTGCCATGGTGACCGAAGAGCAGCTCGGTCTGCTGATGGCCGGCGAACGGATCGACGCCGACGTGTCAGGGGCAACGATACACGACAACGGAACCGGCGGCACTACCCCGGCCGACGCCGGTAGCGACGAGGTGGATGCGTGAGTCGAGCGAGTTCGATCAGGCGATCGGTTCGCGAGTTCCTCCGGACGCTCGTCGGACTCTCGATCGCGGAACGGATCCTCATCAGCGCCGCGGCGCTGATGCTGTCGGTCGTCGTCGGCTTCCTGATCGTGCTCGTCTCCGGACGGGTCGCCTCCTGTGGCACGGCCGCTTGGACGATGCCGGTGACGGGGATGGGGTTCTGTTACGACCCGTTCCAGGTGTACGCCGTCCTGTTCAACGGCGCGCTCGGGTACCCGTTCTTGATAGGTGAGCCCGGGATCATCGACCCCACGTGGAGCCCGTACAACCTCTCGCTCGGCCTGACGCTCTCGGAGACGACGCTGCTAGTCTTTACCGGCCTCTCGGTCGCGGTCGCGTTCCGTGCCGGGCTTTTCAACATCGGGACGCAGGGACAGCTCGTGGTTGGCGGGCTGACGACGGCGCTGGTCGTCATCTTCGTCGCCCCGTTCCTCCCCGAGAGCGGCCTCGGTGCTGGGTTGCTGATCGTGCTCGGTCTCGCCGCTGGTGCACTCGGCGGCGGGTTCTGGGGAGCGATCCCCGGCGCGCTGAAGGCATACGCAGATGCCAACGAGGTGATCACGACGATCATGCTCAACTTCATCGCGGCGAACATCGCCTACGTACTCGTCTTGGAGGTGTTCCGCGCCGAGGGCAGCTCCGTCGTCGCCACGCAGTACGTACCCGACCACGCCCGGATCTCGCCGTGGCTGTTCCCGTCGGGCAGCGATTTCGCGGAGCTTGCGCTGATCATCGGCGTCCTGTTTATTCTCGGGCTCTACTACCTCATTGAGCACACCTCCTTCGGGTACGACCTCCGTACGAGCGGTATTCAGCCGTTAGCGGCCGAGTACGGGGGTGTGAACGCGAAGCTAACGACGGTCCGAGCGATGACCGTCTCCGGGGCCCTCGGGGGGATCGGCGGATCGATATGGGTGCTGATGGCAGAGGGCCGGTGGCTTGAGTCCGTCCCCGACCTCGGGTTCGACGGGATCGCCGTGTCCATTCTCGCCGGGAACAACCCGTTAGGGGTGTTCCCTGCCGCGTTCCTCTTCGGCCTGTTGAAGGGAGGGGCGCTGGAGATCGGCTTCCGAACGGACGTGCCGACCGAACTCGTCGGCGTGCTTCGCGGGCTCATCATCCTCTTCGTCGCCATGCCGGAGTTCTTCCGAATGATCGGCAAGTACGTCGGCATCGAGGCGAACGGTGGCGGGGGGAACGGAACGACGAACGACGGTGGGGGGGACGGAGACGGCGGGGGGGACGGAACGACGAACGACGGTGGGGAGGACGGAGACGGCGGGGACGGAACGACGAACGGCGGCTCTGGAACGAGGACGGACGGTGCCACATCGTCCGGTTCGACCCCTGACGGGACCGCCAGAGCCGATGGAGGTGACGCGGATGTATAACCCACTGACCGACCGCACCATCCCGATACTCGACGATCTGATCGAATCCGACTACGTCAGATCCCTCGTCGTGGGGACCGTTCTCGCACTTTCGTCACTCGGCATCCTCGGGCTCGTTTTCCCCGATTCCGTGGCCGGCGACCTCGCACGGATCGTGTTCAGCGGGAGCACCGCCGCGTCGACGTCGCGGATCGCCGCCCCGATCGTGCTCGCGGCGCTCGGCGGTATCTTCGCCGAGAAGTCCGGCGTCATCAACATCGGGTTGGAGGGGCTGTTGATCATCTCCGCGTTCGTCTCGGTGTACGTCGCCACCGTCGTCGGCGTAGGATCCACGCTGTTCGGAGTGCCCGCGGTCTGGGTCGGTTTCCTCGGTGGCGTCGTCGCATCGACGCTGCTCGCCGGGGTGTTCGGGATCGTCTGTATCGAGTTCAAGGCGGACCAGATCATCGCCGGGCTCGCGGTCTGGCTCATCGCACTGGGGCTCGCGCCGTTCATGTCGACCGTCTTCTTCGGCGGCGTCAACACCCCGAACCTCGGCGCACGGGTGAGCTGGCACTACTCGGTGGTCCTGGTCGTCGTCGCGACCGTCCTCTCCTGGTGGGGCCTGAATCGGACCGCGTTCGGGAAGCACCTTCGCGCGGCCGGCGAGAACCCGAAGGCGCTCGACACCGTCGGCGTTTCGGTCTCGCGGGTCCGTCACGTTGGGGTGCTCCTCTCTGGGATCCTCTCTGGGATCGGCGGCTCCGCGCTCGCACTCTCGATCGGCCAGTTCGTCGGTGCCGGTCAGACGATGGTACAAGGCAAGGGGTTCATCGCCATCGTGGCGTACCTGTTCGGCAACTACAACCCGGTGGGCGCACTCAGCGCCGGCGTGCTGTTCGCCGGCCTGGAAGCGACCCAGATCCGATTACAACAGCTCGGCTACGGCGTTCCTGACACGCTGGTCCAGACGATCCCGTACGTCGTCGTCATCCTCGTGCTCGCGTTGGTCGGTCGGACGAGGCTCCCCGCAGCGGCCGGCGAACACTACGAAACGGAGGAATGAGGCGTCTGCGGGAGGGATAGCGACGGTATACGGTGGGTCGCGGCGGCGTCCCCGAGCGACCTCGTGTCCGGACGGTGACCGGTTCGACAGCGGGGGAAACGGTGGTTCCGTTGTCTCGGTTGCGACCGAAACGGGAGTAAAGAGTTTTGCCGCCGGCGTCACGACCGGCAGGGTATGAGCAGTTACGAGTACGACGTCGTCGTGGCGGGCGCGGGGACCGCCGGGTGTTACGCCGCGGCGACGATCGCGAACGAGGGCCTCGACGTCGTCATCGTCGAACGAAAGGACGCCGACGAGGCCGGGCACATCGCCTGCGGGGACGCGCTGAAGGGGGCGGACTCGTTCCCCGAGGCGATCCCGAAATCCCAGCTGGAGCCGGCGTTCACCAACACGGGCGTCGACCACGGTCGGTTCGAGATCCCCCAGGAGGACACCGTCCTCGAGATCCCCGTGCCGGGGGAGCTCGCGGTGATCGACCGCTGGGAGTACGGCCGCCGGATCATCGACGGCGCGGAGCGGGCCGGCGTGACGTTCCACTACGACACCGTCATCAACGACGTCGTGCAGGACGACCGCGGGCGGGTGACCGGGCTGCGGGCCGTCCGTCGCGGAGAGCCGCGGACGTACGAGGCGGACGTCGTCATCGACGGCGCGGGGTCGCTGTCGCTGCTGCAGGACAAAGCCGACTTCGAGGGGACGACGTTCGACACGAACGTCCGGTACTCGCAGTTCTGCTCGGCGTACCGCGAGATCGTCGAGGTGCCAGAGCCCGTCGAGTGGGACGACGCCCTGGTGTTCAAGCCGACGGAGCGGGCCGCCGGCTACCTCTGGTACTTCCCGCGGACGAGCACGGAGATCAACGCCGGGCTCGGCTTCCAGATGAACGAGGAGCCGATGAAGCTCGTCGAGTCGCTCAAACGCGACCTCCGGGACCGCCCCGAGTTCGCCGGCGCGGAGGTGCGCGACAAGCTCGGCGCCGCCCTGCCGACCCGTCGCCCGTACGACTCCGCGGTCGCGCCCGGCTACATGGCGGTCGGCGACGCGGCCGGCCACGTCAACCCGACGACCGGCGGCGGCATCGCGGGCGCGGCGTACGCCGGCCAGTACGCGGGCGAACAGGCGGTGAAGGCGATAAGCGACGGCGACGTCAGCGAGGAGAACCTCTGGCGCTACAACGAGCGCGTGATGGATCACTACGGCGGCCGATACGCGGGTCTCGACGTGTACAACGTGCTCTCGACGGCCGTCGACGTCGACGACCTGATGGGTCTGCTCGCGGCGCTCCCGGGCGAGAAGCTCGCCGAGGCGCTGTACGAGGGGTCGACGTCGATGTCGTTCGGCCTCAAGCTGAAGTGTGCGGTCAAGAGCTTCGGGTACTGGGGCACGATCCGGGACTTCTACCGGACGAAGACGCTCGCCGAGGAGCTCATCGACCACTACGGGTCCTACCCGACGAGCCCCGCCGCCATGGCCAACTGGACGGGCGAGCGGGACGCGATCATGGACCGGATCTACGAGACGACCGGCGCGGACCCCAAGTACTGACGCGCCGATTCAGGAGTCACGCCGGCGCGATCACTGCCGCGCGGTCACGTCGAACGGCGGCTCCGCCTCGGGCGGGAGCGGCGTCTCGTACGCCGCGCCGTCGGTCGCCGCCGCGAACTCCTCGCGGGCGCGCGACAGGGTCTCGGGGTCGGCCATGAGTTCGCAGGCGGTCCCCCCGAGCACCGTCGCGGCGAAGAGCATCCCCTTCCGGGCGAAGTCGCCGTTCGCGGCGACGACCTGCCAGGAGTGGCCGGGCGTCCCGACGGGCCACGTCGCCGCGGTGAACTGCCCGGTCGGGGCGATGTGGCTCACGTCGCCGACCTCCGTCGACCCGCCCGACGTCTCCTCCTCGCCGAACGGCGGGACCGGCTCCCCGTACAGCGCGTGGTCCGCGACCGCCTCGCGGACGTCCTTCGGAAGTCCGTCGAGCTCCGCCTGGCGGTTGCTCTCGGAGACGGTGTCGAGGAGGTCGCGGGCGAACGCCCGGTCGTCGTCGTCGTAGTCGACCGGCCCCGCCGCGCGCATGTGCTTCCAGATCACGTCGGTCACCGTCCGATTCGCGAGGTAGGGGTAACACCCGGAGAGGAACCGTTCCTCGACGGTCGTCTGGGTCATCGTCGCCGCCCCGTCGGCGATGTCGCGGAGCCAGTCGGTGTTGCGCTCGACCTCCGCGCGGGTCGGCGCGCGGACGAAGTACCACACCGACGCCTCCGCGGGCACGACGTTGGGCGCGTCGCCCCCGTTCGTGATCGCGTAGTGCATCCGCGCGCCGTCGCTGACGTGTTCGCGCATGAACTCGACGCCGACGTTCATCAGCTCGACGCCGTCGAGGGCGCTCCGGCCGGAGTCGGGCGACCCGCCCGCGTGTGCGGACTCGCCGTGAAACGTGAACTCGATCGAATCGAGCGCGTTCGAACTCCCGATCCGCGGGGTGTTCAGGTCGCCCGGGTGCCACGTCAGCGCCGCGTCCAGGTCGTCGAAGACGCCGGCGCGAGCCATGTACGTCTTCCCGACGAGCGTCTCCTCGGCGGGACAGCCGTAGTAGCGGACCGTCCCCTCGATCCCGCCCGCGTCGATCGCGTCCCGCACCGCGAGGGCGGCCCCGAACACCGCCACGCCGAAGAGGTTGTGCCCGCAGCCGTGTCCCGGCCCTCCCGCCTCGATCGGATCGCGCTCGGCACTGACGGACTGTGACAGCCCGGGGAGCGCGTCGTACTCGCCGAGCAGACCGATCGTCGGGTCGCCCTCGCCGTACGTCGCGACGAACGCCGTCGGCATCCCGCCGACCCCCGTCTCGACCGCGAAGCCCGCCTCCCGGAGGGCCTCGATGAGCACCGCCGCGGAGTCGTGTTCGTGGAGCCCGAGCTCCGGGGTCTCCCAGATGCGTCGGGACAGGTCGTACAGTCGCTCCCGGTTCGATTCGACCGTCTCGGCCGCCGTCGATGTGTGGGTCATGATCGTGGGCTCCGGTGGCGAACCCGAGACGGGCGGACCCGATAGCCGTTCCGGCCGGGGCGGGATACGCCGGGGATCGGCCGGGGCGGGATACACCGGGGATCGGCCGGGGTAGAACAGGTGCGGGCGGGAGAACGGAACGAACGGACGAAACGGGGAACGAGCAGAGCGGGGAACGGGCAGAGCGAGGAACGAGGAGCGGAGGATGACGCCGTGGGCGATCAGTCCCAGGTGACCCACAGCAGGAACGCGAGCGCGACCGTCTGGAACGCGTGGACGACGATGTTCGCGCGCCACGCCAACGGGGGCATGTCCGTCGCGAACCACGCCGCCAACACCGGGTGGTAGAGGTAGAAGTACAGCGAGAGCGCGTTCTGTGCGAGCAGCACGGTCCCGAACACCGCGAGGCCGAGCGCGTGTTTCGACCGGAACGACCGGTAGTTTCGCGCCCAGATCCACGTCAGCGCGAGCAACATCACGAGGTTCATCGCGACGCTGATGCGCGCGACGTCTATCCAGTCGATCATTCGCCTCTCGCCTCCGCGTGTGTCGTGTCCGTCATAGTGGTACCTCCTCCGCGATCTCCTCGATGAGGTCCCAGTTGTGTTGTGCGCCCTCCGTCGGGTAGTACACCGCGCCGTAGCCGTCGCCGGTCCGTTCGACGACCCCGTGATCCCGCAGCACGTCGAGGTGGTGCCGGATCGTCGTGTAGTCGAGGTCCAACGTCTCGGCCAACTGGTTCGCGTTCCGTGGACGGTCGTCGACCGCCCGCAGGATACGGACGCGATTCGGCCCACCCCGGGTACCGGTCAAAACGTACCACAGGACGGCCTCCATGGAGTGACACACGGTCGCGGACCGCCTAAAGATTCCGTCATCGGAGAGCGGGACGACAGCGTGAGAGAGGACGACAGCGTGAGAGGGGACGACACCGTATCGCGAACCCGTTATCCGACGTGGACGGCGCCGAGCATGCCGACGCCGACGTGCGGGGTACAGGCGTACAGCTGGACGCCGGGGTCCTCGAAGGTGACCGCGAACGTCTCGCCGTCGTCGTCGACGGCCTCGCCGCTGCTGAA
>LFFM01000385.1_pt1 | contig 30408 bp, 31 predicted proteins | sample 643131 | NCBI WGS metagenome assembly LFFM01 (sample SAMN03777445, study PRJNA286221) | soda lake metagenome | biome: soda lake; feature: Kulunda steppe; material: water; isolation source: sample Tc-Br brine of Tanatar trona crystallizer | place: Russia: Kulunda steppe | collected 2011-07
CGTCGGCCTCCTTGCGGGCACGGTCAGCGGCGAGTTCGCGGTCGATGTCGTCCTCGACGTACGACATCGACTCCACGGTGACGACGTTGCCGCCGCCGGGATCGACCACCATCACCTCCTCGCCCTCCTCGATGGTGCCCTCGATGGAGCGCGCGGAGTAGTACGGATTGAAGCCGCCCCCCTCCAGTTTCACTTGCCCGCCGCGGGTCGTGACGGTCTCCGTGACCGTGCCGAGTTTCCCTTTCAGCGACTCCCGGTCGCTCGTCTGTTGTTGGCCCTTCCCGCCGTAGAAGTCGAACTCGTGGTAGCCGTAGAAGGCGATGAGCCCGAACACGAGGGTGAACACGGCCATCAGCACGGTGAGCAGCGTCCCGGCGACGCCGAGCGTCGCCAACAGCAGCCCGGCGAGTCCGGCCCCGATGAGCGCGATGCCGACGACGATGAAGTTCGCCCCGGGTGCCAGCGCCTCGGCCATCGAGAGCAGCAGCCCCGCGGTCAACAGAAGCAGGGGGAGCGTCTCGGGGCCGAACAGGCCCACCTGCAGGAGCACGTCCATGTCCATCCGTACGGCTCCGACGTGAATAAGTTGTGGCACGGTTTTCGACCGCGCGCCGTCACGCACGGCCGAGGAAGCCGGGAGCGTCGACTCAGAAGCCGAACACGAACGTCCCGACCGTGATGGCGACGCCGAGCGCGACGAAGACGGCGTGTTCGAGCGTGACGTCGCCCGGCTCGATCGGCTCGTCCTCGGGGGTCGCGGTGTCCTCCGTCACCCCGTCGGGGCCGACGTCGTCGATGCCGAACTTCCACTCCCGGTCGTCGCCGTCGTCGGTGGCGTTACCCCCGATGGTGGTGGCGACACCGTCCGGTTCGGGGTCGTCCGGAGCCGTCGGATCGGCCCGGTCGTCGGAATCATCCACGGCCGCCGGATCGGCTCGATCATCGGAATCATCCACGGCCGCCGGATCGGCTCGATCGTCGGCGCCGTCCTCGGGTGTCATAACGGAAGTACGTCCCTCGCTTTTAAATCGCTGGCGGGTACGTCAACGCGGCGGTCGGGGAGCTCAACGGGAGCCGATCACCGGGGACGGTCGGTCCCCGTGACGTCGCCGTCGTAGACGATGCCCCGCTCGCCGTCCACGGTGACGACGGTTCCGTCGGCGACGGCGTCCGGAAGTTCGGTGCCCGAGACCATCGGGACGCCGAGTTCGCGTGCGACGACCGCGGGGTAGCCCGTCATGCCCGGGCGGGCGTCGACGATGCCGGCGATCCGGTCGAGATCCCCCTCGAACTCCGCGTCGAAGCCGTCGCCGAGCGCGACGACGACGCCGTCGGGCAGCGACGAGAGGTCGCCGTCCGCGATCCGGTGGGCCGGTCCCGCCGCCCGGCCGGAGACCGTCCCCTTCCCCGTCGCGAGCGTCTCGGCGGCGACGTGGACCTTCAGGGTGTTCGTCGTGTTCGTCCCCTCCAGCTCGGTCATCATCCCGGAGAGGACGACGATGGTGTCCCCGGAGGTCGCGGCGTCGGCGTCGAGCGCCGCGTCGACGGCGTTGTCGAGGACCGACTCCATGTCCGGCGCGTACCCGGTCGTGATCGGCTGGACGCCCCACGAGAGCGCGAGCTGTCGGCGGACGCGGTCGTTCGGCGTCGTCGTCACGATCGGCACTCCCGGCCGGAACATGGCCGTCTTGCGGGCGGTGTAGCCGGACTCGGAGACCGCGATGATCGCGGCCGCGCCGATGTCGCGCGAGAGATAGCGCGCGGACCGGGCCAACGCCTCGGTTCGGGATCCCTCGTCCGCGGCCGGCACGCGCTGCTCGCGCGTCTCGGCGTACTCCGGGCTCGCTTCGATCTGCCGGACGATCCGGTCCATCGTCTCGACGACGGTGACGGGATGGTCGCCGATGGCGGTCTCGCCCGACAGCATCACCGCGTCGGTGCCGTCGAGGACCGCGTTGGCGACGTCCGAGGCCTCCGCGCGGGTCGGCCGGCGCGAACGGACCATCGAGTCGAGCATCTCCGTCGCCGTGATGACGGGAACGCCCGCGTTCACACACTTGCGGATGATCCGCTTCTGAATCACGGGGACGTCCTCCAAGGGACACTCGACGCCGAGGTCGCCGCGGGCGACCATCACGCCGTCGGCGGCAGTGATGATCCCGTCGAGGTTCTCCACCGCGCCGGCCCGTTCGATCTTTGCGATCACGGGAACGTCGCCGTCGCCGTACTCCTCCAGCCGGTCCGCGATCCGGTAGACGTCGTCGGCGTCGCGGACGAAGGAGGCGGCGACGAAGTCGGCCCCGGCGCGCGCCGCCAGCCGGAGCTCGTTCTCGTCGGCGGGCGTGATCAGGTCGACGTCGATGGCGACGCCCGGGAGATTCACGCCCTTGCGCGAGCCGAGCCGGCCGCCCGTGACCACGGCGGCGACCACGTCGTCGCCGTCGACGCGCTCGACGCGACACTCGATCCGGCCGTCGTCGAGCAGGATCGTGTCCTCGGGGCCCGCCGCGGCGATGGAGTGGGTGAGCCCGACTACCTCCGGCGTCGCCGCGTCTCCCTCGCGAAAGGTGACCGTCATGTCCTCCTCGAGGGCGATCGGCTCGTCGATCTCGGCGGTGCGGACCTCCGGCCCCTTCAGGTCGACCATCACCGCGAGCGGGTCGTCGACCGCGTCATCGACGGCACGGATCCGTTCGATGACGTCCTCGCGGTGGGCGGTCGTCCCGTGGCTGGCGTTGAGCCGTGCGACCGACATCCCCGCCTCCGCCAGGTCGCGTATCGTATCCCGGTCGTCCGACGCCGGACCGAGCGTACAGACGATCTTGGCGTTTCTCATGCCTCCGGATTCGACGGACCGGCTCAAAAAGGCACACGGTTGAGTCGCTCCCGAGTGAACGTTCGATCGGGTTCCGTCCTTCGAGCGGGATTTCACCCTTTGATCGGAGGATGGCCTTCAGCGAGCGTCGGCGAGCACGCGGGGCCGGACGGTCGGAGCCGCGGAGTCGTGTCCGACGCTTCCCGGGCCGCCTCGTCCGCTAGCGCTTAGTCGCGTCGCGCTCACCCCACTGCATGCACACGCTCGTCTGTGACGCCTGCAGGGCGTCAGTTCCGTACCCCCCGTCGCCCGGGTCGCCGCGTGATCTCCCCGCGCCACGCTGTGACTGCGGGGAGCCGAGATGGTTCGAGACGCCCGCGGACCGGCTCGACGCGTTCACCTGGCCCGCCGACCTCGACGCGCGGATGTGGGCGTTCGCCGAGCTGCTTCCCGTCGAGCCGCCGACCGAGGGGCTGCCGACCGCGGCCGGCGGAACGCCGCTCGTCAGGACGCCCCTCGTCGACGAGTACGCGGGCGCCCGGGTCTCCGTCGTCGACGAGGGGCGCAACCCGACCGGCTCGTTCAAGGATCGCGGGAGCGCCGTCGGGGTCACCCTGGCGGCCGCCGCGGGCGCGGACGCCGTCGGCACCGTCTCACACGGCAACATGGCGATGTCGACCGCCGCGTTCGCCGCGGGCGCCGGGCTGGACTGCGTGGTCTGTGTTCCCGCCGACGTGCCGGCGGAACGACTCCGGAACATCGCCCGGTTCGACCCGCGGATCCTCCGGGTGGAGGGTGACTACGGGCGGCTCTATCACGAAGCGCTGGCGGTCGGTCACGAGCACGGCGTCCCTTTCATCAACTCCGACACGCCGGGGCGGGTCGCCGGTCAGAAAACGACCGTGCTCGAGGCGCTCGCCCGGTTTCGAGATCGAACCGGAGGCGACCTGCCGGACGCCGTCGTGTTACCCGTCTCCTCGGGTGGACATGCTTCGGGCGCCGTGAAGGCGCTTCGCGAGCTCCGTGCGGCCGGCCTCCTCGATGAGGAGACGCTTCCGCGGCTTCATCTCGTGCAGGCGGCCGCCTGCGCGCCGATCGCCGAGGCGGACGAACGGGGCGTGGAGCGCGTCGAACGCGTCGAGCGCGGCGAGACGATCGCCTACTCCATCGCGAATCCGGACCCGCCGAGCGGGACCCGCGTACTCCGTGGGGTCCGCGAAACCGGCGGCTCCGTGGTCGCCGTCGACGACGACGCGATCCGGGAGGCGGGTCGTCGTCTCGCGTCGGCGGGGGTCACGGCGGAGTCGTCCTCGGCGACGACGCTGGCCGGCGTGCGGGTTCTGGCCCGACGCGGCGCGGTCACGGCCGACGAGGACGTCCTCTGTGTCGTCACCGGATCGGGTTTTAAAGAACGCCTCGACGACGAAACCGGAGGCGACGAAACCGGAGACGGCCCGAACGATTCCGGGAAGGAGGGACGATCCGTCGCGCTTGTGGATCTCGGAGACTTCCTCTGAGACCGGCCGTGGCCCCCGTCGATCGGCGAGTAACCGACTTCATGTCTCTCGGAATATATAAGTCGTCCCCTCACGAGGAGTCAGTACATGTGTTCGTACGGCGAGTCGGCCGACGCCGGAGCGTCGACGTTCGCGTTCCTCGGCAGCGACGTCAGGCTCCGGATCCTCGATTCGCTGTACGAACGAACCGTCGAGCCGGGGCCGATGGCGGACGCCGCATCGTATTCGACGATCCGCGCTGACGCCGGCGTCGAGGACAGCGGCCGGTTCAGCTACCATCTCGACAAGCTCACCGGCCGGTTCGTCGCGAAACACGACGACGGGTACCGTCTCAGAGAGCCCGGACGAGAGGTCGTTCGCATCCGGCGGACGGGCGTCCTCTCGGACGATCTCGACGTCGAGTTCGAGCCGGTCGAGGCGGCGTGTTACCGATGTGATGAGCGGGTGGAGGTCGGCTACGAGCACGGCCACCTCCTGACGCGGTGTCCGGCATGTGAGGGACTGCTCGACCACGACCTGGCGCCGGAGGGAATGCTCACGGCGCTGGCGTACCCGCCGTCCGGCGTCGACGCGACCGACCTGGAGACCGCCTTTCGACGCGCGCACCGTCGGGCGGAACACCGCGTGGTGATGATGGGAAGCGGCTTCTGCCCGCGGTGTGGAAGCGACGTGGCCGTCACCGGGGAACCGTGCCGTGGCGACGCGAGCGACGCCGACGGCGGGAGCCACTGTACGGCCTGTAGCCTCTCGCATCCGGGATTCGTCGAGCTCGCGTGCGAGCGGTGCGGAACGCTCCGGCTCACCCACCCGCTACAGGCCGTCCTCGACCGCGACCCCGTCGCGCGGCTCCTCGCGGAACGGAGCGTCGACCCCGGTTGGGAGCGGTTCGCGGAGCTGATGCAGTGGCCGGTGAGCGTCCAGGACGATCGGATCGAGTTCGAAGCGCCCGACGGAAGCGTACTCGCCGTCTCGGAGGGCCTCGAGATCGATCACGGCACGTCCGCGCTGGCCGAGTAACCGCCTCGGGGCCGAGCCCCGTGGCACTCGCCTTTCCCGGCCGACAACCCGAACGGCTACAGCACCTTCGTGCCGGGCGAGGCGTCCTCGTGCGTGGTGAGAAGGTCCGCCTCGTCGCCGGCCGCAAGCACCATGCCGTTCGACTCGACGCCGAACAGCTCGGCCCGCTCCATGTTCGCCAAGACGATCACCTTCGTCCCCGGCAGCGTCTCGACGTCGTGGAGCTGCTTGAGCCCCGCGACGATGGTGCGCGTCTCGACGCCGAGGTCGACGCGGAGCTCGACGAGGTCGTCGGCGCCCTCGATCCCCTCGGCCGCCTCGATCCGGCCGACCCGAACGTCGAGGTCCTGGAACTGCTCGAAGCTGATGCGGTCGTCGTTGATCGGGTCGATGTCGCTCATGTCGCCGTGGTCGTGCGGATCGTCGGCGGCGCCACTTCCTTCGTCGTCGGACTCCTCGTCCGGGTCGTCGTCGCGCTCGTCGTCGGGTTTCTCCTCGTCTGCCTCCGCGGCGGCGACCCGCTCCTCGAGCTTCGCGTTCAGCTCCTCGACGCGCTCGTCGGGCACCTTCTCGAACAGCTCGGTCGGCTCGGAGAGCTCGCCCGCCGGGCCCTCCGTGGCGGCCTCGACGGTCACGTCGTGGACCGATCCCGGTTCGCCGAGCTGGTCCCAGAGCCGCTCGCACTTCCCGGGGGCGATGGGCTCGAAGAGCACGGCGATCGCCTTCGCGATCGCGACGCAGTCGTGGATCACCTGCGCGGCCGCTTCGGGCTCCTCGTCGACGAGCTTCCACGGCTCGTTGCGCTGGATGTACTCGTTGCCGAAGCGTGCGAGCCGGACCGTCGCGTCGCCGACCGCGCGGATCGAGTAGTCGTTGACCGCAGCCTCGACGTCCGCGACCGCCTCGTCGATCCGCTCCGCGACCGTCTCGCCCGTCGCGTCGACCGCCGGGAGGTCCTCGTCGTTGCGGTACGCGAACAGAAGCGACCGGTAGAGGAAGTTGCCGACGGTCCCCACGAGTTCGGTGTTGACGCGGTCGCGGAACTTCTCCCACGAGAAGTCGACGTCCTGTTGGAACCCGCCGTTGGTCGCGAGGTAGTAACGCAGCGGGTCGGGATGGAAGCCCTCGTCGAGGTACTCGTCGGCCCAGACGGCCCGATCGCGGCTCGTCGAGAACCCCTTGCCGCCGAGGGTGACGAAGCCGCTCGCCATCACCGCGCGCGGCTCCGCGTGGTCCGTCGCCTCCAGCATCGCGGGCCAGAAGATCGTGTGGTGCTGGATGATGTCGCGGCCGATGACGTGGACTATCTCGCCGCCCTCCGGATGGGCCTCGCTCGCACCCTCCCTCCAGGCGGCCTCCCAGTCGAAGACGTCGGCGCCGACGCGCTCGGTGTACTGTTTCGTCGAGGAGATGTACTCGATCGGGGCGTCGACCCAGACGTATAGCACGAGGTCGGTCTCCTCGACGTCGTCGCCGGGATAGTCGATCCCCCAGTCCATGTCGCGGGTGATACACCAGTCCTGAAGGCCCCGTTCGATCCACTCCCGCGGCTGGTTGCGGGCGTTCGAGGTGCCCTCCAGCCGGTCGAGGAACGCCGAGAGGTAGTCGGCGAACTCGGAGACGGCGAAGAACTTGTGCGTGCGCTCGCGGTACTCGGCGGGGTTACCGGTGATCGTCGAGACCGGGTCCTCGATCTCGCCCGGCTCGAGGTGGCGCTGGCAGCCCTCGTCACACTCGTCGCCGCGGGCGTGGGCGCCGCAGTACGGGCAGTCGCCCTCGACGTAGCGGTCCGGGAGGAACTGGTCGTCGACCGGGTCGTACGCGACCATTATCTCCTTTTCGTAGACGTGGCCGCGCTCGTCGAGCTCGCGGACCAGCTCCCGAGTGACCTCGGCGTTCGTCTCGTCGTGGGTGTGACCGTAGTTGTCGAACGCGACGTTGAATCGCGGGAAGGTCTCGGCGTACGTCTCGTGCCAGTCGAGCGCGAACGCCTTCGGCGAGACCCCCGCCTTTTCGGCGTTGACGGCGACGGGCGTCCCGTGCATGTCGGACCCGGAGACGAACGCCGTCTCCTGGCCGAGTCGTTCGAGCGCGCGGGCAAAGACGTCGCCGCCGACGTACGTCCGGAGGTGACCGATGTGCAGGTCGCCGTTCGCGTACGGCAGCCCGCAGGTCACCACCGTCGGCGCGTCGGTGGGGAACTCGTCGTGGCTCATGCGTACGTATGTGCTCGGGAATCCGGGCCAAAAGCCCGCTGGTTTCCGGGCCGACCCGTCGGGGTCGGTCGCCACCGTTGCCCGTCGGTCGGCGGTCGATCGTCGGTCGTCCGATCAGGGCTCGGTCGGCCGTTCGATCCGAGTCGTGAGCCGGTCCGCGTCGAGCCGATAGAAGCCGAACCCGACCTGCCCCGTCGGCTCACCGAAGACGTCGACGATCGGGATCCGACCCACCCGTTCGAGCCCCGCTATCGTCTCGTCGGCGACGGCGTCGTCCATCGTCGACACGAGCCGCCCGGCCGCGACGACGCTTCGCCAGCGTCCGTCCCGCTCGTCGTGGACCACGAACGTGACGCCGCGGTCGAGGAGGTCGGTCTTCTCACGGTCGCCCGCGGCCGCGAGCCGGAAATAAAAGGCCTCATCGACCGGATCGTACCCGTACGATACCGGGATCGAGTGCGGCGGGTCGTCGCCGGGGGTCGACAGCGAGAGGACGCCGGTCCCCGCACGTCCGAGAAGCTCGTCCCGTTCCTCGTCGGTCATCGAGACCGCGTCGCTCGTGTCCATAGCTGTTCGTTCGAACGGAAGCGATATATAACTCGGCACGGCCGCCTCGAAGCGCGCGCAACGACGCCGGGCCAGGTCGGCGTCACATCCGGCGATCGGAGCGGAGCCGGTCAGAGCAGCTCCCGCACGATCGCCGCCGCCTCCGGCGCCGTCGGCGCGAGCACGTACACGATCGGCTCGACGCCGACGGCGCCGGTCTGATAGACGACCAGCGTGTCGGCCGCCCGCGAGTTCGACGCCACGGCCGAGTCCGGACCCGAGAGCGCGTCATAAACCGCGTTTCGGACCGCCTCGCCGGTTGGCGCCTCCGCGTCGAACGCGACCGTCGGGTGGGACGCCGCGAGCGTCTCGACGAGGTCGGAATCGTACCGCAGGTTCACGGCCGCTCTGGCGGACGTGCCGGCCTCACGGGCGGCGAGCAGCACGGTGGCGACGTGCTCGCTCACGCCGAACTCGGGCTCGCCGGGGACCATCGCCCGCCCCTTCACGTCGACGAGGCGGCCGGGAACGCCGGCGACGTCGTCGATCGTCTCCGCGTCCGACAGACATTCGACGACGTTCGCGCCGACGTTCGGGATCAGCCCCGCGAAGCCGGAGGCGTTCGTCAGCGCCCGGAGCCCGCGCCGGACCGACGCGAGGGTCGTCTCGCGCTCGCGAAGCCCGCTGTCGGGGTCGTGGACCGAAAACCGGACGTCGGCGTCGGCGAGCGCGGGCATCGCCTCCTCGTGAAGCTCCGCGAGCAGGTCGCCCTCCTCCAACCGACGGATCAGTACCTCGATCTCGACGAGCGCGGCGACGGGGGTCAGGTCTCCCTCGGCGAGCCCCTCGCCGACCCGTTCGACGAGCGTCCGTACCCGTTCGTCGGCGACGACGCGCTCGTTGCGCGCGACGTCGCCGTGGGCGTACTTCGAGACGGCCGACTGCGAGATGCCGAGCGCGTCCGCGACCTCCCGCTGCGTGAAGCCGCGTCCGCGGAGGTCCTCCGCCAACATCGACCGCACCGTCGGAAGGAACTCGTCGACGACGACCTCCTCGATGAATCGCATCAGCGCTCCTCCGTCGCCTCCGATCTCCGGCTCCCGTCCGCCTCCGTCGGCGGCCCCTCGTCGTCGTCGGCGAACTCCGGATCCTCACCGATGCGCGAAGCCTGCGGCCCGTCCTGGTCCTGATACTTCGAGCCGCGCTCGGCGCCGTAGGGGCGGTCGGCGGGCGACGTCAACTCGGTGAAGGTGAGCTGGGAGACGCGCATCCCGGGCGAGAGCGCGACCGGCGCGGTGCCGAGGTTGGAGAGCTCGAGGGTGATCTGACCCTGATACCCGGGATCGGCCAGCCCGGCCGTGGCGTGCACCACGATCGCGAGCCGACCGAGCGAGGAGCGCCCCTCGACGTGGGCGACGAGGTCGTCGGGGATCGCCACGCGCTCCTTCGTCGTTCCCAGCACGAAGTCGCCGGGGTGGAGGATGAACTCGTCGCCGACGGGCACGTGCGTCTCCGTCACGTACTCGCCGACCTCGTCGGATTCCGTCGGGTGGATGCAGGGGATGTTGGTTCGCTGGAACTCCAGGAAGCGCTCCCCGAGCCGTAAATCGACGCTGGCGGGCTGAACCTGCTGGTCGACGTCGTCGAGGGGCTCGATTGCCAGGTCCCCGTCCGCGAGCCGGGCGAGGATGTCGGCGTCCGACAGTATCATGACGGGAGACGGGAACGGACGGGGTTAAAAGCTCTCGAAACCGACGCGGACGGCAGCGCCTACGTTCCGAGCCCGATCAGGTCGAACGGGTAGCCGTTGTCGTTGTCGTCGGCCTGCTCGTACACGACGCGAGCGGCCGCAACGTCCTGGATCGCGAGACCGGTCGAGTCGAAGACGGTGACGCCGGTGACGCCATCCGACCCGTCTCCGGCGCCGTCGCCGTCCGTTCCGGTTCCGTCCCCGTCGCCGCCCGTCTCGGTGCCGCTCGCCCCGACGCGGCCGGCGCGGTTGCCGACGACGATCTCGCCGATCTCACCGTAGATGTCGTCGTCGGTCAGCGTTCCAGCGGCGTACGGGACGTTGATCTCGCCGGAGTGGGTACACTGCTCGTGGTCGTCGATGACGATCGTGGCGTCAAGCAGCAGCTCATCGGTCAGCTCGTGTTTCCCCTCGGCGTCCGCGCCCATCGCGTTGACGTGGGTGTGTTCGCCGACGTCGTCGGGACCGACGATCGGGCCCTCGACGGGCGTCACCGTCGAGAGCACGTCGCAGTGGCCGGCCTCCGAGATGGTGCCGGCGCGAACGTCGAATCGGTCCTCGAAGGCGTCGATGAACCGGGTGACGCGGTCCTCGTCGAGGTCGCTCACGACGACCTCCTCGATCTCCCGAACCTCGGCGATCGCCTCCAGCTGTGTGTACGACTGAACGCCGGCGCCGACGATGCCGAGCGAGGTCGCGTCCGGGATCGCGAGGTGGTCGGTCGCGACGGCGGCGGCCGCGCCCGTGCGCTTCATCGTCAGCTCCGTCCCGTCCATGATCGCGAGCGGGAACGCGGTCTCGGGGTCGGAGTAGATCATCGTCCCCATCACCGTCGGAAGGCCGTGGTCGGTCGGGTTGTCGGTGTGAACGTTCACCCACTTGATCCCGGCCGCGTCCCACGCCTCCTCGCCCGCGGCGTCCTCGGATCCCACTCGCATGTACGCGGGCATCGACCGGAAGTCGCCGTTGTACGCGGGCAGGTCGATGTACGACTTCGGCGGCATCTGTGCGTCACCGCGCTCGTAGGCGGTGAACGCGCCCGCGACCGCCTCGATGACGCGGTCCATCCGCGCGTTCTCGTCGACGTCGTCGGCGTTCAAAAGCAGCGTCTGCATGTCGCAAAATGTTCCGGTCGAGTATTTAACGTCTGCTAACCGTTTCCGCGACTGCCGTTCGGCGGATTCGACGAAAAAGATGAACGCGTTCGGTCGGGAGGCGGTTCGGGAAGCTGCGGATCCTGGGTCGGAGGGATGTGAGTCCTACCGGAACGTCACATCATGCCGCCCATGCCGCCGCCCATGCCGCCCATGCCGCCGCCGGGCGCGCCGCCCTCGTCGTCGTCGCCGGAGGTGGAGAGGTCGCCCGCGGCGATGATGTCGTCGATCTTCAGGACGAGGTTGGCGGCCTCGGTCGCGGAGGCGATCGCCTGCTCCTTGGCGTGGGCCGTCTCGACGACGCCCGCCTCGAAGGTGTCCTCGACCTCGCCGGTGAAGACGTTGAGGCCGGCGTTCTCGTCGCCCGCGTCGTGGGCCGCGCGGAGGTCGACGAGCAGGTCGATGGAGTCGAGCCCGGCGTTCTCGGCGAGCACGCGCGGGATCAGCTCCAGGGAGTCGGCGAACGCCTCGACGGCGAGCTGCTCGCGGCCGGAGACGGAGTCCGCGTAGTCGCGGAGCCGGCGTGCGAGCTCGACCTCGATGGCGCCGCCGCCGGGGAGCGTGCGACCGTCGGAGACGGTCGTGGCGACGACGTCGATCGCGTCGTTGACGCCGCGCTCGAGTTCGTCGACGACGTGCTCGGTGGAGCCGTAAAGCAGCAGGGTGACGCCGTGGGCGTCCTCACCCTCGACGTAAAAGAGCTCCTCGGCCTCGTCGCGCTCGATCGATCCGACGGCGAGGTCCTCGGACGTGAGCGAGTCGAGGTCGGTGACGATCTTCGTGTCGAGGATGTTCTTTAGGAACTTGAGGTCGGATTTCTTCGTGCGGCGGATCGCCAGGATGCCCTCCTTCGCGAGGTAGTGCTGGGCGAGGTCGTCGATCCCCTTCTGACAGAAGACGACGTCGGCGCCGCTTTCGACGATCAGGTCGACCTTCTCGCGGAGCTGTTGTTCCTCCTGGTCGAGGAACTTCTGGAGCTGGTCGGGTGACTCGACGTTGACCGCGGTGTCGACGTCGGTCTCCTCGACCTCGATCGGGTCGTTGAGAAGGAGGACGTTCGCCTCCTCGAAGTCGGTCGGCATGTCGTCGTGGACCGGATCCTTGTCGATGACGGCACCCGAGAGCAGCTTGGACTCGGCGGCCGAGCGACCCGTCCGGGTCTCGATCTTGAGGTTCTGGAGGTCGACGACGTGGGACCCGTCGTCGGCCTCGACGGTGACGCTCTGGATCGCGCGGACGACCAGGTCGGCGAGCGCCTCCTTCTCGAGTTCGGCGCCCTTGCCCGTCATCGAGGTCTCGGCGACGCTTTTGAGCGTCTCCGTGTCCTCGGGGTCGACATCGTGGGCGAGCTCGTCGACCTGCTCGCGGGCGTACTCGCTCGCGAGGTGGAAGCCCTTGATGACCGCCGTCGGGTGGATGTCCTGTTCGAGGAGGTCCTCGGCGTTCTTCAGAAGCTCCCCCGCGATGGCGACGGCGCTCGTCGTGCCGTCGCCGGCCTCGTCCTCCTGTGTCTCGGCGACCTCGACGATCATCTCGGCCGTCGGGTTGTCGATGTCCATCTCCTGGAGGATGGTCACGCCGTCGTTCGTGATGGTGACGTCTCCCATCGAGTCGACGAGCATCTTGTCCATCCCTTTCGGTCCGAGCGTGGACCGTACCGCCTCGGCCACGCCGCGGGCCGCGGAGATGTTGTACTCCTGCGCGTCCTTGTCCTTGACGCGCTGGGCGTCCTCGCCCATGATTATCATCGGCTGACCTTGCTGCATTCGCTGGCTCATACAGCGTTCGATTGTTTGTGATTCTATATAAATATTTCGTTGGCGAGCGAACCGGTCCGACCACGTCGGCCGAGGATCGGAACAGCTCGATCGGGAGAAGGCGGCCCCGAATCGGCCAATTCATGCTGGTAGTTAACATTCGCCTCGACCCAGGAGAGAGCGTGCTTCCGACGTCGTTTATATGTTGAGTGGGTGGTCGACGGCGACGCAGCCGGCGACGGCGTGGTCGACGCGATCGCCACACTCGACGGTCGCGATTCGTCGTGGCGGGTCGAAGAACGGTTCAAAAGGGAGGACTTCGCGAGCGGCGCTCGGGGTCGATCACTCGTCGAGTTCGGACGGGTGAGCGAGATACTCCGAATCGATCTCGTCCATCGACGGCTCCGGCGGTTCGTCGGCGGCCTGGAGCTCCCGTTCGTTGAGGCGGCTCTCCAGCTGGCGGCGCTTGTTCCTACCCTTCCGCTCGCGACCTGATTTCGTGTCTGGCATCGTCATCCCTGTTAACTATTCCCATGCATAAGAAGATTGTGTCCGTGAGCCGAAACGAGCGTGGCGGAGCCGACCCGACGGCTCGGCGTCGGTCGGACCACGACCGGATCACGGGCGCGTCGCTGGGAGGTCGAACGTCGAAGAAGCGCCAGGAGAGGGATTTGAACCCCCGATCCCGGAAGGGAACACGCTTTCCAGGCGTGCGCCTTACCACTCGGCCATCCTGGCTCACGTTGAGGTAATCCGCTGGGACTGTTAAGTCCTTCTTTTCGCCACCCGATGTTCGGCGACGTAGGTGAGACCGCCGGCAGCGAGGGCGACGACGGCGGCGACGCCGAACAGCAACGCGTACGGAAACGGGAGGTCGCCGCCGAAAAGCAGGTATCCCTGTGCGAGCACGAGGAACGCGAAGCCGCCGACGAGCCCCCACAGCGCCGCGGACTTCGCGCGGTTCCGCGGGGTGGCCGGCACGCCGGGGGGAGCAGACGAATCGGACGGATCCGACGAATCGGACGGACCCGATAAATCCGACGAATCGGACGGGTCGGTGTCGGCCTCGGCCCGCGACATCCGGCTACTCCATCGTCGCGACCGCCTCGATCTCGACGCCGACGCCCTTCGGCAGCGCGCCGGCCTGCACCGCCGACCGTGCGGGCGGCTCCGCCTCGAAGTAGGTGGCGTACGTCTCGTTCATCTCGTCGAAGTCGTCGATGTCGGCGAGAAAGACCGTCGTCTTGAGCACGTCCTCGGACCCCACGCCGGCCTCCGCCAGCACCGCGAGGAGGTTGTCGAGCGCCCGCTCGGTCTGTTCGGCGATCGACGCGTCGCGCAGGAGCTCCCCGTCGGGGGTGAGCGGGATCTGCCCCGCCGTGAACACGAGGTCGCCGGTCGTCGTCGCCTGGCTGTACGCGCCGACCGCGTCGGGCGCGTCGTCGGTGTGGACGATCTCCTTCATGGACGGACCTGCTTCGTGGGAGTACTTAATTGTGTGCGGAACCGGCCACCGCCATGGGCATCCTCCGTCGGTTCGTCCGCAAGTGGATCGTGGGGCGGCTGCTGTTGCGCAACCCCGTCGTCTTCGCCGTCGTCTGGATCCTCTCGCGGCTCCACCGTGGCCGCAAACTGGCCCGGACGGTGCCGCTCGCCACGCACCACGGCGGCGACCGGATCGGCGCGGACTTCCTCGACCGCAGCGGGATGGTGGAGCCGACCGCGTCCGCGCCGGCCGGCGTCGTCGCGACACTCGACGGGTTCGCCCGTCCGACGGACGTGAATGGCGGCGGAGACGGCGACGGCGGAGACGACGGCGGAGACGACGGCGGCGGACACGATGGCGACGATGCGGGAGCGCACCCTGAGCCGTTCGATCCTGAAGCCGTCCACCCGTCGGTCCGCGAGTGCTGTGTGCGAACCGCGAGCTACCGCACCGTCCGGCGCGTCAGGTGGCGGCGCGGACTCCGGCTCGCCGGTCGGCTCGTCGCCCGTGTCACCCGCCACGTTGATCAGCTGACGGCACCGCCGGACGGCGCGGGCTGGCGTCGAATCCACGGTCGGTTCGTCGCGGTCGGGATCGACGGAAGCGACGAGGACCCGCGAGAGGACGTTCGAGGGGGGGTTCGAACCGACGACGCCGGCGACGTGGCCTCGCTGGGGCTCTACGGCACCCACGTCGCCGCACCCGACGACGAACGGCTCCTGAACGCCGCGTTTCCGCTTCCCGGCTGCACCCTGTCGGCCGTGGCGCGCCCGCGTCACGTCGACGATCGGCCGAGCGGACGGTTCGAGCGGGTTCGCGGCGCGCTCGGACGGGTCGGCGTCGGTCGGATCGGTCGCCGAAACGCCGACGACGCGGCGGACGGCACCGGCATCGAGTGGACGACCGGCGGGGACGGTCACCCGGGCGTCTACCTCCGGCTTCCGGCGATCGCGTTGAAGCTCCCCGTCGCCGCACGCCTCCGGCTCGTCCCGTCCCCGTCCGGCGAGGACGACGAGGTCGCCGGCACGGGCGAGATACGGCTCTACGGCCTCCGGCTGGTGCGGGTCGACCACCGCGCCGTTCCGGAGTGAGTTCGGGCGGCGGCGGGACGGAGAGCCGGCGGCGACGTGACCGGAGTCACGGGAGCGTGGCGACGTCGGGCCGGATCACACGTTTATAAAAGTCCGACGGCCGTCTCCGGCGTATGGTCGGTTCGCTCATCGCGACGGCGTTCTGGGCGATGTTGCCCGCGTACGTGCCGAACAACTTCGCCGTGCTCGCCGGGGGCGGCCGCCCCATCGACGGCGGCCGCGAGTGGAACGGGAGTCGCGTACTCGGCGACGGGAAGACGTGGCGCGGCACCGCGATCGGAACCGCCGCGGGCTTCCTGCTCGCGCTCGCGCTCAACGCGCTCAACGGACCCGTGAGCGGCGCGCTCGGCGTCGGGCTTCCGGTCTTCGAGCTGCACGCCGCGTTCGCGCTCGCGCTCGGTGCGATGCTCGGAGACATCGGCGCCTCCTTCATCAAGCGGCGCTCCGGCCGGGAACGCGGTGCCGCCTTTCCCGGACTGGATCAGCTGGATTTCGTCGTGGGCGCGCTCGTCGCCGCCCTCGTCGTCGCCCCCGGCTGGACGCTCGCCACCTTCACCCTCCCCGTGCTGCTCGTCGTGCTCGTGATGACGCCGGCGTTGCACGTGATAACGAACGTCGCCGCGTACAAGCTCGGGCTGAAGAACGAGCCGTGGTGAACGGGCGCTCATCCGACGCGGAGCCGCGAGCGTCTGACGTAAGAACTAATGTCCGATCCCCGTTGATCGAGGTATGGGCATCATGAGCAAGATCCTCGGCGGGGGAGGCGACCGGTCGGTCGACGATTACGTCGAACTCGACATGGACGACTTCGCCGAGGCGACGGCGGAGACGGGAATGACCGTACACATCGCGGAGATCGGCGACCAGAGCGACGTCATCCCGATCAAGGACGCCGTCTACGACGGCGACTTCGTCATCGCGGACATCACCCGACACTCGACGTCGGACAGAACGGTCGAACACATCATCGACGAGCTGCGCCAGGTCGCCCGGGAGGTCGACGGCGACATCGTCCAGAAGGGCGACGACCAGATCGTGATCGTTCCCACGGGCGTCCGCATCTCCAGACAGAAGCTCTCGTAGCGGGATTTTCGGGGCACCGGACCGGGATCGTCGGCGATGTCGCGTGCCGACCCCGGAACCACACAATATATGCCGCTCTCGCGCTCACGTCCACCCGAATGGACGAGCCGGTCCTGCTCACGGGCGCGGGCGGACGGGTGGGTCAGGCCATCCTCCGCGGCATCGGCGACGACTACGAGTGGCGACTCCTCGACCGCGAGCCGCTGCCGGCGGCGAAGGTTCCCGCGGGCGTCACCGACGCCGACCGGTTCGTCGCGGACATCACCGACCCGAGCGGGGTGCGCGAGGCGATGCGCGACGTCGGCGCCGTCATCCACCTCGCGGGCGACCCGCGGAAGACGGCCCCGTGGGAGTCCGTCATCCGGAACAACATCGACGGCACGCAGGTGGTGATGCGTGCGGCCGCCGAGGCCGGCGTGAAGAAGCTCGCGTTCGCCTCCTCGAACCACGCGGTCGGCGGCTACGAGACGGACGACCGGCTCCCCGACCTCTACCGGACCGACGACGACTATCGGCTGGACGGGAGCGAGCTCCCCCGTCCGGGTAACCTCTACGGCGTCTCGAAGGCGACCGGCGAGTTTCTCGGCCGATACTACCACGACGAGTACGGCATGGGCGTCGTCTGCGTCCGCATCGGCAACCTCACAAAGGACCATCCGCCGCGGGAGTACGAGCGCGGCCAGGCGATGTGGCTCTCACATCGCGACTGTGCACATCTCTTCGACCGGTGTCTGCAGGCCGACTACGGCTTCGAGATCGTCTACGGCATCTCCGATAACGACCGGAAGTACTACTCCATCGACCGCGCCCGCGAAGTCCTCGGATACGACCCGCGGGACAACTCCGCGAACTACACCTTCGAGGGCGAGCCGAAACCGGGGACCGACGCGGACGTTCCAACGGACGGCGCCTGAGCGATACCGGACCCGCCGACCGTTCGTGACCGACTCGGCTCAGGGCACGTGCCAGATCCCGCGGTCGACGTCGAGCCACTCGCCGACGACCACGTGCGGGAGCGCGACGACGCAGACGAAGATGGTGTAGAAGGCGACGAGCCCGGGCAGCAGCATGCCCCCGGCCAGCGGGTTCGGCGCGACGACCCACAGCGCAGCGGCGACGAGCGCCGTCGCGAGCGCGCCGATCACGAGCACGCCCCAGGCGACGACGACGGAGAGTCCGTCCTCACGGGCGGGCATCGACCGCTGCACGAGGATGCTTCGGCCGGACTGCCGCAGCGAGTACCACAACGGGAAATAGAGACCGATGGCAATCACCACGGGGACGAACGCGAAGAAGGCGACGAGCAGCAGCGTTTCGCCCGCGTCACGCAGCCACGACGTGGAGAGGCCGCCGGTCGCGAATCCGCCGCCGAGGTGAGCGAGAACCGCAACCGCGTACGCGCCCCCGAGGACGGTCGCAACCAGGTCCGGATTCGTCGCCGCGGGGCCGACCAACTGGCCGTCGAAGACGGTCAGCATGTAGCCGGTGAACGAGTAGAAGGTCTCCGTCCAGAAGACGAGGGGGACGATCATCACGGCGCCGCCGCGGACGAGCGCGGCGAGCGCACGCTGGGGGCGCGAGACGAGGTGGTCGCTGCCGACGATCGCGTCCATCACCCGGAGGTCGCCGTGGCCACCCTTGGCGACGGCCGTGCCGAACGCCAGGACGAGCGCCGGCAGCGGCGCGACGACGAAGAGTCCGATGAAGCCGATGACGAAGGCGACGTAAAGCGCCACGTAGCGCGCGCCGAACGGCACCCCGCGTCGGCGGAGGTTGCTAAAGTGCTCGTAGCCGCCGTGCGGGAGGTTCAACGCGACCATGCCGACGAGATAGGCGATCATCTGCGTTTGGAGGGTCGGCTCCACTCCGGTTGCAAAGAGCGCGGCGAACGCGATCGTTAACGCGAGCAGCGCGCCCCGTGAGACGTCGATCGCTATCTGCTCCGGCTCGCTGGCGATCCGACGTCCGACGGCGCCCACGGTCGGCGTCGATGAGGACATATCTATCCATACGAGTGGACGACGGGTAGCCCCTCGCCGTCACTCGACGGGTTTTGAAAAGGGCGGGTGCGGCGACGCCGAGCCGACGACGGTGGCGTTGGATCGATGACGGCGACGCCGGGCCGACGACGGTGGCGTTGGATCGATGACGGCGACGCCGGGCCGATGGCGGCGGCGCCGTGGGTCGGTGCGGTCCGTCGTGGTCCGCCGGCTCCGGCGTGGTCCGTGCCCGTTAAGCGTCCGTAGCTCCCGGGGACGGACGTGAGCGATCCCGACCAGTCATCCTCGCCCCTGCCGCCCCGTTCGGCGCTCGCCGACGTCGACGCGGTCGCCGCCCATCGGGACGAACTCGTCGCCGAGGTCCGCGACCACGCCGGACGCATGGCCTACGAGCTCGCGAAGCTACAGGGGGGCGACTACGGCCGACGGGAGTTCGAGACGCCGGGCGGCACGTGGACGGTCAAACACGAGGCGGGCGGACTGGATTTTCTGCTGTTCTCGCCGACGAGCGGGTCGGACGTCTACGTCGTCTCGACGAAACAGCCGCCGGAGCCGGACGCGCTCGCGACGGGGCTCGCCGACTATCCGAACCTCGTCGCGGCGTGGAACGACTACGTCGAGTCGCTGTCGGGCGTCCTCGACGAGGTGACGACCGACTTCCCGCAGCCAGCCTCGACCGCCGACGCCGTCGCCGAACGCGATCGCGTTCTCGACGCGATCCGCGACGCGTGTTCGGTCATCGCGGGCGAGGTGTACCGGTACGAGAACGACGACTACGGCACCTTCACCGCCCGCGTCGACGGCGACCGATGGGAGCTTAAATGGGACGAGGGAGCCGTCTCCTACCTCCGCGTCGGGGGATCGACCGGATTCTACCTGCTCTCGCAGTACGAGGCGCCGTCGGCCGCCGACGTCCGCGAGTACGCCGAACGCTTCCCGGGATTCGTCCGGGCGTACAACGAGTTCGTCGACGAGCTGGAAAGCGACCTGGAGCACGTCGAGCTCGGCTGAACGCGGGCCGTTTCGGGTGGAGCGCGGCGGTCGGGCCGTTTCGAGTGGAGCGCGGCGGTCGGGCCGTTTCAGATGGGCTTTTGTACCCCGCACACACAGACCCGGCCATGGCAGACCATTCACACGAGTCGGACCCGGACGCCCGCGTGACCGCTCCGATGCAGGAGTTCGGCGGCCGCGAGGTCGGCATCGGCGCCGCCGTCCTCCTCGTCGGGTTAGTGATCGCGTACGGCATCCCGACGCTGCTGACGCTCTGAAACACGACGGCACGTCGAAACGTCATCCGAGGCGCAACGTCACTTCCATCTCCTCGACGTCGGCCGCATAGTACCGCTCAAGCAGCGCTTTTTCGTCGGGAAACGACGTCGTCTCGACCGTCCGCGTCGGGACGGTGGCGACGACCGGCGACGTCTCGAACGGATACGGATCGACCCGATAGGCGTGCCCCCCGAGCGGCGTCGCCGTCAGCGTCGCGTCCGGCCGTCCGGGCGTCGTCGGAGCGTGGGACACCTCGATCGGGTCGCCGACGTCATGCTCGTTCGCACCGTGGACGTCGTGGTCGTCCGGCCCATCGACGTCCTGGTCGTCCGGCCCATCGACGGCAGATTTGCGCGTCGGCGTCGCACAGATCCGCAGCGAGAGTGCATCGAGCGCCCCCAAAAGCCGATAGTTTCGCCAGAGCCGCGGGTCGCGGTCGGTCCCCGCGCCGAATTCGGATGGCGGTCGACCGGCGTCGCGGAGCTCGTGCAAGAGGGCGACATCGTCCGCGGAGAGGCGGTCGTCCGCGTCGTCCTCGCGGAGCGCGGTCGCGAGCGATCGTTGGCGTCGCTCCTCGCGCTTGACGAATCCACGGAACGCGCGGGGTGTGTCGGGCCAGGACGGCGAGAGGCCGTAGCGCCGGCGACGAAGCCCCGCGCCGTGTAACGAGACGAGCAGCCCCGCGTACGGGTCCGCGCGAGCGACCGCGTCGATCCCCCGCCGATAGAGCCGCATCCAGCGGGCGGGGGACAGCTCGTGAAAGTCCCGCGGCGTGCCGTCCGGGCCGAGTCGCGGCCGGCGGTCCCGTGGCAACCACCCGTCGTCGTGGGCGTGAACCGCGAGCCGCACCGCCGCCCGCGGCTCGGGTGGCTCGAAGCCCGAACCGCCCCACGCCTCCGCGAACCGCCCGGCCAGCGCGGCGTGATCCGGCTGCGTCACGAACCGGATCCGGTCGTCCGTGGCCGCAAGTATCATGACCTCCCGTCGAACGAAGAAGGATAAAAAGGTACGTGCCGAACGGGGACGAAAACGCGACGACACGCGCGAGCAGTGCGTCGCGAATCGGCGCCGCGAATCGGCGCGGACCGGAGCCCCGAACCGACGCCGTTATCGCGGATACCAGGCGAGCGGATGGTCGGCGACGAGGTCGACGCCGACGGGCTGGTCGAGTTTGAACTCCTCGACGTGGTTGTGCAGGCAGTGGACCGACTCGCCGGACTCCAGTTCGACCCGGTAGATGAACGAGGGGCCGACGTACTGTCTGGAGACGACGATGCCGTCGGCGACCTCCGCGTCCGCGGGCGTCGCTCGGAGGTCGTCCGGCCGAACGAGCACGTCGACGGGCGCGCCGTCGTAGACCGTGTCGTATCCCTCCAGCGTCGCCGCGTTGAACCGGCCGACGCCCGTCTCGACTTTGCCCTCGCGGAGGTGACCCTTGAGGAACGACGCCCGCCCGAGGAAGGAGGCGACGAACTTGGACTCGGGGCGCTCGAAGACCTCCTCGGGGCGGCCGACCTGCTCGATCCGACCGTCGTTCATGACGGCGACGCGGTCGGAGATGGAAAGCGCTTCCTCCTGGTCGTGGGTGACCGACACGGCCGTGACCCCGGCCTCCTTGAGGATCCGGCGAACCTCCTCGCGCATCTCCACGCGGAGCCGCACGTCGAGGTTCGAGAAGGGCTCGTCGAGCAACAACACCTCGGGCTCCGGCGCGAGCGACCGCGCGAGCGCAACGCGCTGTTTCTGCCCGCCCGAGAGCTGTTCCGGCTTCTTGTCGCCGTGTTCGGGCATGTTGACCAGATCGAGCAGCTCGTCGACGCGCTCCTCGGTCGCCGTCACGTCGTCGTCGAGCCCGAAGGCGATGTTCTCCCTGACGCTCAGATGCGGGAACAGCGCGAAGTTCTGGAAAACGATGCCGGCGTCGCGGCGCTCGGGAGGGACGAAGACGTCGTCGCCGGCGACCCGCTCGCCGCCGAGGACGATGGTTCCCTCGCTCGGCTCCTCCAGCCCGGCGATCATCCGCAGCATGGTCGTCTTCCCGCAGCCGGACGGCCCGAGAAACGTCAACAGCTCGCCCCGCTTGACCTCGAGGGAGAGCCGCTCGACCGCCGTCTCCGCGCCGAACCGCTTGCTGACGGCGTCCAGCGTGAGAACCGATCCCTCCGGGGCGGACGCCGTGCTCCGACGCGTTCGATCCCGCGGTCGAATCGTTCCTGAAGCGTCCGTCTGAGCCATCGGTGGGATCGGGCGCCGGTCAAGCCGGCGTCCCGTGGTCACCTCGACATATTTTAGGAACGCCTAAAAGGATGTCGTTCCCTCGCACCCGCCGGGAACGGCGGCGAATCATCTACCGACCCTGACGGGTGCGAGCGCGACGGGTATGAGCGCGACGGACGCGAACGCGACGAAACGCTGACTCAGGCGAGCTCGCGCTCGATGACGCCGCGAAGCTCGCGCACCGCTTCGGTGCCGACCGTCACCGACTCCTCCCCGACGATCAATGAGAGCGTTCCGTCCGTGGTGACGTCGCCGAGCCGGTGGACCGGCAAGTCGCCCGCGAGGTCTGCAACCGCGTCGGGATCCGTCGTCTGGACGACGAGACGACCGGGCGTCTCCTCGAAGGCGGCGACGTGGTCGGGGAGCGTCACGGCCGCGCCGGCGTCACCGTCGATCAGCTCCGCAAGCGCGACGGCGAGCCCGCCGTCGCTCACGTCGTGGGTCGCGAGCGTTCCGTCGTGACGCGCGATCCGTGCGAGCGTCGCGATCACGCTCGCCGGGTCGTCCGGAAGCTCGGGGAACCGGTCGCTCCCGCCGGCCGTCGCGAGGTACGCGGAGCCGCCGAGCGCGCCACCGGAGTCGCCGACGAGCAGCAGCTCGGAATCCTCGGCGCGGGCGGCGTCGAGCGCGGCCGGCGGGGCGTCGTAGCCCCGCGTGGTGCCGAGCAGGGCAAGCGTCGGCGTCGGCGGGATCGGCCCCGCGACGCTGTCGTTGTACAGCGAGACGTTGCCGCCGACGACCGGCGTATCGAGCGCCACACAGGCATCGGCGAGCCCGTCGACGATTCCCGTGAAGCCGCCGTAGACGTCCGGCTTCTCGGGATTACCGCCGTTCAGACAGTCGACGGCTGCGAGCGGAACCGCGCCCTTCGCCGCGAGGTTCGTCGCGTTCTCGACGGCGACCGCGCGGGCTCCGTCGTACGGCGCGACGTCCGTCCAGTTCGGGTTCGCGCCCGTCGAGAGCGCGAGACCGACGCCGACGTCGCCGGGGTCGTCACCCTCGTCGATCGGCTGGTCGGAATCCGCGCCGGAATCCCTGGCGGCGTCGGCCGCCTCCCGGATCGCGATGATCGCCGCGTCGTCGCCGGGTTTGAGCGCCGTTCGCGTGCCGACCTCGTGATCGTACTGGCGGTAGATCCACCGTTTGCTCGCCGTCGAGGGGTCGGCGACGACCCCTTCGAACGCCTCCTCGAGGGGCGGGTCGGGACGGTTCCGCTCGGGGGTCGGCGGCGCCGTCGCGTCGAGGTCGTTCATCGGCGCCCCCTCCGCGAGGAAGTCGGCGTCGACGTCGACGACGACCTCGCCGTCGAACGTGCAGACGTAGTTGCCCTCCGTCACCTCGCCGATGACCGAACAGCCGAGGTCGAACCGATCGGCCAGCGCCCGCACGCGGTCGACGTCCTCGGGCGTGACCTCGTAACACATCCGCTCCTGGCTCTCGGCGAGCAGGATCTCCAGCGCGTTCATGTTCGGCTCCCGCTGGTGGACCGCGTTCAGGTCGATCTCGGCGCCGAGCCCGCCCTTCGCGACCAGCTCGGAGGAGGCGCCGCCGAGCCCGGCCGCGCCGAGGTCGCGCGCGGAGCGCACGAGGTCCTCGTCGAGCAGGGCCTCGTTGCACTCGATCAGCCGCTTTTCGGCGTAGGGGTCACCGACCTGCACCGCGGGTCGGTCCTCCGTCTCGGCGTCCTCCGCGAGGTCCTCGCTCGCGAAGGAGGCGCCGCCGAGCCCGTCCCGGCCGGTCGCGTTGCCGACGAGGACGAGCTCGTTGCCCGGCCGCCGTGCGGTCGCCGTCACGAGTCGGTCCTCGTTCGTCAGCCCGACGCAGGCGACGTTGACGAGCGGATTCCCCTCGTAGCCCTCGTGGAAGGCGACGCTGCCGCCGACGGTCGGGACGCCGATGCAGTTGCCGTAGTGGGAGATCCCCTCGACGACGCCCTCGAAGAGGTATCGGGAGTGTTCGCGGTCGAACGCGCCGAAGTACAGCGAGTCGAGCAGGGCGATCGGATACGCGCCCATCGACATCGTGTCGCGGACGATGCCGCCGACGCCCGTCGCGGCCCCGTCGAACGGGTCGACGTAGGAGGGATGGTTGTGGCTCTCGATGCCGAAAGTGACGTAGACGTCGCCGTAGTCGTCGGCGTCGCGCTCGGCGGCGGGGAGATCGGCGGCGTCGGGGTGGGGCAGCGCCAGCACGGCCGCGTCGTCGCCGGGGCCGACGACGACGGCGTCGCCCTCGCTCTCGAAGGCCGACAGCAGCGGGCGCGAGGAGCGATACGCACAGTGCTCGCTCCAGAGGTTTTCGAACAGCTCCGCCTCCGCGGGCGTCGGCTCCCGGCCGAGCTCCGCGACGACGAGCTCGTGGTCCGTCTCGGGCAGGCTCATTCACTTACGTGGTTACCTCGGCCACTCTAATGCTTTTCCATACCCACGTTCGTGATCATGTTCGATCGCATGGCCCTTCCGTGAGGTTCGATCGGAGGAATTCCTCGCGGGTCGGTCGGACGGTTACACGAACACGAGCGCGGCGCCGTAGACGACGAGTGCCCCGATCGCGCCGACGGCGAGGGATTTCGTGTTCAGCCGCACGGCCCGTTTGCGGTCGGCATCGAGCGCGGCCTGGTTCGTGATCTCGTGGGTCCCTTCGCCGACGTCGAAGACGCCGACGCCCGCGAAGCCGACGCAGAACCGCTCCCGATACTGGAGATAGCCCATCGCCGCGCCGTAGAGGGGAAACATGGTGAAAAGCAGCGTCCACAGCGGCCAGCCGACGGCGAGGATCGCGGCGACGAGCACGATCGCCCCGAGGAGGGAGGCGATCCCGAGGAGGAGCCGCTTCCGCTGCTCGGCGGGACCGATGTTGCAGACGCCGGGTTGATACTCCATGGGCTGACCTTGTGCGCTATCCCTCAAAAACGGTTCGAGCCGATCCAGCCGTCGGATCGGCCCAACCGTCCAGCTGGCCCTCCGCGGCGTCGGCGACGTGGCGACGAACGAACGGAAACCGAACGCGACGGAACCGCCGGGTGGATAAATTAAAACGGTTGCCCGTCGACCGTTCGGTGTGAAACGGATCCAGCTCGGTAACACCGTCTTCGAGGGCGAAAACGACGTCTACCTACTCGACGGCGAGACGACCGCACTCGTCGACGTCGGCGTGGCGATCCCGTCGGTCCGCGCCGAGCTCGACGCCGGACTCGCGGAACACGGCATCGAGCCGGCGGGCGTGGACGTCATCGTCCTCACGCACTGGCACCCGGACCACGCCGGCCTCGCCGGTGACCTCCAGGCCGAAAGCGGCGCCGACGTCTACGTCCACGAGGCCGACGCCGCGATCGTCGACGGCTCCGAGCCGCCGTTCATGTCGGATCGGAACGCCCAGCGCGAGACGTTCGATCGCTGGGGGATCCCGGCGGGACCGCGCGAGGAGTTAACGACGTTCTTCACGGAGGTTTCGACCGAGCTGAGCGGTCGACCCGCCGAGGTGACGACCATCAGCGACGGCGACCGGATCCGCGCCGGCGGCGTCGAACTGGAGGCGCTACACCTGCCCGGCCACACCGCCGGGCTGACCGCGTTCGCGTTCGATCCACGAACCGTTCCGGATCACGAGCCGGTCGCGGGAGCGGACGCGACCGAGGAGGCGTTCACCGGTGACGCGATCCTCCCACGATACACGCCGAACGTGGGGGGCGCGGACGTCCGCGTCGAGGCGCCCTTGGCGGCGTACGCCGAGAGTCTCGCGCGCGTCGTCGACCGCGACTTCGATGCCGCCCACCCCGGTCACCGCGAACGGATCGACGAGCCGAGCCGCCGAGCCGCCGAGATCCTCGATCATCACCGGCATCGAACCCGACGGGTCGTGGACGTGCTCGCCGCGGCCCGGGACGACGGGTCCGTCGCGTCTGCCGGGGAGGACGGACGCAGGAAGCGGGACGCGCTCACTCCGTGGGAGGTCTCCGCCGAGCTGTTCGGGGAGCTGCACGCGATCCATATCCTCCACGGCCCCGGCGAGGCGTTCGCCCATCTCGACCATCTCGACTCGGCGGACGTGGTCGAGCGCGACGGCACCCGCTACCGCCTCGTCAACCCCGACCGTGACCTCGGCGAGCTGTTCCCGACGACCGCGCTCGACGACGAGGTCGACGGCGCGAACGCCTGAGCGGCGTCGAGAGACCGATCGCGCCGGCGGAGCCGACGGGAGCGATGCGCTGCGAAGCTTTTTATGCCGGTCGACGTATATATCCATGGATCATGAAGAAACTCATCAACGAGCCGGGTGACGTCGTCGACGAGATGCTCGACGGGATGGTGGCGGCACACCCGAACTACGTACGGCGGTTGGACGGGCTGGAGGTGCTCGTCCGTGCGGACGCGCCAGTCGACGGAAAGGTCGGGATCGTCTCCGGGGGCGGGAGCGGCCACGAGCCGACTCACGCGGGCTACCTCGGCGAGGGGCTGCTCGACGGCGCGGCAGCCGGCGAGATGTTCACGTCGCCGACGGCCGACCAGCTCGGCGAGATGATCGGCGCGTGTGACGGCGGTGAGGGCGTCCTCTGCGTGGTGAAAAACTACGAGGGCGACGTGATGAACTTCGACACCGGCGCGGAGATGGCCGCCATGGAGGACGTCGAGGTCGAGCAGGTCGTCGTCGACGACGACGTCGCCGTCGAGGACTCCCTGTACACGAGCGGCCGGCGCGGCGTCTGCGGGACGATCCTCGTCCACAAGGTCGCGGGCGCGAAGGCGGCGGCGGGCGGCGACCTCGGCGAGGTGAAGCGGGTCGCCGAGAAGGTTGTCGACAACGTCGGCACGATGGGCACCGCGCTCACCTCGTGTGTCACTCCCGAGAAGGGCGAGCCGACCTTCGAGTTGGGCGAAGACGAGATAGAACTCGGCATCGGGATCCACGGCGAACCCGGCACCGAGCGCGTCGAGCACATGCCCGCCGACGAGATCACCGACCACCTGACCGAGAAGGTGCTCGAGGATCTGGGTACGGAGTCGGGGACGGAGGTCGTAACCATCGTCAACGGAATGGGCGGCACGCCCCTCTCCGAGCTCTACGTCGTCAACCGCCGGCTTCAGGAGGTGCTCGAGGAGCGCGGGATCGAGACGTGGGACGCGTGGGTCGGCGACTACATGACCTCGCTGGACATGATGGGCTGTTCGATCACCGTCCTGGAGGTCGACGACGAGCTGAAGGAGCTCCTGTCGGCGCCGGCCGATTCGCCCGCGTTGACGGTGTGACGTTCGACGTGAGCAGGTCCTCGTCGGCGTGCGACCCGCGTCCGAGTCCGACCCCCACCCGAGTCCGACCCTTATTTGAACCGATCGCGCAGCTCCGCGCGAAGGTCGTCGACGTCGAGGTCCTTCATCGAGAGCAACACCAGCAGGTGGTAGACGAGGTCGGCACTCTCATAGAGCAGCTCTTCGTCGTCGTCGTCCTTCGCCGCGAGCAGCGTCTCCGTGGTCTCCTCGCCGATCTTCTCCAACACCGCGTTCTCGCCCTTCTCGTGGGTGAAAAGCGACGTCGTGTACGACCCCTCCGGTAGCTCCGCCTTCCGCGACTCGATCGTGGCGAACAGCTCGTCGAGGACGGCCTCGTCGCCCGCGACGTCACCGCCGTTCGGCATGGCGGCTGCGTCGGCGGCGTCGCTGATTCCTCCCGCGTCATCGTCGCTCACGCGAGCACCTCCGCGTCGGGGAAGAAGGCCAGATCGTGAATTCGCGGATCGTCGGTGAGTTCGGGATGGAAGGAGGTGGCGACGACGGGGCCGTCGCGGACGAGCACGGGGCGACCCTCGACGGACGCGAGCACCTCGACCCCGTCGCCGACGTCGTCGATGAGCGGCGCGCGAATGAAGACGGCGTGAAACGGTTCGGCGAGCCCGTCGACGGGAACTTTCGCCTCGAAAGAGTCCTTCTGCCGGCCGAAGGCGTTGCGGTCGACGGAGACGTCGAGGACGCCCAGCGCGTCGACCCGGTCGTCCTTCGCGTCCCGCGAACAGACGATGAGTCCGGCACACGTCGCGAGGACGGGCTTGCCCGCGGCAACGTGTGCGCGGATCTCCTCGTCGATCCCCTCCCGGCGGATCAGCCGCGAGATGGTCGTCGACTCCCCGCCGGGCATGAGGAGCACGTCACAATCGGGGACGAGCCCCGAGTCACGGACCTCGACGACCTCGGCGGACTCGTCGTGGGCGGCGGCGGCACGACGGACGGCCGCAGCGTGTTCGGCTACGTCGCCCTGCACGGCGATGACGCCTGCTTTCATGCCCATCGGTCGGGCAGGGACGGGGAAAAAGGACGCGTTCACGGCACGTCTCGGGACGTCAACGATTCGAGATCGAGCCGGGGCGGCGTTCGCCGTCGGCGACGGTCTACGCGACGGTCAGCGCGAGGATCTGCACGAAGACGCCGAAGAGGACACAGAAGGCGACGACCGTCTTGGGGTCCATCGTGATCGCGTTCCGATCCTGGGCGTCGAAATACCGGACGAGCCCCGCACTGGACATCAGCCCGCCGGAGTTCTGGCCGCTGCTCATGTGTGTCCCTGCGACGCGTGGCGGCCTAAACGTTTCGTCTCGTGTCGTCGATCCGCAGCTCTCGACGTCACCGTCGCCGTGGGCCCCACAGGCGCCGTACGGCGGCGGGAGTGGACGAGTGGGAAACCCTTATGCGCGGCCCCCTGTTAGCATCGGCGGACAATGACCGTTCGACTCCTGGACTTCTATGCCGACTGGTGTGGCCCGTGTAAGACCCAAGATCCGATCCTCGAGGAGGTCAAAAAGGACCTCGGCGACGCCTTCGAGCTCCAGAAGGTCAACGTCGACGAGGAACAGGACGTGGCCAACCAGTACCAGGTCCGCTCGCTGCCGACGCTCATCGTCGAGAACGATGACGGCGTCGTCGACCGGTTCGTCGGCGTCACGCAGAAGGAGGACATCACGGCCGCGCTCGCCGAGGCAGGCGCGTAACCGTTCGGTTTCGCTTTTCTCCGGTTCATCCCGGCGGCGGTCCCGTTCGCCGCCGCGTCTCGCAACCTTTTACAGCGCGCGCCCGTTCCATAGCCGTATGGCCAGCTTCGATGCCGCGGAACGCCGCAACCTCGACAAGCAGATCTGTATGCGCTGTAACGCCCGCAACTCCCCCGACGCCTCCCGCTGTCGCAAGTGCGGCTACGGCAAGCTCCGCCCGAAGGCGAAGGAACGCCGCGCGGCCTGATCGGCGTCGCGCACCTGATCGACGTCGCACATCCCCAACCGGCGGGTCTTCGCGAGCACCATCCCCCGTGAGCGACTGCCCTCCCGGCTGCGTCGGACGTCCGTCGGACGCGCCCGTACCGTTTATACTCGCGCGGGGACTTCCCCCGGTGTGCCACTGAGGGGAGCGGATCCGGTCGACGAACTCTCGGTTCCGTCGGGGACGACGGTCGCGGAGCGCGACCTCGTCACCGACGGCGACGTCCTCGTCGGAAGCCGGTCGACCATCGAGTTCGGGCTCCGCGGGCGCAACGTCGCGCTCGGCGAGCGAACCGACGTCGGCAACGACATCGAGGCCGAGCGGGACTGTCGGATCGATACGTGGTGTACCGTCGACGGCAACGTCCTCGTGGGCGAGGACGCCTACATCGGCGAGCGGGCGACGATCACGGGACAGCTGATGGTCTCGGGCGACCTTGACATCGGCGACGACGTGACCGTCGAGGAGGGGTTCGAGGCCAACGGCTGGATCGTGGTCCGCAACCCCATCCCGACCATCGTCTTCTACTTCATCGTGCTTTCCCAGCTGCTCCGGAGCGGCGAAACCGACGCGGCCGACGAGCTGGCGGCGGCGCTCGCCGACGGCGACGAGGCCAAGGATCCGCTCGTGATCCCGCGAAGCGCGGAGGTCTCCGACGACGCGTGGCGGGTCTCGACGCCCGCGACGGTCGGCGACGACTGCCGGCTCCACGGGAACCTGCGGGCGAAGTCGGTGACGGTCGGCGAGCGAAACACGGTCTTCGGTTCGCTGCGTGCCCGCGAGGGGATCACCGTCGGCAGCGACACCGTCATCCACGGCGACGTAACGAGCCGGGACGGAACGGTTCGGATCGAGGCGGGCGCACACGTCCTCGGCGACGTCGCCTCCGGCGACCTCATCGTCCACGAGGACGCGGTCATCGACGGCACCCTCCGCGCACGCGGCGACATGAAGCTCGTCCAGAAGGTGTCCGAGCCGACCGACGAGGACGATCCCGAGGAAGCCGAGGAACGCGCGTCCGAAACGGCCTCGGAGGAAAACGAATCCGACGCCGACGAGGAAGACGCTGACCCGGTCGAAGACGAGGACGACGCTGACCCGGTCGAAGACGAGGACGACGCTGACCCGGTCGAAGACGAGGACGACGCTGACCCGGTCGAAGACGAGGACGACGCTGACCCGGTCGAAG
>LFFM01000386.1_pt1 | contig 30371 bp, 32 predicted proteins | sample 643131 | NCBI WGS metagenome assembly LFFM01 (sample SAMN03777445, study PRJNA286221) | soda lake metagenome | biome: soda lake; feature: Kulunda steppe; material: water; isolation source: sample Tc-Br brine of Tanatar trona crystallizer | place: Russia: Kulunda steppe | collected 2011-07
ATGACCCGGGGCACCAGCAAGGAACACATCGTCCGTGCGACGCTCGAAAGCATCGCGTACCAGACTCGCGACCTCGCTGAGGCGATGGAGGCCGACTCCGGCGTCGAGATGACCAGCCTCCGCGTCGACGGCGGCGCGGTCAAGAACAACTTCCTGTGTCAGCTTCAGTCTGACATCATTCAGACAGACATCGTCCGACCGGAGGTCGACGAGACCACCGCACTCGGCTCGGCGTACGCCGCCGGGCTGGCCGTCGGCTACTGGGACACCGTCGACGAACTCCGCGACAACTGGCAGGTCGACCGCGAGTTCTCGCCCGAAAAGGATCAGGCGGAGGTCGACAAGCTGTACAGCCGGTGGGACGACGCGGTCGAGCGCTCGCTCAACTGGGCACAGGAGGACGCATAAATGAGTCTCGCGTTCCTCCCCGAGCTGGCGCTCATCACGGACGCGCTCATGCAGGTCGGGTATCAACCCGGCGACCCCGGGGACGTGATCAACGCCCTCACCGATCCGGGCGTCGTTCTCGGTGCGCTCGCCGGCGGCGCGTTCGGCGCCGCGCTCGGTGCCCTACCGGCCTTCGTCTTCACCGGCTTCCTCGTGACTGCCGGGTCACTGGGCGGTGGCGGCTTCGGCGTTGACGTCGGGTTCGGTACCGTGTTCGGCCCCCACGTTTCGTTCGCTGGCGGTGTCGCAGCGGCCGGTTACGCGGCGAACAAGGGCTATATGGAGTCCGGATTCGACTTCCATAACGCGAAGGACATCACTGTCGCCTTGGGGAGCAAACCCGATATCCTCGTCGTCGGTGCGGTGTTCGGCGTGTTCGGCGTCGTGCTCGAACAGCTGTCCCGTCAGCTCGCGTTACCCGTTGACCCGATCCCGGTGAGCATCGTGATCAGCGCGATCGTCGTCCGGGTCGTCTTCGGGTACAGCATCGTCGGTAAGGTCAGCGACAAGGCGAACGGCTACTTCGACATGGGGCCGTTCGAGCGGGAAGAGATGCGCGAGCCGGGCGAAGTGAAAGGCGACGGCGAGAAGGACAGCGAGGACCGCCTCGCCGTCGAGCCGTGGCTCCCGAACATGTACAAGTGGTCCCACGTCGCGGCGATCGGCTTCTTTGCCGGACTCGCGTCAGCGGCCATCACGTACAACATGATCGGTGGCGGACACGGTCTCATCGCCGTGTTCGCCGGGTTCGGTATCAGCGCGGCATCGCTGCTGTTCCTGAATCTCGGTGTCGGCAAGATCCCGGTCACCCACCACATGACCCTCGCGGGTTCGACCGCATTCCTCGCCACGTGGGAGGAGGGGATCATCGCCATCACCGGTATCGACGCGGCGGATCTGACCGCACCGCTGCTGTTCGGTGACGGACTCGCGTTGCTGTTCGGTGCGGTGTTCGGCGTCTTTGCGGCACTCGTCGGTGAGGCGTCACAGCGGGTGTTCTACGCGCACTCCGACACCCACTTCGACCCGCCGGCCGCCGCGATCGTCGTCTGGACGCTCGTGCTTGGACTGCTGGTTGTCGCAGGACTACTCAACTGGGGCGTCTGGATCCCCGGCACGACGATCTAACCCGGAGACCCACGCAGCCGTTTTTATTTATGACCTCGAAGACGGACCGACCGTTCCGACCGCTGCTCGCCGATTTACTGGCGGATACTGACACGTGCCCAGCGGCGAACTCACTCGGGGAGCAATACCGACAACCCCACGTACCCGACGGCGGCGACGACGACGGATCCGGCGGCGACCAGCGACACGTCACCGCCCAGAGACCGGCCGGCGATCGCGATGATGCCGGCGAACACGAGGGCGAATCCGACGGCCCCGTGGTGATATCCGCCCGCGGTCGGCTGTTCGGCGAGCGCCGAAGAGTTGGTCGTCTCCAGGAGCCGAGTTCCGACCCACAACGATCCAAATCGGACGCCGATACCGACCGCGATGGCCGCGATGGAAACGAACTGGATCTCGCCGACGCTCCAGAGGCCGGCTCCGAACGCGGCGAGCGTTGCGAGGACCGCTGCGGCCTTGCTACGATTGTTTATTCGTCGGAGACCGGTGTCCGCGGACTCGGTCGACATGACCGTCGAAGGTGTTCCGATACGGGAATAGGTTTCCATCGCGGTCTGATCTGGCCGCGCCACCGAACGAGCGCGATCGCTGACGGGACGTTTTTAAGCCCCTTGCGTGTGACCCCAGAGTATGGCCGGTCCACTCGGGTTCGAACGGAGCGACGCCAGAAATCTGCTGATCGTTGCCTTCGTCATAACCGTCGTTGTGACCGCGGTAACGTCCGGTCCGTTCGGGTTCAGGCTCAGCGTCGGCATCGGTGCCGCGGTCATCAGCTCGATCGCGTTCCTCGTCTCGACGCTCGTCATCAACCGGTACAAGCCGGACCACTGGTAGAACTGCGCTGTCAGTCACCACCTCAAGGTACTGTTTCGTGCTGGTTATACCGTCCTGACACGGAGGGTCGGTTGTGAACATCGACGATCGAATAGAGCGTCGGCTCGGCTACGACGCGGCCGGTACCGTTCTCGCCGATCTGGACGCCGTTTCTCCGGTGTCACACCTCGAATCACCGGTTGGTCGCGGGCCAGCGATCGAGCGACTTCTCGACGTGTTCAGTCCGGCGCTGTCGGGATCGCTCCCGCCAAGCGTCTACGTTCACGGGCCAAAAGGAAGCGGGAAGTCGGCGATTGTCTCGACGCTTTTCGACCGGCTCGCAGCGCACAGCGGTCCGCGGCGCGCGATACAGACCTCGACGCGAGCAGTCGAACAGAGCCTTCCGGGGTTCGTCTACGTGGACGCCCGGCGGGCATCCACGCGGTTCGGCCTCTATCACGATATGCTCGCGTCGATCAGCGACGACACGGTCCCGGAACACGGGATCGGAACCGACGAGCTCACCGACGCGCTCCGGGACAGCATCAGAACGGGTCCAGACGTGGTCGTCGCGGCCGACCACGTGGACGAGCCGGAAACGCCGGACGCAACGACCGTCGTCGATTGGATCGAAGACGTTAGCGGCCACATCGTTCCGGTCTGTCTTGGTCGCGATCCACCCGATGCGATCGACTGGGAACCGGACGTTCCCGTCTCCTTCGACCAGTACCGGCGACACGTGCTCGTCGAGCTGTTGACAAGCCGGTGTTCGACGGGGCTTGGTCGGGACGCGCTTACTCACGACCAGATCCGGGAGATCGCAGAGTGGGCGAGCGGCGATGCTCACGACGCGCTCTCGGCGATCACCGGCGCGGCTGTCCACGCGGAGCATACAGGAGCGTCCACGATCCGGGCGCGGGACATCGATGCGGGGATCGACGCGGTGCCGAAACCCTGTGTCGCGCTTGGGCGCGTCCTCGCACTCTCGTCCAGTCGGATGCGCCTGCTGTACGAACTCGTGAGTCTGTCCGAGGACAACCGGTCGTCGGTGAACACCGCGACGACGACGATCGCCTCGCGGGAGACGGTCGATCTGTCGGCCTCGACGGTCCGGCGCGTCCTCTACGAGCTCGCCGACACCGGGCTGCTTGAGCGTGTGACCACCCAACGCAGTAGCGGGAAGGGTCGACCGCCGAGCCGACTCGTTCCCCGCTTTCCGACGCTCGCGTTCCAAGAGCTGTTCGACCGGTCGGTTCGGCCCGGTTGAGACCATCTCCCGGTCGGAAACGTGTCCATTTTTATTTCCCTCGACGGAGCGGAAGACAGTTTTGTCCCGCACTCGATACGCCACACATGGTGCCGCCGCTCGCGCTGGATATCGATGGGACGTTGACGACGCCGGACGGTCGGATCGACGCTCGGGCGTTCGATCTGCTTCCGAACTGGGAGGCCCCGGTCGTAATCGCGACCGGGAAAGCGTTCCCGTACCCGGTCGCGCTCGCGACGTTTCTTGGCCGCCCTCTACACGTGATCGCCGAGAACGGCGGGGTCGTCCACGTCGACAACGAGACGATGCTCCTCGCCGATCCGGACCGCCCCCGTGCTGTCGTCGAAACGTTCGAGGAGTACGGCGGCGAGATTGGCTGGGGCGGTGACACGACCGTAAACCGGTGGCGCGAAACCGAACTCGCCCTCTCCACCGATGCCGACGAGGAACTGCTTCGTCGGGTCGCAGCCGAGGTTCCAGGAATCGAGGTCGTCGACACCGGCTACGCCTTCCACGTCAAATCAACGGAGGTGAACAAGGGTGACGGTCTCGTCCGAGCCGCCGATCGGCTCGGGCTCGACCCGGAGTCGTTCGTCGCAATCGGTGACAGCGAGAACGACGTCTCCACGTTCGGCGTCGCTGGCGACTCCTACGCGGTCGCCAACGCGGACGCGGCCGCGACCGCCGCCGCCGATGTCGTACTGGACGAGGGGTTTATGAGTGGAACCGCGTCGGTGCTTGAATCACTGCGTGACGGTCACGCTCCAAGCTGATGAGGCGGATCACGGGCCGGTGGCGATGAGACCGGTAATAAAAGGCCTACGAGAACGCATTTAAAATCGTATGAAAAGCCATCTAAAAGACCGACGAGGGCGCACCCAATAGATCGACGAGTGGCGGCGACGATCGATCAGATCCGAGTCACAAATCCAGTAGCTCCACACCGCGCCGATCGTGGTCCGATCCCGGATCAGACCGCCGTCAATCGGCGGTCCAACTCCGTATCGATCCGGTCGGCCAGCGTTTCCATCGGCACGTCGAGGTACGTCTCCCACTGGTCGATGAACCCCGATCGGCCGAGAATCCTGACCACCCGGTAGATCGGCTCTCGCGCCTCGAACCTCTCCGGTAGCTCGCCGGCCCGGCCGCGGTAGCCCGCGTACACCGCGTCGCCGAACCGGGCCGGGCCATCGCTATCGAAGTCGTTACAGAGCTGGTCGCGGGCCCGCACGAGGTCCCGTGCGGGGTCGCCGATGTGCGCGAGTTCCCAGTCGAGAAAACCAATGTTCGTCTTCGCCGCCTCGTCGACGACGAACGCGTTCGGCTTGGCCACGTCTCCGTGGAGCAACGCGGCGGGTGCCTCCGCAAGTGTTGACCGGTTCGCCTCGACACAATCGATCACGGCATCGAAGTGGCGAGCGAGCCTGTCCGTCGTCGAAATCTCTCGGGTTCGCTCGATCGTCGCGAGCAACACGTCTGTCCAGTCACCGGTCTCCACGTCGAGCTCTCCGCTACGACCGCCGACGATCTCCCCGTGGCGCTCGAAGCGGTCCTCGTGAAGCGCTGCCAGTGTTTCCCCGACACCGCGTAGCAACGCCACTCGCTCAGCGTCGGTGTCGGCCGCTTCGTACGCGTCGAGCAGGTCTCGACCCGGCGCAGGTGCGGTCGCGAGATACGGGCTGTCGGCGTCCGAATCTGCGGCGAGAACCCGCGGAGTCGGAACCGTTCCGATCGCTCGGACGTGTTCCAACACTGCCCGTTCGCGCGCAACCCGGCTTCCGTCCCCCTCGATGGCGACCTTGAGGTACGCGCGGCTTCCATCTGTGAACTCGACCCCGACCGTCTCGTTGCCGCCGTTCCAGGAGGGGCCGACGCCGACGAGCCCATCGACGCTCCGATTCGGAAACGCGAGGGGAAGCACCGTCTCGATGGGATCGTCCATACGTCCGATGATCCGTCGCGGAGCAAAACCGTTCCGACGAGTGGAGCCCACGATCCCGGCCGGAGGGAACGACCGACAACGTCATACGTGTCAATGGCATTTCGCGTCTGATGACAGGAGAAGAGACGGCCCGACGGATAGGGTTCGAGACCGACGGCAAGACGCTCTACGTCTGCGACGAGATAGAGCGTGAGCGATTCACGCTTCGGTTCGATCACGAGCCCGACCCACAGCCTGCGATCACGGATCTGTTTCCGGTTCCCGTCGACCGAGCCGTCAGCTTCGAGGCCGAATCGATCTCAATTCCGTCCTACACTTTGGTGACGGTTAAGGAGGCTGACGGCGAGTTCGTCGCCATGCCGACGGAGAATTTGAGCCTTCCTCGGGGAGCGTACTGTTTCGATATCACTGGGACTACGAAGGTGTTCGTCCGCGCAGTCGACGTATCGATCGAGGCAACGGAGATGGCCGGCCCGGACCCGGTCGAGATAACCTTTGACCGCCCCACGACGATCACCGTCGGGGGTCGCTCCCTCCACACCCGCCCGGAGGCGACGATCACCGTTCCCGACGACCCGGAGGCGCTGATGACAGCGGTGTCGGCGCTCGGGTCGTCGATAGCGGAGTGGTCACCGGAGCGCTCGTGGCCCACGCTTCGCGGCTATCCGCCCAGAATAGAGCGCGGCGACGAGCTCCACGTGCCGGACCACCTCTCGATCCCCGACACCGGGATCGAGATCGCCGTCCCCCCGACGTATGCCGACATCTATCGGATCGCTCCTCTCGCGTACTACCTCGGCGCAGCCGTCGTTCCCGGTGCCGAGCCGGAGATCCGGCTCGACACGGGGTACGTTGAACCGCTCCCCTCTGAGGGACCGGCGCTCGAGGAGCGGGTTTCGGAGCTGCTCCGAACCACGCTGTTTCTGGACTCGCTCGTCCGCACGGAGGGGTACGTCCCGTCGGACCGCTACGAGTACGAGCAGGTCGGTGCGAAGCTTCCATTCTATCCGTCGAAGCTCGCGGACGGCTCGGTGAGCGAGCAGCTGATGGAGTATCTGGAGGTCGATCCGGAGATACTCGAGCCGTACGCGCCGCCGTGGCCAACGTGGGCTGTCCTCCGTCCCGGGCCCGCAGGAGCGGAGCTGCTTCCCCACCTCGCACACCTCGTCGCTCCGATTCGTGTCCGTGGATCCCCGCTCGATGAGGACGGCGGCGTCGACGACGCCGCCTTGACCACGGATCGCCCTCTCGCGCTCGCCACCAGTCCGTACTTGCCGCTCGACGGCGAGGTCCCGAGCCCTGACGACGAGCCGCTTCCGTCGGGTGTCTCTGTACTGTCTCCCGCCGGATACGAAGGGCTTCTCTCCGGACGCCGCCTAAACAAGGGTGACGTTCGGGTCGCGTTTCTCGTCGACTCGGCTGAGCGAGCCGATGCTGTGAAACGGACGATGTCCGAGCCGGCACCGCCCGACGGCGTCGGTTCATGGGAGGTCCACGAGTCTCCAAACCGTGAGACGGTCGTAGAAGTACTGACTGATCCGGCGGTCGACCTGCTGTACTGTAGCCTTCCGACCGATGGGTCGCGGATAGCACTCGCGGACGGTACTGTCGAGCTCGCGGAGTTCGGGTGCCTGCCTGTCGCCACGGTCCTCGAGCGCACCGGGTCGGTCGCGCCTGCGCACCGCTCCGTCGTGGCGGGGTCGGTCGGGTCGATCGCCATCGACGGAACGCTCGACGCCCCCAGGATCCGCTCGCTCGTCGGACTCCTCGCGAGCGCGACGCCGCTGGCTCTGAGCGTTGCTCTTGCGGGGGTACAAGCGATGAGTGATGTCCGACTTGCGGGGGATCCGGCGGTAGTGATAGCCACGCCAGAGTCCGGATCATATAAAAATCAGAGTGTAATCAAGATACAGTCAAACTCTTCGACAACACATATCGCTGAGTCGCATACTGCTCTCTCGACGGACTCGCGTGTTGGTGCGGAGTCAACGTGGGTCTACAATTGGGGCCAGCAGCTGCCGGAGCTCGCGGGAAGCCCGCAAAGCGAACCAGGATCGCTGTCGGGAACGCAAGTGCTGGATCTCATCACCGAACCCGATGGGATCGTCGATCTCAACGGACAGATCGCCTTTCAGAGTGACGGCCTCAGTGAGGCCGACATCGAACAGTCTGCTCGCGAGGCGCTTGCTAACGAGGAAAAAATGAGTGGCAGGCCCGACATGCGGTCGCTGATCCGATGTAATTGCGAGTAGCCTGCTGGCGACGCGTTTTCAACGCTTCCGCTCAAATCATGGGGTATGCCACAGATACACCTCGACGAGGAGACGATCGAACGGCTCGACGCGCGTCGCGTCGACAACGAGGAGTACGACGAACTCGTTACCGACTTGCTGAACAGTTGTGTGGACACAACCGAGAATTAGCTCACAGCCGCACGCCTGCGTCCCTGCCCCGATCGGTCACTCCTGATACGCGATCCGCACCTGTTCCCACTTTCCGACCTCCTCCAGATGCGCCTGTAGCTCGTCGGCGTACTCCTGAACCAGCCGTTCGGCGGCCTCAACCTCCTCATCGCTCGGCCCGCCGCCTCCACCCGATCCGCCAAGGCCGAGCGCGCCCTTGATCGAGTCGAAGACGCCGCCGGAGCCGCCGGATCCTCCGTCGCCGTTGCCACCACCGGGCGCGCCACCCATCGCCGAGACCTGATCGCGAACGTTCTTCAATTCGGGCAGTATGGCGGGGAGATTCGAGGTGTCTGCGACGATCCGCGCGTTCTCGGGGTCGTTGGAGTCCTCGATTTCGAACTCCGTCGCAGTCATGATGAGTCCCCACTCCTGACTGGAGAAGCGGGACGAAGCCACGCGGTCGTTGAACTGATTGTCGACGGTCATCCGCTCGCCGACGATCGCGTCCGTCCAGTCGCTCATACCCGCCTATGAGCGGTGACGGTTGAAAAACTCGTTCCCATCGACCGGGAGACGGCGAGACGTTTTAGCCCGTTCGTCCCCTCCGTTTTATCATGGTCGAACGCAGCCGCAGAGCGGTCGTCGCGTCCGCCGGAGCGCTCTCTCTCATCGGGCTCGCGGGCTGTGCCGCGCTGGGAGACGACGGAAACGACTTCGGTGATGCCGTGGACCGGACCGGCGAAGACACGATCGACGTAACAGTCGGCGCGGACAACGGGCTCTCGTATGATCCCGCAAACGTCGTGATCGATGTCGGCACCACGGTCGTCTGGGAGTGGACAGGGCGGGGTGGCGGCCACGACGTTGTCGAGGTCGACGACGAGGTCTTCGCCTCCGACCTCGTCGACGAAGCCGGTCACACCTTCGAACACACGTTCGAGGATCCGGGAGCGTACGAGTACGTCTGTACGCCGCATCAGACACAGGGAATGAACGGCCGGATCGAAGTCGTCGAGTAACGGTGCTCTCGGTGGGTGCGTCGTCCGGGTGGTTTCGGTCGTTCGGGCGGTCCGCAGGATAGTTTTCGCCCGGGCGTCAGCAGGCGCAGTAGTACTCGCGGTCGTCGAACTCTGTCTCGAGCAGCTTCGCGGCCGGATCGGGGTCAGATGGACGGTAGATCCCGGTCGTAAGCGATCCCTCCGACTCGAACTCGCCGGAGACGAGCGCGCGCCAGTCGTCGCCGCTCAGGAGGTCGCCGACCTCACCGCCGGCGAGGCTGGCGAGGTAGTCGCGCAGGTAGACCCACCGTGTGGGTTCGATTCCGGTTGATTCGTACTCGGCGTCGGTGACTGCCGCATACGCCGCCATGGGGAGGTTCGCCCCGGCCGCCACGGGCAGCGAGATCCACTTCCACGGGCGGGTGTTGACATCGAGCAGGAGGTACTCCTCGCGCTCGCGGTCGTAGACGAACTCGGCCTCGCTGATCCCGTGGTAGCCGGCGTCGTCGAGGACGCCGAGCGCCCGCGCTTCGATCTCCGGGTCCGCGACGGTTTCGACCAGACAAGAGGTGCCGAACTGTCGAGGGTATCTCACAGCCGCGTTCCCGACAACCGCGAGCGCGTCGTCGACCCCGGATGGCGGGACGTACGACGCCAGCGAGCGGTCTTCGCCCGTGGCGATGTCGACACGCTTCTGTGCCATCACCTCGACGCCGGCCTCCGCCGCGGCCGCGACGGTGTCGCGGAACTCGGCCTCGTCGGCGACCTCGATCACGTTCGTGCCGAACGCCTCCTCGAACTCCCGCTTCCGGGCGGGCTTCACGACGAGGGGGAACCCGAGCGCCTCGGCCGCGGCGTCGAGGTCGGCGTCGTCGATCGACTCCTCGCCGTCCTCGCCCCCGAGTCGGTGGGTTTCCGGGTACGGCACGTCCAGTTCTTCACAGGTCGCGTACAGCCGCGATTTGTTCAATACGTCGTCGACCGTCTCGATCCCCGCGTACGGCAGTCGGACACCGTCGGGATCGGCCTCGGCGTACGCCAGCGCCCACTCGTCCATACAGCCGAACGCGACCGCTTCGCGTCCCGCGGCGTCGACGATCGACTCCACGTCTTTGCGGAACCCGTCAAGGTCGTCGAGCGGATAGGTGACCGCACCCGCGAAGTCGACCGCGTCGGACGGCGGGGCAAGCCCATCGTGGGTGACCGAGACCGTCGCGGGCTCCGCGCCACCGTCGGGGCGGGACCCCCCGTCGAAACCGGACGTGTCGCCGGGAGAACCGGAGCCGTCGTTCGCCGGTCGATCGAGCGCGATCACAGGCACGTCGTGGGCGTCAAGCGCCCGCGCGACCCCGAGCCCAGTAACGTGAGCGTTGCTGACGAGTGCGGGTGGACGGTCGAACGACGCGTCAGCGAGCGCGTCGATCAATCCCTGCGTTGAATGAAACTGGTCTGCCATACTCCCGATCACCGGTCCGAGTATAAAAGGGACAGTAGTACCGGACTCGCGTGCCACTATCCGGGACGTTCCGGGAGAACGGCCTGGCTCACGCGTTTCGACCCGACCACGGGCCCTGATTCCGGCGATCCAATCACGGGCCCCGATCCCGGCGACCCGACCACGGGCCCCGATCCCGGCGTGTTTTTGCGTGCGCGGGCCGTACTACCTGCCATGAGCGATTCTGAGCACGACGAGGGAATCCCCGGCCGTGTCCGCCGCGCGTTCGGCGATCACGGCTCCTTCGAACCCGTCGATACCGACGGGCCATCTGGCGACGAGGGTGGTGACGACACGAGCGTCTGGACTTCCGAGACGACTGCGTTCGACGGCGAAGTCGCGGTTTTCGCCGCCGGTGACGGTCGCCTCCGCTTTGCCGTCACCGTTCGCGTGCCGTCACTGTCGGCGGTCACCGAGGGGGACGTTGCCGATGTCGTCGAAACCGGCTGGTTCGAGACGTTTGAGCGGCGCGTCGTCGATGTCGGGGGCGTCACGCGGGGCGACCACGAGTTCGACCCCGACGTGGATCGCGGGACCGACGATGTCGTCATTAGGTTCGAACTGACCGATATCAACGAGCGCCGCGGGGTCGACGACGCCGGCGCGCTGATCGACTTCGTCGAGGGGACATACGTACAGGGCGTGATCCCCGGCTACGAGTACACGGACCCGGTCTCCGGGCTGATCTCGTCGGCCAGACGGCAGGGAGGCGACGAGGTCGACGGCGGGGCGTTCTAACGATGAGCGAGACGGATGTCACGACCGGCTCACAGCCGCTGGAGATCAGGGAACGGCGAGAGTCGGCTGTGAACGCATGATCGGACTCCTCGGTTTCGCGCTCGTGGTTGGGCTGCTGGCGTTCCACACGCTCGTGGCCGGCGTCGCAACGCGCTTTTTCCGGCTTCGGTTGTCGACCTCGTGGGGATGGGTCGTGTATACCGTCGTCCTCACGCCGATGCTGCTGCTCGTGTCGACGCTGTTTTTCGCCGGCTTCCTCGGCGTCGGAGCGGGGGTGAACCTCCGGAGCCCCGCCGTCGTCGTCACGCTGCTCGTGTTGTTGCCGGCGGTTCTCGGCGCTGCCATCGACTACCTCTATGTCGAACCGCCCGACGAGTACGAACTACCGGACACGCAGTGACTGCCACCGGGCCGTGGAAAGACGCATCGTGACGGTCTATCTGTCGAGGATATCTGCGAACGCCGATTCGACTGCTGTGATCACGTCCTCTGGCGACCGTGTCGCGTCGACACGGACGAATCGCTCCGGTTCGGCCTCGATGAGCCGTTCGTAGTTGTCCTGGACCGCGGAGAGGTATCCGTCTTGTTCGAGTTTGTTCGTTCGCCCCGACCGGTCCGCCGCGGTTTGCGCGTCGAGATCGAGATAGATCGTCGCGTCCGGCGGCCGCGAGAAAGCGCTGTGGATTCCGCGAATATACTCCATCGGACGAGCAACCTCCGCGTCGCTGGCGGCGAGCGTCGCAGCCTGATAGGCGAACCGTGAGTCGGAGTAGCGGTCCGAGACGACGAGGTGTCCCTCGTTGAGCGCTGGCTGAATCGTGTTCGCGAGGTGGTCGGCGTGGTCAGCGGTATATAAAAAGAGCTCGGCGAGCGGGTCGGCCTTCTCGTTGCCGATGGAGCGATACACCGCATCTCCGTACCAGGAGTCGGTCGGCTCGCGGGTGAAGACAGCGTCGGGATACACGTCATGGAGGGCCTCCCAGACCGTCGTTTTTCCGCTTCCGTCCAGTCCCTCGAGCGTGATCAGCATATGTGCGCTCCGGTACCCCGACGAATAAATCGCCGGGTTCCGATCGCCAGACCGACGTGCGTACGCCGTTGATCCGCGCACATGGGTTCGACCCGTGACACACGCGACGACGTGCTCCGGGACCGAGCGGCCGCCGATCGTGGCCGGATTCTCGCGACGCTCCGGGTACAGTACCCCGACGCGCTCGCCGACCGCGGGTTCCGACTGCTACATCCGCGAACCGGGGATCCATACTCCGGGGACCGTCGACACCTCGTCGCGACCTGCCGGTCGATCTCGAACTTCGCGATTGGGGCGCTCGTCGACGGTCCCGACTGGTGTCTCGACGCCGCTGAGCACGGAGTGCGGTTCCTCCGGGAGGCGCACCGTGCTGACGGCGAAGACGGCTATCACCTCGTCGTAGACGCGGAGGGAGAGCCGATTGACCAAACGCGATCAGCATACGGTCATGCGTTTGTCCTCCTCGCGTTTGCCCGAGCGACGGACGCCGGCGTCGAAGGGGCCGCCACGGATCTGGCGGCGACTCACGCGCTGATCGGCGAGCGGTTCCGCGATGACGCCGGACTGCTTCGAAGCGACTGCGATCCGGACTGGACCGAACAGGAGTCGTACCGGGGTCAAAACGCGAACATGCATGCCTGTGAGGCGTATCTCGCTGCCTACGAGGCGACCGGCGAGGAGACGTATCTCGACCGTGCGCGCCACATCGCCGAGGCGATCACGGTCGAACTGGCTGGAGCGACCGGCGGGTTGGTGTGGGAACACTACACCGACGAGTGGGACCACGAGTTCGCGTACAACGAAGCCGACCCACGCCACCAGTTTCGCCCGCCGGGCTACCAGCCGGGACACCACGCTGAGTGGGCGAAACTCCTCGCGCTTCTCGATCGCTACGACGCCGACCCGCCAAGCGTCGAGGGGGAGACGGTCGGCTGGGCTGATCGCGGCCGGAAGCTGTTTGACGCGGCGATAGACCACGGCTGGGCGGAAAACGGGTTCATTTACACCCACAAGCTGGACGGAACACCGATCGTGTCCGACCGGTACGGCTGGGCGCTCGCGGAAGCGATCGGCGCGTCCACAGCGCTGACGGAACGAGCGGCAGCGGACGGCGACAGTGAGGCCGCGGACGCGCTGGACCAGTGGACCCGCCGGTTGGAGATCTGTACCGACCTGTACCGTGGTCCCGCGGGGGTCTGGTACGAGAAGCGGGTCGCTCCCGAGGACGGCGGCGGTCTCGTCGCCCCGGACCCGCCGGGCGTCGAGCCGGACTACCATCCGCTCGGGGCGCGCTACGAGAAGTTCCGGTCCGTGCGGCGGCAATACGACGCGAAGTGACCGCAACTACTCCCGCCACGCACCGGGGACAGACCGCCGGGAACACACCTTTTATTTCCCCGTCCTTGGAAGGGTTAGGTACGCGAATCGTGGATCGTTCGCTCCCGGACACCCGCCCGTCGATCGCCCGCCGATCGCGGTCACTGGCCCCCGGGAAAACGGTGCCACGAGATATCCACAATGAGCTTCGAAGTTCCCGACGAGTTACGATACCTGGAATCGCACGAATGGACGACGACAGAGGGGGAGACGGTCCGTGTCGGCGTCTCGGACTTCGCACAAGACGAACTGGGCGACGTGGTGTTCGTCGAACTCCCGGCTGCCGGCGACGAGGTCGTCGCGGGCGAAGCGTTCGGCGTTGTCGAATCAATAAAGGCAGTTTCAGACCTCTACTCGCCGGTTTCCGGCGAGGTTGTCGCGATCAACGAGGAGTTGTTCGATCAGCCCGAACTCGTCAACGAGGACCCGTACGGAGACGGGTGGATGATCGAGGTCGCGCCGAGCGACGGAGTCGACTTCGAGGGGCTGCTCAACCCGGCTGACTACGACGAACAGATCGCGTGAGACACGGAACACGACACATGAAAACACATACAGCCGACAACGACAGACCGAGACAAGCCAATACGCCGGAACGTTCCGATCGGTCGATAATGGGGCGTGAGCGATGAGCGGGACCCCGTACGCGCCACACACCGACGCGGAGACGAAGGCGATGCTCGAAACCATCGGCGTCGACGACGAGGCGGCGCTGTTCGACATCCCCGAGGCGGTCGGGTTTGACGGTGAGTTCGGCATCGAGGCCCGGAGTGAGCGGGAGATCCGTCGCGAGTGCGGTCGTCTGTTCGAACACAACGACGACCTGACCGAGTTCCTCGGCCGCGGCCACTACGGCCACTACGTGCCAAGCGTCGTCGACCACCTCTCGGATCGGACAGAGTTCCTCACGAGCTACACCCAATACCAGCCGGAGGTCTCACAGGGATTCTTACAGGCGTTGTTCGAGTACCAGTCGATGCTCGTGGAGTTAACCGGGCTCCCGGTAGCGAACTGCTCGATGTACGACGCCGCGACGGGGCTGGCGGAGGCGGCAACCCTCGCCGACCGCGTCCGGTCCACGAGCGGCGATGTCGTCCTCGTCCCGGACCACCTCCGGGAGGGAAAGGCGGCGGTGCTGGAGAACTACTGTGCGGGCGCGGACCTGACCGTCGAGTCGTATCCGATGGCGGACGGCAACGTCGATGTCGACGCCCTCGCGGATCGGCTCGGCGACGATGTCGTCATGGTGTACGCCGAGAACCCCACGGTTCGTGGCTGTATCGAGGAGCAACTCTCGACGGTCGGCCGGCTGGCGAGCGAGCACGACGCGCTGTTCACGCTCGGGTCCGATGTCGTCGCGCTCTCGGTGCTCGAAGAGCCGGCGAGTGTCGGTGCCGATGTCGTCGTCGGCGAGGCCGGCGCGCTCGGCCTACCGACCGCGTACGGAATGGGGCTCGGCGTGTTCGCGTGCCGCGAGGAGTTCCTCCGACAGGTCCCGGGGCGACTCGTCGGGGCCGCGGAAGACGCCCGCGGCGACCGTGCGTTCACCCTCACGCTCCAGACCCGTGAACAGCATATCCGCAAGGAGCGTGCCACCTCGAACATCTGTACGAACCAGGCGTGGGTGGCGCTTCGCGCGGCGATCCACGCGGCGACGCTCGGACCGGACGGACTCGTCGACCTCGCGAACGACTGCGTCCGCGAGGCGGCCGACCTCGCCGAGCGGATCGACGACCTCTCCGGCGCGAAAGCTCCGGTTCACGACCGACACCACTTCCGGGAGTTCACCGTCAGAACCGACCAGCCGGCGGCCGCGGTCGCCGGTGACCTCGCGGACGAGGGGTTCGCGGTCCACGTCGTCGGGGAGCATCTGCTCGAAGTCTGCGTAACCGATCTGACTGCCGACCATGCTGATGACTTGGTCGCGGCGTTCACGGAGGTGATCTGAGATGCGACACGATCAGGCTCGCTACACGCGAGAGGACGAACCGCATCACGAACCGCTTCTCTCGGAGAAAGGCGAGGCGACGGTGGATGTACCCGAGGACTCACCGCTTCCCGACCATCTCACCCGTGACGAGGTGACGCTGCCGAACCCTTCGGAGCCGGAGATCGCCCGCCACTACACCCGCCTCTCACAGATGAACTGGTCGATCGACTCCGGGTCGTATCCGCTCGGGAGCTGTACGATGAAGTACAACCCGAAATTCACGGAAGACGTTGCTGCGGACCCGAACGCGGCGATTCACCCCGATCGACCGGACCGAACGGCACAGGGGAACTTGGAGCTACAGTACCGTCTCCAGGAGTTTCTCGCCGACATCGGCGGCATGGACGCGGTCACACTCCAGCCGCCGGCGGGTGCTGCCGGAGAGTTCACCGGGATTCTGATAGCGAAGGCGTATCACGAGTACCACGGAAACGACCGGTCAGAGGTCGTGATCCCGTCGTCAGCACACGGAACCAACTTCGCGACCGCCGCACTCGCCGGCTACGACGTGGTCGAACTCCCCTCCGGCGATGACGGACGCGTCGACGTGGCAGCGTTGGAGGCCGCCGTCGGCGACGACACAGCCGCGCTGATGTTGACGAACCCAAACACCGTTGGGCTGTTTGAGCGGGATATCACTGAGATTGCCGACATCGTCCACGATGCTGGTGGGCTGCTTTATTACGACGGGGCGAACCTCAACGCGCTGCTGGGTCGCGGGCGTCCCGGCGACATGGGATTCGACGTGATGCACTACAATGTCCACAAGACGTTCGCAACGCCACACGGAGGTGGCGGTCCCGGTGCCGGTCCCGTCGGCGTCACCGACGAACTCGCGGCGTTCCTCCCCAGTCCACGGGTTCGTGAGACGGAACATGGGGGCGGCTACGAGCGATTCGACCCGCCGAAGTCGATCGGCAAAGTACACGGCTTTGAGGGGAACTGGCTCGTGTTGATCAAGGCGTACGCCTACATCGCACGCCTCGGCGACGAGGGGCTCGCGGACGCCGCGGCGAAGGCGGTTCTCAACGCGAACTATCTGGGTGAGCGGATCGACCTCGATGTCCCGTACGGCCCGTTCCACCACGAGTTCGCGGCGACCGCCGGCGACCGCGACGCGGCGGATGTTGCGAAGCGTATGCTCGATTTCGGCGTTCACCCGCCGACGACGAAGTGGCCAGAGATGGTCCCCGAGGCGATGTTGACCGAGCCCACTGAAATTGAAGGGAAAGAGTCGCTCGACGACCTCGCCGACGCGTTCAACCGGGCGTACGCCGACGACGACGAGACGCTGGGGGCCGCACCGAACCGGACGACTGCGGCCCGTATCGATCAGGTCGACGCCGCGCGCAACCCGCGGCTCTCTTGGCAGGCGCTGGATCACGACAAGGCGTAGGGCCGTCTCGACTATCCGACTCCCTGCCGCCGTCTGAACGCTTTTTACCATTCCGGACCACTCGATAGCGTATGACGTTCTCCATCGTCGCGCGTGATCCGGAGACTGACGCGGTTGGTGTCGCCGTCCAGTCAAAATTCATCAGCGTCGGCTCCGTCGTCCCGTTCGCCGCTGCGGACGCAGGCGCGGTAGCGACCCAGAGTTTCGCGAACGTCGCGTATGGCCCTGACGGACTCGACCTGCTCCGCGAGGAACACACCGCAGCGGAGACGATAGACGCCCTCGTCGAGGCCGACGAAGAAGCGGAGAGCCGACAGATCGGTGTCGTCGGACAGGACGGCTCCATTGCGGCGTTCACCGGTGAGGAGTGTCTCGATATTGCCGGCGACGTACAGGGCGAGAACTACACCGTACAAGGAAACATCCTGGAGAACGAGCAGACGCTCGCTGCGATGGCGGAGGCGTTCGAGACGAGCGATGACGGGCTTCCGGAGCGACTCCTCGCGGCGCTGTTCGCCGGCGACGAAGCGGGCGGCGACTCTCGTGGCAAGCAGTCGGCCGCCCTGTACGTCGCAAAGCCTGAGGGGGGCTACGACGGGCGAAACGACCGGTGGATCGATGTTCGGGTCGACGACCACGAGGAACCGATCGCGGAGCTCGAACGCGTGTTCAAGCTGTACGATGTAACGCTCCTCTCACGGGCTGAGCCGGACGACCCGCGACAGTTAACGGGTCCACCGGCTGAGGCTGTGACCGAAGTGCTTGCGGACCTCGGGTTGTACTCCGGAGAGCCGTCAGAAACGTTTGGGGAACCGGAACGTGACGCGCTGGAGTCGTTCCGCGGAGTCAACAACTTCGAGAACCACTCGATCGCCGCGCTGGAGGACGCCATCGCACACGGCTGGGCCGAGACCGACCCCGAAACCGAGGGAGAGACGCGCCTCGTCGACGCCGTTTGGCACGGATTACAGCGGTTGCCCCGCGAGTAGGACGCCGGTCGCTATCCCGTCGAACCCTACTGGGATCCGGCATCGAGCGATGCGCCGTCGGGCTCTGAGTGCTGCCCCTCGCGAAGCCCGTCGACGAGTTCCCGGAGTGTCGAGAGCGGGTACTGACCGGGGGCGGTCGCGTCGTCGGCGTCGACCGGAGCATATCCGATCCGCGAGCCGTACACAGGGGTAACGGCGCGGGTGTGACGACCCGGCTCGCCCATACACATCGTCGCGACGCAGTGACCCGCCGCGGTCGCCTCGTGGGTCGCCTCGATCATCGCGAGCGCGTCGCGCTCCGCGGTCGCCGTGGTCGCCAACTTCGCCACGTCGCCCTCGGCGGACGCATCCGCGAGGAGTTCGACGAGCGCGCCAACCCCCGGTGTCGACTCGAAGTCGTGTACAGAGGCGATCACCTGAACACCCTCCTCACGAGCGGTCTCACGGAGTGCCGTCGCGTGTGAGGCCTCGTCGGACGGTGCGTTCCCCCGAAGGGCTGCGAGTTCGACATCGACGGCGACAACGGCATCGTGGGGAAGCGCAGACGAGAGCGTGTCGTACCGACCGATGTCGTCGGCTTCCCCGCCCTCCCACGCGGCGCGGTTCGTGACGATGAGCGGGAGCGTCCCCTCGTACTCGTCGAGTTGGTCGAGTGGGTCATCCGCGAGATCCATGCGGAACTCCACCGCATCCGCGTCCTCACGGGCCCGCGGCTCGGCACCGAGATCGGCCGTGCTCGCCGCTAGAACGAACTCCTCGAACATGAGCGACGATTCGCGTTCGGGGGACTTAGGAGTATGTGGCGTCGCCGGCTTCCGGCCGCGTCCACAACACGGCGGCCAAACCGAGTACAGCGACACCCGCAGCGACAAGCAGCGGTGAGCCCCGACCCTCGATGTAGCCGTCGACCCCGAGTGTCAGCATCGCGACGCCGAGGAGCGCCTGCGCGACCGCACGAAACCGGAGCCGCGTCACGGTGCGTCCGGCAATCCGTCGGTTGATGCTGAACTCGACCGCCGAAGAGAGGTAGACGATCCCGGCGAGTGCGCAGCCGCCGACCGCGACAGCAAGGGCGACGCCACCCGAGGCTATTGCTCCCCCGAACGCGATCCAGCCGGAGCCAACAAGCAGCAGCAGGCCCAACAGGAGGTCTCGTGGGTACATGAAAACGTGAACTGGGTTCGGAGTCAAAAGCGACGCGATGACGACCCGATCGGAGACAGAGTGCGGAACGTGCGATCAGGCGACGAGGCCGTCCTCGGCCTCGAGCAGCTCGTGGTATCGGTTTCGGATGGTGACTTCGGAGATGTCGGCGACCTCCGAGACCGCAGCCTGCGTCGTCTTCTCGTTGGTGAGTAGTGCGGCGGCGTAGACGGCCGCGGCGGCGAGTCCGACCGGTGATTTCCCGGAGTGGACGCCCTTCTCTTTGGCGTTTTTCAGCAGTCCTTTCGCGCGCATCTCCGACTCCTCGCTCAACTCGAGGTCGCTCGCGAACCGCGGAACGTACTGTTCGGGGTCAGCGGGTTTCACTTCGAGCTTGAGTTCGCGGACGACGTAGCGGTAGGTGCGGGCGATCTCCGCCTTCTCGACGCGGGACACGTCGGCGATCTCGTCAAGGCTCCGCGGGACGCCGGCCATTCGCGCTGCGGCGTACACACACGAGGTGGAGACGCCCTCAATAGAGCGACCGGGCAAGAGATCCTCGTCGAGCGCGCGTCGGTAGATGACCGAGGCAGTCTCGCGGACGTTGTCTGGGAGCCCCTGTGCGGAGGCCATCCGGTCGATCTCGCCGAGTGCCTGCTTCAGGTTGCGCTCTTTCGAGTCGCGGGTGCGAAAGCGCTCGTTCCACTTGCGGAGCCGCTGCATCTTCTGGCGCTGGCGGGCACCGAGCGAGCGGCCGTACGCGTCCTTGTCGCGCCAGTCGATGTTCGTCGACAGCCCCTTGTCATGCATCGTGTTGGTCGTCGGGGCGCCGACGCGAGACTTTTCGTCCTTTTCACGGGAGTCGAACGCGCGCCACTCCGGACCGCGGTCGACCGAGTCCGCCTCGACGACGAGTCCGCAGTCCGCACACACGGTCTCCCCGTGTTCTTCGTCGTTGATGACCTGTCCGTCACACTCCGGACAGCTCAGTCCCTCGTCGGTTTGTTCCGATTCCTCTTCTTCCGTCTCCCCTCGGGTGCGACTCCGGCGGGTATGTAGTCGTTCGGTCATGAGCTCTCTGTCACCCGGAACTCAAAACGGCCGGGAACAGTCTTATCCAGTAAACGGTAGAACACAACTTAAAACGCCCGGAACGTGTCGCCGTTCCGGCGACGAAACAACACGATCTATCACAAAGGAAGCGGGCGATACGCCGGCCGAACTGGTGCTCTCACAGAAGTACATACCATATCCGAATCCTTTCTAACACTCACAACCTATCCTCGTACATGGCCACCCCACGAGTCGTCTCGTTGGCTCCGAGCGCGACCGCGACCCTCTCGGCGATGGGAGCGAGCGGAGCGCTGGTTGGGGTTACACACCACTGTGATCCCGCGGACGATGCCGGCTCCAAACACGGGGTCGATCCGGTTGTCGTTGGGGGGTGGATCGATCCGGACCTCGACCGAGTCGCGGAGTTGAATCCCGACGCCATCCTCACCAGTGACGGACTTCAGTCGGATGTCGCCGCGGCGTGTCGCAAGCGTGGGTTCGAGGTCTTCCACCGCGAACCGGCCACGCTGGCGGACGTGCTCGACGGATTCGCCGCGCGTGGTGCCGCGGTCGGACGCGCCGAAGCCGGGGAGCGACTGGCCGCGGCGTGTCGAGACCGACTCGACCGCGTCAACGACGCCCTCCGAGAGCGCGGGATCGGGGAGGAGACTCCACGGCCGACCGTCTACTGTGAGGAGTGGTCGGACCCGCCGATGGCAGCGGGCAACTGGGTCCCCGACGCCGTCCGGGCCGCCGGGGGGTGCTATCCGTTCGTCGACCCGGGTGATAGGTCCCGGGAGGTCGACCGCGCGACGGTCGAATCGGCGGACCCCGATCACGTCGTTCTCCACGTCTGCGGCCACGGTGACCGTGTCGACCCTGCTGTTGTTCACGACCGGGAGTGGACGCTGGACGCGACGGTTCACGTCCTCGACGACTCGCTTCTCAACCAGCCGAGCCCCGCGCTGATCGACGGGATCGAGCAGCTCGCCGAGCGCCTCCACCCGGAGCCGTTCGCGTAGCGGTTCCGTCCAGCACGGTCGAGACGTATTCGTGTCTCCGGCGGTACTACCGCGTATGCGAATTGGCGTCGGCAGCGGCAATCCAGTCAAGCGTCGTGCGGTCGAACAGGCACTCGAAACCGCCGAGAGCGACGGAATCACACTTGATGCGGTCGTCGAGTCCGTTCCCGTCCCGTCGGGCGTACGCGAGCAGCCGGTCGGCCACGCGGAGACAGTCTCGGGCGCGAGGAACCGGTCCGCCGCAGTCCTCGAAACCGGCGAGTACGACCTCGGGGTCGGAATTGAGGGCGGTGTCGCTCGGTTCGAGGCCGTCGATGGGCTCTTTCTCGTGATGTGGGCTGTCGCCACCGACGGCGACCGTGTCGACAGCGCCTCCGGCCCGAGCCTCCGACTCCCGGACCGGATCGCTACCCGAGTCGACGCGGGCGAGGAGCTCGGCCCCGTGATGGACGATGTCCTCGACACGACCGATGTCGCAAAACGCGGAGGGGCCGCCGGGGCGCTGACCGCCGGCAGCATCAACCGCGCGGACGCTCTCGCGACCGCAGTCGCCGGCGCGCTCGGTCCCTTCGTCTCCGATCACTACGAGTGACCGCCGGGTCACCGGCCACACCGGGAGTTCGTGGATTGTACCGGAACCGAGCCGTTTGACCCGATATGTACCGTCGAACAGGTCACGGAACGAATGACAAACCAAGAAAACCGCACGACTGGAAGGTGTTAACCCGGTTTACCAACCGCCTTTTGAGGGTCCCGCTAGTACGTGTGTGTATGAGTACGGCACACGCAGAACCCGCACCCATCGACGCTGCGGGCCTCTCGGAGAAACAGGTACAAATCCTCGAATACCTCCGCGCGAACGCTGCCGACAGAACGTATTTCAAGTCTCGGCTGATCGCCGACGACCTCGACCTCTCCGCGAAGGAAGTCGGCGCAAACATGAGCGCGGTCGTCGACGCGACCCACGACATCGATGTCGAAAAGTGGGGCTACTCCTCGGGAACCACGTGGATGGTGACCGACGAACGAGAGTCGTAGCCGACGACTAGGGATCGTAGCTGACGAGCGACGCCGCGTTGTCGGCGAACTCGACCGCGTCGGCGCCGAACGAGTCCGCATACCGAACGATGAGTGTTAACAGCCGCTCCGGTTCGATCAGCTCGTAGCCTTCTGACCGATCGAGCAACCCCGCCGCGGCCAGATCCGCCGCCGCGGCGCTGACGGTCGGACGCGAGACGCCGAGCGCGTCGGCGATCCGTGCGCCGGTCGCCTCCGGCTCTCGCAGGAGCGCGAGAATGATTCCTCTCGGCGTGTCCCGACGAAGGTATCCGAGCGCTCGCTTATCGAGGTCGTCGAACCGTCCCGCCGGAAAGTACCGCCGATAATCCGCGTCCTTCTCGGACTCGACTACTCCAGAGTTCTCGAGCTTTCGGAGGTGGTACTGCGTCTCACCGGTGCCGAGCCGGAGGTCATCGCGCAGTTTCGAGAAGTGTGCGCCGGGGGTGGTTGTGACGTACCCTCGGATGGCTCTCCGAGTTTCGTTGGTGTCGGCGGCTACGTCGTCATCTGCGCCGCCCTCGGCACTCGCGTTACCGACGAACGGGGCAGCCGCTCCGACGGCCGCAAAGCGCCGTAGCGTCTGACGTTTCCGTTCATCGACCTCTTCTGTCACTGCCAGTAGTAGTCTATCTGCCAACAAAAGCGCTTCGTTCAGTTTCGTTTCGAGACGGGTACGGGGGGACGGCGGTGTTCCGGCCTGACCGCCCTACGTTTCCCGTTCGACTTCGCCGTCGGGGATCTCCTCGTCGTCCATCTCTTGAATGACTTCGTCGGCCGATTTGATATCTGTGCCCGCACCGGATTTGACTGCTTCCGCCTCCTTTTCAAGTTCTTCAACGTCCATCTCCGCCGCCTCGTCGATCTGGCCGAGGATCTCGTCGATGTTGTCGAGTCCGAGCATCTTCCGAGTGTCGTCGTCGAATTTTTGCCCTTCAAGCCCCTCCATTTGTTGAACGTCGGAGCCGGAGAGCGCCTTGCCGTAGCGGCCGACGAGACTGGTGAGTTCCTGCGGCAAGACGAAGGTGGTGGACTCGCCTTTGCCAATCTCTTCGAGCGTTTCCATCCCCCGCTCGATGATGGCGCGCTCGCCCATCGATTCGGCGGACCGCGCACGCAACACGGTCGAGATGGCGTCACCCTGTGCTTCGAGGATCTGGCTCTGCTTTTCACCCTGTGCCCGAATAATATTCGACTGCTTGTCACCCTCCGCCTGCTCGACCGCGGAGCGGCGTTCTCCCTGCGCTTCGAGGATCATCGCCCGACGCCGACGCTCCGCACCGGTCTGTTGCTCCATCGCACGCTGGACGTCTTGGGAGGGGTTGACCTCGCGGACCTCGACCGCCTCGACACGGATCCCCCACTCGTCGGTCGGCTCGTCTAGCTCGTCGTGGATCCGGTTGTTGATCAGGTCGCGCTTGGAGAGCGTGTCGTCGAGTTCCATGTCACCAAGGACGGCCCGGAGCGTGGTTTGTGCGAGGTTCGAAACTGCCTTTTTGTAGTTGTCAACCTCCAAGAACGCTTTTTTTGCGTCCATTACCTTGATGTACACCACCGCGTCCGCCGTCACCGGCGAGTTGTCCCGCGTGATCGCTTCCTGCTGGGGGACATCCAACGTTTGCGTCCGCATATCGAACGCGTACGTCCGGGAGATGAACGGGGGGACGAGATGGACACCGGGCTCCAGCAGCTTTCGGTACTCTCCGAACACCGTTAGTGCCTCCTTGTCGTAGGCGTCGACGATCTCGACCGCACTGGCGAGAGTGACCAGCGCGAGCAGTATCGCCAACACCCCGACACCGAAGACGAGGCTCTGGCTTAACACTGCGACGCCGACGAGCAGTGCCACGGCGAGTGCCGTGTACTGCCAGACCGAGTCGGGGATCTCGCCGGCCAGATCCTCGATCTCCGGAGGGTCGTTCCGCGGACCTCGTGTTCCCATACCCAACCTTACGGTTCGACGACGTTAACAGTTCGCACGAGGACTCGAAACGTAGCCTCGACCGAGGCCGAGGCGATCGCTCAGAGCTTCCGGTAGCGTCTGTCGACAGGGGGTGTATTTAATTCGAGGGCGGACGGACCCAATGGTATGTCCGACGAAACCGACGGAGACCACGGGTTCGATACGCGAAGCGTTCACGCGGGGTCAAACCCGGACCCCGCGACCGGCGCACGGGCCACACCGATCTATCAGACGACTTCTTACGAGTTCGAGGACGCCGAGCACGCAGCCCGGCTGTTCGCGCTCGAAGAGGCCGGCAACGTCTACTCGCGGATCATGAACCCGACGAACGCCGCCTTAGAGGAGCGGATCGCGTCGCTGGAGAACGGCGTCGGCGCGGTGGCTACGTCTTCGGGGATGGCTTCCTTTGACCTTGCCACGTTCATGCTCGCGTCCGCGGGCGACAACATTGTCTCGTCGTCCGCGCTGTACGGCGGCACCTACACGTATCTCACGCACACCGTCGAGCGGCGCGGCGTCACGACGCGGTTCGTCGATCCGCTCGATTACGAGGGGTACGCCGATGCGATCGACGAGGACACCGCCTACGTTCATATCGAGACGATCGGAAATCCTGCCCTCGTCACCCCGGACATCGAGCGGATAGCAGACATCGCACACGACCACGGCGTGCCACTGTTCGTCGACAACACGTTCGCGACGCCGTACCTCTGCCGACCGCTCGACCACGGCGCGGACCTCGTGTGGGAGTCGACGACGAAGTGGCTCACCGGAAACGGCACGACCGTGGGTGGCGTCCTCGTCGACGGCGGCTCCTTCCCGTGGGGCGAGTACCCGGAGAAGTATCCGGAAATCGCACAGGACAACCCGGCGTACCACGGAATCAACTTCGTGGAGGCGTTCGGTGACGCGGCGTTCACGTTCGCGGCAGTCACCCGTGGGCTTCGCGATTTGGGCGATCAGCAGTCGCCGTTCGACGCGTGGAACACGCTCCAGCAGACCGAATCGCTCCCACTGCGGATGGACCGCCACTGCGAGAACGCAGGGATCGTCGCGGAGTACCTCGACGAACACAACGATGTCGCGTGGGTGAACTATCCCGGCCTAGAGGACCACGAAACCCACGAGGAGGCAAGCAAGTACTTGGAGGGCGGCTACGGCGGGATGATCACCTTCGGATTGGAGGGCGGCTACGAGGCCGCAAAAGGAACGGTTGAGAATGCCGATCTGGCCTCACTGCTCGCGAACGTTGGGGACGCGAAGACACTCGTTATTCACCCTGCCTCTACGACGCATCAGCAACTGACGGAGGCGGAACAGGAGGCAGCAGGCGTCACAGGTGACATGGTACGGCTCTCCGTCGGCATCGAGGACCCGGCGGACATCGTGGCCGATTTAGAAGCCGCTATCGAGACCGCAAGCGCGTAACACCGCCTCCCATCGTGTAACCTGATCACACGATCTCATCGCGTCCGGTGTATCGCCCCAAGAAGTTAACCGAACGCCGACGCGTTCGGTTCGGTATGGGGAAGCGACTGAGGACCGCCATCGGAGCAGCGATGATAGCAGTAGGGGCCATACAGACCGTCCTCTATGGCGTACAAGGAGAGTTGATTCCGACCGTACTCGGCGCGACGTTCGGGGCACTGGGCGTCGCGTATCTCTGGATGGAAGTGTACGGTGCCGAATCGAACTCCTCTCACGTCGTCAGAAATCTTTGATTTCTGACTGGCACACCAGAACGCGGAGCGTTCTGGGGACGGCTGAAGCGTGGGCTTGGTCCGCTGTAGATGTTTGTTAACTACACGTCTACGGCCGGAGCGCCACAAGCCGGATCACAGGTCGTCGCGGTCGAATTTTAGGAGGCCCACAAGCGGCGGGGCAAGCGTCCAGAACACTAACATCGCGACTGCCGAGACCTGCTGGTTGGCCGTCTCGCCGGCGAACAGTTGGTCAAAGAGGAACCCGTCTGCCAACACCTCTATGCCAGTTGTCGGGTTCGCCACGTCGAGGAACGTCCGGACCTGCTCAGCCGAGACGGGTAGCGCCGCGATAACGCCGTCGAGAGCGTCAACCACCTGTCCGGTGAGCAGCCCCCACAGGAGGACGAACACCGCGTACACCGCGATGCCGAGAATCAGCGCGCGCTGTTGGGTCGCCATCGCGGCCGAACAGCCGACGGCGATAGCGACGAACACGACCCCGAGCATCGCGGCAAACACCGTGTACCCCAGAAATGACCCGGCGTTAAACGTCACAGGAGCTACGATCAACACGAGCGCGGGGAGGAGAAAGCCAGCGAGGATCGCGAGCGCAAGCGCCGCGCCACGGCCAATCACCTTCCCGAAGACGACATCGGCACGGGAGTGTGGAAGCGAGAGCAGAAGCTTCAGTGACCCAGAGTCTCGCTCCCCGCTCACCGCGTTGTACCCGACGACGATGCCGACGAGCGGCACGAGGCCGGTAACCAGTACCGGACCGATGAATGCGCTCAACAGGAGTTCGGTCGCGAACTCGTCGGCCTGCCCTTCGAACCGAACGAGATACGCAAACAGCGAGACGAGAAGAGAAAACACGACGAGGAGGACGACCATTCCCCGAGAGCGGACGGTATCCTGGAAGTCCTTGTTCGCGACGGCGAGGACGCTCATGCCTCCACCTCGTCCGTCGCCGTCTCAGCTTGCTCTCCGGTTGCCTCGCCTCCCTCGGTGTACGCCAAAAAGAGGTCCTCCAGCGACGCCTCTCGGGTGTGGAAGTCACTAACCGTAACGCCGGCGTCTTCCAGTGCGGCGATGACAGCCGTCTTTACACCGGCCTCACAGCTCACGACGAGCGTATCCGTCCCGGGGTCGTCGCCGGCGCGAGCAACGTCCGAGACACCGTCGAGCGCGCGAACCGCGTCGATCCCCGCGTCGGTCACGTCGTCGACATCGATCTCCAGTGTCTCTCCGCCGCCGACGGCCTCCCGGAGCCCGTCGATGGAGTCCTCGACGACGAGTTCGCCGTCACGCATGATACCGACACGGTCACAGACGGCCTCGACTTGTCCCAGCACGTGTGACGAAAAAAAGACGGTTGCGCCGCGATCGGCCTCGGCCCGAACGATCTCACGCATGTCCTTCGCGCCCGCGGGATCGAGTCCTGAGGAGGGCTCGTCGAGAACGAGCAGTTCCGGCTCGCCGACGAGCGCCATCGCCAACACGAGCCGTTGACGCATCCCCTTCGAGTAGTCGCCGGCTTTGCGGTCGGCGTCTTCGAGGATCCCAACCCGATCGAGAACGCGTTCGGGGTCGATGTCGGCCCCCTTTGACTCGATTGCGAACTCGACGTGTTTCCGGCCCGAAAGCCGATCGTACACGGAGAACCCCTCTGGAAGCACGCCGGTTCGTTGCCGGATCGCGACGCTCTCCTCACCGGCATCGTGTCCGAGGACGGTTACCGTTCCCTCAGTCGGACGAACGAGGTCGAGCAGCATGTCGATGGTAGTCGACTTCCCCGCCCCGTTCGGCCCGAGGAAGCCGTACACTTCGCCCTCCTCGACGGTGAGATCGAGGTCTTTTACGGCCGTGACTCCCGGAAACTCCTTTGTCACGCTACGCAGTTCGATGGCGGCCATACGTTCGGTTCCGTCGGCCGATTTATAAATGGTCGTGGGTTCGGCCACGAGGGACGACCACGCAGTCGAGAACTGGGAGTGATCGTGCGACTACGCCGGCGGCCAGTCGATCCCCTGGTCGGCGAGCAGGTCGGCAAACGCCGCCTCGTCGAGGATGGGGACATTGTTGGCGTCAGCGTCCTCGCGCTTCGACCGGCCGGGATTCTCGCCCGCAATGAGGTAGTCGGTGTTGCCCGAGACGCTCGCGGTGGCGTTCGCGCCGTGGCGTTCGACGAGCGCCTGCGCCTCATTTCGGGTCGTCGACAGCGACCCAGTGAAGACAAAAGTGAGTCCGTCGAGCGGAGCGGTCGCGTCGTCTCCGCTGGCAGCCTCGACGGGTTCCGGGTCGACGCCGCGCTCTCGGAGCCCCGCAATCACGGCCCGGTTCTCCTCGGTGTCGAAGAACGTCCGGATCGAGTCGGCCACCTCGGGACCCACGTCGTCGACCGCGCGGAGTGCGTCGAGGTCGGCGTCGAGGAGGGCGTCGAGGTCACCGAAGTGCGTCGCCAGCGCCCGGGCAGTTGTCGGGCCCACCTCCGGGATTCCGAGACCAGCGAGGAACCGGTCGAGCGGCGGAGTTCGGGTGGCGTCCAGTGCCGCGATCAGGTTTCCGGCGCTCGTCTCACCCCAGCCCTCCAGCGCGGCGAGGTCGTCGACGGTCAACTCATACAGGTCGGGCAACGACTCGACGAGGCCGGCCTCCCGGAGCTGTTCGACCCGCTCTGGGCCGAGTCCCTCGACATCGAGCGCATCGCGGCGAGCCCAGTGTTCGACCGCTCGCTCCAGCTGTTCGGGACAGCCCAGTCCGCCGGAACAGAAGGCAAGTGGGCCATCGCGCTCAACCGGCGCGCCACACACAGGACACGTCTCGGGGAACGCGTAGGTCCCCTCGGAGCGCTTCTCGACCACCTCGGGGACGTACGGGATCACATCGCCCGCGCGGTAGATCCGCACACGGTCACCGACGTTCACGCCGAGCGCCTCGATCTCCGCCGGATTGTGGAGGGTCGCACGTGAGACGATGACACCGCCGACCTCGACGGGCGCTAACTCGGCGACCGGGGTGAGCCGTCCCGTCCGACCGACCTGAACGGTGATTCCCTCGACCGTCGTCGTCGCGGTCCGCGGCGGAAACTTGTACGCGAACGCCCAGCGAGGGGCTCGCGAGGTCGACCCAAGCGCCTCACAGGCGTCTCGGTCGTTCAGCTTGATCACGACGCCATCGATCGCGTAATTCAGCGACTCCCGGGCCGTGGCGGTGCGTTCGCGGTAGTCGATCGCGGCCTCGATGTCGTCGACGAGTTCGATTCGGTCAGTTCGTGGCAGTCCGAACGCGTCGAACGCATCGAACTGCGCGCGGTTCGTGGCCGGGCGGGTCGTCTCGGCCGCGTCGCCGTTCCACGCTAACACGTCAAAAAAGAAGGCGTCGAGGGGACGGTCGGCGACGACCGCCGGATCGAGCTGTCTGAGGGTTCCAGCCGCGGCGTTACGGGGGTTCGCGAACGGTTCCTCGCCGCGCTCGCGGCGCGTCTCGTTGTGCGCTTCGAAGGCGTCTCGGGGCATGTACACCTCACCGCGGACCGCGAGAGTCCCCGGCGGATCACCACGTAGCCGGCCGGGAACGGACGGAATTGTCCGGACCTGTTCGGTTACATCGTCGCCCTCGGACCCATCGCCGCGGGTCGCTGCGCGGGCGTAGACACCGTCCTCATAAACGACCTCAATCGAGAGCCCGTCGAATTTCGGCTCGCAGACGTATCGGCGGTCGGCGGGGTCGAACCCCTCTGTTTCGAGTCCGGAGCGAACCCGCTCATCGAACTCCCGGACCGCCTCGGCGGTTTTGCCGTTGTCGATGGAGCGCATCGGCGCGACGTGTTCGACGGTCTCCAACTCGTCGAGTGGCTCGCCGCCGACGCGACGGGTCGGAGAGTCGTCTGTTGCGAGATCGAATTCGCGTTCGAGGGCCTCCAAGCGGTCGTACAGTCGATCGTACACCGCGTCCTCGATTAGCGGATCCGCCTCGACGTAGTACCGATGGTCGTGTTCGCGGATCGCTGACCGAAGCAGCGCCGCCTGTCGTTCGGCCGCCTCCCGCGACAACTCGGCGGCCGGATCGAACTCAGTCGGCGGCTCCTCGACGTATGGGTTCTCCGCCGGATCCGCGTGCCTCGTCGACGAGCTCGTCATTGATCGATCCTTGGAGCCGTTCCGGTTAAAACGGCACGGAGCGAGTTCGGAGTCGACGAGAAGGCGGAGCAGGTGAAACGCAGAACGGATGAGAGTCGGCTTCTGGTCGATACCGGGAGTGGGTATATCAGATCGCCGGCGACGAGATCGTATTTAAAAGGGTATGAGCGGCAGCGACGACCACTTATAAATGAGCGATGCTATTGGCGTCACCGGCGGCTCCGCCGCCGGTTGCTAGCGAGAGCTTCGCTCTCGCCCTGCGCCCCGGTGAGCGCCG
>LFFM01000387.1_pt1 | contig 30318 bp, 27 predicted proteins | sample 643131 | NCBI WGS metagenome assembly LFFM01 (sample SAMN03777445, study PRJNA286221) | soda lake metagenome | biome: soda lake; feature: Kulunda steppe; material: water; isolation source: sample Tc-Br brine of Tanatar trona crystallizer | place: Russia: Kulunda steppe | collected 2011-07
CCACCACGTCGAAGGGCGTGTGGACTGACGCTTGAGGGGCAGTCAAACGCGGCAGTATACACCATCGCGTCACAATCGTCTGGATCACGGTCGTGGGGACACTCTCCAGTGGAAATACAGGGCCTTGTGTACCTATAGCAATCACCTCGAAGCGTTGATCGATGTGCTCGCCCGTTCGATGTCGACACAAGTGGTCGTCTCTCGAACTCGTCATCAACATCGGGCCGTCGATTCGAGATCCAGTCATCGAGCAACCGACACACCTCGTTCGATAACGCGATCAACCGTTCTCCATCGGTACCGTTCTTGATCGTCGTTCCCGTCTCTGAGCGGTGGATGACGGCGATGTACCGCCCTTCCGGATCGTAGTCGTCGACGTCGAGCGAGTGGACCGCGCCAGTTCGCATCAGCGTGATCACGACGTGAGGACGTGACGCGTACTCGTACTTCGAGAGGTACTCGAGAACCTCCTCAGCACGATCGGACTCGAGCATCACGTCGCGGACGTTCTGCCCGTCTCGCAACACGGGCGACCGCACCTTCGTATGGAGATCGTCGACGACGGCGTCGATGCTTTCGAGCCACTTCACGAAGACTCGGAGCGTGTCCATCTGCGTCTTCTCGGTGGCGGGCGCGAGATCACCCTCGCGGCGACGCCACAGACGGTACGCATGAAGGCTCCGTCCGCTCAGTTCGTTCAGGTTGTCTATGTCTTCCTCACCACACCAGCGAACGAAGTGACCGAGACGGGAGCTGTGCGAGTACAGCGTTGCTTTGGCCACCTCGGCTTCGCGATCGGCGAGGTACAGTTCTACGGCTGTTTCCGGGTCGATTGGTTCGAGACTCATCGCTCTTTGTGGCGCGAGTCGCAGTTACGACCCCGATCTGAAGTCCCCGACTTCGGGCAGTACAGGCCTGAAAGGACGATCCGTTCTCAGTGTGAACTCGCGCCCGTCGTGCCCGTTTCGTTTCGTAACGATCCACATCCAACGGACAGGATCGTGTTCATTTACCCATCGATCCCAGCGGACGGTGGCGGCACTCATTGAGCAGCTCGTGCACGTGATCGTTGACGAGGCCATCGAGCGGGCGCCGTTCGTCGACGGAGTCACACCCGGCCGCGGCGTCGGCCGCCAGGTGCGTGCACGGTGAACGCCTCTATCGCGGGGGATCGCCGTTCATGATTGCAGTCTGTCGCTGAGTCAGCATGCGGATGGTGGTCTCACTGTTCGAGAGTGAGAAAGGAGTAGAGACGTGTGGGGAAGAGCGGGTTATTCGTCTTCGGGCGTGCCGCGGGCGTCCCGATCCGACTCCCTGCCGGTTGCCTGATCGAGCAACACGACCGCGCCGCCGAGCAGGGCGACGTTCTTCAGGAAGTTGATCTTGTTGGCGTGGCGCTGTTTCCCTTCCATCGTCCAGAAATCGTGGATCGCGGGGGTCGTCCCGAGGAAGAAGACGATCACGGCCCCCGCGGCGGCCCGGGGGAACCGCCAGAGCACGATACCGAGGTTAGCGACGAACAGCATTCCGGTGACGAACGGAACGAGGAGCTCCGGCATCGGGACCCCCTTCGCTTCCGCGACCGCGACCCGCTTATCGTTGTTCTTGAACCCGTCGAGTGCCATGTACGCCAGGATACCAGCGTACAGCGACCGCCCGATCGCCGATGGGGGATCGCGCGTGACGGCGTCGTCGCCACCCATCTCACACCACCTCGATCCGGCTGACGTTCGCGTCGACCCGGCCGGCCGTTTCGTAGGTCCACTCGTCGGTCCGACGGATGATCCGTCCCTCGACGTCGTCGCGCTGGTCGGGGACATCGAACAGTCCGGAGCCGCAGATCACCTCGCCGTCGTGGACCGCCCATGTCTCGATCACTTCGTGTGGCTCGCCGGGGAAGGGAACGCGCTCGAAGTCGCGTCCGAAATTGGTCGATTCGAACAGCGCGACCTCGTGGTCGTCGTTCACCCAGGCCGGCGGGGCCTCCTCGCCGCCACAGAAGAAGACGGTCCCGTCGTGGACGAACACCCGCCGGATGTAGGAGAAGTCGTTACCGCGGTCGAGACGGCTCCAGGAGTCGCCGGCGTCGGTCGTCCGCCACAGCCCGCCCTCCCCGACGGCGTGGCCGAGCCCGAGGTTCTCCAAGTCGTGATCGAGGTAGCCGGTCGTCGCCAGCCAGACGTCCTCGGAGATCGGGAGGACCTGATGGATGTCGTCGACGATGGTGTCGCGGCGGTCGTGCCACGTCCGCCCCCCGTCGCGACTGAGGTGGATCCCGCCCGCCTCGACGCCGGCGATCAGGTGTTCGGGTCGGCCCGGGACCGCTTCGAGCGCGCGCAGCCGTGCGTAGTGTGGGTCGATCGGCGACTCCCAGTGCCCTCGCGAGGGGAGCTCCCGGAACCCCTTCAGCTCGGTCCAAGTGTCGCCGGCGTCGACGGAACGAAAGACGTACGGGTCGTTCGTGCCCGCGTACAGCGCGCCGTCGGCGGTCGCGAGGATCGACCACACCTCGCTCTGCCCCGCGTGCCAGAACCGGTCGCCGAGCGGGACGCCGAGGTCCTCGAACGTCTCACCCCCGTCGACCGACCGGTACGCCCCCGTGCTCGACGCGACGAAGACGCCGTCGGTGTGGCCCCACGACGTCACGGCGGTGACGACCCCGCAGTCGAGGACTCGCTCGGGCTCACCGCGCTCGAACGGCACGTCGGCGACGCGGTACAGCCCGTTATCCGTTCCGATCAATAGTGTCATACCCGAGAGTGTGAGTCCGACGCATACTAAAGTTTTACCAACCCGTAAAACGCTAAGTGACCGGGGGCATAACGGAGGCTACACGTCCCGCACCACACGCCAATGACCACACCGACCCCAACGAAGCGACCGACTGACGCGGCGCATCTCGACGACATCGACCCGCCACGGGAGCTGCTCACCCTCCCGTGGATCGACCCGCACAATCACGCACACACGCTCTCGTGGGCCGACCGTGAGCGGTACGCGCTCGCCGGCTGCCGGTCCATGCTCATGGTCGCGTCCGGCTACCACTGGACCCCGTACAAGCCGGTCGAGGCGGACGACGTCCGGTTCCTCTGGGACGACGCGATCAACCGCCGGGCGGCGATCGAACGTAACCACTTCTTCGAGGCGAAACTGGGGCTCGGCGTCCACACCGGCGTTCGGATCGAGAACCCCGACGAGCTGCTGACGGCGATGGACGCCTACTGCGCGCTCGACGAGGTCGTCGCGGTCGGCGAGACCGGCGTCGTCCCCTCCCAGCACGTCAGCGCGTGGGGCGTCGACGAACAGCAGGCGGTCGTCCAGGCACAGATGGCGCTCGCCCGGGACCACGACCTCCCCGTGATCCTCCACACGCCCAACACGTCGACGGACGCGAAACGACCGTACCGCGACGGTCTCGGCGTGACACCGGGATACGAGAAGAACGCGGGGCTCGGTGCCGACCCCGTCCTCGACGGCGAGAACCCCGCGCTCGACGCGGTGCGACTCGACGTCAAGGCGATGCGTGACGCCGGCCTCGACGACGACCGCGTCGTCGCCTCCCACGCCGACGCCAACAACACCGCGTACCTGATGGAGGAGACAGACTGCTACCTGAGCTACACGATCGGCCACTCCTGGCTGATCGGCGTCGACGCCGCGGACGTCGCCGACGCCATCGACGAGTACGGCTCCGATCGGATCCTGATCGATACGGACTGCGCGAACGTCCTCCGAACGGATCCTTACGCGGTGAAGCGGGCGATATTCGAGCTGTACCGATACGGGATCGACCCCGAGGATATCCGGAACGTGGTGTTGGAGAACCCGCGTGAGGTGTTCGGGTTCGAAACGGAGTGACGGGGGTCGAAACGGATGGCTCAGGGACGGTCGACGCGCCGTGAGGGCGCTCGGCGCGGCGCGGTGTCCGCGGTCTCAGTCCGCGTCGAACGCGAATCGGGTAGTCAGCTCGCCGACGCCCTCGACGGTGACGGTGACCGTGTCGCCGTCCCCCAGTAGCACCGGCGGTTCCCGGTAGACGCCGACTCCCGGCGGCGTCCCGGTGAACAACAGGTCGCCCGGCGTCAACGTGAACGCCTGACTACAGAACGAGACGAGCTCGTCGATCCCGAAGATCAGGTTCGCAGTCGTGGAGTCCTGAAGCCGCTCCCCGTTCACGTCTGCGGCGATCGACAGGTCATGTGGGTCGTCGATCTCGTCGGTCGTCACCAGCTCCGGGCCGATCGGGGCGAAGCCGTCGAGGCTCTTCCCACGGATCCACTGGCCGTCGCCGTGTTGGAGATCCCGCGCGGAGACGTCGTTGCCGACGGTGAACCCGGCGACGTGGTCCATCGCCTCGTCGGGGTCGACACGGCGCGCCTCCTCGCCGATAACGGCGACGAGCTCCGCCTCGTAATCCACCTTCTCCGTGTACGCCGGGTCCCACGAGACGGTGTCGTCGGGCCCCGTGACGGTCGTCGGGAACTTCGAAAAGAGGACGGGCTCCTCGGGGATCGGGTTGTCGCCCTCCTCGGCGTGGTCCCGGTAGTTGAGCCCGACACAGACGACTTTCTGCGGGTCAGTGACCGGTGCGAGCCGATCGAGCTCGGCGGGGTCGTGAACGCCGACGCCCGTCTCCGTCGCGTGTTCGACCGCGAGCTCGGCTTTCGCCCGCCAGTTCCAGGCGTCGAGCAGATCGGTGGTCGTGTCGGGTATCTCCACGCCGGCGGCCGCGCCGGCCGCGGGGAGTTCGATGACCTCGCCGTCGTCGGTCGTGACGCCGGGCCAGCCGTGCGGTTCATCCGTCAGTCGATATTGTGCGAGTCGCATAGGGAAGCGTGCTGTGTGGGTGCCGCTCGTTACAGGTCGACCCCGGCCTCGTCGAGCAGGCGCTGTCCGGACGCGACGAACCGGTCGAACTCCTCGTGGACCTTCGGGTTCGTCAGCTCGCCGTCGCGCTTGACGACCTCGCCGTCGACGAGCACGGTGTCGATGTGGGAGGGGTCGGACTGGAACACGACCGTCTGGACCGGTGAGTGCGACGGCGCGGTCATGAAGTCGTTGGCGTCGATCATGACGATATCGGCGCGTTTCCCGGGCGTGATCGACCCGATCTCGTCGGCCATGCCGAGCGCCTTCGCGCCCTCGATCGTCGCCATTTCGAGCGTGTCGCGGGCGGTGATCCGCACCTCGTCGACCTCCTCGTCGCCGTCGAGGACTTTCTGGTTGTCGAACATGCGCTGGAGCTGCAGCCCGATCCGCATCTGGCTCCCCATGTCGCCGCTGATGTCCGAACAGACGTCGACACCCCACGTGGGCCGCCCGCCGGCGTCGAGCACCTTCTCCGTGACCGGGATCCCGTGGCCCATCTGCATCTCCACTTCCGGCGTTGAGGAGAAGGAGACGCCCTGCTCGACGGCGTGGTCGATGTCCTCCTGTGTGAAGTGGTTGCCGTGGGCGACGTTGACGTCGGGACCGAGCTCGTCGTGGAGACAGCCGAACCCCTGATACCCCTCGCCGTACACCGACGACGGCCACAGGGCGGCACCCATGTGGATCGTCGAGAGCACGCCGAGCTCGCGTGCGAGCTCCAGGTCGCGCAGGGCGGTCCCGTCGGTACAGAAGTCCGGCCCCCGGAGCCCGAGCGCCAGACTGAGCAGGTCGTCGTCGCGGATGCGCCCCTCGTAGAGCTCACGGATGTTCTCCTCCGGGAGGCCGACGTCGCTCTCGAACCACCACTTCGCCGCGTCATCGCCCGGCGGGCCGTACGTGTACACCGCGCGCAGTCCGGTGTCCTGGAGCGCGTCGACCGCCCGCTCGCCGTGTTCGAGCGTGTTGGGGTACGACCAGTCGAGGGCGGTCGTCGTTCCGGTGTACAGCTTCTCGAACGCGCCGAAGAGGCCGCCGAGGTACATGTCCTCGGGCTGATACAGCCCGGTGATGTTGCCGAGCATGTGTTCGAAGTACTCGCCCATCAGCGACCAGTCCCCGGCGATCCCCCGCACCTGGGTCTGGGCGAGATGGATGTGTGAGTCGACGAACCCGGGAACGACGATCCGGTCGGACGCGTCGATGGTTTCGGCCCCGTCGGACGACAACCCGTGTCCTACGTCGACGATCTCGCCGTCCTCGATCAGCACGTCCGCGTCGTCGAGATCACCGATCTCCGGATCGAGCGAGACGACCGTCCCGTTTTTGATGATCGTTCGTGTCATGTGCAGTTGTACCGTTTGACCAGTAGGATAAAAGTTTACCGTACGGTAAACACAGCGGTCGGCGTGGAGGGGATCGTATTATATGCTGGACACGCCCAGTACGCGTATGAGCAACTCCGGCGAACCGATCTCCACGAAGGACACCGAGGAGGTGATCATGGAGGCGACGTTCCGCGCCCTGAGCAAACACGGGTACGGGGACCTCCGGATGCGCGATATCGGCGAAGAGATGGACCTGACCCGGCAGGTCATCCACTACCACTTCGACGGGAAGTACGACCTGCTCTCCTCGTTTCTCGAGTACGTCATCGACCAGTACGAGGGCAGCGTTGAGGTCGACGCCGACGCCGACCCACGAGCGGAGCTCGACGCCCGGATCGACCAGTGTCTGTTCGGGCCGGAGTTCGAGGAGTTCGGCCACTGGGACCGGATGAAAGTGTATCACGAGCTGTACGTGTACGCCCAGAACGACCCGGAGCACCGCGATATCTTCGACGCCCACTACGACCGGATCCAGGGGAGCATCGTCGAGGTCGTCGAGGAGGGGATCGAGCAGGGGACGTTCGAGCCGGTCGACGCCGAGCGGATGGGGCAGTTCATCACTGACATCATCCACGCGGCTCGCGGCCGCCGGATCGCCCTCGGTCACGAGGATGCGCCCGCGGAGACGCGGCGAGCCATCGACGAGTTCGTCCTCGACTCGCTGTATGCCGACGGGTAGCCGGGTCGACCGGCCCAGGTGAGCCGAGCCGGTTCTGCCGTCAGCGGCTCCGTGTCGGGGACGCACCACGGTCCCACGTTAGGGACGCACCACGGTCCCGCCTCAAGACCCGTCTCACTCTGTTCCGTTGTCGTCGTCCGGCTCGCCGAACACGCCGAGCGCCTCCAGTTCGTCGATCTCGGCGTCCCCGTAGCCGAGCTCGCGGAACACCTCCCGGTTGTGCTCACCGAGTAACGGTGGCGGGAGCTCGAACCCGCTCTCCGCGCCGTCGAACTTCAGCGGGTGTTCGATCACGGGGACCTCGCCTAGCTCTGGGTGTTCGATCTCGGTGACCGTCCCCCGCGCGTCGATCTGCGGGTTGTCGAGCGCCTCCTCGACGTCGTACACCGGGCCGGCGGGGACGCCGGCGTCTTCGGCGATGATCTCGATCCATTCGTCGGTCGTCCGCGCCGCGAGCGTCGACTCGATCTCCGCTTCCAGCGCGTCGGCGTTCTCGACCCGGTCGGCGTTCTCCTCGAAACGGTCGTCGGCCGGGAGGTCCGGCCGATCGAGCGCCTCACACAGCTCGCCCCAGAGCTTCTCGTTGAGGATACAGATGTTGATGAAGCCGTCCTTCGTCTCGAACGTCTGGTACGGGGCGAGCACGGGGTCTTTCGTCCCCATGCGTTTGGTCTCCTCGCCGGCGAACGTCATGCCGGCCTGCTTCGTGAGCCACGGGAGCGTCGCCTCCAACATCCCGAGGTCGATGTACTCGCCCTTCCCCGTCCGTTCGCGGCGGTACAGTGCCGTCGTCGTCCCGAACGCGGCCCACATCGCCGTGATCAGGTCGGTCATCGGCAACCCGACTTTGACGGGTTGGCGGCCCTCCTCGCCGGTGACGCTCATGACCCCGCTCATCCCCTGGATGAGGAGGTCGTACCCGGAGCGCTCGCGCCACGGCCCCGTCTGTCCGAACGCGGAGATGGCGAGGTAGATCAGGTCGTCGTTGTGCTCGGAGAGGGTCTCGTAGTCGACATCGAGCCGTTCGGCGGTGCCCGGACGGAAGTTCTGGATGAACACGTCCGCCTCCGCGACGAGCTCGTACAGCGCGTCCTTCGCCCGGTCGTTCTTGAGGTCGAGCTCCAGGCTCCGTTTCCCGTAATTCAGCGTCCAGTAGTACGGTGACTCGCCGTTGATGAACGGCGGCCCCGAGTGGCGGACGGCGTCCCCGTATCCGGGTTGTTCGATCTTGAGGACCTCCGCGCCCTGGTTCGCGAGCATCGCCGAGCAGAACCCGCCGGTGACGAACGTCGAGAGGTCGACGACGGTCACACCCTCCAAGATCCGGTCGTGCTCGTTCATCGTGTTCTCTCCACGGCGGCCCTGTTGCTTGCGGTTCGATTCGATCTCGATTCGGTTGCACACGTGCCCGTCTTCCGTCGTCGTCGGATCACGGTCCGAAGCGGGATGGCACGCTCCCCTTCGATTGACCGTACGATTTGCCCGTCTGACCGTTTATCGATACGCATTCGTGAGACTCTGTTTGTTTACCGAATGGTAAAAGTATCGGCAGGCACCTGCTTGACACTGAACATCACGGCATTCGCATCGTCTGCTCGATAGCGACGAGACGACCAACACCGGAACGATGCCGGCTCGGAGGCCATCACCCCGGATACGTTCGGTGGGTGAGTTAATCCGTCACGGCCGCAGTGTCACATATGACGTTTTCAATCTGTGTCCGCACGGAGTCCCCTGATGGAACAGTGTACGGCACCGCGGTCGCAACTGACGCACCCGCTGTCGGTGCGCTGGCGCCTTACACCTCCGTCCACGGGGCAGTGAGTACACAAGCGTTCGTCAACGTAAGACTGGGTCGACGTGGAATCGCACTGCTCGATGACGTGCCGTTAGAACAGGCACTCTCCGGTGTTCTTGAGCGCGACGAACACGCCGCGCTTCGACAGTTACACGGCGTCGGTTCTGATGCGGTCTTCGGACACACCGGTGAGGAGACCGAAGAGTGGTCCGGACACGAAACATATCCCGGGGAGGGGGTAACGGTCGCCGGAAATATGCTCACGGGTCCTGAGACACTCAGAGCAGTCTCCGAGGCGTTCACCGAGGGAGAGGCGACGGACGCAGTTGACGCCGGGACAGTTCCACGGCTGATCGATTCGCTGGCCGCGGGTGTCGAAGCCGGTGGCGACAAACGCGGACACAGCTCCGCGGCGGTCGTCGTGTCTGCACCTCAGACGACTGCGTATCACGACCTTCGTGTCGACCACCACGACGAGCCGGTTGATGAGCTCCGCCGGGTGTATGAAGCGGCCTACGGCGCGAGCGACGGATTCAGCGAGGCGTCAAAAGAACGGATCTTCGACTGATACCGCTCGTCGACGCCGGTCATTCCTCGATGGTCGCGGTTCCCGGTGCGTCGGGATCGTTGCGATGACACGTCGCCCACCCGCCGTCTGCATTCACGACATCCGCGGCGCTCGATCCGGGTACGATGGCAGGAACCCTGTCCGGCTGATCGGTTTCACACGGCGAAACGAACGCCTCCGACACCCGTTCGCTCGCAGCATCATCGTCTCCTGCCGCCGCGAGACGAGCCGCCTCGCGGACGGCTTCGGCCGCGTCGGCCGGCAGCTCATCGATGTCGACCGGCAGCGACTGTTCGATGATGTACGTGGCGATCCGCTCTGCGTCTTCCGTGCCGAGACGAGCGGCAGCAGCGTCTCGGTCTACCTCACCGTCCAACAGCCGGTTCCGGAAGGCGAACGCGGCGCGAAACGCTGGTTGATCTCCGCCCCACTCGGCGGGCGGGATCACCGCGGGACATCGCGTGTGGAACCGACATCCTGTGGGTGGTTCGATCGGTGACGGGACTGTCCCGGTCAACAAGGTCCGATCCGTGCGTGTTTCCGGGTCGATCCGTGGTACTGCGGACAACAACGCCGCAGAGTACGGGTGTGCTGGCTCGGCGAACAGTCGCTTCGTCGGTGCCGTCTCCACGATCTCGCCGAGATACATCACCGCGACGCGGTCGGCGACCTGGCGCACCACTGAAAGGTCATGTGTAATGAACAACAACGCGATATCGAGCTCCTCCTGTAGTTCCCCCAAGAGGTTGAGGATCTGTGCTTGAACGCTCACGTCGAGCGCACTGGTCGGCTCGTCCGCCACGATGAACTCCGGTTCGACAGTGAGCGCTCGTGCGATCGCAACGCGTTGCTGTTGTCCCCCGGAGAACTGGTGTGGATATCGGTCGACGTGGCCGCGTTCCAGCCCGACTCGCTCGAGGAGATCACGCGCTCGTTCTAACCGGTCCGCACCGTCATTGCCGATCCCGTGTACCTCCATCGGGGCAGTGAGAATCGACCCCACGCTCTGACGAGGGTTCAGCGAGGCGAGCGGATCTTGGAAAATCATCTGCATACGGCGACGGTACGGCCGCATCTCACGGTCAGACAGTCCGGCTACGTCGTCACCACCGAACACGATCGACCCGCCAGTGACCTCCTCGAGGTTGAGCAGTGTCCGTCCCAGCGTCGACTTACCACAGCCGGACTCGCCGACGATCGCGAGGGTTTCCCCGCGGTCGACTGTCAAATCGACGCCGTCGACGGCTTTCACATCGGCCGACTCGCCGACGAGTTTGTCGAGCACGCCGTCAGCCTGTGGATAATACTTACGAAGGTCATGGACCTGAACTAGCGGGTCGTCGCCGGATCCGGGGCTCATAGCCGTTCCGCCTCCGTGCCCCGGCGGAGACACGCGACCTCGTGATCCGTCCCGACCGACCGGAACGTCGGTGGATCTTCATAACAGGCGGGTTTCGCCTCCGGGCAGCGTTTCGCGAACTTACAGGCGGGCTGTTCACCGACCCCGTCGGGGACACTTCCCGGAATTGGCTTGAGTGCGGCATCCGGGTCATCGACACGGGGCGTGCTCGCGATCAGCCCCTGTGTATACGGGTGTGATGGGTTCTCGAACAACACCGAAGTCGGTGCACGTTCGACGATCTCTCCAGCATACATCACGTTCACCCAGTCGCACGTCTCCGCTACCACCGCGAGATTGTGCGTAATAAGCAGGATCGTCGTGTCGAACGCGTCTTTCAACGCGCGGAGCTCGTCGAGGATCCCGGCCTGAATCGTGACATCGAGCGCGGTCGTCGGCTCGTCGGCGATCAGGAGATCGGGCTCACACGACAGCGCGATGGCGAGCATCGCACGCTGGCGCATCCCGCCGGAGAACTCATGCGGAAAGTCGTCTGCACGCGTGGCTGCCTCCGGGATCTGGACGGTTTCGAGCATTTCGATCGCACGTCGCCACGCCTCGCTGTCTTCCGCGGCACCGAGGATCTTCCGTTTGATTTCTGCTGACAGCGAGACGGATTCACCGATATCCTGATTCAACCGGACGGTTTCGGCGATCTGTTCGCCGACCGAGAGCGTCGGATTGAGGCTGTGCATCGGGTCCTGAAACACCATCGAGACGGTACCACCACGGAGCTCGTTGAGTCGCTCGTCGTCGGCGTTGACCAGTGACTCATCGTTGAGCCTGACGTCGCCGTCGGTTATCTCTCCGGGGTCATCGACGAGACCCATAACGGAGCGTGCAAGGACGCTTTTTCCGGAGCCAGATTCTCCGACGAGACCCACGATCTCACCGGACGTGAGCGAGAGGTCGACCCCGTCTACGGCAGTGACTGTGCCACGATCGGTATAGAACTGGGTTCTAAGCCCGGACACCTCGAGCAACGGCTGGTCTGCCGGGTCGGTCGAGTGCACCGAGCGGCGCGGTGAACTCATCGATCGCCCACCTCGCCTTCCTTGACATCGAACACGTCACGAAGTCCGTCACCGAACATGTTGAACGCGAGTACTGTTATCATGATCGCGAATCCGGGAAAAATGGAGATCCACCAGGCCTGCGAGAGGAACTGGCGGCCCTCCGAAAGCATCAAGCCCCACGTAGGGGTGGTTGGCGTGACGCCGAGTCCAAGGAACGAGAGCCCTGCTTCGGCGAGGATCGCTAACGGAATCATCAGCGTCACTTGTACGATTATCGGCGCGACCGCGTTCGGAAGGATCTCCCGTGACATGATCCGGGTGTCGTTCATCCCGATCGCACGAGCAGCCATCACGTACTCCTCCTCACGGATCGACAACACTTCGCCACGAACGAGCCGTGCGAAGTCGTCGATGAACGCAACGCCGATAGCGATGATCACGTTCCAGACCCCGAGACCGCCGGCGAACGCGATTATCCCTGCGGCGAGAATGAGTGTGGGAAACGCCCACTGGAAATCGACGTACCGCATCAGGACGCTGTCTACCCAGCCGCCGTAGTAGCCGGCAACCGTACCGATCACGGTCCCGATAGTGAACGCGAACAGCACAGTCGCCGCCGCAACGAGAAGCGACACCCGAGCGCCGTACACTATCCGTGAGAGCACGTCGTGTCCGAACGAGTCCGTCCCGAGAAGGTGAAAGAACTCGCCGTCGGTAGTCGTCGAGCTCGTCGCCGGCTCTTGCAGGATCGTGAACGTCGCGTTCGGGTCGTACGGCGCGACGATCGGGGCAAGCAACGCGGTGGCGATGAATCCCACGACGACGACTGCTCCGGTGAGTGCCTTCCGGTCATTACGGAGCCCGGTGGCGAGACGTTCACGGAACGTTCGTCGTGGTGCCACGTGTCCCGTGTCCCGGAACCGTTCCGGTGGCGCAGCTCCGGGGTATTCATCCCGTGTTTCGCCGCCATCGGCCACCGCGTTATCATCCGGGGACCGATTGTCGGTGGCGGTACCGTTGATACTGCCTTCCGACGAGTCCTTCATACGTCACCCCCATAGCGGATCCGTGGATCGATGAACGTGTACAGTACGTCGACGGCGAGGTTGGTGAACACCATGATAGCGGCGACGAGCAGGATGACGGCTTGGGTAACCGGGTAGTTCCGATCGATGATGGAATCGACGAGCATCCGACCGATACCCTGGATACCGAATACGATCTCGACCGTAACCGATCCAACGAGGATCAGCGCGACCTGGATCCCGGCGACCGTCACAACTGGAATCAGCGCGTTCTGCATCGCGTGTTTGTACAGCCGGACTCGGGAGCCGACTCCCTTCGCGCGGGCGGTCGTCATGTACGGCTCGTTCATCGTCTCCAACAGCGACGAACGCATCATACGCATTACGATGGCTGCGTACGGTAGCCCGACGGCGACGCCGGGCAAGATGATCGATCGGAGCCACGGGACGAACCCCTCACGGATCGGAGTGTACCCGAAGATCGGTAGGAGGCCAAGCTGGACCCCGAACACGAGTGCAAGCAGGATGCCGATGAAAAACGCTGGCATGGACAAACCGAGAAACGCCGCTACCGTAGCGATGTAGTCGGCCGGTTCGTGTTTCCGGGTAGCACTCACTATCCCCGTCGGGAGCGCCAGTCCGAGTCCCACGATCACCCCGACGATCGCGATAGAGAACGTCCGCGGAAAGGCTGCGGACAGGAGCGTCGTTATCTCTTGTCCGGTTGTAATGCTCTGTCCGAGATCGCCAACGAGCAGTCCGAGGAACCAGTCCACGTACTGGATATATAACGGCTGGTCGAGTCCGAGCTGTGTTCGGAGTGACTCGACGGCGGACGGCGTCGCTTCCGGACCGAGCATCGCGCGGATCGGCCCGCCCGGGATCGCCCGAAGTCCGAAGAACACCACCGTCGCGACCAGCCACATCACGAAGACGGCGTGGACAACTCGCTTCGCGACGTACCGTTTCATTCCTCGAGCCAGACGTTATGGAAGTTTCGGAGGAACGACGGAATGTGCGTGAATCCGTGGACATCGGATCGGTACCCCGTGACGTCCTCGCTGTGGACGATATACGCGTCTGCGACGTCGCGAATGAGCAGGTCTTCGAGTTCATGGAGGATCGCTGCTCGTTCTTCGAGGTCTGGCGTTGCCCGCTGTTCGCCGAGTAAATCGTGTGCCTCTTGACTCTCGTAGTTGTTCCAGTTCCAGACGCCGTCGACGTCCGAGAGCCGGTAGAAGTTCCACACGGACTCCTCGGGATCGGGCTTCTGAACGCTGCCAGAGACGGTCATGTCGTAGTCGCCGTTGGCGTACCGCTCCCAGTACGTGGAGTCGGTCACCTGGTCCAGTTCGATATCGACACCGATCTCCGACAGCTGATTGACGATCGTCCGTGCGGCTCGGAGATTCTCGCTAGTCTGCATGATCTGGAGCTCTCCGTCGGTCTCCATCATTTCGGTTCCAGAAAGCAGGTCTTCCGCTTCCTCGGGATCGTACGCTTGCGTTTGGTCTTTCTCTTCGTTCGGGCGAGCGACCCACTCGGGCAGCGGCCCGAACACGCCCGTCGCGGGCTTGGCGTAGCCGAAGTAGGCGTTTTGTGCGAGCGCCTCGTTGTTCACTGCCTTCGCGAGGCCGCGCCGGACGTCCGGATCGTCGAACGGCTCGCGTTCGTGATTCATGGCGAATCCGAGCCAGCCGTTACCGAGCACGCCGCTGATTTCGATATCGGGGTTCCCCTCCACCTCGTCGACGTTTTCGAGCGGCACCAGGTTGGCGAAGTCGATATCACCGGCCTGTAACGCGTTCACGATAGTTCCCGGCTCGGGAATCATTTCGATGTCCACACCATCGAGGTACGGAAGCGGATTGCCCTCCTCGTCCGTTTCGTGGTAGTCCTCGTGGGCATCGAGGTAAATGTGCGACCCCACTTCGTGTTCACGGACCTCGAAGGCCCCGGTACCGACCGGCTCTAGGGAGTACTGATCGCGTCCCATCTCCTCAAGCGCCGTCTGATTGATGACTGCCCCGACCCGCCCGGGCCCGCGGGTCAGGTGGGCCAATGTCGCAGCGTTCGGTGACTCGAAATTGAGTGCGACAGTGTACTCGTCGATCACTTCGACACCACCTTCAGACGGTGGTTCGAGATCGGCGAGCCGGGAGGCTTGTGGCGCATCCGTCTCGATGTTGTGTGTGATCGTGTATGCGACGTCTTCGGCGGAGAACTCCTCACCGTTGTGGAACGTGACATCGTCACGGAGCTCGAACTCGTAGCGGAGCCCGTCGTCGGATACTGTCCAGTCGGTCGCGAGGTCACCGACGATCTCGATGTCCTCGTTCAGCGTCACCAGCCCATTGAAAATGTTCGCTGATATCTGGAAGTACTGGCCGACACTGATATGGGCGGGATACAAGTCACCGACCTCGCCGAGAAACCACCCGGCGGTCAGCCGACCGCCTGCGAGAGTGTCTTCGTCGACATCTCCGACAGCCGGTTCCTCGTCACCGTCACCGCCACTCGTACAACCGGCGAGGCTCGTGATCCCAGCGGCACCGAACAGCTTTGCTGCAGTCCGTCTACTTACACGGGGGCCGGATAGGTCCGCCGCGTCGAGTTCTCGTGACATTTGCTCACATGCCACTCATAGGCTTGGCGGCATGAACTTTACACCGAATATTTCCGTCCGGCGATATCACGCCGAGCGCTTCGGAGGCGATCTAGCGTAAACATTGAATTATTTGACTATTTTATTGAATTCTTAGACATTCGCTCGATGGTAACGACCACAGGCGAAACGGATTTGACCAATGAAGGTCTGGCAGTGATATGCGCGAGGTGACGCTACAGATCTATCATAAAGGGGAACCGGAGTGTGAGGTGAGTTCCCAGTTCCCGGAGGTGACGCTTCGCTCCGTCTCCTCGATGACTGGCCGAACCAAAGAGCGGAAGCGGATAATCGAAATCACCGGTCCAGCGACCGATATCGAAGGATTCCTGGGTGCGTTTCGGGAGGCTGACTCGGTGATCGAGGCTGAACCCCTCTCACCGATCGAACGGGACCACGTGTACGTCGCACTCGTGGTTGACGCCGCGTTGTGGGACAGTATCTCGGAACGGCTCTCGGATCTCGGGATCCATCACCGAATGGGGACGACGATCAATTCGGGGATCGAGCGCTGGACGCTATACTTAAACGATGACGAGGATCTCTCCGGAGTGATGCGTTCGCTCGAACGTGGTGGCAACGAAGTAACGCTGGTGCGTAACGTCGCGCTTTCGGATATCACGCGGCCACCGCAGTTGGAGCTTACCGGCTTCCTCGAGGACCTCACGTCCCGTCAACGCGAGACGCTTGCTACTGCCATCGAGCTCGGGTATTACGAACACGGTGGTGGTGTCGGTATCGAGGAGATCAGCGATGCGTTAGCCCTCGGGTCGACCACCGCGTGGGAACATCTCTCCCGAGCGGAGGCGAAAGTGATGGCGGGGATCGCGGACCAGATACACCCGTGATCATCGACTCACCCTGCCGGACGCCGTCGAGACGCTAACCGCTCGCACGACGTTCGTTTCACTCGCCGACGCATGCCAGTGACCCGCATATTTATATGGGCCGGACTCTCACGGATATCCGTTAACAATGGAAACCGGTAACACCGATATGAAAAACAAGAGTAAGTCAACCGAGACGATCGGTACGAGTTCGGAAACCGAATCGCCGGTCGGCCGGCGTCGGTTCCTACAGGCGACGGGGGCTGGTGCGGCAGTCGCGCTCGCCGGGTGTGCCGGCGGCGACGACGACGTGGTCAGGCTCGGTGCGACGTACATCTTCTCGGGGTTCGCCTCGCTGTACGGCGACGAGGCCGAGCGCGGCTTCGAACTCGCGGAGGAGGAGATAAACGACAACGGCGGGATCAACGGCCAGGAACTCGAGATCATCGCCCGTGACACCGAAGCCAGTGCTGACACGGCGATCCGCCAGATGCGCAGCCTGATCGAGGAGGACGGGGTCGACGGGCTGTTCGGGCTCGACTCCAGCGGTGTCGCGCAGGCCGTCGCACCGCAGGCAGCCGAGGAAGGGATCCCGTATATGGTAACGCACGCGGCGACGCCGTTTATCACGTCGCCGGCGGGTGAACACGAGAACTCCGTCGGTAACGACTACATGTTCCGGTGTGCTAACAGCCTCGCACAGGACATGTATGGGGCCGCACGGACGGCGGCGGAGCTCGACGCCACGGAGTGGGCGACGATCGGCCCTGACTACGCGTTCGGGTACGAGACGTGGGACTACTTCCAGGACTTCTGTGAGGGGCTCGGCGTCGACGCCGAGTTCACGACCGAGCAGTACCCCGCGCTGGAGACGAGCGACTACACGCCGTTCATCAGCGACATCCTGAGCGCCGAGCCCGACGCCGTGATCACGCCGCTGTGGGGTGCCGACCTCACCACGTTCGTCAGTCAAGCCGAGGAGGCCGGCTGGTTCGACCAGATCGACTACACGCTGTTCAGCGTCGGGATGGGAACGGATCTTCCGGCAGACGGGAACCCGCTTCCGGAGGGGGAGCTGGCCTCGACGCGGTACGACCCGTTCGTGCCTGACACCGCGACCAACAACGAGTTCCGCGACATGTACGTCGAGGAATACGACTCGCTCCCGACGTACAACGCAGAGGGCGCGTACCGCGCCCCGTTCCTGTACAAGGAGGCGATCGAGTCCGCCGGCAGCACGGACGCTGACGACCTCGTTGACGCCTTCGACGGGATGGAACACTCCGGTCCCGTCGGCGACTACCGGCTCGACTCCCGGTCGAACCAGGCGACGGTGCCGGCGATCTGGGGGACCGTGACGTACAACGAGGAGTACGATAGCAACGTTCTCGATCCGGTGAACGTGTACGACGCGGGACCGGACGAGATGGCGGACGCGCTCGCCGACTCCGACCTGCCGACCGGCGTCTGATCGCGGAGCACCGTCATGAGTCTCACAACTCTCGTCCCGCTCGTCGGTATCGGCGACATCGTCGTCGGCCTCAGCCTCGGTAGCCGGCTGTTCCTCATCGCAGTGGGGCTCAGCCTGATCTTCGGGGTGCTCGGGGTGCTTAACTTCGCACACGGCGGACTCTACATGCTCGGGGCGTACTTCGCGCTCGCGGTCACGACCAGCCTCGTCGACAACTTCTGGCTCGCGGTCGTCGTCGGCGCGCTCGGCGTCGGGATCGTGGGTGCGATCATCGAATTCACCACTATCCGACCGCTGTACGGTCGGATCGAGAGCGAGCTCGATCAGCTCATCGTGACGTTCGGGTTCGTTCTCGTGATCCACGAGGCGGTGCGGTTCGTCTGGGGGTCACAGTCGTACTCCATGGACCCGCCAGCGCTGTTCGACTTTTCGGTCTCGATCGGCGCGAGCACGTTCGGCGCGTACCGCCTGTTCGTCATCGGAATGGCGGTCGCCGTGATGGCGGGCCTTTGGCTGTTCATCACGCGGACGTACTTCGGCTCGCTGGTCAGGGGGACGTCTTCGGACCGTGAGATGGCGTCGATGCTCGGCGTCGACGTGCCGCGGCTGTACACTGCGGTGTTCTTCCTCGGGAGCGTGCTCGCCGGGTTGGGCGGGGCGCTCTCGGCACCGCTCCAGGCGACCAGTCCGGCGCTCGGGGACCAGGTCATCATCGACGCGTTCATCGTCGTCGTTATCGGCGGACTCGGGTCGATGACCGGCGCGTTCGTCGGCGCGATGATAATCGGGATCCTACAGAGCCTCGGCCCGCAGTTCATCTCCGCGGGCTCCATCGCCATCCCCTTCCTCGCGATGGTGATCGTCCTGCTGTTCAGGCCCGAGGGCCTCTTCGGGGGGATCGGCGAATGAGCGCCGACACGGAGTCGGCCGGTCGCGTCCGCGAGTTCGGGACGGCCGTCGCGGACGGCTGGACCCGGGAGCGGTTCGGCGTCCTGGCCGCGGTCGGAGCGATACTGCTTTCTTTCGGACCCAGCTTCCAGGTGTTCCTGTTCACGGAGTTCCTGATCATCGCGCTGTTCGCGCTCGGGTTCAACCTCCTGTACGGATACACCGGGCTGTTGTCGTTCGGTCACGGGATGTTCTACGCCGGCGGGGCGTACGGGCTCGCCATCGTGTTACGCGATCTCACCCCCTTCGTCGCCGACGTCGTCGGCGCGGGGCTCGCCCCGCTCGTCACGTTCGGTCTCGGAGCGTTCGCCGGCGTCGCGCTCGTGGTCGTCGTCGCGATCCCGGTGGGGTGGCTCTCCGTCCGGCTCGAGGAGATCTACTTCGCGTTGATCACCCTCGCGTTCGGGATGCTGGCGTTCTCGTTCATCATCCAGAACCCAGGGGGACTGACGAACGGCACCGACGGGATCATCATCCTGCTCGGTACCGTCGAGGTCGCCGGCATGGAGTTCCGCATCGGCGACCGCCGGCTGTACTACTTCCTGACGGTCGGTGTCGTCGCTGCCGGGATCTACGCGGTGTGGCGGATCGTCAACTCCCCGTTCGGCACGGTGTGTAAGGCGATCCGCGAGAGTCCGGACCGCGCCGCCGCACTGGGGATCGACGTCACCCACCACCGGTGGATGACGTTCATCCTGTCGGCAGCGGTCGTCGCTGTCGCCGGCGTCTTGCGCGCCGGGCTCGCCAGCGTCGCGTCACCGTACCTCTCACACTGGTCGACGAGCGCGATCGCGGTCGTCGCGACAGTCATCGGCGGGGCGACCTACTTCGCCGGGCCGATCGTCGGCGCGTTCGTCTACCTGTACGTCCGGTGGGGGATCAGCCGGTTCCCGGCGCTCGAAGCGCACTGGGAGCTGTTCTTCGGCGCGCTGCTGATCGGTATCGTGCTGTACTTCAAAGCCGGCGCGGTCGGCGGGCTCCTCCTGCTGCGTGACCGGTTCTTCGGTGATGACGGCGACGAGGGAAGCGGCGGGGACGGTGACGGCGGCGACGCGGTCGCCACCGACGGGGGTGAAACGGTTGCCACCGCTACCGACGGTACCGCCACCGACGGCACCGCAACCGGCGCTACCGCCACCGACGGCACTGCCACCGACGGTACCGCCACCGACGGCACCGCCACCGGCGCTACCGCCACCGACGCGGGCGTCGCGGACACCGACCGTACGACCGACGACCACCGAGGTGAGGGCTCGTGACGACCGTACTGAAAACGGAAGACCTACGAAAACAGTTCGGCGAACTGACTGCCGTCGACGACGTCTCGATCGAGATCGACGACGGCGATATCACCAGCATCATCGGCCCCAACGGGGCCGGAAAGACGACGTTCTATAACCTCCTGACGGGGGTGTTAGAGCCGACCGACGGCGCGATCTGGCTCCGGAAGGACGGGGAGCTCGCCGATATCACGGACGCGCCGCCACACGAGGTGGCGAACGCCGGGCTCTCGCGCTCCTACCAGATCACGAACGTCTTCGAGGGATTGACCGTCCGCGAGAACGTTCGGGTCGCGCGGATCAGCCACGAGAACCAGCGGCTCGACTTCCGGTCGCGCGCCGGCAGCGACGAGGCGCTGGAGGCGGACATCGAGGAGCTGCTGTCGCTGACGGGGTTGACGGGGATCGCCGACACGAAATGCGACACCCTCAGCCACGGGGAGAAACGGACCGTCGAGATCGCGTTGGCGCTCGCCATCGAACCGAGCGTGTTCCTGATGGACGAGCCGACTGCCGGAATGAATCCAACCGAAGTGACGGAGATCGTCTCGCTGATCCAGCAGCTCGACACGAACCTCGATGCGACGTTCGTCGTCACCGAACACAACATGGACGTCGTCACGGACATCTCGGACCGTATCGTGGTGCTCGCCGAGGGGGCGATCCTCGCGGACGGGGCGCCCGAAGACGTGTTGACGGACGAACGGGTCACCGAGGCCTACTTGGGGAGTGAAGCGGTATGAACGGCTCACGGAGCCACGAACGACAGGGGGGAGACACCACATGACGATACTCGCGGTCGACGACATCGACACGTACTACGGCAACAGCCACGTCCTCCACGGGATCTCTTTGGAGATCGACGAAGGGGAGGTCGTGACGCTGCTCGGACGAAACGGCGCGGGAAAGACGACGACGATGCGCTCGATCGTCGGCGCGTCGCCGCCGCGGCGCGGATCGATCACCTACCGTGGCGAGGAAATCGCCGGCCGTTCGCCGGACGCGATCAACGCGCTCGGAATCTCGCTCGTTCCCGAAGACCGTCGGGTGTTCCCCACGCTGAGCGTCCACGAGAATCTCACGCTGGCGCACAACCTGGCGGCCGACCCGCGGCCGGTCGCGGAGATGTACGAGCTGTTCCCGGCGCTCGACCCCTTACGCAAGAACAAGGGACGGAACCTCAGCGGCGGGGAACAACAGATGGTGTCGGTTGCCAGGGCGCTCGTCCAAGCGCCGGACCTGTTGTTACTCGACGAACCGACTGAAGGGCTCGCACCCGTCATCGTCGACGACCTCCGCGAGATCGTCCGGACCGTCGTCGAGGAGGAGGTCACGGTGCTGTTGACCGAACAGAACGTCGACTTCGCGTTCGACCTCGCCGAGCGCGGGTACATCATGGACACCGGCGAGATCGTCTTCGACGGCACGGTCGAGGAGATCCAGGCACGCGAGGACCTCCTCGAGACGTACCTCTCGGTGGGGACGGCGGATGCCTGAGGAGCTCACCCTCCGCCCGTTCTTCTGGCGGGCGACGCGGCTGTTCCCGGAGCGGGAGGTCGTCGCCCGGACGCACGATGGGACCCATCGCTACACGTACGCGGCGTTTGGCGACCGTGTCAGGCGGCTGGCCGGCGCGCTCGCGGACCTCGGCGTCGACCGTGGCGACCGAGTCGGCACACTCGGCTGGAACACCCACCGCCACTTCGAGGCGTACTACGCGGTTCCGCTGTCCGGCGCGCAGCTACACACGGTGAACTTCCGGCTGCAGGCGGACAACGTCGTACACATCATCAACGACGCGGCCGACGAGGTCCTGCTCGTCGAGCCCGACGTGGTCGGAACCGTCGACCGGATCTGGGACCGGCTCGAAAGCGTCCGTGAGGTCGTCGTGTTGGGCGAGACCGTCCCGGACACGGAACACGATCTCCCGATCCACGCCTCCGAGGGGTTGCTGACGGCGGCCGATCCCGTCGAGTCGTGGCCAGCGCTCTCGGAGGACGACCCCGCGGGGATGTGTTACACCTCGGGAACGACGGGAAAGCCGAAGGGCGTCGAGTACACCCACAAGATGATCTACGCCCACGCGCTGATGGTGATGACGCCGTCGGCGCTGGACATCGACGAGTCCGACGTGGTGATGCCGGTCGTGCCGATGTTCCACGTCAACTCGTGGGAGTTTCCGTACGCGGTGACGATGGCAGGCGCGAAGCAGGTGTATCCGGGGCCATCGCCGGACCCCGAAGCGCTCGTCGACCTGATCGAGACCGAGGCGGTGACGCTCACTGCGGGGGTACCGACCGTCTGGATCGACGTGCTCGACTATCTTGACGAACACGGTGGCGACCTCTCCTCGCTCGAACGCATCGTCGTCGGCGGGAGCGCCGCCCCACGGGAGGTGATGCGCCGCTACGAGGCGGAACACGGCGTCACGATCGAACACGCGTGGGGGATGACGGAGACGATGAGCATCGGATCGGTCTCCCGGCCGAAGTCGTCGATGGCCGATGTGGACGCCGATCGGCGTCTCGACAAGCGGACCAAACAGGGCTTGCTCTCGCCCGGGCTGGAGATGCGCGTCGTCGACGATGCCGGCGACCCCGTCGCGTGGGACGGCGAGGCGTTCGGCGAGCTGCTCGTGCGCGGACCGACCGTCATCGATCGGTACTACAACCGACCGGACGCCGACGAGGCGGACTTCCTCGACCCAGACGACGGCGGCGGCCGCTGGCTTCGCACCGGCGACATCGCCACGGTCGACTCCGACGGATACATCGAGATCGTCGATCGCGTCAAGGACGTGATCAAATCCGGCGGCGAGTGGATCTCCAGCATCGAGCTGGAAAACGCCCTGATCGCCCACGACGACATCGCTGAGGCGGTCGTCGTCGCCGCGCCACATGACCGGTGGCAGGAACGGCCCCTCGCGTTCGTCGTCCCGAAGCCGGGACGCGAGCTCGACGTCGAGACGGTCCGGTCGTTCCTCGCCGAGGAGTTCCCGCGGTGGTGGCTCCCGGACGACGTCCGGATCCGCGAGTCGATCCCGAAAACCGCCACGGGGAAGTTCGACAAGAAACGTCTGCGGGACGCGCTCGACGAGCCCGCCTTACCGTACGCGCCGGGTGCCGACAACGACGGGGGATCGGAATGATCGATGGCGCGCCGGGGACCGGTTCGGGTTCGGACTCGACCTCGGAGCCCAGTGTGGCGGCGATGGACATCGACCCGACGGCCGCGCTTCCGGACCTCTCCGGTCGCGTCGCGGTCGTCACCGGCGGCGGCCGCGGGATCGGCCGGGCGATCACGCTCGGGCTGGCGGCCGCGGGCGCGGACGTCGTCCCGTCCGCGCGCACCGCCGAGGAGGTCGCGTCGGTGGCGGCCGAGGCCCGCGAGCTGGGCGTCGACGCCCACGGGGTGACGGCCGACGTGACCGACGACGACGACGTGGCGGCGCTCGTCGAGACTACCGTCGCGGAGCTCGGATCGCTCGACGTCCTCGTGAACAACGCCGGGTTCAACCCGGACGACGCGCTCGGCGGCCCGGCAGACGTGGGGAGCGACGCCGTCGACACCGTGCTCGACGTGAACCTTCGCGGCGCGTTCCGAACGGTCCGGGCCGCCGGTCCACACCTCGTCGACGCCGGCGGCTGCGTCGTCAACGTCGCGAGCGTCGCGGGCGTGGTCGGACTCCCCAGACAACACCCGTACGTCGCCTCGAAACACGGGCTCGTCGGGCTGACGAAAAGCGCCGCGCTCGATTGGGCCCCGGACGTCCGAGTGAACGCGGTCGCGCCCGGCTACGTCGCGACCGACCTGACGGAGACGCTCCAGGAGAACGAGCGCCTGCGACAGTCGATCCTCGACAGGACGCCGCTCGACCGGTTCGCGGAGCCGATCGAGATCGCGGGGCCGGTCGCGTTCCTCGCCAGCGACGCGGCGAGCTTCGTCACCGGGGAGACGCTCGCCGCTGACGGCGGGTGGACCGCACGCTAGCGGCGATCATCGGCCGGCACGCAGATCGAGTCGGCTCCGTCGGCGTCTGAGAGGTGAAGCGATCGCCTTTAGAGACGGGTCGTTTCCCCGTTCACGTACGCCAGCGCCCGCTCGGCGAGCGCCGGGACGCGCGCCTCCATCTTCGGGTACAGCGGGTCGTCGCTGTCGCCGTTGTGATAGCGCGCGAGGAACATCTCGCCGAGCGCGGCCATCTTGTAGGCGGCGAGCGCTCGATAGAACCGCTCGTGTTCGAAGGTCCGCCCCGTCGTGGTTTCGTATCGCTCGACCAGCTCCATGCGCGTCGGGTACCCATCGCGAGCGGTGAACGTCGACATCAGGTCCGGCATCGCGGGCTCCGGGTCGCCCTCGTCGTACCAGAACAACAGCAGCCAGCCGAGGTCGGCGAGCGGGTCACCCAGCGTCGACAGCTCCCAGTCGAAGACGGCGACGATCTCCGGCGGCGTGCCGGGACCGTACATCACGTTGTCGAGCTTGAAATCGCCGTGGACGAGCGTCTCGTCGTGTTCGGTCGGGACGTTGTCCGCGAGCCACTCGCCCACCGCGACGATCTCGGGGACCTCGCGCACCGAGGCGGTCGTCTCGAAGGCCCACTCCAGCTGGGCGGTCCAGCGGTCGACCTGTCGTTCGGTGTAGCCGGTCGGTCGGCCGAACTCGGCGAGCCCGACCGTCTCGTAGTCGACCCCGTGGATCGCCGCGAGCGTGTCGACGAGCGCTCCGCCCGCCCGTCGTCTCGCTTCCGGAGTCCCGAAGCGGGCGGGTTCCTCCCCGCGGAGGACATCGCCGTTAGCACGTTCCATGAGGTAGAAGTCGCTACCGAGGACGGACGGGTCGTCACAGGAACGGAGGGTCTCCGGGACCGGGACGGACGTGTCGGCGAGCGCGGAGACGACGCGGTGTTCCCGGAGCACGTCGTGAGCGGTGTCCGCGGTCTCCCCCGGCGGTGGTCGCCGGACGACGAGCTCGCGGTCCCCCCAGGTGACGAACAGCGTCTCGTTGGAGTGGCCCTCCGCGTGACGCTCGACGGAGAACGATTCCGCCGGGCCGAACTCCGCCTCCAGGTACGCCGCGAATGACTCGTCGTCCACGAGCCGATCGAGGTACTCCGCATCGCTCATGACGCCCTCCAAAGACCGTGCGAGGCTGCTGAACGAGAACAAACGGTATTCCGGTTTTTGGATAACATTGTTAATCGAATCTGTCCTTATTCGTGGATACATGCCGGGGGATATATTGCTTTTGGCGGGAATCGCCGGAACTACTATTTACATTGCTAACTAACGATCGGCCATGGAATACGACGATATCGGGCGGGGTCCGGAGATCGCCGAGGCAGTCCGATCGTTCATCGACGAGGCGGTCCTCCCGGTGGAGCGTGAACGGCTCGGCCGAGGCCGGATCCCCGAGACGGAGATCGAGTCCTTACGCGAGGAGGCACGCGACCGGGGGATCTACGCGCCACAGGTCGCCGAGGAGTTCGGGGGGCTTGGACTCGGGTTTCGGGAGATGCTCCCCGTGTTCGAGGAGGCCGGACGCAGCCTGCTCGGGCCGGCCGCGCTCCGCTGTGCCGCGCCGGACGAGGGGAACATGCACACCTTGGAGATCGCGGCGACTGCCGACCAGAAGGAGCGGTGGCTCCGCCCGCTGGCCGCCGGCGAGATCGATTCTGGGTTCGCGATGACCGAGCCGATCCAGGGCGGCGGCTCGGACCCGAAGATGCTCGCGACGACCGCCGAGAAGGACGGCAACGAATGGGTCATAAACGGGCACAAATGGTGGACGACCGGGGGAGTCGAAGCCGACGTGTTCCTGACGTTCGCGCGAACCGACCAGGAGGCCCACCCGTACGCCGGCTGTTCCGTGATCCTCGTCCCCGCCGACACGGCCGGCGTCGAGGTCGTCCGGTCGATCCCGCACGTCGGCGAGCGACTCCTCGGGACGACACACGCCGAGGTCAGATTCGACGACGTCCGCGTCCCCGTCGAGAACACGCTCGGCGAGGAGAACGAGGGGTTCACGCTCGTACAGAAGCGGCTCGGACCGGCCCGGCTCACCCACTGCATGCGGTACGCCGGAATGGCCGACCGCGCGCTCGACATCGCGACGGCGTACCTGACGGAGCGCGAGGCGTTCGGGGAGCCGCTCGCCGAGAAGCAGGGCCCCCGGTTCCGGATCGCGGACCGTCGGACGGAGCTGCACGCCGCCCGAACGATGGTCCGCCACGCGGCCGGGCGGATCGCGGCGGGGAGCGAGGCACGCATCGAGGTGGCGATGGCGAAAACGTTCGCGGCCAACGTCACACAGGAGGCTATCGACGACGCGCTCCAGTTCTGTGGCGGTAACGGGATCGCTCGCGACCTCCCCCTGTCGGCCTTCTACGAGAACGTCCGGCAGTTCCGGATCGTCGACGGCGCCGACGAGGTTCACCGCCGATCCATCGCACGGGACGCCTTCGACGACCCCCCGATGGAGGAGCTCGATCCGATCACGCGGTTCGGCGAGTTCGACTGACGGGTGTCACTCCTCGTCCGACTCCGCCTCGTGGAACACGTCGAACAGCTCCGGGTCCGTCCCGAACTTGAGCACGTTCGTCACCACCGAGTTGCGGAGGTTGTTGACGAGGTCGCCGTGTTCCTTGTAGAACTCGTGGATCCACTTTGACTCCTGTTCGCGATCTTTGAACATCATGATGGTTTTCCACTGGTAGTCGCCGTCCGAGAGGAAGTACATGAACGTGTGCTTGCTGGAGCGGATATGCTCCAAGGCGTCGCGCCACCCGTCCTCGAACCCCTCGGGGTTGAACTGGAACTCGAACAGTGAAAAAAAGAGGTACTCCTCGTTGGGGACGAGCGCCTCGCGGAACACCTCCGCCTCCCGCATCCGTCGGATCGACTCGTTCACCGTCACGTGGGAGACGTCGATGTCGTGCTCCTCCGCGAGGAGATCTCGAAGCCCCCGGGAGGTGAGCTGCGGATCGCGGGCGAGCTCCTGGAGGATTATCGTGTCTCGTTCCGAGAGGTCCCAGTCTGGGATCGGCTGCTTTTCGGGCATTCGACGGTGTACGATCGACCGACACGGTAATCAGTATTGGGGCAACTCTCGGCGGCAACCCGTCGGTCTTTTACTCCCCTCGCGGCTAGTGTGGTGCGTGACGAATCCGGGTGACGACGACCGTGTCCGCTAACCGGAAGGGGGACCGCCGCGAGCGCGAGCTCGTCAACGCGCTCGACGACGCTGGGTTCGCGGTGATGCGCGCGCCGGCCAGCGGCGCGGCGACTGAGCGAGAGCTGCCGGACGTGCTCGCCGGGAACGGCGAGACGTTCTACGCGATCGAGGCGAAATCCAGCGCCGGCGACCCGATCTACCTCTCCGGGGAGGAAGTGGAAGCCCTGCTGTTCTTCGCGCGGAACTTCGGCGCGAAGGCGCGGATCGCGGTCCGGTTCGACCGCGAGGACTGGTACTTCTTCCACCCCGGCGACCTCTACACGACCGACGCCGGCTCCTATCGAGTGAAGAAGGAGACCGCACTCGCCGACGGGACGGACTTCCCCGAGTTCGTCGGCGAGACGGAGAAGGTGCGGTTAGACGAGATCGACACCGACCCCGACGAGGAGCGCCGGGAGGTTCTGGAGGCGGTCCGTGACGGTCACATGCCGGTTGAGGACGCGCTCGACGTGTTGTGATCGGCTCGACCCCTCCGTCTACGGTCGGCCTTTCCACGGTCAGCCTTCCGGGCCGCTCGGCTCCGCGTCGCTGTCGGTCTCCGCCCGGACCAGCCGGGAGGCCGGAAACCCGTATCGCCTCGCGTCGTCGACCCCGTGTGTGGGCGTCAACGACTCGACGTACGCCGCTTCGACGACTGGTTCGTGCGCGCCGTACGCGGCGTTCGTGGGGTACGACGCGACCGGCCGGCGCTCGTCGGTCAGATACGCGTCGGCGCGGCGGTCGGTGACCCCGGTGACGATGAGGGGCGTGTCGGTCTCGCGGTCGCGGACGGCGTCGCCGCGCGCGAACCCGTGTCGCCCGCACAGCTGTGGCCCGGCGGCGGTGAGCGGGACGAACGTCTCGACGCCACACACCGCACAGACGCCGACGCGCTCGTCGGGCGCGGGGAGCTCCCCTTCGGTCACGCCCATCGCGACCCGTCGGAGGTGTTTACACCGCGACCCGCGGATCTCGTGGTCCGGACACGAACACGTCCCGGTGTCGAGCCCGACGACGTACGTCCCACCGGCCGTATCCACGAGGTAGCGCCGGTCTCGAAGCGGATACACCGTCATCGGCTCGCGTCGTGCCCTCGCGGACCGGTCCTCCCGGTTACCACCCGTCCAGACGTCGTCGGTGGCGTCGCTGTCGCCGCCCGTGGCGTTCCCTCCCGACCCGTCCGTCCGGATCCGACCTCGTTCGGCCGGGGGGTGTGCGTCCGTTCGTGTCATACACTCGCGTGGATCACGCGTCACTCGCGGGGAGACACGTCAACCGCTTAAACTCTCGGGCGTGATCGACGTACCCGCCGATCCGGACTGCCGACGCCGAACCCCGTGCCGATGGCGTTCTTGCCGGTCGAAGCGCATGCCATCGAAGTCCTTTTTTAGTGCCGCCGGGTAGCCGCGTGTATGGAAATCGATGCGGAGCTCCGTCGACAGATCGTCGTCTCCCTTCTCGCGGCGGCGGTCTTCCTTGCCGGGCTGGTCGCCATCGGCGTCACCTTCGACGGCTCCACGCTGCCGGAGGACGGCGCGGTCGCGCTGATCGGGCTCCTCACCGGGTTCGTGTTGTTGATGGCGCTCGTCGGCCTCTATCTCATGCGCAACGAGGACGCCGAGGCGTAGCCCGTTGAATCTCGACTGTTCCGCCGGTTAGCTGTTTTCGCTCTTACCGACCGGTTCGCCACCGGCCGGTCCGTGGCCGTCAGTTCGCGGTCGGATCTGGTTCCTCGCCGCTCACCTGTTCGCCGCTCACCTGCTCGCCGCCCACCTGTTCGCTGCGTGACTCCCCGCCGCTCGGTTCGTCCTCATCGGTGTCGTCACCGTCGCCGTCCCCGACCCCGTGTTCGTCCCGCCAGTCGACCACCTCGTCGGCCTCCTCGACCCGGGTCTCGTAGTACGACAGCGGGTCGGGGGCGACGCGCATGTGGTCGTCCTCGTTGTGACAGATCCCGTAGTTCGCGAGCGTCTCGCACGTCGGTGGGGGGTACTGCGTGCCGCGATCGTCCCGCAGGTACTCCGTCTGGTACCGGATCCCCTCCGCGTCCAGGCTGGTGTCCGCACAGAACGCGACCACCTCGTCCGGCGTCATCCCGATCCCGACGAGAAACGCCATCAGGGCGAACGACTCCGGGGCGGTGAGCGTCACGTCGCGCTCCGCTTTCTCGATCAAGTTCGTCATACACGGCGGGAACAGCGCCGGTGCGACGACGTCGATCGGGCCCGTGTACGTCCGCTCCGAGAGCAGCCGTTTGAGCTCGGCCACACGCGACTCTAAGTCGGCGGCGATCCCCTCGTCGGCGTCCAGCTCGAACGGGAGCCCCTCGCGGACGCGGGCCTCGATGGCCGTCCCGAGTACCTCCAACAGCTCCTCCCGGGAGACGCGAACCGCGCCGTCGGCGAGCGCACGGTTGACGAGCCGCCACGACGCTCCCCACGACGGGGACGTGAACCGGAGGTACGGCCCGACGGCGACCCAGTAGTGGCTCGGATCCCGACTGCCGCGGGCGGGCTCGGCGCGCACGTCGTCCCCGAGGCCGAACTCGTCGAGTGCGTCGTCGAGGCCGACCCTCGGCGTCGGGGTCGACCGCAGTCCGTCGTCGGCGTCGAGGTCCGCCCGGAGCCGGTCGAGCGCGGTCGCGGCCTCGGCGGCCGCATACTTCTCGATGGCGGGCTCGGAGTCGAGCAGCGAGACGAGGATCCGCGCGATGGGGTACGAGAGGAGCTCCGACCGGATCTCCACCGGTCCGTCTGCACCGGTGAACGCGCCGCCTTCGGGCTCGACGGTCCCTTCAAGAAGCGCACGTTCGACGCGCTCACGAGCCCGTTCGACCGCGGGGGCGTCCTCGGCGACGAGCGTCGGCAGCGACACCGAAGCGCCGGCAACGGCTTCGCGGGCCCCCTCGAAGAACGGGTACTTGGCGTGGAGCGCGTCCATGTCCGCTCCGTGGTTATGGGGGGCGGCGAATAAGCGGTGCGGTACACGGTCGGTCGGCCGTGTCCCGCTCCCTCCCACACCCGGTTCCGTCCGCGTCCGGTTCCGTCTCCGCCCGGTTCCGTCCGCGTCCGGTTCCGTCTCCGCCCGGTTCCGTCCGCGTCCGGTTCCGTCTCCGCCCGGTCCCGTCTCCGCCGGTTCCGTCCGCGCCGCCTCAGTCCTCGGTCTCCTCGACCGCC
>LFFM01000388.1_pt1 | contig 30311 bp, 32 predicted proteins | sample 643131 | NCBI WGS metagenome assembly LFFM01 (sample SAMN03777445, study PRJNA286221) | soda lake metagenome | biome: soda lake; feature: Kulunda steppe; material: water; isolation source: sample Tc-Br brine of Tanatar trona crystallizer | place: Russia: Kulunda steppe | collected 2011-07
CCTCGTCAAGGCTGTTGACGACAAAATTAAGCAGGTGCTCTTCCTCTAACTCGTTGTCTGCTTCGGGTTGTTGCACATCTTCCCAAAGCAGACACTTTCACTCAAAACCGATGTGATCGACTGATATTGGATATGGAATTCTTTTCGACCCACAACGGCGTCCTCATCCGGTATGGACTGTACCTCTTGATTTTCTGGCCGACTGTCGGCTATTATGTCTACAAGAAATCAAAGGAGCAGGGTCTGTCGCGCCCTCAGGTTAGAGGCGTTGTCTTAGGATTTCTCGGTATTCCCGGTTTGCTCATCCATCTGTGGTACGTCCAATCTCGGAATTAGCGTATTCAACTCAGCTGGCTCTGTTGAAATCCTCAGCAGTTGATGGTTTCCGCACCTCAATAGCTCAGTACAGAGCTAAGCGTTCGCGGTTACCCGGCGAAATGGGCGGACAATCCGACGTGGGAGCCACACAAGGAAGTCAACGATGGGAGTCGCCCGACCCCACAGGGGTGGCTCAGCACGATACTGGTTTCCCACTCGCTCAACACGACCCTTGCTTTCCAGATATCCAAGGGCACTTTCGACGCGTGATTCGGTGAGGTCAACGTCAGTAGCAAGCTCTGGGGCTGTTTGCGGCTCTGGGGCGTCAGTCAGTGTTTGATACACGACGTTCAACGTCTGCATGCGGAGCATCATCTCGCCCGCACCTGTCTCGTCATCAAGGTCGGACACGTACTCAAATTCCGGCCCCGTTTGGGCCGATTCATATCGGATAGTCGTCACGCCATCGAAGACGAACCAGAGCCCAACGAGAGCGAAGAGACCGCCAACCCAAGGAAGTGGGAAGACGGCCATCCAGTAAATCCCGACAGCGATGATAGAGGCTCCGTAAACGAACAAGTTAGTTCCCTCAGGTAAGTCGTACAACTCGTCGACGACATCGTGTGCCATCATCGCACCAAATATGAGGAATAGCGGAACAGCTGTTTGGAGCGTCATCTCGGTGAAAGCTACGAGAAGAACCAGTATGCCAACTGTGCCGACAATTGTCCGGAAATTGTCGTTCTCGTAAAGCAACGTGATACGTTCGTCCATATGGACGTGAACGGAGTCTAAGCACATAGTCCTTTAGTTGACCAGTTCATACTGAAACATTCGCACACCTACTGAGCGGCTGTTTCACTCTAAATCCACTGGTGAGAACACCTCTTAATGTGATGGGTGCTATCCAAGCAATTATTTTTGACGTGCCTGACTTCTGCCGGGGCGAATTCCATCATAGCCCGATGGAGTATCAACGAAGTTGACGGCTCGAAACACCGGGGTGTGTGGCCATTGCCCCGCGGACCCGGGGAAATGCCTGAGTGGAATCCCGATCCGTCGGTAAAGAATTACACCGATATACGTGTAAGTCGTGCTGAGCGAACCCCACACGTCGGGATCGACGGTATGACTGCGGGCGTGACTGATCCGCTACGCACACGTTTTAATAATAGGAAAGCCAACCCGTGAACATGGCGAGCGATCAGGTAGCCCAAGGTGTGCGTGTGCACGCACGTAACATCGGTGGTATAGACGAGACGGAGGTTTCGCTCCAGCCGGGGGTATCCGTCCTTACGGGCCGTAACGCGACGAACCGAACGTCGTTCCTGCAGGCGATCATGGCCGGGCTCGGAAGCGAACGGGCGTCGTTGAAGGGCAACGCCGAGGAGGGGTCCGTCACGCTCGAACTCGGGGAGCGGACGTACACGCGCACGCTGGAACGAGTCGGCGGGACCGTCTCGTACGGCGGGGATCCGTTCCTCGACGATCCCGAGATCGCGGATCTGTTCGCGTTTTTGCTGGAAAGCAACGAAGCGCGACAGGCCGTCGCACGGGGCGACGACCTTCGGGAGATCATCATGAAGCCGGTCGATACCGACCGGATAGATGCCGAAATAGAGCAGTGCAAGCGGGAACGCCAGCAGATCGAATCGGAGATCGAGCGTCTCGACGAACTGGAGCGTGACTTGCCGGAACTCGAAGCGGAGCGGACGGAGAAACGGTCCGAACTCGAGGAGGCACGCGAGGAACTCGCCGATATCGAGGTGGAGCTGGAGGAACTCGACGCCGGCATCGAGGAGAGCCGGAACCGAAAGGAGGAGCTCGAGGAGGCGTTCCAGCGGGTTCGCGACGTTCGATCCGATCTGGAGGACCTCGAGTTCGATCTGGAGACCGAGCGTACCACGCTAGAGGAGCTGCGGACGGAACGGGAGGACCTCCGGAACACTCTAGCCGAAGCCTCGGATCCCGAGGATGACCCGGACTGGCTTGCCGGACGGATAGAGGAACTACGCGACCGAAAGCGGTCGCTGGACGAGCGATCGAACGAGCTCGGAAGCGTGATCGGATTTAACGAGGAGATGCTGGAGGGCGAGGGATTCGACGTCGACAGCGAACTCGGCGGACAGGATCCGACGGAAGCACTGACGACGGCCGACGAAACCGTCTGTTGGACGTGCGGGTCGGAGGTCGACGAGAGCCAGATAGAGGCGACGCTCGACAGGCTCCGAGACCTTCGGAGCGACATTCTCGACGAACGGAAGGGAGTTCGGTCGACGATAGACGAACTGACAAGTAAACGGACCGAAGTGCAGCGACGGCAGAATGAACGGGACCGGGCCGAACGCCGGCTCACGGAGGTCAAGGCGGAGATCGAGACGACGGAAACGCGGATCGAAACCCTCGAATCGGAGATCGAGACGACGGAGGAGCGTCTCGAGGAACTCGAGGAGCGAACCGAATCCATCGACGTCGAGGGACACGACGAGGTGCTTGAACTGCACCGGCGTCGGAACGGAACGGAACTACGAATCGACCGCCTCGAGTCCGAGGTCGAGGATCTCGAGTCCGAGATCGACGAGCGAGAGGCGGCCATCGAACGGCGAAACGAGCTGGAAGCGGAACGCGAGGAGCTCGCCGACCAACTGACCGAACTCCGAACGCGTGTCGACCGAATCGAGGAGGAGGCAGTCGAAGCGTTCAACGAGCACATGGCGACGATCCTCGACCTGCTCGAATACGACAATCTCGACCGGATCTGGATCGAGCGGCTGGAGACCGAGGTGCGTGAGGGTCGCCGAACCGTCACCCGTACCCGGTTCGATCTGCACATCGTCCGGTCCGGCGAGGATGGAAGTGCGTACGAGGACACGGTCACGCACCTTTCGGAGAGCGAACGGGAGGTAACGGGCCTCGTCTTCGCGCTGGCGGGATACCTGGTGCACGACGTTCACGAGGAGGTTCCGTTCATCCTGCTGGACTCGCTGGAGGCGATAGACTCCGACCGGATCGCACGCGTCGTCAACCACTTCCGTGCTCACGCGGACCATCTCGTTGCCGCGCTGCTGCCGGAGGACGCGGCCGCTCTCTCCGAGGAGTACGAGTACGTCAAGAGTCTGGGGTAGGACCGAACACACGCACTCCGTATTTTCCTTATATATGCGTTAAATCCCTACATTCATATATTATAAGTCACTTATTTAGAACTAATATAGATGCTCTCATCGGCCAAAACATGCCAAAGCACGATAGACCGATCAATCCGGTAAGCAAAAATTTATATAATCAAATAATACATTTTTCGACTTCGCGATCGATGGCGTTTCGTGGGCGTGGTGCATCTCAACACCGATTCGGTCGACCGCCGGATCGCGAGTCCGATCGAACGTCGATGAGACTCACTCGCGCGCCAGGAGGGTGGCCCTCACGCTTTCCGCCACGCCCATGAGGTGGGCCTGTCCGAAGGTCGCAACGGCGATCGCTCCTAGGGAATTGAACATCAGGTCACGGACGGTGTCGTCGAGTCCATGCTGAGCGAGCGGCATCGTGATCCCGGTCAGATCGGCGGCGATGTCGAGACCGAACTCGAACAGCTCCCAGATAACACCGAAAAAGAGGACCACGATGAGGATGTAAACGAAGGCGAACCGACGCGGGATGTGGATGTCGTCGCTGTGAAGATCGATCGCCCGAGCAACCGTGTACCCCACCCCGGCAACGAGCGAGGCCGACATCGCATGCGTGAGGTGGTCCCACCAGCCAATACGGGCGTACAGCCCCGCGGATCCCATCGTGTGAAGAAAGACCGCGAGCGTGATCCACAGTCCGAGCCACGGGTTGAGCGGCAGCCTGTAGTTGCGTTCCAGCACTGCCGGCAGAAACGTGATCGCCAGCGCGACGCTTCCGTTGGTGATCGCCTTCGGTTGGTTATAGATCAGGCCGAACGCGACGACCCCGACGAGGATCGACTGCATCAACCGGGTCAGCCGGCGCTGGTTACGGACTCCCGGACGCGGGAGCAACGTCATACGCCGACCACCCGACGAATGGCACGACTGAGTCGTCGCCCGCGACGCCGGAAGTACGAATCGAAAAGGATCCCGGCGGCGACCCCCGCGAGCGTTACGTAGATCCATTCGATCATGAGCGCTTCGTTCGTCGACAGGAAGCTCGTTCCGAGCACGTTGTCCATGTTCCACCGGACGATCGTCCACGCGGCCTCGACCGCCAGCGTCGTCATCACGACGAGCATGACGGCGAACCAGTGGGTTAACCGCAGTTCGGTGAACATGTGGAGTTCGACCGTAACCAGCAGCGCGAGTCCTGCAACCGCGAGGTAGGTGGCGAAGGTTCCGACCTCTCCGGCCAGCAGACCACGAACGAGGATCGGGAGCAACGCGAGGACGAGCAGTTCCCAGGGAAGCATTACCCGCCAGTCACGGTACGCGATCGGAGGGAGGAGTACGATCGCGCCAGTCGCGGCGACGAACACGATCCATTGACGATCGAAGTCGAGCAGGCTTTCGACGAGCACTAACAGGAGGACGCCGACGAGCACCCATGACAGCAGTGCGTTCGTTCTCCCGCTTCGAAAGAGCCGTGCGAGGAGGTCGTCCGACCCTACGTTCCGATCACGATCGGTCCGCTCGTCACCACTGTCCGGCATACGCGTACGCAGACGAGAATCCCTAATATAACTACGCAAACCGACGGCGCCGTGTCCTCGGCCCGTGAGCCGTCGGCCTTATTGTTCTCTCACTCCCAGGAACCCGTATGATGCTCCCGACTCACGCGATCGTGGGGCTGGCGATCGCGGCGCCGATGACGTTCCTCGCACCCGAGCTGGCGACGGTGGCGTTGGCCGGCGCTCTCGTCGGGAGCGTCTTCCCCGATCTCGATATGTACGCGGGGCATCGCCGAACGTTACACTATCCGACGGTGTACCCACTGCTCGCGATACCTGCTATCGCCCTCGCAGCGGCGGCTCCAACGATCGAAACCGTATCGCTCGCGTTCGTTCTGGTGGGTGCAGCGGTCCACTGTCAGATGGATCGGTTCGGTGGCGGCCTCGAGCTGCAGCCGTGGGAAAACTGCTCAGACCGCGCCGTGTACGACCATGTCAGGGGACGATGGCGGAAACCCAAGCGAGTGATCCGGTACGACGGGGCCCCGGAGGATTTTGCCCTCGCGCTCCTTCTCGGCGTTCCGCTGCTCGTCGTACTCCCGTCACCGTTCCAGTGGATCGTGCTCTGTCTGCTCGGTATCGGCGGGGTGTACGCCCTGCTTCGCAGACGATTGGCGGCGATCGCTCCCGTGGTGTTCGGCTACGTTCCCGACCGATTAAAGCGATACGTTCCCGAGCGATACCGGTCGTGACGTCGCGGTCCGGCAGGTCGTCGTCCGTGGCGGGACGGGCCGATATCCGAGGTTCGGTCCGCGCATCTCAGCCGTGCCGTTCGATCGCGAGGTGGTCCGACGGCTCCTCGGTCGCCGCTGGATGTAACACCTGCAGTTCCGATCGCGGCCGGATCGGATCGATCACGCGCTTGCGACCGTCACACCATCGGACGGTCGCCCGAACCGGATCGGCGTCGCCGAGCCCGAAATGGGCGACGGGTTCGGTCTGACAGAGGTAGCCGGCTCCGGCGTCGATCACCCGTCGCTGAACGCCACGAGTCGTTTCCAGCCGAACGACGGCGCCGCGTGCCGGCGCGCCGGCCGCGGTGGTCGGCCGAACTCGCACCCAGTCGCGTTCGGACGCGTCGGACACGGCGTATACGGAGATCGGCTGTGCGGCGACCTCACCGTGAACGACGAGCAGTTCGAGAGCGCCGTCGCCGTTCAGGTCCGCGGCGATCGCTCCGGTGCCGAACCGGTTCCGCTGCGTCGCCGACGTCGACGGACACCCATCGGTCGCTCGTATCGAACGTATCGGTGACTCCGGCGTCCGGGTCGAGCGGGTCGACACGCTCGAGGAGGTGATTCGGCTCCCCCAGCTGGTTACAGAACAGTTCCTCTCGGCCGTCGTTGTCGAAATCGGCCGCGATCACCGACCGGACGCTGCGCGCGGACGCGAGCGATTCGGGTGCGACGTCGACGAATTCGCCGGCGCCATCGCGTCGACAGAGCCTGCTCTCGCCCTCCCAGTTGCCCAGTACGATCGCGAATCCGGTGCCGTCGTCGACGAGCGCGACGCCGCGGGCGTCGCCGTCGGGATCCGCGAGAGCGGGGTCGAGTTCGACCGGCACGTACTGGCCGTTCTCGTTGCGGAACAGCCGGTTCGACGCGTTCTCGAGGCTCACAAACAGGTCCGTTCGATCGGAGACGATCGGTCCGGGAAGCAGGGATCGGCAGCCGCCGGCGACGTCGAGCCCGATCGCCGGAGCCAGGTCGGACGCCTCTCCGTCCCGGCCGAGCTCGTAGAACGCGACGGGGGCACCGTAGCCCGCGATGGCGAAGCCGTATCGTCCGGTACCGAGCCGGTCGAGCGCCGCGACCGATCGACCGGCGCGGAAGTTGAGCCGATCCGCATTCACCTCGAGCGCGAACACGTCGGTCCACCGGTATCGATCCGACTCCAGTCGATCCAGGAGGAGGTCCGAGTCGCCGGTGAGGCCGGCGTAGCTCGCGCAGTTGTGGACGTACAGCTCCTCGCAGCCGTCGCCGTCCACGTCGGCCGCACAGACGCCCATGCCGTGGCGATCCCCGTCGGCCACGATGCCACAGGCGGTGTCGACGAACCGACCGTCCTCCCGGGTGTACAGTCGGTTCGGCTCGCCGTATCCGGCGACGAACACGAACGGACCGTCCGGTCCCGGCGTGACGGCGACGCCGTATCCGCGGACGTCGTCATCGTCGGCGAGCAGGTCCGACCGGTCCCGAAACATGCACCACCATCACCGCTCGGTGCTAATCAACTTCGGGGTTGCATCCGTCGTGGTGAGAGGGATACGACAGAGCGTTCCGTGTCACGAGTCGGGTCTCACGAACTCAGAGGTTTCGTCGGATATGGCCGTTGATGGTCCGGATCCGTTCGGCGTCGAACGTCCAGAGTCCCCGCCACGTCCGGGAGTCCGATTCCACCGCGAGCAGCGCGACGCCCCCCTCGACGCCGCGGCGGAGGTCGTCGGACGCGTCGGTCGCGTCGAGTCCGCCCTCCGGTCGGAAGACGACAAACCAGGTGTCGGTGTAGTCCGTCGATCGACCCGCGTGAACCGTCACGTCGAGTTCCGCTGGAACCCGATCCGGAACGCCGTACACGTGCGTATCGACGCCGACGTCCGGGACCGTTTCGTACACCCGACGCGTACCGGTCTCGTCGTTGAGCCGTGAGAGTCGCTGGAACGAGGATCGAAGCGTCCCCGAACCCGCTTCCCATGCGACGCGTTCGATGAACCGAGAGATCGTTATCAGGAGGAGCTTCTGTCGGTTCGACTCCGGATAGCCACGGAGCGTAAACACGGCGTCGTCGAGGCCGGTGATGACCGCCGGAAGATCCAGCGTTTCGATTCCGCGTGCGCCGGTCACGTACAGATCGGAGTTGACGAGCAGGATCGCGTTCACCAGCTTCTCCAGCGGCGACACGGCCACGATCGTGTCCCTCTCGACGAGTAGAACAAGATTCTCGAGCCCATCTTCGACCCGGCTACGGTCGGGAGCCACGGTAGCGTCCGGATCGAGTTCGTCGTCGACAACGACGTCGTTCCGGGCGAGCAGTTCGTGGAGTTCGTCGTCGATGACGGCCTGTCCGCGGAGCAGTCGGCCAAGGATGCTGCCGCCCTCGTGGGATAAGCCACGAGTGGACCGTCCGCCGTCCGTCTCGTGGACCTCGACGCCATCGTCGCCGAACGTGTCCGCGAGCATCTCGTAGACCGGATCCGGCTCCGTCCGATTGACGACGACCAGCGACCGGTCCGTGCTTCCGAACCGGTCGAGGAGTTCCACCAACGTCACTGCACATGGGTCCGGCCGATCGGATAAAAAGGATTCTCCGCCGATTTCTGCACCTGATAATCGGACGCCTACACGTCGAGCGCGTCCGAAAGCAGCTGGAGCGGGTGCTCGATCTCGTAGCCGGTACCGTGTTCCATCTGCATGGCGCAGGTGGGACACTCCGTCATCCCGACGTCGCCCTCGGCGTGTTCCATGTGATCGAACATCTCCTCGCCGATCTTCATCGACGTCTCGTACTTCTCGGTCTTCCACCCGTAGGTACCGGAGATGCCGGAACAGGAGTCGCCGACGTCCTCGATCGTCACGCCGTCGACGTCGCGGAACGTCTCGACGGCCTGGCGTTCGAGGCCCTGATTGCGGGCATGACACGGCGCGTGGTAGGCGAAGGCACGCTCCTCGTCGAGGTCGCTACCCGCCAGTGCACCGTTCAGATCCTCGTGTATCCGGAGATACTCCATCGCCTCGAACGTGTGCTCCGAGACGTCCTCGATCCCGTGAATGTCGAACAGCTCCGGGTACTCCTGTCGTAGCGATAGGGAACAGGAGGTACACGACGCGATGACGTCCGCTCCGTCGTCGATGGCGGCGACCAGGTTCTCGACGTTCGTCTCCGCGTGTCGACGAGCATCCGTCAGCATGCCGTTTGCGAACATCGGCGTCCCCGAACACTTCTGTGGCGGCACCATGACCTCGTAGCCGAAGTGCTCGAAGACGCGCACCATCGCCTTCCCGACCTCGGGGGTGTTGTAGTTGGAGTAACACCCGTGAAAGTACGCCACGCGCTTGTCGGAATTTTCCACCTGAGCGCCGCCCCGCTCGTCCCACCACTCGCGGAAGGTCTGGGTGGCGAAGTCGGGGAACTCGCGCTCACTCGTGATGCCGAGGGTCTTCTCGCCGAGCCACATCGCGCCCGGGATGCTGGTTGCGAGGTTCGCCAGCCGGGGAACCTTGCTCGCGATGGCGGCGAAAAAGCGGTAGTTCGACAGGATCCGGTTCCGGACGTACTCCCGCGAGAGCTTGTCCATCTGCCGCTCGACGAACTGGCCGCGCGCCTCGTTGTGCATCTGTGAGAGCGGCACGGAGGACGGGCACGCGTCGTCACACCGCATGCAGTTCGAGCATGACGTGATCGATTCGTCGATGTCGACGTCGTCCTTCCGCTTGAGCCGCCACTGCTCGGGTCCCTGGAACTTCGGACCGGGGAACTCGTCGTCCACTTCGGCGACCGGACAGGAGGTGTCACACGAGGTGCATTTATAACAGGAGTCGGCCCCCTCGCGCAGGTCCAGGTCGCCGCCCGGAAACACGTCGACCGGATCGTACGCGTCGGGATCCAGCTCCGTGGAGTCGGTGCCTCCGGTCGCGCTTTCGACCCCGCCGTCGGTCGCACGGCGCACGTCCTCACCGGACGTCGCGTCGGCGTCGGCCGTCACCCCGGGCGTGGCCCCCTCCCGGGTGGCGGAGTCGCCCGACTCGGTCGGGTCGTCCGACTCCGCAGGGTCGGGAACGAACACGGACGGCTGTTCGTCGCGTCCGAGCCGCGGTACGCCGGGCTCCGACGCCGGCCGATCGGCGTCGTCGCCTCGGTGACGCCCGTCACGTCTCGCGGCGTCGTCGCTTCCGCCGAACTCGTCGCCCGCCTCGGATCCGGTGTTTCTCTCGGATCCGTCCGTTCCCCCGTCGCTGCCGTGATCTCGTGTCATTGTCGTGCCTCCGTCGTCCGGGATACCACCGCGGCCGCTTCCCGCCCCGCCACGACGCCCGTGGCGAGCGAGACGCCGCTCGCGGACTTCTCTCTCGCGACGTCCGCGCCCCCGACCACCGAACCGGCCGCGAACACGTTGTCGTACTGTACCTCGCCGGTCGCGTCGAGGGGCTGTCCTCGTTCGTTCGGCCGTACGCCGAACCGGGCGTACGGCTGTTCGCCGAACGCGTCGTCGACGAACCACTCGTACCGGTCCGTCGGCTGCGGGACGTGGAGGTCGAACGCCACCTCGGAGACGCCGTCCCGGTCCGAGTCGAGCCCCTTGCCGACGAGCCCGCCGGTCGCCACGACGAACGTGTCGGCCGAATACGGCACCGTGCGGCCCTTGCGGTCGACGAGCACGTGGTCGACCCGTCCGCCGTCGACCGCGACGTCGACCACCGGATTACCCGTCTCGAACCTGGCTCCTTCGGCGTCGAGTGCCTCGTACAGCCGGTCCTCCAGCCGGAGTCCGGGGAGGCTCGGCGGACCCATCGGGATCTCGAAGACGTCCGCCCCGAGCCGGTCGGCGAGCTCGGCACGGACCGCCGCCGCGTGCTCGTCGCCGAGGAAGGCGGGAAAGCCGACGCGGTCGACCCGATCGACGCCTCCCTCCGCGTCGACCACGTCGTGGAGGTGCGGCGAGACGGCTCGGGCGAGCGCCTCCCGGGCCGGCGTCCCGTCGATCGGCTCGTCCTCGTCGAGCGCCTTCGCGGTCCGCGTGATCTTCGCGTCGGCGCGAAACGCCTCGGCGAACTCCACCTCGGCACCGGCGACGGGGAACGGAACGCCCGCAGCCGCGAGACGGTCGACGAACGTCCGCGCGTCGTACTCCGTCAGTGACCGGAAGCCGACGATCAGCGTCGCCGCGTCGTCGCTCGCCAGCCCCGCGGCGGCGGAGCGCGGGTAGCGCGCCGTCGGTTTCACGCTCCCGCCGAACGTCGGGAGGAGCGCGTTACGGTCGGTGTGGCCGCCGAGATACGCGTCGCCGACCAGATCGTCGAACAGCGCCAGCCCGTCCCGCAGCGCGTCCGCGCCGAGGATCCGATACGGGTGCTCCTCCGGCAGCCGGTCGATCGCCGCGAAGGGATCGGAGAGCGGCCCCTCGGGATCGTCCCACTCGTCGGGATCGATCCCGCGACCCGCCGTCGGCGGCCCCTCGCGAAGCGGTTTCGCGGGCTCCGTGGGCGGCAGATACCCCAGCGCGTCGATCAGTCCGGACGCCTGTCGGAGCGTGCTCGCCTTGTGCGAGATCAGCCGAACGTCCGCGCCCTCGCGTGCGGCCGATATCGCGGCGGTGATGCCGGCGAGTCCGCCACCCACCACGAGGACCTCGCTATCGATCGCCATCGATGCCTCCACGGGCGCCGTCGATGCCGCCACGGGCGCCGTCGGACGGCTCGACGCCCCCGTCCGTCTCCGCGTGACCGCCGTCGGCGGCCGCCGTCCCGGCGCCGGCACCCCCGCCGTCGGCCGCGTCGTCCGCGGAGTTCGGTCCGGCGTCGAACGCCCCGAAATCGACGCCGGCGTCGAGACCGGCCGGGTCGCCGTCGCGGTTCATCGTGGTCGCGTGCAGCAGGTGGTTCAACATCGCCTGGGAGAGCTGGCGACCCCACAGCGCGTGTCGCTGTCCCTTCCAGCGCTCCTGGTACAGTTCGTCCTCGGCCTCCCGAACGACCGGTTCCGGGTAGTCCCGAGCGAGTTCTCCCGCGATCCGGTGGGTGCAGAAGCCGCCCTGACAGTTGCCCATCGACGCTCGGGTTCGCAGGCGGACGGCGTTCAGATCGGAGCCCGCCTCGTCGATCGCGTTGCGGACCTCCGCGCGCGTAACACCCTCACATTCGCAGACGACGGGATTCGGGTCGGTCCCTGTTAACACGTCGTCCGCCTTCGAGCCGAGACGCTGGACCGACCGCCGGCCGATCGGCGAGCGGAGGCCAAACTCGTCCATGTACTCCCGGAGCACGCTGAAATCCTCCGATCCGGGGAGCGGAACGTCCGCAGTGTCACACTCGGCGTCGTGGTCAAGCTTCTCACAGACGTGGTCGGAGATCGACTCGGCCATCATCCGGTAGGTGGTGAGCTTTCCGCCGACGATGCTCGTCATGCCGGGGAGGTCGTCGCGCTCGTCGTGATCGAGCAGGAAGTAGTCGCGGGTGATGTCCGTGGGGTCGTCGGTGCCCGTTCCGGGGGGCTCGTACAGCGGGCGCACGCCCCAGAAGGAGCGAAGCGTGCGGGCGTCCGTCAGGGCGGGAACCAGCTCGGAGAGCGTCTCGATCATCAGGTCCACTTCCCACTCCTCCTCGGGGTAGTCCTCGGGGTCGTCGACCTCCTCGTCGGTCGTGCCGAGGATGCAGGCGGTCTCGTGTGGCACGACGATGTCGGCGTCCCCCTTCGGTCGACAGCGGTTGATGACGGTGTCGACCTGACGAACGTTCATCACCGTCATCACGCCCTTCGAGGGGCGAACCTCGACGTCGACGCCGGCCATCTCTCCGAGCTGTCCGGCCCACGCGCCGGCCGCGTTGACGACGTAGCGGGCGCGGATCTCCTCGGTGGTGCCTGCCTTCCCGTGGACGCGCTTGCCGGGTCCGGAGTCGTGTTCGACCTCGACGCCGACGACGTCACCGTCCTCCACGAGGACGTCGGTCACCTCCGCGTGGGTCTCGATCCGCGCGCCGTGCTCGCGGGCGTCGGCGGCGTTGGCGACGCAGAGCCGGAACGGGTCGACGGCGCTGTCCGGAACCACGATCGCCTTCTCGACGTCGCGGGCGAGATACGGCTCTCGCCGGCGCGCCTCCTCACCGCCGATGACCTCGGCGGGGATGTCGCAGGCACGGCACCCCTCGAGCTTCTTTTGGAAGTACTCCTCGTCGTCCTCGGGGCGCTTGACGAACATGCCGCCGGTCTCCTCGACGCAGTGCCCCGCGATGTCCCGGAGAACGCGGTTCTCCTCGATACACTCGCGTGCGCTCTTTTGATCCGAGACCGCGTACCGTCCCCCGCTGTGCAGGAGGCCGTGCATGCGACCCGTCGTCCCATGTGTGAGGTTTCCCTTCTCAACGAGCACCGTGTCGAGCCCCCGTCTCGCCAGATCCCTGACGACGCCGCAGCCGGTCGACCCCCCACCGACGACGACGACGTCCGCCTCTGTGCTCATGACGTTCTCGCCGTTCGGGTTCCGCACACTTTACTTTACCTCTTGGTCGGCACCGTCCGTAACTATCAGTATCGTTGCGGTGTGTCTCGGCGCGCTTTCGACCCGTTACGGCGAGATTGCGCCATATTCATCGGCAGATTAGCGCATTAAGCGGTACATTTATTATGCTCTTCCATTATGTTCACTAACGACACGGCAGCAGAAGTAAAGATATGCCGTGGCGTCGACGCCCGTCAGACAGTGGGTGACCGCCGCAGTGGGCGTCCGGACTCGCGAACCGCGCGTGACGAGGGTGGTTCCGACGCGACCGGACGATCGGGTCGCAGCGAGCGAGGACGGGTGACGACGCACCGCCGCGGCCGGTACACCGCCGCACGAGGGATCCAAACATGACACAGTATGTCGGTGCGATAGACCAGGGGACGACAGGCACTCGATTCATGGTGTTTGACCACAGCGGTCAGGTGGCCGCGAACGCCTACGAGAAACACGAACAGATCTACCCGAATCCGGGGTGGGTCGAACACGACGCGATTGAGATCTGGGAGAACACCCAGAGCGTCATCCAGCAGGCCCTCTCGGAGGCGGACATCGACCCGGACCAGCTCGCCGCGCTCGGCGTGACCAATCAACGCGAGACGACGGTCGTATGGGACAAGGATTCCGGACGGCCGGTACACAACGCGCTGGTGTGGCAGGATCGACGGACGACGGACCGCGTCGAGGAGATCCAGGAGGCCGGCAAGGTCGAGGAGATCCGCTCGAAGACCGGGCTTGAGTGTGACGCGTACTTCTCCGCGACGAAGACCGAATGGATACTCGACAACGCGGAGCCGCTGAAGATGTCGAGCGCCCGCGGTCGCGACCTCCGCGACCGGGCCCGTGACGGCGAGCTCCTCATGGGGACGATCGACACGTGGCTCATCTACAACCTGACCGGGAACCACATCACGGACGTCACGAACGCGTCCCGGACGATGCTGTACAACATCAAGGACCTCGAGTGGGACGACGAGCTGCTTGAGGAGTTCGACGTCCCCAAAACGATGGTCCCCGAGGTACGGCCCTCCTCCGACGACGACTACTACGGCCACACTGACCCCGACGGCTTCCTCGGCGCGGCGGTGCCGGTCGCGGGTGCGCTCGGCGACCAGCAGGCAGCCCTGTTCGGACAAACCTGTTTCGACGCGGGCGACGCCAAGAACACGTACGGCACCGGGTCGTTTTATCTGATGAACACGGGCGAGGAGGCGGTCTCCTCCGACCACGGGCTGCTCACGACCATCGGCTTCCAGATGTCCGGCGAACCCGTCCAGTACGCACTGGAGGGCTCGATCTTCATTACGGGCGCCGCGATCGAGTGGCTCGAGGACGTCGACCTGATCAACAACGCCGCCCAGACGGCCGAACTGGCCAAGTCCGTCGACTCGACCGACGGCGTCTACATGGTGCCGGCGTTCACCGGCCTCGGTGCCCCACACTGGGACGGCCGTGCTCGCGGGACCATCGTCGGGATGACCCGCGGAACGGAGAAGGCGCATCTCGTCCGGGCGACCCTAGAGAGCATCGCCTACCAGACGCGCGACATCGCCGAGGCGATGGAGGCCGACTCCGGCGTCAAGCTGACGTCCCTGCGCGTCGACGGGGGCGCAGTGAAGAACAACTTCCTCTGTCAGCTCCAGTCGGACATCATCCAGACGGACATCGCCCGACCGGAGGTCGACGAAACCACCGCGCTTGGCTCCGCGTACGCGGCGGGACTGGCGGTCGGATACTGGGACACGGTCGACGAGCTGCGGGACAACTGGCAGATCGACCGCGAGTTCGAGCCCGAGGCGGACGCCGCGGTGGTCGACGCCCAGTACGAACGCTGGGACGAGGCCGTCGAGCGCTCGAAGGACTGGGCACGGGACGGAGAGGACGAGTAGATGTCGCTCTCCTCGACCGAGGCCGCCCTCGCGGGGGTACTTGCCCAGGGCGGCTGGAACGTGGGCTCGTTCGACGCCGTCCTCGAGGTGCTTCTCGATCCGACCATCTGGCTCGGCGCGGCTGCCGGCGGTGCGTTCGGCGCGGCGCTCGGTGCGCTGCCGGCGTTCGTCTTCACCGGCTTCCTCGTTATCGCGGGCGTCTGGGGCGGTGACGCCGCCCAGGGCGTCGGCGTCGACGTCGGCTTCGGACCCGTCTTCGGGCCGCATATCTCCTTCGCCGGCGGCGTGGCTGCGGCGTCGTACGCGGCCAAGAAGGGCGGGATCGAATCCGGATTCGACTACCACAACGCCAAGGACATCACCGTCGCGCTGGGAAGCAAGCCGGACATTCTCGCCGTCGGCGCGGTGTTCGGCGTGTTCGGCATCGCGCTCGAACAGCTGCTGCGGAACATGGCGATCCCGACGGACCCGATCGCCTTTACCGTCGTCGCCAGCGCGATCGTCGCCCGGGCGGCCTTCGGCTACTCGATAATCGGGAACCTCAGCGACAAGGCGAACGGCTACATGGACATGGGGCCGTTCGAGCGCGAGGAGATGCGCGAACCGAACGAGGTGCCGGGTGACGGCGAGAAGGACAGCGAGGACCGGCTCGCCGTCGAGCCGTGGCTGCCAAACATGTACAAGTGGTCACACGTCGCAAGCATCGGGATAGTCGCCGGTCTCGCGGGGGCGTACGCCGCGATCCAGACCGGGAGTCCGTTCCTCGGGTTCGGCATCAGCGCCGCGTCGCTGCTGTTCTTGAACCTGGGCATCGGCAAGATCCCGGTCACTCACCACATGACGCTGCCCGCGGCGACCGCGTACCTCGCGACCACCGGAACGGGCTTCAGCCCGACCGGGGCGATTCTCGTCGCCGGGTTCTTCGGGTTCCTCGGGGCCATCGTCGGGGAGGCGTTCCAGCGCGTCTTCTACGCACACGGCGACACCCACGTGGACCCGCCCGCGGCGTCGATCGCCATCACCCACACGGTCATCGCGATCCTGTCGATCCTCGGGATCCTCGGGACCGCGGTGTGGGTGCCCGGCGCCGTCTAACCCCCCGGGCCCGGTCGTTCCAGGTTGCGGCGACGAGGATGGACCGCCGTTACGCGTCGAGCGGACCGAAATCGATGCACGGACGCGTATCCGACGCACGGACGTTCCCCGGCCGAGCCGAACGCCCGGTGTCGGTCGTCCTCGCCCGTTGCGGACGGGCAGCTTTTACTCCCCCGGTTTCGGACGAAACGGACATCTCGACCGCTTACCCGGACGGAAGACGGGATCGCAGTATGACGAACGACACCATCCCAAACATGACACCGACGCCGACGGCGACAAGAAACCCATGAACGACCAGAAACGCGACGAGCGCAACGACCGACGCGGCCACCAGCGCGATGCCCGCCGCACCGTGATGGTAGTTCCCGGTGTTCGGATGTGCCGTAAGCGGCGTTCGCTCGGTCGCGGGAACGTTCATGCTGGCGTGGTACGGGACGTAGAAACGCACCCCGATCGCGGCCGCCGCCGCGATGATCGAGGCGAACTGAACGTCCCCAGCGAGCGCGTTCGTCAGCAGGAACACGCCGATCGCAACGAGCAGGGCGAGCACCTTGCTCCAGCGGTTCGCGAGGACGACCGACTCGTTGAACTCCGGTTCCGACATGCATGCCACGACGCCCCCTGCCATGATTAACCATACGGAACGTGCGACGCCGGACGCGACCCGTCACGCGACGCGATCCAGCTCCCATGGGGAGCGTTTACTACCACCGGGGTCGATCGTCCGCCGTGATGACGGTTCTCGGACTCGACCGGCGGGACGGACGAAACCTCCTCGTGGTTGCGGCGCTGATGACCGTCGTGATGGCGTTTTTCATCGACGCGCCGATCGGCGTCAAACTGGTTGCGGGCGGCATCATGGGGCTCGTGAGCGGCGTCGCATTCGTCGTCTCGACGCTCGTTATCAACCGTCTCAAACCCGACTACTGGTAACGCACGCGCGCTGCGGTCGGACCGTCGATCGCGTCCGGACGCCGTCCGGCTCGCGACCGCGAACCGAATCCGCGGTGCCCGAGGGAAGGAGTTCGGACGGTATCGATTCGAACCCGGTTTATAACTCCCATCCGGAGGTGTCCCCGTGAACATCGACGATCGGATCGAGCGCCGGCTCGGGCACGACGGGGGCGGAGGCGGAGTGTTGTCCGACGCGAACGCGGTGTCACCGGTGGCACACTCGTCGTCGCCGACCGGTCGGGGACCGGATCTCGAACGGTTGCTCGACGTGCTCGACCCCGCATTCACCGGATCGTTGCCGCCGAGCGTCTACGTCCACGGTCCGAAGGGTAGCGGGAAGTCGGCGGTGATGACCGCGCTGTTCGACCGGCTCTCGGAGCACGGCGGCCGTCGTCAGGTGATCCACACGTCGACCCGTGCGGTCGACCCGACGCTCCCGGAGTTCGTGTACGTCGACACGCGTCGGGCGTCGACGCGATTCCGACTGTACCACGACGCGCTCGCGGCCGTCTCCGACCGGCCGGTCCCCGATCACGGGATCGGAACCGACGAGCTCGTCTCGCGGCTCGGATCGACCGTCGGATCGGGGACTGACCTCGTCGTCGCGCTCGACCACGTCAACGAACCGAACACGCCGGACGCGGCGACCGCGGTCGAATGGCTCGCCGACGTCAGCGACCGGATCGTCCCGATGTGTCTGGGTCGCGACCCGCCGGAACGGCTCGGGTGGTCGGCCGAGACGTCGATCGCGTTCGACCGCTACCGACACCACGTGCTCGTCGAGCTGCTGGCGACCCGGACGTCCTCGGGGCTCACGCGTGACGCGGTGACCCACGACCAGATCCGGGAGGTCGCCGAATGGGCCGCGGGCGACGCCCACGACGCGCTCTCCGCGATCGTGGGGGCCGCGCTCCACGCGGAACGGACGGGCGCCGCGACGATCCGCCACGACGACCTCGATGCGGGCATCGAGGCGGTGCCGAAACCCTGCGTCGCGCTGGGCCGCGTGTTGGTGCTGTCGGAGAACCGTCGGCGGCTGCTCTACGAGCTGATAACGCTGCCGGAGTCCGATCGCGGGTCGGTCAACGCCGCGACGGAAGCGATCGCGGCCGCCGATGCGGTCGATCTGTCCGCGTCGACGATCCGCCGCGTGCTCTACGAACTCGCGGACGCCGGGCTTCTCGATCGGGTGACCGTGGAGCGTTCCGACGGGAAGGGACGGCCGCCCAGTCGGCTGGTTCCCGGATTCCCGACGCTCGTGTTCCGCGAGCTGTTCGAACGGGAGTGAGTTTCGGTCGTCGTGGTCTCCGCGACGATCTCGTCACACTCGCGGCCGGAACGGAAGACAGTTGAGTCGCCCCCGTATACCAGTTCGGCATGGTTCCACCGCTCGCGTTGGACATCGACGGCACGTTGACGACGCCCGATCACCGCCTCGATCCGCGGGTGTTCGAGCTGCTGCCGACGTGGGACGCACCCGTCGTGTTCGCGACGGGCAAGGCGTTCCCGTATCCGGTCGCGCTGGCACACTTCCTCGGTCGACGGGAACTCGTGATCGCCGAGAACGGCGGCGTCGCACACGACGGCGAGGAGACGACGATCGTCGGAGACCCGGCCGCCTGGCGGGCGGTCGTCGAGACGTTCCGCGAGCGCGGCGGCGAGATCGGCTGGTCCGGCTCCGGCGACGGCGACGACACGGTCAACCGCTGGCGTGAGACGGAGATCGCCGTCTCGCGTGATGCGGACGAGGAGCTGTTGCGGACGGTCGCCGCCGAGTCCGGCGGGGCCGTCGAGGTCGTCGACACCGGCTACGCGTATCACGTCAAATCGACCGACGTGAACAAGGGGCTTGGACTCGAACGGATCGCGGCGTCGCTCGGGATCGAGACGGACGCCTTCGTCGCGGTCGGCGACAGCGTGAACGACGTGGCGACCTTCGAGCGTGCGGGGTCGTCGTACGCGGTCGCGAACGCCGACGCGGACGCGCGTGCGGCCGCGGACCACGTTCTCGAGGACGGGTTCATGGACGGAACCGCGGCGGTGGTGACCGCGCTGCGTGACGGGCGAGAGCCCGAGACCGTCACACCGCAGTAAACCGGGCCTGCTCGACGCCATCGATCGCGTTTATGGCCTCGAGTAGCTCCCGGATCCGTCCGGCGGATCCGTCGACGACGATCGTCTCCAGACAGCGATCCGCGTCGAAATGGACGTGCTGGGTCGCGACGATCGCGGACTCGTGGTCGTGCTGGACGGCGAGCAGCTCGTCGGTCACCCCGGCGGCGTGGTGGTCGTACACGATCGTGACCGACCCGCGACTCGGTCGCGCGGGCGAGGCGTCCCACTCGTGGTCCGCGAGGAACCCGCGGAGCGCTTCGCGCGACGCGCTCGATCGACTCGCGTACCCCCACTCGTCGACGGCGGCATCGAGATCCTCGACCAGCTCGCTCGGGAGCGTCAGGCTCACGCGGTCCGTCGCCATACGCCGTGGATCGACCGGAGACGGAATACGCGTTGCGGTCCGTGCCTGGACCGCAGTTTGTATTATTATTACACGGTAGTGTATTACGGAACTATTAAACCGATGGCCGGAGAACGACCGACGAATGGCACGGGACACGGACGAGAGGGATCGGGTCACGCGACGTCGGTTGCTCGCCGCGGGAACGAGTACCGCGGTCGTCGGAACCGGGGGGTGTCTCAGTGACACCGGAGACGGCGTCATCGGCGACGGGACGGACGCTGACGGCGGGACGGACGCTGACGGCGGGACGGAGGCCGACGGATCGAGCTCCGGGAGCGCGTCGGCGTTCGCGTCCTTTTTTACCCTCGCGGAGTTCGCCCGCGCCGTCGGCGGCGACCGGCTCGCGGTCGAGAACCCCGTGGACGCGGGCAGTCACGGCCACGAGTGGAGCCCGTCCGCCGATCTCCTGCCGAGCGTCGTCGACGCCGACGCGTTCGTGTACTTGGACGTCGAGGGGTTCCAGCCGTGGGCGGAACGCGTCGCCGACCGCGTCGCCTCGGGCCACGATGACGTGCGGCTCATCGACGCGCTCGACGGAATCGAACTGCGACGATACGACGATCACGGCGGCCACACCCACGGCGACGACGACCACACTCACGGCGACGACGACCACACTCACGGCGACGACGACCACACCCACGGCGACCACACCCACGAACACGGGACGTACGACGCCAAATTCTTCACCGATCCGGTGCTCGCGCGGCAGGGCGTTCGAAACGTCAGGGACGGGCTGATCGCCGTGGACCCCGACGGAGCGGAACGCTACCGCGCGAACGCCGACGCGTTCCTCGACCGACTGGCGGCGCTCCACGAGCGATACGAGCGTCGGCTCGGGGACCGCGAGCACGACGTCGTCGTGCTCGCCGGACACGACTCGTTCGGTTATCTCGCCGACCGATACGGGTTCGACATCCACACTCCGGTCGGCCTATCGCCCGACCACGAGCCGACCCCGGACCGTCTCGCTCGTGCGGTCGATCTCGTCGAGTCCGAGGGGATCGACTGCGTACTGTGGGACCACTTCGACGGTCCCCACGCCGCGGAGCTGATCGCCGAGGAGGCCGACCACGAGGTCGACACCGAAATGGTGACGCCGGCCGAAAGCACGACCGAGGCCTGGCTCGCAGAGGGGGTCGGCTCGTATCTCGAACAGCTCGAATCGATCACCCTGCCGGCGTTCGAGCGGGCGCTCGGCGCGACCGACGCGTGACCGCCGGCGATGCCGAGGGGCGATCGAATGCCTTCCGGGGTCGACGCGGGCTCGTCGAGCGCGTCACGCTCCTGTTCGGCGTTCCCGCGCTGGTCGCGTTCACCGCTATCGGGGCGGGGCTCATGCCCTCCCAGTTCTTCGAGGCGAGCTGTGCCGTCGGGGCGGCGTTCGGCACCCGGATCGCCTGCTTCGACTTCATGTGGAACGCGCTGACGGTGGGAGCGTTCGTCGGACTCGTCGGTCCGGTCGTCGGCACGTTCGTCGTCTACCGGGAGATGGCGCTGATCGGCGAGACCATCGCACACGCGGCGTTTGCAGGCGTGGCGCTCGGAACGCTGGTGCTTGGGGCAGTTGGGTGGAACGCGACGCTGTTCGCGTTCGCGCTCGTGACGGCCGTCGTCGGAGCGGTCGGCGTACAGCGGCTCGCCGAGCACACGGACGCCGGCGGCGACGTGCCGGTCGCGATCGTGCTGGCCGGCAGCTTCGCGGTCGGCGTGGTGCTGCTGGATCTCGGTGGCGGGTTCGCGACCGTGGAGATCGGTAGCTACCTGTTCGGGGACGTCTCGATCACCGACGACCGCAGCGTGCGCGTGATGACGCTCGTCAGCCTCGGCGTCGTCGCGACCGTGACGGCCGCGTACAAACAGCTGCTGTTCGTCACCTTCGATCCGCGCGCGGCCCGCGTCGCCGGCCTCGACGTCTCCCGATACGACGCCCTCGTGGTGGGGGCGACCGCCGTCGTCGTCGTCGGATCGATGCGGATCCTCGGGGTGATCCTCGTCGCCGCGATGCTCGTCGTCCCCGTCGCGGCGGCCGGACAGGTGGCAAGGAGCTTCCGCTCCGCGCTGTACGGGTCGGTGCTGGTCGGCGAGACGGCCGTGTTCGCCGGACTCGCCCTTGCGTGGAGCTACGGAGTTCGGCCCGGCGGCGCGATCGTCGTCGTCGCCGTCGGCATCTACCTCGCCGCCGTCGCCGTCGGAAACCGGTAGCCTCGCGATCGGTAACCGGACCACCCCAGCAACCGGATTACGGCGGCGGCCGGATCACGCCAGCGACCGGTTTACGCCGGCGATCAAAGTACATCGCCGATGCGGACCGGTTCGCCGTCGAGTTCGGGGCCCTCCGCGACGATCCGAAGCACCTCGTGGTCCGTGACGTCGCGGTACGACTTTTCAGTGGCCGCCTCTATCAGACGCTTCTCCAGCTCGAATTCAGTCCCCTGGTACACGACGTCGACGCCGTCGTCGTGGAAGGACAGCTCCGTGCTCATGTCGGCGGATAACCGACCGGCGGATAAAAGCGGCGCGGGTGCGCCCTGCGGCCGAACCGGCAGGGGGACCAGCCTCGCTCGGAGCGTCGCCACGTCCGACATCCCCAGTCGCGAACGCGGGAACGGACGGCAGTCCCCTGCTCAGGATCCCCTCTTTGCGTAGCTCTTCTCTCGTTCAATACCCCTTTTTGAGTACACCGTTCCCCCGTTCGCGACCCTTTTTCAGTGTAACGTCCCCGTGCGGACGTGGGCGTCATACGCGAACAGCGCGTATCCGATCTCCGCGGCGGAGTAGCCGGTTTCCGCGGCGATATCACGGATCGGGTCGATGATCGTCACGTAGTCGTCAGCATCGAACGACTCCTTGCGACCGTCGAGTCGACCGAGTCGATCGAGCGACGCCCGGACGCGGGTGTCGATGACGGCGTGGCGGTTCGGGTCGAGCGCCGTCATCACACAGGAGGCCGTGGGGGACTTAAACCCGGAGAGACCGGTCAACAGGTGGATCGCGGAGAAGTCGCCGTCGACACGCATCGCGTTCGCGGTGACCTCCCGACAGCGCTCCCGCGGGTTCCGCTCGACGTAGTGAGCGCTCCGGGTTGACGACTCGTAGGCGATCTCGTATAGCTGGTCACGGCTGAGATACCCCTGCTCGCGGTACGTCTCGCCGAACGCGACCAGTCGTCCGGGGAGCAACCCCTGCGTGTCGTCATAGCGCTCGAGATTCTCCGCGACGAACGCCGCCGTCGCCCGCGGGTCCCGATCGGCTTCGCCATCTCCCATGGCCGTGCTATCCGCTCGACCCTCTTAACGTCAGTCCGTCACCCGTGCGGGTCGCGCTCGGCCGATCGTGCTCGTCGCGCTCGGCCGGTCACTCGCGCCGCACTGCGATCCCCGAGTACCCGCAGCCGTCACAGGCGAGCGTCTCGCTGGCACCGAACGCGTACGTCGACAGCGGTGACCCACAGCGGGGACAGGGATCGCCGGCCGCGAGCCGCGGCGCGTAGCGGACGTCGGCGACGACGGTCCGAACGGTCAGTTCGTCGGCGGCGGCGTCGTCGACCGCGCCGCCCCAGATGACGTTCGCCTCCGGAACGATCCGGTCGCGAACCGCGGCGATGGCGTCGGTGGCGGCGGTGATGCTCGTGTCCGGGTCGACGACGACGTCGACGAGCACGGCGCTCGCGTCGCTCGGGTCCACGTCGTCGGGGAGCCGTGCGAACGACGCCTCGACGGCGGCCGCCGGCGCGTCGCGTGCCGCGCTGCCCGATCCCAGCGCCGCGATACCCGACGAGAGGACGGTCCGGGCGTCGGTCAGGTCGAGGTTGACGAAGCCGGGCGCCTGCACGATGTCGAGAAACTCCCGGACCCCGTCCGCGACCACGTCTCCGTCCGTTCGGGAGCCACCGTCCGTATCCGTTCGAGAGCCATCGACCCGCTCCGCCGCGGATCCGTCGCCCGCACCAGTGGCGACGAGCAACAGTCCGTCGACGTGGTCGCGGATCGCCCACACGGCGTCGGTAGCGCCCCCGCCATCGGGAATCAGCGCGACGGTGAACGCGTCGATATCGGCGAACGCACGGAGCCGCGCCACGACGTCGTCCGGTTCCGACGGGTCCACGGCGACCAGCACGGCCGCCACGCCCGAGGAAACCCCGTCGGCGACCGCCGCGGTCGGGACGATCCGGGCGTTCCGAAACGCGCGTGTCGCCAGCGCGTCACCACACTCGCCGACCCCGCAGACGACGACGGAGTCAGCCAGCTCGTCGGCCGCCGTCCGGAGGTCCCCTTCCATGCGGCCGGTGGTTCCACTCCGGGGAACTAACCTTTTGTCCTCCGGGTCGCCCACGGACGAATCCGACCACCTCGTGGTCGCCGAACGGTTCGTCGAGCCGGAACGTCTTTCAGCGGGCTCACCGAAGGTCGGTCTCATGCCCGGAGACAGCGAGGATCCGAACGCGGCGGTGCAGTATCACCTCGAGGTCGGTCCGGACGACGTCGCCGACGCCGTGCTCCTCCCCGGCAACCCCGAACGCGTGGAGACGGTGACCGCGCTGTGGGACGACCACGAGACCGTCGCCGACCATCGGGAGTACCGGACCGCGACCGGTACGTACGACGGGGTGCCGATATCGGTGACCTCGACGGGGATCGGCTCGCCGTCGACGACGATCGCCATCGAGGAACTCGCCCGTGTCGGCGCGCGGACGTTCATCCGGGTGGGTTCCTGTGGAGCGATCCAGCCGGAGATGGCCGTCGGCGACCTCGTCATCACCACCGGCGGCGTCCGACAGGAGGGGACCAGCGCGGAGTACGTCCGCGAGGACTACCCGGCAAGTGCGGACGGCGAGGTCGTCTCGGCGCTCGTCACCGCGGCCGAGCGGCTCGGCTACGACTACCACACCGGGATCACGATGAGTGCCGACTCGTTTTACGCCGGTCAGGGTCGCCCGGGCTTCGAGGGATTCGAGGCGGCGGGTGCAGACGGACTCATCGAGGAACTGCAGGCGGCGAACGTAAAGAACGTCGAGATGGAGGCGTCGGCGATCCTCACCGTCGCGAGCGTGTACGGCCTCCGTGCGGGAGCGGTGTGTTCCGTCTACGCGAACCGTGTGACCGGGGAGTTCCGGACGGCCGGGGAGTCGCGGGCCGCCGAGACCGCCAGCCTCGCGGTGAAGCTACTCACGCGCATGGACGAGGTCAAACGCGAGGCGGGAGCCGATCGGTGGCACGCCGGCCTCTCGCTGTAGGCGGGGTCTCGCCGTCGATAGGAGTCCATCAGCGATCCGCTCATCGATGGCGTTTACGGCCGATTTTGCCGTCTCAGTATCGATATCGATCCCGGTATCGACGACCTTCTGTCCTCTCGGCGCGCACGCTTTCAAAGCGTCTTTATTCGCGGACCGCCGACCGACACTCATGACTACTCAGGTCGTCGTCGTCGGCTCCGGATACGCCGGTGCCGGTGCGGTGAAGGCGTTCGAAGACGAGGTCGGCGAGGGCGAAGCCGAACTCACCTGGATCTCCGAGAACGACTATCACCTCGTCTTACACGAGGTCCACCGGGCGATCAGTAACCCGGCGGTTGAGGAGAAGATCACGATCCCCGTCGAGGAGATCAAATCCCCCGACACCGACTTCCTGCAGGGCCGGGTCGTCGACCTCGACACCGACGACCGTCTCGTCGAGGTCGACGGCGGAACGACCGTCGGCTACGATTACCTCCTGCTGGCGACCGGGTCGACGACGGCCTTCTTCGGGATCGACGGCCTGCAGGAGCACGCCCACCAGCTGAAAGGACTCGAGGACGCACGCGCGATCAACGACGACGTCCGGGCGGCCGCCGCGGACGCGACCCAGTCGGACCCCGCTCGCGTCCTCATCGGCGGGGCCGGCCTCTCCGGCATCCAGACGGCGGGCGAGATCGCTGAGTTCCGCGACGAGCACCGCGCCCCAGTCGAAATCACGCTCGTCGAGGGCATGGACGAGATCTTCCCGGGTCAGGATCCGGAGATACAGGGCGCGCTCCGCAGACGACTCGAGGATGCAGACGTCGAGATCCTCACCGGCGACTTCATCTCGGAGGCCGACGAAGAGTTCGTGTACCTCGGCGGCGGCGACGACGAGCCGGCGACGGAGCTCCCGTACGACGTGCTGATCTGGACGGGCGGGATCACGGGACAATCCGAAATCGCCGACGTCGATGTCGAGAAGGACGAGCGGTCGAACCGAGTGTACGCCGGTTCGGACTTCACGACGAGCGACGACCGCGTGTTCGCCATCGGCGACGCGTCGCTGATCGACCAGGGCGACGACGAGGTCGCACCGCCAACCGCACAGGCCGCCTGGCAGGCCGCGGAGGTCGTGGGCGAGAATCTTGCGCGGGCTGCCCGCGGCGCCCCGCTCCAGTCGTGGCGACACGAGGATAAGGGAACCGTCGTGTCCGTCGGCGAGAAGGCGGTCGCCCACGACGTGATCGGCATGCCGATCTCCACGTTCGGTGGCGTGCCCGCAAAGCTGCTGAAGAAGACGATAGCGACGCGCTGGATCGCGAAGGTCTCCTCGACCGGGCGCGGCATCAGCGCATTCGGCGACATGTAACTGACGCGCGGCCGACCACGTCACGATTCTCGCAGTCAGTCCCCATCTACAGGCGGAGCAGGCCGAGTGCCTCGGGGTCGTACGGAAATCGAAGATTTCCGTGATGACGAGAATCCCCGATTCTCGAACCACTTGACCCCGAGGCGGTTCACGAGGCAACCGGTCACGCACCACACGCCTTCGAGGCGGCCGACGCGCTCGCGCCGAACGGCGTCGGCGCGTTGCTGGGGGTCCCCGGCGACCAGTCGTTCGAGATCGACGGCGGTTGGCTCCATCGGGAACTCGTGCTCCATAACAAGGCCCTCGTGGGAAGCGTCAACGCCGGCTACGGACATTTCGAGGCCGCGATCGAGTCGCTTACGGCCCTCTCGACGGCGTTTCTCGATGATCTCGTCACCGGCGTGTACCGGATCGACGAGTTCGGGGCCGCGTTCGCGGATGACGACACGACTATTAAAACGGCGGTCGAATTCGCGACGTATGAAGAACGTTGACGACCTGATCGATAGCGCAGCGGAGCTCGCGGACCGAGGTCTCTCGAAGGGAGAGATCGCGGACGAACTGAACGTTTCCCGCGAGACGGCCAGTTGGCTCGTGGAGCGCGCCGGCGCGGACGGCGTCAAACGGGGCGGGACCGACTCGGGGTCGACCGCCGACATTCACGTCGACTGGTCGGCGATCGGTCGTGACTCCGCGCGGCTCACCTACGCGGCGAAGGCGATGGCCGACCTCCTCGCGAAGGAGGGCGAGGAGGTCGATCTCACGGTCGGCATCGAGAAGGCCGGCGCCCCGCTGGCGACCGCGATCGCGAGGGAGCTCGACACCGACCTGAGCACGTACGCCCCCGCGAAACACCAGTGGGAGGAGGGCGACATCGCGGACCACGGCGGCGGGTTCTCACGGAACTTCGCGGCGATCCGCGACCGTGACTGCTACCTCGTCGACGACATCATCACCAGCGGGACGACGATGCGCGAGTCGATCGAGGCGATCCGCGATCAGGGGGGCGAACCGGTCGCCTGCGTCGTCCTCGCTGACAAGCGGGGGTACGACGAGATCGACGACGTTCCCGTCCACTCGCTAGTCGACGTCGTTCGGGTCGACCGATAGCGCTCACGACGGCCTCGGTCGTGTGAACCGACTGCGCTCGCGACGGCCGACGTTCCCCAACCCATTTGCGGCGTCGGCGCATACGGGCCACCATGACGTTCAGTCCCGAGTCGGACGCCGACCCCGAGGAGATCACCGAACGCGTCGACGACGCGATCGCGTCCAACGACGTCGTCCTGTTCATGAAGGGGAACCGACTGATGCCCCAGTGTGGCTACTCTCAGCGTGCGGTGGAGCTGATCGGAAAGCACGTCGAGGAGTTCGAGGCGATCGACGTGTTGCCCGCGCTACCGCAGTATCGCGAGGCGCTCGAGTCACACAGCGGTTGGGAGACGATACCGCAGACGTACGCCAACGGCGAGTTCATCGGCGGAAGCGACGTGCTTGCGGAACTCGACGAGCGCGGCGAACTCGCCGCCGAACTCCGCGTCGAGTAGCCGTCGATCCCGTCCGCGTTCGCTCCCGGTCCGAGAGTCTTTCTCCGGCGTGTCCCTCCGGTCCGATACGCTCTCCGGACGCCGCGGTTTCCCAACCCGTGGGGCATCACGGTTCCCTGTTCGTGAGTCACTCCCGTGCGTTCAGCCGTCTCACGCCGACCCGGGATCGTCCGCGGTCGGCAGGGGTTCGGTACACCAGTGACAGAACTCGAGGTCCGGATCGGTCTCGCGGCCACAGTGCGGGCAGTCGACGGAAGTCGTCCGTTCTGTCGGCTCCGTTTTCGCGTCCGGATCGACTCCGGTACCCGACGTCACCTCCGCGCCGGTGGCTACCGCCGGAGACCCCGGTGACTGGTCACCCGACCATGCTCCGTCGGCAGCGTCGGCCCCGTTTCGGTTTCCGCGTCCGTCGTCCGCGGTGTGTTCGGGGTCGTGCTTCCGGCGTTCGTACTCCCGGTTGTTCCGAATCGCGAGCACGTACGCGTCGATGACGCTCGCGAGGATCACGACCAGCGCCGGCAACAGGTCGCCGACCGGCGGCGCGGTACCGGTGAACAGCTGGTCGACCGCGGCGTCGGGCACGAGCACCACGAGCGTGATCGTGATCGCGACGTACCAACCGAGCGCCCGTCCCCACCGGCGGAGGTACGCGTGTCCGAGCCCGGAGATCACGAGTGCGAGTAGCACGGCCAGCCAGGGTCGTCGACGCCGAACCTCTCCCATACCGGTCGACAGCGACGGCGGCGTAATGAGCGTTCCGGGGATCGCTCGCACGGAGCGTTTATACCGACGACGGTCCGAAGTCAGTATATGGCCGCGTTTCCGACCGGACAACTCCTCTACGGGCTGTTGTACGCACTCTTCGGCGTCGCGTTCTGGGGGTCGGGATTCGTCGTCGCCTACTACCTGTACAAGCGATGGCACGGCGAAGACGGGGTCCGGTCGGAGGAGTAAGGACCTCCGGGAACCGAATCCACGCTCAGTCGTCCCGATCACGGTCGTCCGTGGGTCGATTCCAGTCGCACCTCGCGGACCGACCCTCGGTACGGGACCAGGCAGTCGACCCGTTTCGGATGGTTAATTCTTTAAGCCCGCGAACCAAGCTATCACTGAATAATGGCGTCCGATTCGGTGAAACTGTACACGGCGATCTACGTCGCTCTCCTCGTCCTGGCGTTCTCGAAGTTCGTCTTCTTCGAGTTCCCACAGTACTTCACGTACGAACAGGCGTTCGGCGGGACGATGGTGGCCGCCGCGATCAAGTCGGTACTCATCGTCGGATACTACCAACACCTGCGGTGGGAGAACAGATCACTCACCTACCTGATGCTGCTCGCGCTGTCGCTCGCGCTGCTGTTGATGGCCGCGGCGACGTACTCCATCACGTAGCGGTACGGAATCCGATCGACACGCACGCTTACAGTCGGCCGCCGGTGACGTGGCGGGCAGTTTTTTGTGACCCCACTCGGATACGGTGATATGGAGATTCGAACCGCAGGTACGAACGATGTCGAACCGATCAGACGCGTCGCGGACGCCTCGTTGCGTTCGTCGTATGGACACGCGGTCGACGAGGATCTGCTCGGTAACGCCGTTGAGCGATGGTACGAGGAGGACGAGATCGGGACGGACATCACCGATCCCGACACCGTGTTTCTGGTCGCGGTCGACGAGGAGACGATCGTCGGCTTCGCCGAGAGCTACGTCGTCGACCGTCGGGAGCGGATCGGCGAGATAGACTGGCTCCACGTGCACCCCGACTACAGGGGCAAGGGGGTCGGATCGGCGCTCCTCGAACGGGTGGAACGCGAGTTATGCGACGCGGACGTCGATAGCATCGAGGGACGGGTGCTTGCCGACAACGAGACCGGGACCGCCTTTTATGAACGCGGGGGATACGAACACACGGGGAATCGGAGCGTCGACGTCGGCAACGGGACCTTCGAGGAGTGGTTGTATCGAAAGCGCCTCGCTCGGGGAGATCACGAACGGGAAACGATCCACGAAACGGACGACGGAACGACGGTATACGTCACCTTCGAGCGCAGTGAGCGCGGTTCGAAGGCGCCGTTCTACGTCGCCTACGCGGACAAAGCCCACGAGGACCGATACGGCTACTTCTGTGGAAACTGTGAGGGAACGAACGTCGCGATCGACACGATGGACCGCATGGAGTGTCTCGACTGCGGGAACCGGCGCAAGCCGACCCGATGGGACGCCGCCTACTGACCGCCGGCGTCGATTTCGTCAGTCGTCGGAACTGCGTCCGTGGAGATCGAAACGCGAAGCGAATCGGATGACGGGTTACGACTCCACTTTTGTCGAGAGTGGACCGGTCAACGCTGGGTCTTGATGGGCGATCTCGGGAGCAAGTTGCGCAGTCGACGTTCCGCGAACTGCTTATAAACGCTCATCAACGGTCGAATCTGACCCTTATAAATCGGAGGCGACACGCACGGGTTATTTCCTGCTCTTGCGGTTGGCGCGCGCCGCGAGCGGGC
>LFFM01000389.1_pt1 | contig 30277 bp, 35 predicted proteins | sample 643131 | NCBI WGS metagenome assembly LFFM01 (sample SAMN03777445, study PRJNA286221) | soda lake metagenome | biome: soda lake; feature: Kulunda steppe; material: water; isolation source: sample Tc-Br brine of Tanatar trona crystallizer | place: Russia: Kulunda steppe | collected 2011-07
ACGTTACTCCATTACCGCTCCGGCCGCGGACAGCAACCGCTGCTGAAACGTCGGTCGCCGTATAAGCAAGGTTCCCTGTCATTCTGGTCGGCTGACGATGCTGCCGAACGCCGGACGCGTTCTGGTGTTTGCACATACATCACTTCGGTATTTAAATCTTTTGCGCCGTTCGATCCGTGGAAACCGCTCTCACACCCCCGATAGAAGCCACGTGAAGCGTACTCATGCATGGCGGAGATCGTATAAACGGTTTCGATTATCGGAGCGTTCCGTCGGTCAGTTTCGGATCGCTCAAGTGGGTCACCACCTTCGATCGGGCAATGACCGAGCGCCAGCGTGTGCGTGCGACCGGACACGAGAACGTCACCGCCGAACACACGAGCACCCTCGAGTTCACGAGCGACGACTGGCTGACGCCGGCCGGTGACTGTATCCTCGGCGTCGAAGCCGCTCCCGTCCCGACGGCGTTCGCCGACGACTTCGTCGAGGCCTGTCAGTCCACCGAAGCGACGATCACGGCCACGATACGCGTTGCCGACTTCCGACAGCGAATCGAGGGTCGCGGGGATCCGGAACTAATCTTCGAGGACGATCGCAGCATGGTCGTCCGGACGAGTGACTACGTCGACGGCCGGACGGTCATGGTCGGCGCCGACACCGCGGCGGCCGGGATCGACCGCGAGATCGTCGACGCGCTCGCCGGCGGCGAACCCCTCGAGTGTGTCTTCGAGGTCGAACGGTAACGCTTTGAGGCGACACCCACACACGTCGGCATGGACACCGATTCCGACGAAGGGTACGGGCGAGGGGCCCGGATCATCGCCGTCGTCCTGCTCGTCGTCGCCACCGGGGCGGCGATCGCCGGCATCGTCGACGGTGGCACGACCGGGATCGCCGAGGGGGTCGTTCTCCTGTATATCGCCGGCCTACTGGCCTACGGCGTCTTCAGCGGCCGGCTCAACACGCCGCCGTTTCAGACCGCCTTCGGCGTCGGACTGACAGCGTACGGGAGCCTCCTGTATCTGGACGGCGGCAGTCTCATCTGGCTCGGCGTCACGCTCGTCGGTGCCTTCCTCACGATCGAGAACGCGCGGGACCTGTTTCAGGATCGCCGCTGAGGACAGCGTTTTTTCGTCGACGGCCGTAGCGCCGGTATGGATGACGAACCAGCCGAGAACATCTCCGGTGGCAGCTCGGGCGGTGGAGCCTTCGCCGAGTTCGGATCGACGGACGCCGGAACACGGGCCGAAGCTGTCGTCGATCGACTCGGGGAGCGCTACTGGCAAAAGCAGTACGGCGGTCGCGACGGCTTCGAGTGTCTCGTCCGGACCATCCTCAGCCAGAACACCTCCGACAAGGCCTCCCAGCCCGCACACGACGCGCTGATGGAGCGGTACGGTTCCGGTAATGATCTCGCCGTCTCGCTCGCGGCGGCCCAACGGTCCGAACTCGCCGAGACGATCGCCTCGGCCGGACTCTACAACCAGAAGTCCGAACGGATCATCGCGATCGCGGAAGACATCATAGACGAGTACGGGGACGCCGAATCGTTCGATCGGTTCGTCAGGGAGGACGATCCCGAAACCGTCCGCGAGACGCTGCTCGAAATGAACGGCGTCGGACCGAAAACGGCCGACTGCGTGCTCCTTTTCGCTGGCGGTCGAAGCGGCGTCTTCCCCGTCGATACCCACGTCCATCGGATCGCCCGACGGATGGGGCTGGCTCCCGCCGAGGCCGACCACGAGGGCGTCCGTGAGGCGCTCGAAACCGCCGTTCCGGCGGAGAAATGTGGGTTCGGTCACACGGCGATGATCCAGTTCGGCCGGGAGTTCTGTTTGGCTCGCGAGCCGGCCTGTCTCGAGGACCCAGAGGCCTGTCCGATGGCTGATCTCTGCGATCAGGTCGGCGTGTACCCGGCGACCGGCGAGGTGCTCGATCCCGCCGAAGTCCACGATTCGGGCAAGGAATAGCCGAACGCGTCGGTCACTCCTCTCCGAGATCGGGATCCGACGGACCGGAGCGAACGGAATACGTTTAGCCGAGCTTACGGCCTTCACCCTCGGGGTCAAGCTCCGAGGCACTCGGCCTGTTCCGCCTGTAGACGGCCCAGAGGATCAGCGCGGCGATGACGAAATCGAGACCGTGTTCGAGCAGGTGATGGACCGGCATGGAGACGAACCCGAGGACGGTCCCGAGTCCGACGATCGATCGGAAAAAGAGCGCGCCGACCGCGACGGTTATCAACGCGTATCTCCGGCTCCGGCGGCGCCGGTAGGCGACGACGCTCGCGAAAAACAGGACGCCGGTTCCGAACCCCGCAAACGAGAGCACGGCGAGAAGCACCATCGACTCCGGATAGCCGACCCACTCGGCACCGATCTGCGCGTGGGACCCGAACCACATCATACGGATCCGTTCGATCCGGACGTTGAATGGTGTTGCGGGACGTCGAATTGACGCCCCCCGGCTCCGAACGCCGTGCCGGGGAGCTTTTGTGCGCCGCCCACCCGACGTCCGATATGCTCACGAAGGACCTGCTTCGCGTCTCGCGGGCGGGTGGCGGCTATCGCCCTCGGTTCACCGATCCCGAGGACGAGGCCCTCGCGGCGCGGATCCTCGGCGTCTATCAGGGCCACGTCGGACACTCGAGAGCCGAACTCGAGGCGGCGCTGTCGGATCTCGAGCGAGGGGCGGACGATTTCAAGCTCGTTCGCGGCTTCGCGAAGCTGCTCGAACGGGGGTGTACCTTCGAGACTCGCTCACCGATCGAGCCGCAGAGAGCCCGACGGGCCGCCTTCGAGGCCGCCGAATCGGTCGGCGTCGTCACGCCCCCGGAACGGGAGACTGCCCTCGGATCGGCGGCCGATCGACTCGGTCGGTCACCCGACGACGTCGAAACGTCGCTGTTCGCCGATCTCGATCGCGCGTCCGTCCTCACCGAGGCCGACACCGGCTACGATCCCGAATCGCTCCGTCGCCAGTACGATCTCTCGCTCGCCCAGACCGCGCTCTTCGACGCCCTCGAGGTACGGATCCGCTCCTCGGATCCGAAAGCGATGATCTCGGCGGTCAAACGGCTCCGGTTGCTCTACGAGATCAGACGGACGGAACGGGGCCGGCTCGTCGTCGTCACCGGTCCCGACGCGCTCTTCAAACGCTCCAGACGGTACGGAACGCGCTTCGGGAGGTTGCTGCGAACCGTCGCGAAGGCCGACGAGTGGCAGCTCGAAGCGACGATCGACGACCGGGGGACAGAGCGGACGCTGCGGCTCGAGGCCGGCGACGTCTCCGTCCCCGGGATCGATCCGGTCACCGAACCGACCTTCGACAGCGGCGTCGAATCGGATTTCTACGCCCGCTTCGACGCGCTCGATCTCGACTGGCGACTCGTCCGCGAACCGGAGCCGCTCGAAGCCGGTGAGTACGCCGTCGTCCCCGATTTCGCCTTCGAGTGGGAACACGGCGACTTCGGTGTATTCTTCGAGATAATGGGGTTTTGGACGCCCGAGTACGTCGAAAAGAAGCTCTCGCGGTTCGCCGATCTCGAAGCCGTCGAGTTCCTCGTCGCGTACGACGAGAGCCTCGGCGTCGGCGACGCGATCGAAGCGACGGGCAATCGGGCAATACCCTATCGGGGAACGGTCCGACTGAAGGACGTCCGGAACGCGCTCCGCCCGTACGAAAGAAAACTCCGCGAGGAAAGCGCCGGTTCGGTTCCGGACCCGCTGATCCCTGACGAGGACGCCATCTCGATCTCGGAACTGGCCGACCGGTACGGAGTGCCCGAATCGGCGATCGAGACCGCGACGGTCCCCGAACACGAGCGGATCGGCAGAGCGTTCCTCCGCCCGTCGGCGCTTGATTCGATCAGCCGAGAGATCGAGCCGGGGATGGCGCTCTCGGCGGTGGAGTCAGCTCTCGAGGGGTACGGAATCGACGAAACCGATGCCGTCCTCTCGCGGCTCGGATACCGGATCGAGTGGGACGGGCTGAGCGGCGGCACCGTTCGCCAAAAGTAGCGCGGCCGACGGCTCACTCGTGGCCGAGAACCGCCATCGGTTCGTAGGGTTCCTCGAGGTACTCGATATCGCTTTCGGAGAGATCGATCTCGGTCGCCTCGACGGCGTCCTCCAGATGTTCGACGCTCGTCGTGCCGACGATGGGGGCCGTCACCCACTCTTTGTGTAACAACCACGCCAGAGCGGTCTGGGCCATCGTGACGCCTTTCTGTCCGGCCAGCTCTTTGACTCTCGCGTTGATCTCTCTGCCCCCGTTCGACCGATAGGCGGCGATGCGCTCGGCGTAGTGATCGTCCCCGTCCATGAACGACCCACGCGTCGTATCGCGGAACGATTCGTCGGGTCGTGTGAGATACCCTCTGGCGAGTGGACTCCAGGGAATCACCCCGATGCCCTCGTTTTGACACAGCGGGAGCATCTCCCGTTCCTCCTCGCGGTAGGTGAGGCTGTAGTGGTTCTGCATCGAGACGAACCGATCGAGGCCGAACCGATCGCTCGTCCGGAGCGCGTCGGCGAACTGGTGGGCCCACATCGAGGAAGCGCCGAGATAGCGGACCTGTCCGCGGCGGACGGTGTCATCGAGGGTCCGCATGGTCTCCTCGATCGGCGTCTCCGGATCCCATCGGTGGATCTGGAGCAGATCGACGGTCTCCATCCCGAGCCGATCGAGGCTGTTCGAGAGCTCCTGTTCGATCGCTTTCCGGGAGAGACCGCTCGAGTTCCGGTTCGTTTCGTCCATCTCGAAGTACGTCTTCGTGGCGACGACCTTCCCGTCGCGGTCGCGCTCGGCGAGTGCGTCCCCGAGGATCCGTTCGGACTCCCCCAGCGAGTACATGTTCGCGGTATCGAAGAAGTTGATCCCGAGGTCGATCGCCCGCTCGATTATCTCGCGGCTCTCGTCCCCGTCGAGCACCCACTCGCGCCACTCGCTGGATCCGAAGCTCATACAGCCGAGACAGATCTCGCTGACCTCCGTTCCCGTTGCGCCGAGTGTCGTATACTCCATGCGTTCGCTTTGACGGGCTCACGATTAAAAGTGCACGCGTCTCCAAGCCTCAGAACTCCCGCTGTCGCCCTTTCGGCATCTGTGATCGGAGCTCGTCGTAGATGTACAGCCCGACGCCGATCGGTTCGACCGTCCCGGCGATCTCGTGGGCGGCGACGAGGTATCCCCAGTCGCCGTCCCAGTCGGGCGTCGTATCCTCTCCACGGAGGAACGCCCGAGCGTCCGGTTCCTCGAGGACGACGACGTTCCGTTCGGCGTCGCGGGCGAACCGCTGGACGGCGTCGGTCGTCGGCTTCCAGTGTTCCTGTCTGGCCCGGAGGAACGTCATCCCGAGCCCTTCGACGCTCGCGGGCGATTCGATATCGTCCGCGAACGCCCAGATCTTGCCCGCCCCCTTCTCCCAGAAGGTGTACGATTCGAAGCGTCCGGGATCGAGGCCGAACCGTTCGACCCACCACCCGATGACTTCGGGCCGGGTCGGCCTCCCGTCGACGGTCCGCCCCTCGGTCGTCGCCGGCAGCCGGTCGAACTGACTGCCGTCGTTCTCAGCCGTCATTTCCCCACCTCCAGTTTCGCACAGAAGAACCCGCCGGTGTCGTTGAAGTGCGGATAGATCCGTTTCGCGCGTTCCATTGCACCGTCGAAGCGCTTGCCCTGCCACTCCGTGACGCCGGGGGCAGACCGAAGCGGCAGATCGAACGGCACGAGCTCGCAGTCGTGCTCTTCGAGTGCGTACTGGAGGACGGCCTCGTTCTCCTCGGGCGCGAACGTACACGTCGAGTAGACGACGGTCCCGCCGGGACGGGTCACCTCGATCGACCGGCCGAGGATTCCCTTTTGAACCCCCGCGATCCCCTCGACGTGATCCATGGACCACGATTCGACGGCCTCGGGGTTCTTCCGGACGGTACCCTCACACGAACAGGGGACGTCCACGAGGACCCGATCGAACCGATCCCCCGAGAACGGTTTCAACGAGAAGTTCCGGGCGTCCTGTCTGGTCACGACGAGATTGCTCACTCCGCAGCGCTCGGCGTTCGACCGCAACGCCGAGAGTCGTCCGAGGTTGTTGTCGTTGCCGACCAACAGTCCGCGATCGTCCATCCGTGCGGCCAGCTGGGTCGTCTTGCTCCCCGGCGCGGCACAGCAATCGAGAACGCGCTCGCCCGGCTGTGGATCGAGCGCCAGAGCCGGGACCGCAGACACTTCCTCCTGGCCGTACACCCAGCCGTGAACGAACGGCCAGGAGTTCCCCGGCGACTCGCCGTCGCCGAGCCTGAAGAGTCCCTCGTGCCAGCCGACGGGCTCGAACTCGACGCCCGCCTCCTCGAAAGCGCGACGGACCCGTTCGGGCGTCGATTTGATCTCGTTGACCCGCACGACCGACGGCAGCGGTCGCTCACAGGCCGCGTGAAACGCCGCCGGATCGTCGAAAAGCGGATCGTATCGCGAAAGCGGATCCATGCCCGATGTCGGCCGCCCGACGGTTTGTCGGTGTCGGTCCGCGGCGAGGCGGAGCCCGGGCGGAGCCCGGGCGGCTCACGCTTATTACCGACGGGGCCGTCGCCCCCCGTATGGCACGCGTTCAGATCCGAGCCGACCACATCGAACTCGATGATCCCGTGTTGGTCGAGGGGCTTCCCGGCGCCGGGCTCGTCGGCAAGATCGCCGCCGACCACCTCGTCGAGACGCTCGATATGGAGTACTACGGGTCGTTTCACTGCGAGGGGCTCCCGAGGGTCGCCGTCTACGAGGGCGACTCCTCCGCGGTCCGGCCACCGGTCAGGCTGTACGCCGACGAGGCGACCGACCTGCTCGCCCTCCAGAGCGACGTCCCGGTTTCGCCGACGCAGGCCAGCGAGTTCGCCAACTGCGTCACCGCCTGGATCGACTCGAACGACGTACTGCCGATCTACCTCAGCGGGCTGGCGGAGGAAAAAGACGGTTCGCCGGAACTGTACGGCATCGCGACCGGCAACGCCGAGCCGATACTCGACGAGGTCGGGATCGTCCCGCCGCGCGGCGGCGGTATGGTCACCGGTCCGACCGGCGCGTTGATCCACCGGGCGACGGAGATCGATCTCGATTCGGTGGGACTTATCGTACAGACCGAACCGCAGTTCCCCGATCCGGAAGCCGCCCGAACGGTTCTCGAGCACGGCGTCGGGCCGATCGCGGACGTCGATGTCGATACCGACCGGTTGGTCGAGCGCGCCGACGAGATCCAAAGCGCCCGCGAACAGCTCGCCGAACGGCTCCAGGAGGTGGACCGCGACGAGAGCACGCAAGCCCAGCCGATCCGCGGGTTCCAGTAGTTCTTCGGTTCGGGTTGCGACCGACCGTTTATATGTTCGGCCGCCGGATGGGAGGCTGAAGGATGTATCGCGCCCGCGATCACGTCGAAAACGAGGAGTGGCTGGCCGCCATCGATGAGGCCGCCGACCGTCTCGAGTTGGGGGGCGAGGCGAAATCCCGGGCGATCGATCTGTTCCTCTCGACGGTCCCGACAGAGGACCGGTCGAAACGGGCGACCGTCGCCGCCAGCCTCTATGCGGGCGCGCGGATCGCCGGCGACGGTCGCTCCCAGTCGGCCGTCGCCGACGCCGCCGGCGTTTCCCGGCTGACCGTTCAAAAGCGGTGGAAAGACCTCCTCGAGGAGGCCGGACTCGAAGCGCCGAAGTGGTAGGCCGGACGTTTCGACGCCGGAGATCCCGCGTCCCGTCTGTCGGCTCCCTTTCGACGGCCAATGGAAAAGGCTTATGCGCGTTTTGACAGTGTATCGGGACAATGAGCCAGCGGTTCGACGAGTTCGAAGAGCGACTCACCGAGTACGAGTCGCAGATCGATTCGGTCTATCGGCTGTATCACATCCCCGTCCTGGCAGCCCTCATGCTGTTCATGTTCTGGATTCGGGTGCGAAACTACGCGAGACATATCGGGGCGGACGGCGAACCGCTCTACCGCGGGAACGACCCCTTCCTGCACTACCGACACACGAACTACGTGATCGAGAACTACCCGTTCACGATGCCGTTCGACCCCTGGACGGGGTTCGACGTCGGCCACCGGGCCGGCCAGTTCGGGACGGTCCTCGATCAGATGGTCGCGACCGCCGCGCTCGTCGTCGGACTCGGATCTCCCTCCCAGGGGACGGTCGTCACGATGACGCTGATCTCGGGCCCGGTGTTCGCGATGCTCTGTGCGATCCCGATGTATCTCATCGGCAAGCGACTCGGCGGGCGTTTCGGCGGCATCGTCGCCGTGGTCGTCCTCGCGCTCACCCCCGGACAGTTCCTCACGCGGAGCGTCGCCGGCTACTACGGCCACCACGTCACCGAGGTCCTGTTCACGCTCCTCGCGCTCGTCGTCGGCATGAAGCTGCTCTCCGTCGCTCAACGCGAGGCCCCGATCTACGAGTTCGTCCAGACCCGAGAGTTCGAACTGCTCCGTGAGCCGGCCAAGTGGGGCGTCGCCTTCGGTGTCGCGCTGACGCTCGCGGTACTGAACTGGCCGCCCGCCATCTTCCTGTTCGGCATTTACGGCGTGTTCCTCTTCGTGTTGCTCTCGACCGAGTTCGTCCGCGGGCACAGCCCGGATCACGTCACGATCCCCTCGGTCGTCGCGATGCTGACCGCGGCGGTGTTGCTCTTGCCCTTCCTCCGGACGACGGAGCTGACCGTGACCGACTACTCGATCGCGCATCTGATCTTCGCGTTGGCCGTCGCCGCCGGTGCGGTGTTCATGGCGGGTGTCGCCCGGCTGTGGGAACAGCGGGGGCTCTCCCGGCGGGCCTACCCGCTCGGAATCGCCGGCTTCGGGATCGCTCTCCTCGCAGTCCTCGCCGTGGCACTGCCGGAGTTCCTCGATTTCCTCGTCTCACAGATCGAGCGCGTCGCCGGCTTCACCGCGACCGACACCCGCGGGACGATCGGGGAGGCACGGTCCCCGAGCGACCCCGTCTCCTTCTTTTTCGAGAGTTACGGTCTGGGTCTCTACACGGCGCTTTTCGGGTTCTTGTTGGTCCTCTATCGGGTGTTTTCCCGAAAGCGTCCGCGGGCCGACTTCCTCCTCATCGCGATCTTTTCGGCGTTCATGCTCGTGTTTACCCTGACGCAGATCCGCTTCGATTACTACCTCGTCATCGCCGTCGGCGCCGGCAACGCCTATCTGGTCGGCTGGATCTACCAGTTCGTCGACCTCGAGAACGTCCGCGAGGACATCACGAACGTCAAACCGTATCAGATACTGGTTGTCGTCGCGATCCTCTTCGTCATCGCCGGGCCGCTCGTCGTTACGGGCGCGACGGTCGCCGCCGCCGACGGCTCCTCCCAGCCGGGCGAGATGCAACAGTGGACCGACAGCCTCGATTGGCTCTCCGAGGAGACGCCCGAGGTCGGCGCCTACGGCACTGGCGACGATCCGCGGCTGGACATCTACGGCGCATACGAGAACACCGACGACTTCGAGTACGAGGAGGGTGAGTACGGCGTGATCGCGTGGTGGGACTACGGCCACTACATAACGACCCGTGGCGAGCGGATCCCGGTCGCGAACCCCCACCAGCAGAACACTGGGATCGCCGCCGACTTCCTGTTGCACGACGACGAACAGGGCGCCCTCGAGGCCCTCGACGAGGACGTCGGCGAGGGTGAGGGCGTCCAGTACGCGATGATCGACTACCAACTCGGCGTCGCCGGGACACAGAAGTACAACGCGCCGGCGGCGTTCGAGTCCCGCCACGGGCTCGAACAACAGCAGGTCGAGTTCGGACCGGGGGCGGAAATCACCACGAACCCGGATCTCGGTATTCTGCTGCTCAGCGAACAGGGCGGGCTGACGACGACGCTTCACACCCAGCGGGCCTACGAGAGCATGCGCGTACAGCTCTATCAGTACCACGGTTCCGCGATCGACCCCTCGACGACGGTGCTCAGATTCGGCGATAGCGACCTCGAGGAGGGGTGGGCGTTCGAGCCCGAAGCCGACGAGCTAATCGAGGAGTACGAAACGGCCGAGGAAGCCCGAGAAGCGGCTGAAGCCGATCCCAACGCCATGCAGGGCGGCCTCGACGGCCCCGCCGAGCGGGTCGAGGCGCTCGAGCACTTCCGGATGGTTCACGGCAGCGGGCAGACGGTGACCGAACTCGGCGGGCAGGCGCCCTCGTCGGTCCAGTCGTGGACGAAGACGTTCGAGCGTGTCGAGGGCGCGACCGTCGAGGGGACCGGCCCGGCGAACACGGAGGTACAGGCGATCGTCGAGATGGAGGTCCCGACGACCGGTGAGGCCTTCCAGTACGTCCAGTACGCCGAGACCGACGCCGACGGGAACTTCGAGATGACGGTCCCGTACTCGACGACCGGGTACGACGAGTTCGGACCGGAGACCGGCCACACGAACGTCGACGTCCGCGCCGCCGGCGCCTATCAGTTCATCGCCGAGGAGGAACTCGCGATCGGCGAGGCGAGCGTCACCGAGGCGCAGGTCCTCGGCGAGGACGACAGCCCGGTGACGGTGGAACTGGAAACGCCGGAGATCGAAGAGGACGCCGAAACCGATAGCGGCGAAGAGACGGGCGACTCCGAGGACGGAGAGACGACCGACGACGGCGAAGCGACACAGGATCGCCGGCCCCTTCGGTCGCCCTGAATGACCCGTGCCGCCGGGATCCGCGCGTGGCTGTCGGTCTATCTCAAGGGCGCCTGTATGGGCGCCGCCGACACGGTCCCCGGCGTCTCGGGCGGTACCATCGCCCTAGTGGTCGGCGTCTACGAACGGCTGATAACGGCGCTGACCGCGCTCGGCCCGGACACGCTGTGGCAGCTCCGGGGCCTCCACACGGCAGAGGGGCGTTCCAGAGCCGCGACCGCGCTTCTCGCCGCCGACGTTCCCTTCCTCTTCGTTCTCGGGGCTGGCGTGCTGTCGGCCGCGGCGACGATCGCGACGGCAATGAACGCCGCCGTCACCCGGTATCCCGCCCCGACGTACGCGTTCTTTTTCGGGCTCATCGCCGCCTCGGCGGTCGTGCTCTTCCGTTACGTGACCGTCGGGACGCCACGGCGCGTTCTCGTCGCGCTGTCGGGCTTTGCGCTCGCCTTCCTCGTCACGGATCCCTCGCTCGTCGCGACGCGGACGACGACGCTTCCGGTCCTGTTTCTCGCCGGTTCGATCGCGATCTCGGCGATGGTACTGCCGGGCGTCTCCGGGGCGTTTCTGCTGTTGATCATGGGCCAATACGAGTACGTGAGCGGGATCCCGCGGTCGGTCGCCGAAGGGGCCCTCGCGGCGCTCGGCGGTCGCCCGGGTCCACTCCTCGAGGCGCTCGTTCCGTTCGCCGTCTTCATCGCCGGGGCGTTCGTCGGACTGTTCTCCGTCGCCTACGCCGTGCGGACCGCGCTCGATCGATACCGGCAGGGGACGCTCGTCTTCCTCGTCAGCCTCATGGTCGGGGCTTTGCGGCTGCCGATCAACGAAGTCGCCGAGAACACCCCGACAGTTTCCCCGGCGACGATCGGCGCCGCCGCCGTTCCCGCCCTCGTCGGTGCTGGAGCCGTGTTAGTTCTCGATCGGTACACGGACGACCTCGAGTACTGATGAGCCCGGGGGTCCGAATATACGTATGAGCCGGCCGACGCTATCGACGCTCGCGGTTTTCGCCGCCGTCTTCGCGCTCCAGACGCTCGCCGACGTCGTCGGGATCGGAGCCGGTGCGTTCGCGCTCGCGCTACCGTTCGCCGATCGCCCCTGGACGCTCGTGACGAGCGTGTACGCACACGGCGGGCTCACGCATCTACTCGCGAACGCGATCGCACTGGCCGTCCTCGGGCCCCTCGTCGCCCACGTCACGACCCCGGTCAGGTTCCACGCCTTCTTCGTCGTGACCGGCGCGCTCTCGGGCGTCGCCCAGATCGTCCTCACCGTCCCGTTAGGCGGCGCGGCGGTGCTCGGGGCCAGCGGTGCAATTTTCGCGCTGCTCGGCTACCTTCTGGTCGGCAACCGCGCCTCCGATCGGGCGCTCTCGTGGCTCCCGGTCGGCCGTCGAGGGCAGCTCGCACTCTTCGCCGCCGTCGCCGCCGCCCTGACGCTCGCGACGGCCGCCCCCGGCGTCGCGCTCGTGGCACATTTCGTCGGATTCTGTCTCGGTGCGGCCGCCGGACGCGGCCGAATCCTGCACGTCGCGGAACGAAACGCGATCTCTGCCGGATGAAGCGGCCGGCTCGCTTCGGAGACACAACACCAAAGGTCGGGCGGGGCGGACCCCCACGTATGTACGAGGGCGTCCACGCACACCCCGACGGCCGGGCGACTGTCGCCCGCCTCGCCAAGACCGCGGCGACCTACGGCTACGAGGGTGTCGTGATCAGAAACCACGGCGACGCCCAGGCCGAGTACGATCCCGACCGGATCGCCGATCGCTACGGGATCGACGTCGTCCCCGGCATCGAGATCCGATCGGACGATCCGGGGCAGGCGGGCGGGCTCGTCGGGAACTACCGATCGAAGCGGACGGTGGTCTGTGTCCACGGCGGCGAACTGAACCGGTTTGCGGTCGAACAGCCGGCGGTCGACGTACTCGTCCATCCGATGCGCGGCGGGGATATCAACCACGTCCTCGCGAAAACCGCCGCCGAGAACGACGTCCACCTCGAGTTCAATTTCGGTCGCGTCCTCCGGGCCGACGGCGGCAATCGGGTCGAGGCGATCCAGGGGCTCCGAAAGCTCAGGGAGCTCACCGAGAAGTACGACACGCCCTACGTGGTCTCCGCCGACCCGCGCTCGCATTTACAGCTTCGATCGCCGCGGGAACTGCTCGCGGTCGGGGAGACGATCGGGTTCGATCGCGAGGCGGTCGCCGCCGGACTCGAGGCGTGGGGGGCGCTGGCCGAGCGAAACCGAACCCGAAGCGCGGAGACGTTCCTCGAACCCGGCGTCCGGATCGAGCCTCGCGACGGCGGCGAGTGACGGCCCGACGTTCCTCGGTCACCGTGTCCGGTGTCGCCGAAGCTATGGGGCTGGCGCCCCGAGCGGAAAACGCGTGAAACACCTCCCGAAGCACATCCGACCGCGGTGGCGGTATCTCGCCGTCGGGATCGAGTCGTGGCCCGAGGCCGATATCGACCGGCGGGCGTTCCAGCGAACCCTCTGGTTCGCCGCACAGAACCTCGTCGGCGACGCCGGAAGCGCCGCGCTCGACGTGAGTCTGCTTCGGTTCGATTTCACCGACGGCGACGGCGATGCCGTGGTTCGAGTTCGCCGGGGGGAAACCGAACGGCTCCGCGCCGTTTTGGCGACGGTCGACGAGATCGACGGCCAACCAATCGGACTCCGAGTCCGTGGAATCAGCGGAACGGTCCGGGCCTGTGAAGAAAAGTATATAGGTCGCCCGCCGGAACGATTTGAGGAGAGAACCGTCGCGTTCGCGGCCGCGGAACGCCCCGCCGTTGTCCGGAATGACCGGATCGATGTGGCGTGTCCCGACGGTCGCGTCGGCGCGACAGCACTCGATATTCGCGACAACTAACAATGCAGGGACAATCGCAGCAGCAGGCGTACGACCGGGGGATCACCATCTTCTCCCCGGACGGCCGTCTGTACCAGGTCGAGTACGCGCGCGAAGCGGTCAAACGAGGCACGGCGTCTATCGGCATCCGCACCGAGGACGGGGTCGTGCTGGCCGTGGACAAACGCATCCGGAGTCCGCTGATGGAGCGGACGAGCGTCGAGAAGATCCACAAGGCCGACGATCACATCGGCATCGCCAGCGCCGGCCACGTCGCCGACGCCCGCCAACTGATCGACTTCGCACGCCGGCAAGCACAGGTCAACCAACTCCGCTACGACGAGCCGATCGGCGTCGAGACGCTGACGAAGGCCGTCACCGACCACATCCAGCAGTACACGCAGGTCGGCGGCGCGCGTCCCTTCGGTGTCGCTCTCATCATCGGCGGGATCGAGAACGGCGAACCCCGCCTCTACGAGACGGATCCTTCCGGGACACCCTACGAGTGGCAGGCGCTCGCGGTCGGCGCGGACCGCGGCGACATCGAGGACTACCTCGAGGAGCATTACCGCGATGACCTCTCGCTCGATGAGGGCGTCGACCTCGCTTTGGCGGCGCTCGCGTCCGTCAACGACGAGGAACTGACACCGGAGGGGATCGGACTCGCGACGATCTCGGTCGGTGAAGACGGGTTCGGTCAGCTCTCCGACGGGGAGATCGAATCCAGACTCGCCGAAGCCGGACTGCTCGCCGACGAAAACGAAGGGACGGACGACGCCGACGAGACCGACGAAGAGTAAGTTCCGGTTTCACTCCGACAGTTCGTTCTTTTTTCGCGACACACTCGCTAGCAACACCTTTTATCGCCCGGCCCACTTACCGGAACGTATGATATCGCTTGACGAGGCTGTGACGGCCAGACTCGAATCTCACGGCCAGCGTTTCGAGGTGCTCGTCGATCCGGACGCCGCCCTCGCGATCAAACGCGGGGAGTTCGACGGCGAGCTAGAGGACGTGATCGCCGCGGAGGACGTCTTCGAGGACGCCTCCACGGGCGATCGGCCGCCGGAGGACTCACTCGAGGAGGTCTTCGAGACGACCGAGCCCCTCGATATCATTCCCGAAGTGATCCGTCGCGGCGAGATCCAGATCACGGCCGAACAGCGCCGGGAGATGCAAGAGCAGAAACACAAACAGCTCGTCAACGAGATCGCTCGGAACGCGGTCAACCCTCAGATGGACGACGCACCTCACCCACCGGAACGGATCGAGCGCGCTCTGGAGGAGGCGGGTTTCAAGGTCGACCCGATGGAGCCGGTGGGAAACCAGGTCGATGACGCGCTCGACGCGCTCCGACCCGTGATCCCGATCCGGTTCGACGAGGTCGTCATCGCGACGCAGGTCCCGGCCGACTACGCCGGCAGCGCACAGGCACAGATCAGGCAGTTCGGCGAGCTCGAACGCGAGGAGTGGCAGCCGGACGGCTCGTGGGTCGGCGTCCTCCGGTTCCCGGCCGGCCTCCAGAACGATTTCTACGATCTGGTCAACGAACACACGAGCGGTGAGGCCGAAACGCGGATCATCAAAGACGAAGACGAGATCGGGACTCGGTAGACCTACTTTGAGAACATTTGTCACGATCACCCGGTAGTTAAATACTGTGACGACGTACTCGGGGGTAAGTGACGGAAACCAATGGCCCGGTCGTCGTCGCAAAGCGTGTCGACGACGGCCATCCCGACACCGAAGAGATACGCGAACTCGCCAGGGCGGCCGGCTACACCGTCGTCGGCGAGGTAACACAGACCCGAACGGAGGATCCGGCGCTCTGCCTCGGAGAGGGGAAGGTCGCCGAACTCGCCGAACTCGTCGCCGCCGAGGGTGCGACGACGGTCGTCTTCGACAACCGGCTGGGTCCCTATCAGACGTACAACCTCGGGAACGAGCTCCCCGACGGTGTCGAAGTCCTCGACCGGTTCAAACTCATCCTCGATATCTTCGGTCAGCGAGCCCAGACCAAAAAGGCCCAGCTACAGGTCGAACTCGCCGAACTCCGATACGAACTGCCGCGCGCCGAGGCGAAAGCCTCGCTGGCAAAGCGCGACGAGCGGCCCGGCTTCATGGGGCTCGGCGAGTACGACGAGTCACGAGAACGTGACATCAAAGCGCAGATCAGCCGGATCAACGACGAACTCGAGCGGATCGAACGGACCGAAGCCCACCGCCGCGAACAGCGCCGGGAGTCCGGCTTCGATCTCGTCGCGTTGGCCGGGTACACGAACGCCGGGAAATCGACGCTTTTGCGGCGGCTGGCGAGCGACCTCGAGATCGACGAAAACGAGGGGCTCCACCCGGACTTGGACACGACGGCCGAATCCGAAAACCGACTGTTCACGACGCTCGGGACGACCACCCGACGCGCGGAGTTCGATCGTCGGAACGTGCTCGTGACCGACACCGTCGGGTTCGTCTCCGATCTCCCGCACTGGCTCGTCGAATCGTTCAAGTCGACCCTTTCGGAGGTGTATCGGGCCGATCTCGTGTTGCTCGTCGTCGACGTCTCCGATCCCATCGAGGAGATCCGCGAAAAGCTCGTCACGTGTCACGACACCCTCTATGAGCGCAACGAAGCCCCGATCGTCACCGTTCTGAACAAGATCGACTCGATCGACGAGGAGGACCTCGAGTACAAACGCGAGGCGCTTTCGGCGCTCGCGCCCGATCCGGTCGTCGTGAGCGCGAAGACCGGCGAGAACGTCGAGGCGCTCAGAGAGCGGATCGACGCAGAGTTGCCCGAGTGGCGCCGCGAACGCCTCGTCGTGCCGATGACCGACGAGACGATGAGCCTCGTCTCGTGGGTCCACGATCACGCTCACGTCGAAGACGTCGACTACGGCAACGAGGTCACCATCGACTTCGAGGCCCGTCCGGCCGTCATCGAACAGGCCAGAGCGAAGGCCCGCGAGTTGCCGGTCGCGCCGACGGAGTGACCGTTACCGGGATCGGTCGCCTCAGGTCAGTTCCCGCTTTTCCTTCGCGAGGACTTCGATGTCGTGGATCCGTGTCGCCGGATACTCGCCGTTTTCGTCCTTTTCGGCCGCCTTCACCATGTCCCAGACGACGTTCAGGCCGGTTGAAACGCCTTCCAGTGCCTCCATCTCACAGCCCGTTTTGCCGGTCGTCTCGACGGCGACGGTGAGCTCGACGCCCGCCTCGTCGACCGAGAACTCCGTCTCGACGTTCGTGATCGGGATCTGGTGACACATCGGGATCGTCTCCCAGGTGTGTTTGACCGCCTGGATCGCGCCGACGCGGGCGACGGCCAACACGTCGCCCTTCCCGACGTCGTCGGCCTCGATCGCCTCGACCGTCGAGGGCCGGAGGTCGATCCGCCCCCGGGCGACGGCACGGCGATCGCTGTCGGGCTTCTCGCCCACGTCGACCATCTGTGCGTCGCCCTCCTCCGTGACGTGTGTCAGATCGGATCGGTCGCTCATACCGGACTCTTCGTCCCCTGAGCGAAGAAACCATCGGGCCTACTCGTCGTTCGGCCACAGCGCCCGGGGGAGCGCCTCGAGGAGATCGCTCGCAACTAAGCCGTACCCGAAACCCTCGACGACGATATCGCCGGCGCGACCGTTCGCGTACGCGCCGAGGGATGCCGCCGGCAGGGGATCGAGGACACAGGCCATCGCCGCCGTCGCGCCGGCGAGGACGTCGCCGGTTCCGCCGACCGTCATCCCGGGGTTGCCGGTGCGGTTGTGGCGGGTTCTGTCCCCGTCCGAGACGATGTCGTGCTCGCCTTTCACCAAAAGCGTCACGCCGAGCTCGGCCGCGAACGCCGAGACGAGTTCGGCTCGCTCGTCGAGATCGTCGGCGGTCTCACCGCCCATCCGCCGCAGTTCGCCCTGATGTGGCGTACAGACGAGCGTCGCCGCCGTCTCGACGTCGGGGACGACCGAGAGCGCGTCGGCATCGACGACCGCCGTTCCCTCGAACCCCGAAAGGAACGACCGGACCGCCTCGAGTGTCCTCTCGGCGTCACCCAGTCCGGGACCGATGACGACACAGTCCATCCCTTCGGCCATCGACAGCAGTTCGGGGACGTGTTCCGGCGCGAGTCGCTCTCCCGAAAGCGATCTGACGATGAGATCCTCCCCGTAACCCTGCACCGTCCCCGTGACGGTTTCGGGGCAGGCGACGTACGCCAGGTCCGCCCCCGCTCGGAGGGCCGCCTGTCCGGACAGAGCCGGCGCGCCGGTGTAGGGGCCGCCGCCAACGATCAGTACCTTCCCGAAATCGCCCTTGTGGGCGGTCGGATCCCTCGAAAGTCGAAGGAGATCGCCGCGTTCGACGATCCGTTCTGCGGCGGCCGGGATCCCGATATCGGCGACCGTTACATCGGCCTCGGCGTTCCGGAGACCGGGCTTTTCGTCGTGAAACGTGACGATCCGATCGGCTTCGACGGCGACGCCCGCGGATTCGCCCGTATCCGCGTCCACGCCCGAGGGGACGTCGACGGCCACGACGGTCGCGTCCGTCGAGTTGATCGCTCGGGCGGCGCTGGCCTCCGGTTCTCTGAGTGGACCGGTCACGCCGGTCCCGAGCATCGCGTCGACGACGACGTCCGGGTCGCCGAGATCGATCGCCTTTGAGTCCCGGGCTTCGCGGGTCTCGATCTCGGCCGCCATCAGCGCCTCGAAATTCTCGCGGGCGATCCCGGTCGCGATCGTCTCGTGCCGACCCAAGAGGTGGACCGTCACGTCGTACGCCGAGAGGAACCGCGCCGCGACGAACGCGTCGCCGCCGTTGTTTCCCCGTCCACAGACTAGCGCGATCGACGCGCCGGGGGCGGCAACGTCACGGACGATCCGGGCCACGGCGTTGCCAGACGACTCCATCAGCTGTTTGCGGGGGACACCGAGCGCCTCGGCGTTGGCATCCACGACGGCCATCTCCTCGCCTGTGATCATACCGGTAGCTTCTCGCCGGAACGGGGTAGTTTTTCCGTCGACCGCTACCGTCTGATCTCGAACCCGTCGATCCCCTCCGGATCGCCGTATTCGACCTCGACGTCCTCGACGCGGGCCCGCGGACTGCCGGTGTGACACCACTCGACCATCGCCTCGACGTCGGACTCCGAACCCTCGAAGACCGCCTCGACACGGCCGTCGTCGAGGTTTTTCACCCAGCCGTCGACACCCGCCTCGTTTGCCCGCTCGCGGGTACTCGCGCGGTAGTAGACGCCCTGGACCCGCCCCGAGACGAACACGTGTGCGCGAACTCGCTCACCCATATCGGGTCCATAGTCGTCGTCGATTAAAACTGACCCGGAACATCATTTATATCACGCCCGGACGTTCTTCGCACATGGCCGAACTTTCGAAGATCGCGGTACATCCGATAAAGGGGCTCGAACCGGTCGAGCCCGAGGAGGTGACGATCGCGGAGGGCGGGGGGCTGCAGTACGACCGCGAGTACGCCCTTTTCAGCCGGGACGACGAGTATATAAACGGTCGCCGGAACAGCGAGATTCAGCGGATCAGATCCGAGTTCGATCTCGATGCCGACACCGTGGCGCTGTGGACCGACGCCGACGACACCCAACACCGGTTTCACTTAAAAGAGGAGCGTGAGGCGCTCGAGGAGTGGTTCAGCGATTTCTTCTCGGAACCGGTGACGCTACAGCGGGCACACACGAACTTCACCGACAACGCCGGGGCGCTCTCCCGGAAGATGATCACGACGCCCGGCCCGTCCATCCTCGCCCGCGAGACGCTCCGTGAAGTCGCCTCCTGGTTTCCGGACCTGATAGACGGGCCGGAGGAGATGCGACTCCGTGCCCGACCGAACCTGGTCGTGGACGGCGTCGAGCCGTTCTGGGAGGAACGACTCTACGCCGACGAGGACAGCGTCGTCCGCTTTTCGATCGGCGACGTCACGGTTCAGGGGCTTCGGCCGCTTCCGCGCTGTTCGGTCCCCGCCCAGAATCCGGACACCGGCGAGTTGCTCAAGTCGTTCGTCTCGGAGTTCATCGAGCGGCGACGGGAAACGTTCCCCGAGTGGGGCGATCCGGAACTGCTCGGTACCCACGACGAGCTCGACGCCGGGGAGTATTACCTCGCGGTCGTGACGCGCCTCCCCACCTCGGAGTGGGGGAAGACTATCGCAGTGGGCGACGAAATCGCCATCGAGGGCAAGGTCTCGCTGATAACCCAACTGTAGTCGAACGCTCAGGACCTTACCGTTCGCCGGTCCGGAGGTGATGGAAGACGTACGTCTGGGCGTATCCCGCATACTGGCCGCCGAACCGTTCTCTGATCGCCCGCGACGTTTCGGTGTAGTTTCCCCGTTCGCAGTCGGGGTAATGCTCCTCGATCGCCGTTCGGATCCAGGTGTCCAGCGGCACCGCCTCGAGATAGCCGAGCGAGAACAACAGCACGCAGTCGGCGACCTTCTCGCCGACGCCGACGAAACGAGTCAGCGAGTCGCGGGCGTCCTCGTAATCGAATCCGACCGCTTCCGTGGGGCTCGCCTCACCCGAGGCGACCATTTCGGCAGTCCGTTTCACGTACGGCGCGCGGTATCCCAAAGAGAGATCACGAAGCTCCGATTCGCTCGCCGCCGCGAGCTGGGCCGGGAGCGGGAAGGCATCGTACTCGTTCCCGTCGAAACTGATCGAATCGCCGAACGACTCGGACAGTGCAGTCTGCATCCCGTGGATCCGGGCGACGCGCATCTGTGCCGAGCAGATGAAGGAAACGAGACAGCCGAACGGTGGGTCCCGAACCAGCCGCATCCCGCCGTGGGCGGCGTACGCCTCGTCGACGAGAGGATCGGCGGGTGTGGCCTCGATGATCGAGTCGAGGTCGTCGTCGAGTCGGAGCAGATGGACCAGCCGCTCGTAAGCGTTCGGCGTCGAGGACCGCCACTCGAGGCGACCGTCGGTCTGTCTGATCCGGATCACTTCGGGTTCGTTCGTCTCCGTCGCCGTCGCCGGCAACACCGTGTAGTACCACGGCGAACCGTCCGTCTGGCCATCGTACATCCGGCCGTCATCGCGCCGCCACAGATACGACTGGCCGCTTTCGAGCGTCGTCGCAAGGTTCAGGCCGCCGTCGAAGGCCGTGACGGGGCGGCTCCCGGTCTCCATACTCACGCTCGGACCCGGGCCCGTTTCGACCTTTCGAGTGCGGAAACGGTCTCCGCCTGTCTTCGAAGCCGACGCCCTTGCATTCGGACAAGAATTTATACCAACCATTCCCCATGATATACTATGAGCAAACAGCCACAGGTCACCGGGTCGGGGTCCGCCAACATCCCGCACTGGTATTCGCCGGAGGGCGAACCGCCGACGATCACGGACGGCGACGGAAGCTACGTCTACGACGACGCCGGAAACGAGTATCTCGACTTCGTTTCACAGCTGTACTGCGTCAACGCCGGTCACGGGAACGAGACGATCACGAGCCGGATGGCCGAACAGCTCGGGCGGATCCAGTACGTCTCCTCGTCGAAACACAACGATACGCGATCGGAACTCGCCGGGCGAATCGCCGAGGTGGCTCCCGAAAACCTGACCGACGTCTTCTTTTCTGTCTCCGGAAGCGAGGCCAACGAGGCGGCGATCCAGCTCGCTCGCGATTACATGGACGCGCCGAAGGTGCTCACGCGCTGGCAGTCGTATCACGGCGCGACGTACGCCTCCGGTGCGCTTACTGGCGATCCCGAGACACGCGCGACGATCGAACGCCACGCGGCCACCACCGGGCACGGGAAGTTCCTCCCGCCGCTTTCGGAAAACGGCGCCTTCGAGGCCGACTCGGAGGCAGAACTCGCCCGCAAAGCCGCCGACCATCTCGAATTCGTCCTCACGAACGAGGACCCGGACGAGGTCGCGGCGGTTCTCATGGAGCCGGTCGGCGGCACGAGCGGCGCCTACCCGGCCCCGGCCGATTACTTCCAGCGGGTCAGAAAGATCTGTGACCGCCACGACGTCCTGTTGATCGCCGACGAAGTGATCACCGGATTCGGCCGCTGCGGGGAGTGGTTCGGAATCCAGACCGAATCCGTCCAGCCGGACATCATCACCTTCGCGAAAGGCTGTACGAGCGCCTACGCACCGCTTGCGGGTGTCGTGACCGGACCGGATATGGCGACACACTTCCGTGAGGAGGGGATCGAGGTCGGACAGACGTTCAGCGGCCATCCGGTCTCCTGTGCGGCTGGCCTCGGAGCGATGGACGCCTACGAAGACGGGCTCATCGAGAACGTCCGTGAGCACGCGCCGTATCTCGAATCGCGTCTGAACGAACTCGCCGACACGCACGCTGTCGTCGACGAAGTCCGGGGCCGGGGGTATCACTGGGCCGTGATCTTCGCTGACCCGGACACCGGTGACCCGTTCGTTCACCCGTGGGTCGACAAAGAGGGCGACAACCCGGTCCCGAAGGTCCGAAAGGAGACCCACGAGCGGGGCGTCATGATCGGTGGCGGCCGGCCGGAGACGCAGGTGATCCTCTCGCCGCCCTTTACCGCCGGAAGAAAGGAGATCGACATCGCCGTCGATACCCTCGATTCGGCGATCGGGACGGTTTTTTCGGGTTACTGACCGCCCGGTCACTCCTTCGACCGAGGGCGAAGCTTCTTGTCGCAGGGCGTGAAACGGTATACCATGGACTGCCGAGTTGTCGTCGAAGCCGCGGTTCCGGTTTACGACGTAGAAACGGCCGACGAGGCGGTTCGGATCGCGATCTCGAAAACCGGCGCGATGTTGAACCCCGATCTCAACTACGTCGAGATCAGTATGGGTTCCCGGAGCTGTGCGGACTGTGGCGCCGAACACGAGCCGGCGTTCATCGCCGCCGACGAGGGGCTGGTCGCCCTCGAACTCGAGATGACGGTGTTCAACGTCGAGCGCGACGAACACGCCGCCCGAATCGCACGGAAGGAGATCGGCCAGCGTCTCGAGAACATCCCACTGGAAGTCCTCGAGATCGAACAACTCGAGGACGACGATAGCGACGGTGAGGGGGAGACGACCGATGACGACGACGGGACACAGACGACCGACGGGGGGAATTCGGCGGACGACGATGAGGGGTCGTCGGCCGGCGACGACGAAGTGCTGCCCGAGTTCGAAGAGCTGATCGACGAGTAGCGCTCGCAAAAAGTGGATCCAGACTATTTTTCGAGGATGGCTCCGTCCGTTCGGCGAGGAGACGCCTCTGGGGAGTTGTTCTGCCGTGTAGTGGTCGGTCGCCGAGAGAATCAGTCGGCGGCGGCCGAGATCGGCGCTTCCGTTTCGCTTTCCATCCCTTCGGTGATGCCGTCGGCGAGCGCGAAGACGGCCGCCTTGTGGTCGGTCTTGGATTTGTGGATCGATGTCGGTCGAACGCCCAGCTCCGAGTACTCGGCGTGTTCTACGTTACACTCGGCGATCTGCTCGTAGTGGTTGCATACCTCTGCAAGCAGGCCGTGGAGATGAATAAGCTCCTGCTTTTTCATGGTCATGTTCGCTTAGCGACTCGGGGCATATAGTAGTATCCTGAGACAAGTTAACACGTTTCCACCGGAGAAACGATCTAAAGTCGGATATCGGGCGTTCACGTTCGGTAACTTAGCTCACGGTGACCGGGGGTCTGCCTGCTCTTCGGGGCCGAGTTCAGACGACTTTCAACAGCTTCCGTTCGAACTTTCCGGTCCGGACCCGTCGCCAGCCCCGAAGCGTCTCGTCGAGTTCCTCGTCGCCAGTGTCGACACGTAACGTCCCGATGTCCTCGAGTTTCCGATTCGAGGCGACGATTTCGATCTCGGATCGGCGGATGACCGCCGGGGAGAGCTGATCGTTCCCCCGTCCGAAGACGAACCCCTGACCGCCGATCGGCGAGACGACGATCACGTTTCGATCACCGAGGACCTCGAGGATCTCGGCCTCGCTCGCGTCCCGGACGAGCACATCGCCGTCCCGATAGACGTCGACACCGAGCGGTGATCCGTCGAACCCGAGTTCGTCCTTTATGGCCCCGACCGTCGATCCCGGACCGAGAACGTAGACCGAGTCGTCCGCCCTGATGTCCGACGCGATTGCCGCGGCGAGCGCCTCGACGCTGCCGCCGCCGATCTGTTTCGACGACTGGAGTTCCTCCGCGACCGGGACGGAGACGATCGCTTTCAGTTCCGTCTCGACCTCGCCGCCGCGGTAGGCGTCCTCGTCGATGTCGTTGATCTCGCGTCGTTCGGTGCGGTCGAACGTCGCTGCGATCCGGCCGGCGGCCCTCGGGGAGACGGCGAACACCGACGAGTACACCTTCACACCGGCCGGAACGCCGAGGATCGGCGTGTCACCGTCGAACGCTTCGAGCGCTTCCGCGACGTCGACGGCCGTTCCGTCGCCGCCGACGAACAAAACGAGATCGACGCCCTCCTCGAGGAGCCGTCCCACCGCCTCGCGGGTGTCCCCCGGTCCGGTCTCCTCGCCGTCCGGATATCCGACGACGATCGGATCGAAACCCGCCTCGATCGCTTCCCGTTCGCCCATCCCGTCGCCGTAGGTGTAGAGCTCGATCGCCTCGGATCGCGCGTTGAGCTCCTCGAACGCCTCGAGCGCCCGGCCGGGGGCACGCGGTTCCGCACCGCGTCGACGGGCTTCCTCGAGCTTGCCGTCAGTCCCCTTCAGGCCGACCCGACCACCCATGCCGGCGATGGGGTTTATTACCGCCCCGATGCGTCGCATACCCCCGTTTCGGCGATTGCAGGGAAAAACTGCCCGGTGCCGGAGTCCCGTTCGCGTCGGGGACGGGAGCCGTTGCGGAAATGAAATCCGTTAAGAGGGCCCCGCAAGTACGGCGATGTATGAACCTCATCCTGCAGGCCTACGAGGACAGTCCGTTCATAATCGACGCGTCGGGGTGGATCGTCCTGCTCGCGAGTCTGGTGATCACCGTCGGCTGGCTGTGGTATCTCTATCGGTGACAGCGTCGGGACGCTACGCCGTCTCGCTCCGCTCGCGCAGCCACGAAAGCGCCTCGTCGACCGTCTCCTCGTCGGTGCTCTCGATTTTCACTCGGACGCTTTCGCCCGGATAACTGCCGACTTTCACTCCGAACCGTTCCTGTAACTCCCGAAGTCGATCGATCAGTGCGCTTTCGGGTTCGTCGATCACGAGGCTCTCGCTGTACCGCCTTTCGCCGGTGAACGCGGACGCGACGGATTCGAACATCGAACGCATCTCCTCGGGGACGCCGGGGAGGACGTAGACGTTCTCGACCACACAGCCCGGGGCGACCCCGACCGTGTTGTGCAGCGGTCGCGCACCGGCCGGCAGATCGGCCGTCCCCTCGGTGAGATCCGATCGGGTGTACCCGCCCTCCTCGGTGAGCCACTCGAGGACCGTCTCGCTCGTTTCGAGGGATCGACCGACGGCTGCGGCGACGCCGTCCATCGTTTTGTCGTCGTGAGTCGGACCGATCCCGCCGGTCACGATGACGGCGTCGTGCTCGGCGGCGTACTCGTTGACGACGCGGGCGATGTCCGCGACCCGGTCCGGGACGACGGTAACGCGTTCGACGGCGGACCCGAGTTCGGTGAGACGTTCGCCGAGCCACGCGGCGTTCGTATTGACCGTATCACCGGACAGTAACTCGTCGCCGACGGCGACTATCGCTACGTTCATACACTCCCTAGGGAGGGCGGCCGAATAAACACGTGGCAAAAGGTGACGGCGTGGAAACCGCCACCAGAGCGTCCCTAGCACTCGACTACCGCATTCCGGGGGGCGGCCCGTCGTCGTCCTCGTATTCGACCTCGAACCCCTCCGCTTTGCGGCGCTTCTCGGCGCGCTTGATCTGCCGGTAGTAGTACACCGACCCGGCGACGCCGACGATTGCGGCGATGACGGCGAGTCCGCCGAACAGCCAGAGGTCCCTGTCGAGATACCACCGGATGACGAGCACCGACGTCTCGACGGAGTCCCACTGGAGGTGGACCCGGTCACCGACCTCCCGACGGTCGTCGTTGGACGGCCGAACCTGCGATAAAAGCGGGATCGCGGCGTCCGTGTTCGTCGGCAACGCGACCTCGTAGCTCCCGTGGACCGGCGTGTAGATGGCGACCCGCTTGCCGGTCTTCGGCGCCGTAAAGGCGATTTGTCCCTCCTCCGCGGGCAGCTCGACGATCGTTCGCCGGCGCGTGTTGTCGACGGCAAGTGAATCCGTCGGCTCGCGGGTGCCGTTTTCGTACTCGCGGACGACCTCGCCGTCGACGTATTTGACCGTCGTTCCGTTGGTGTGTCGGAACTGCAGCGCCGAGAGTTCCAGCGGCTGTTCGATCGTCAGCCTGTTCGTCCGCCACAGCTGTACCGTCCCCTCGTCGCCGGTTACCTTCGCCGAGACGTTGTAGACGGCCGTGTAGCTGTTCCGATCGATCGTGATGAACGCGTCGTTGCCGGTGTCGTAGTCGTATTCCGCCTCCTCAGAGAGCGCTTCGGGATCGTCGACGTCGGATCCGAGAATCGTCGTACAGCCCGCGAGACCGAGGAAAACGGCGAGCGCGATCGCGGCGAGGAGGCGACGGTCCATGGTTATGCGACGACGGCGAGCAGCTCCGCTTCCAGATGCGGGCCGATGTCCGCGAGCAGCCCCGGAGCGTCGGTTCCCTCGCGGCAGATGACACTTCCCTCGAGCAGTCCGAGCCGTTCGACGGTAACGATATCGTCGGCGTGGCCCGACCGGTTGACCGTCGCCCGGATCTGGGCCCGCGTCGTGCTGTTGGCGTTGACTCGGTCCGTCCCACGGGTCCACCCGTAGAGTCGGTCGCGCTCGGCGTCGGCGAGGCGGTTCGGTTCGCCGCCGTCCCCCTCGACGAACCGCAACGGCATGTGCTGGACGAGTCCGAACCGGGTCCGGATCTGTGCGGGCGTTCCCTGTCCGAGTCCGAGCTCCTCAGTCGGTATCCGGACCGGCTCGCCGGCATCGAGAACGAACCCGTCGTCGTCCCACGACTCGAGCGTTCCGACGTAGGTCTCGCCGGCCTTTCGGTGCGGCGTGATCGCGCCCCACTCCTCCTCGAGGAGGTTTCTGGCGACGGGCGCGTCCTCGCCGGTAATCGTCACCGACGGGAACTCGTCATCCCTGAGGCCGACGGTGAAATCGACGTCCAGATCGCCGAGATCGTTCCCGACGAGCGATTCCAGCGAGTCCATGGCCCGACGGCGGCTCTCGCCGGTCACGTAGAGTTTGGTCGCGAGGACAACCATCAGACGTCCGCCGCCTCGGTTTCGGCCTGGATGTTCAAATCGTCTCTGAGCTCCTCGATTCGCATCTCCATCGCGTCGATGAGCCGGTCGTTCTCCATCGCCTCGAGTTGGCCGGCACATTGGGGACACTCGAAGCCGAACTCCATCGCTTCGCCGAACTCGAACCGGAGCTGACACTGCCCACAGAGATAGAACTCGTTTTCCGTCTCGTAGGCCTTGCGCTCGTCGAGCGCATCGAGCAGACGGTGCATCTCGGCCTCGAGCTGTTCGGGGATGTTCTCGTACTCGAAGGTCCACAGATACGTCAACCAGCCCGAATCCTCGTCGCGGAGCCGACGATAGGATGCCAGATCGTTCTCGTAGAGAATGAAAAGCGCCCGACGAACGTCGTTGAGCTCCAATCCGAGTTCCTCCGCGAGTTCCTCGTCGGTGACCTCGCCGTCCGGCGGCGCGGCCGCGACGGGCATCCCCGTCGGTCCGACGAGCTCGTGGAGGTACTTCTGAATCACCGGGTCGTTCAGTAGTTCCTCAAAAGCCATTACGTACAGTTCGGCCAGCGAGTCGTTTAAAAGCTCCGGAAGCGGGAACGGGTTTCTTCGAGATCCACTCAGGGTTTATCAGAGCCCGAGGTCGATCCGTTTCAACCCATCGACCCGGTTTATGAGTCCGTCGATCCCGCTGTGGATCTCATCGAGACGGCTGGCGATGTCGTCGGCCGGGACCGCCCCATCGGGCGTCGGCTCGACGAGTTCGGCGTCCTCGAGCATTCGAAGCGAGTACCTCGTTTTGTGTTCGTCGATCCCGGTCAGCTCCGAGATCCGCGAGATACCGACCGGATGATGACGGAGCACCGTCTCCAGGACGAGGAGGTCGCGTTCTTCCTTCCGGAGCTGTCTCGCCAGCCGCTCTATCATTCGCACGGCGATACCGAACGGACGGTCAAAACAATACCGGAGTCGGAACTGATCGGAGCTATCGTAGCCAACCGGACGTTTCCGGGCCGTCTTTCGAAGACGGAGCACTCACCGAGTGGGATCCCCGGGCGCCAGCTCGGAACGTCGGCCATCAGTTATTTGTTATCACAACACGTAGTACTTCGAAGCCATCGAAGAGAGTACGGCACCCACCGCGGCCGTGTGATCGTTCAATGACACACAGCATCTGCACATCCGAGGGGGACGGGGAACTGACGCATTTTCAGCACCTATGGCGAACGTTGTTGGCCCCCGATCTCGATCCGAGGACCAGACTCGAACAGCTATTCGAACACGAAACCGCAGAGTTCGATCTGAGTTACGCGTTTCTGTCGCGCATCGACCTGAAAGACGAAACGGAGCGCTTCGAAATCACATACGGTTCCCACGAGATTCTACGACCGGACACCACCGTCCCACTCTCCGATACCTACTGTCGGAAGACCATCGCGGATCCGGGGGGAACGGTGGTCGTCAGTGACGCCCTCGCTGAAGGGTGGGGCGACGATCCGGCGTATCAAAGGTTCGAGCTAGGGAGTTATCTCGGGACGACGGTCTCGATCGAGGACGAACTCTACGGAACGCTCTGTTTTGCGAACACCGCCGCCCGTGATGAGCCGATCAGGGACAAAGAGAAAGCCCTCGTGGAGATGTACGGCCGGTGGGTAGAGTACACGTTGGCCTCGCGGGGGAAGACGCCGATTCGGGGGACGCGTATCGATACTGACGAGGAACGCACCGTTCCTTCGGAGGCCATCGACTCGATGATGGACGCACTCGGAAAGCCCACGAGACGCGTTGTTCTAACGACGCTGTCAGGGGACAACGCCGAGATCAGTCTCGCCGCCCTCGAACGGCGCATGAACGACGAGAACGTCCGAGTTCAACTGGTTCATACTGACCTACCGAAATTAGCCGACGCCGAATACATCACGTGGGACAGTGATTCGAGGACTGTCTCGAAGGGACCGAGGTTCTTCGAGGTTGAACCGCTCGTTCAGTTTTTGAACGAACGGAACGCGAAATTCCCCGAGTAGCCGTCGTGCGCTGATGTTCTATAAAAGAAACAGCGCGAGTACCACGGGCCACCGTGCCCGTGGGTGAAGCGCGTCACCACACCAACTTTTAACAGGTAACGAACCATACTAGAATACAGTGCAGTCATCGAAACTCACCCAAACCTTATCGTTTGGACTAGACATCCATACGGGGAGTGGCGACGACTTGCTAACCGGCTGTCTCGAAGCCCGACGCATCCGCAACGAAACCAACCGCCTCGACCGACAGGGCGGTGAATGGGCTGAGATCAAATCCGTCGTAGTGGATAACGCTAACCATATCAAAAACACCAGTCAACTTATCGTTGACAAGGCATTTGCCGAAATCGAAGCCTACCACGACAACAAAGATGACGGGTGGGGACGGCCCTACCCGTACATCGATGGGTCCTACCCAATGGTGATGAACCACAGGGAAGGCTACCGCCTGTTCCCCGAAGACGACGGGACAGTTCGATTCCGTATCACTGCCACAAGAGGCACGCACGTCAAAGGCGAACTCCGTGGCAGCCCCGACCATTTCGATCGACTCCAAACCGCGTTCAACGACGAAGAGTGGCGTGTTGGCACCGCTGAAGTCGTTCACAAGCACAACGAGTGGCGACTCCACGTTACCGTCACGCACGAGACGCATCAAGTCGCCAGCAAAGTCGATGCAGGCACGATTGTCGGTGTGGATGTGAACGAGGACTGTATTGCACTCGCTGCGATGAGTCGAGAAGGGTCGGTGAAGGACTCCGTGGTGTTTGAGTACCCGTCGGTGAAAGAACAGCGTCACGAGTTTTTCACCAAGCGAAAGCGGATGCAGAAAGCCAAACAGACTGCGTTCGAGACGGTCGTGCAGACTGAGGAGCGCGACTACGTTCACGATTGCCTGCACAAAGTCTCGCGGGAAGTAGTCGAATGGGTCTCGCAATTCACCGACCCGGTAATCGTCTTTGAAGACCTCAAAGACATGCGAGAGTCCATCGACTACGGAACGCGAATGAACCGTCGCCTACACTCGCTGCCGTTTGCTGCACTCCAAGAAATGGTCTCATACAAGGCTGCGTGGGATGGGATTCCTTCCGACGAGGTTGACCCTGAGTACACGAGCCAACGATGTCCGAGAACGGAGTGCCAGCACACGGAGCGAGGGAATCGCCACAAGAAGCGGTTCAAATGTCGCCAGTGTGGGTTCCAAGACCACGCTGATAGGAAGGCGGCGGTGTGTGTCGTACAGAATTGGTTTGACGAGCAGTATGGAACTGTGCCGTCTCTCGAAACCCTTCCTCGCATGAAGAAGGTGAGACGGGCGGCATCGGGTCGTGGTGGAGCGACCGACTCTCACGGATTTTCGGATTCGGGTGTTGACCGACACGGAACGTCGGCGCGAGACTTTCAGAGTCAAGCGCGAGAGGAATTAAAGTCCGTTGCCTCAGCAGCGCAGGACTAAACACGGACGCCACGGGCCACTGCGCCCGTGGTA